>WNGL01000395.1_pt1 | contig 50814 bp, 42 predicted proteins | sample 5400591 | NCBI WGS metagenome assembly WNGL01 (sample SAMN13153377, study PRJNA577476) | soil metagenome | isolation source: 80 cm soil or saprolite under Garry oak tree replicate 1 | place: USA:California | collected 2016-06-15 | reverse complement strand
CGGGACGTGGAGTGACTGTGATTTCCATTACGTCATCAGCGAGGTCCTCCGCCAGCCCGTCCGCTACGTCTGGCACCGGGACCGGCAGCTCGACGATTTCGACTGCCTGATCCTTCCGGGCGGCTTCTCCTACGGCGACTACCTGCGCGCGGGCGCCGTGGCCGGCCGCTCGCCCGTGGTCGAGGCCCTGCCCGAGTTCGTGGCCAAGGGTGGCCTCGTCCTGGGCTCGTGCAATGGGTTCCAGATCCTCTGCGAGGCGAAGCTCCTCCCCGGGGCCCTCATGCGGAACGAGTGCTTGCAGTACCGTTGCCAGTCGACCCACCTCCGCGTGGAGAACGCCGAGACGCCGTTCACGCGGCTCATGCGACCGGGCCAGATCCTGAAGATGCCCATCTCGCACGGCGAGGGCAAGTTCTACGCCGATCCCGAGACCCTCCGGCGACTGCGCGACCAGAAGCAGATCGTCTTCCGCTACTGCGCGGAAGACGGCCGCGTGGTCAAGGACGCCAATCCCAATGGCTCGCTCGACAATATCGCCGGCGTGATCAACGAGGAGGGCACCGTGCTCGGCCTCATGCCCCACCCGGAGCGCGCCAGCGAGAACGCCATGGGCGGCACGGACGGCCTCTTGATCTTCCACTCGCTCCTCGGCAGCCTCGTCGAGGACGGCTCATTCCTCAAGCGGTAGGAGGGTCGAGCGTGCGGTGGAGACGGGGTGAGCGGGGCCGAGCCTAAGGTCACGCTGGATTTAGCCCTCGCCTCCGGTCTCACCGGCGAGGAGTACGACCGCATCATCCGGCGCCTCGCCCGGGAGCCCACCTTCACCGAGCTCGGACTCTTCAGCGCGCTGTGGTCCGAGCACTGCGCCTACAAGCATTCGCGCATCTTCCTGCGTGGTCTGCCCACGGCGGGGCCCGCCGTGCTCCAGGGCCCCGGGGAGAACGCGGGCATCGTGGATCTGGGCGGTGACCTCGCCCTCGCGTTCAAGATCGAGAGCCACAATCACCCGTCCTTCATCGAGCCCTTCCAGGGCGCGGCCACGGGGGTGGGCGGCATCCTGCGCGACATCTTCACCATGGGCGCCCGGCCCATCGCCGTGCTCGACTCGCTGCGCTTCGGCCCCGCCCAGGACCCGCGGAGCCGCCGCCTCATCGAGGGTGTCGTCTCTGGCATCAGCTGGTACGGCAACTGCTTCGGCGTTCCCAACCTGGGCGGCGAGGTCGGCTTCGCCCCCGAGTACGCCGGCAACCCGATCGTCAACGCCATGGCCGTGGGACTGGTCAGCAAGACGCGTATCTTCCGCGCCCGCGCGGACGGACCGGGGAACCCCGTCTTCTACGTCGGGGCCAAGACCGGGCGGGACGGGATTCACGGCGCCACCATGGCCTCGGCGACCTTCGACGAGGGCGCCGAAGAGCGGCGGCCCACGGTGCAGGTGGGTGACCCGTTCACGGAGAAGCTCCTCCTCGAGGCCTGCCTCGAAGCCATGGAGACGGGCGCTGTGCTCGGCATCCAGGACATGGGCGCGGCCGGCCTCGCCTGCGCCTGCTCCGAGATGCCGGCCCGGGCGAGCATGGGCATGGAGGTGGAGCTCTCGTCGGTGCCTCAGCGCGAGACGGGCATGACGCCGTACGAGATCATGCTCTCCGAGTCGCAGGAGCGCATGCTCCTGGTGGCGGCCCGGGGCCGCGAGGAAGAAGTGTGTCGCGTCTTCGCCAAGTGGGAGCTCGACGCCGTCCAGATCGGACAGGTGACCGATGACGGCACCCTGCGCGTCCGGATGAACGGCGCGGTGGTCGCGGAGGTCCCCGTCAAGGCCCTCACCGACGAGGCGCCGGTCTACGACAAGCCCACCGCGCCCCCCGGCTGGCAGGATGCCCTCGCGGCCTTCGACCCTCTCACGCTGCCTGCCCCCAGCGATTGCTCCGAGACGCTGGTGACGCTCCTGGGCTCTCCGGGCATCGCCTCGAAGGCCTGGGTATACCGGCAGTACGATCAGCAGGTGGGCATCAACAGCCTCGTGATGCCGGGGTCGGACGCGGGCATCCTGCGCATCAAGGGCACGGGCAAAGCCGTCGCCGTCACCACCGACTGCAACGCGCGCTTCGTCTATCTCGACCCGCGGGCGGGCGCGGCCATGGCGGTGGCCGAGGCGGCCAGGAACCTGGCGGTGTCGGGCGCCCGTCCCCTGGCCCTGACCGACTGCCTCAACTTCGGCTCGCCCGAGCGGCCCGAGATCCTGTGGCAGTTCAAGGAAGCCGTAGCGGGCATCGCCGAGGCCTGCCGCGCCCTCGATATCCCGGTGGTGGGAGGCAATGTCTCCTTCTACAATGAGACTCTGGGGCAAGCGATCTTGCCTACTCCCGTGATCGGGATGGCGGGGCTCATCGACGAGGCCGAGCGCCGGCGGACGCAATGGTTCGAGCAGGAGGGCGACAGGATCGCGCTGCTCGGCCCGCCGGCGGTGAGCCTCGGAGGCTCGGAGTACCTCTGGGTGATGCACGGCAAGATGGCGGGGGGGCTGGCCCCGCTCGACCTTCAGCAGGAGCGGCGGGTCCACGAGGCCTGCCGGGCCGCCATCGCGGCCGGACTGCTCCGGTCGGCGCACGATTGCTCGGAGGGCGGGCTGGCGGTGGCCGTGGCCGAGAGCTGCGTGTCAGGGCCGCGGGCAATCGGCGCGGCGGTGGAGCTTCCGGATGATGGGCGCCGGCTCGACCTCGCCCTTTTCGGCGAGGGACCGTCGCGGGTGGTGGTGTCGATGCGGCCGGAGGCCGAGCGTCACTTCGAGCGGCTGATGGGCGAGTTCGCCCTGCCGTGGACGTGGCTGGGTCGGGTGGGCGGCGAGGCCGTGAACGTGAGGCGCGGAGGGGAGACGATCCTCTCGGTGCCGCTGGAGAAACTGGATCACGCGTGGAGGCACGGTTTTGAGCGACATGTCGCCTGAGGAGCAGGACTTCCAGCTCGACGACAAGTTCCACGACGAATGCGGTCTGTTCGGCGTCTGGAACCATGTCGAGGCCTCCAACGTGGTGTATCTCGGTCTCTACGCGCTCCAGCACCGCGGCCAGGAGTCGGCGGGGATCGCGGCCACCGACGGCCACGCCTTCCACGTCGAGAAGGCCATGGGCTGGGTCGCCGACGTGTTCAGCCCGGAGCGGCTCCGGCGGCTCCCCGGTCGCCGAGCCATGGGCCACGTCCGCTATTCCACCGCGGGCACTTCGAGCCTGCGCAATGCCCAGCCCATCACCGGGACCACCGCCCATGGCCCCGTGGCCATCGCCCACAACGGCAACCTCGTCAACGCCGACGAGCTCCGGCGGGGCCTCGAGGCCGACGGCGCCGTCTTCCAGTCCTCGTCGGACACCGAGGTCATCCTGCACCTGCTCGCCCGCGCCGAGGGCGGCACCCTGGTGGACCAGCTCGCGCGTGCCCTCAACCAGGTCAAGGGCGCCTACACGCTCCTCCTCCTCACGCCCGACTCCATCATCGCCGTGCGCGACCCTTCGGGCTTCCGTCCCATGACCCTGGGCAAGCTCGAGGATTCCTGGGTGCTCGCCTCGGAGACCTGCGCCCTCGACCTCATGGAGGCCAAGATCGTCCGCGACGTCGAGCCGGGCGAGATCGTCCTCGTGGACGACGCGGGGCTTCAGAGCTTCAAGCCCTTCCGCCCGCAGGAGCGCCTCCAGTGCGTGTTCGAGTACGTGTACTTCGCCCGCCCCGACTCCGTCCTCTGGGGCCGCAACGTGCACGTCGTGCGCAAGGCCCTGGGCCACCAGCTCGCCCGCGAGCACCCCGTGACGGCCGATCTGGTCATTCCCGTGCCCGACTCCGGCGTGGGGGCGGCCCTCGGCTTCGCGGAGGAGGCGGGGCTGCCCTACGATTCGGGGCTCGTGCGCAACCACTACGTCGGGCGCACCTTCATCGAGCCCAAGCAGGGGATCCGGCATTTCGGCGTCAAGGTCAAGCTCAACCCGAACCGTGAGGTGCTCGCGGGCAAGCGCGTGGTGGTGGTGGATGACTCCATCGTGCGCGGGACGACCAGTCGCAAGATCGTCAAGATGGTGCGCCAGGCGGGCGCCCGCGAGGTGCACGTGCGCATCTCCTCGCCGCCCATCCAGTGGCCCTGTTACTACGGCATCGACACGCCGACGCGGAAGGAGCTGATCGGCTCGAGCCACGAGGTCGCCGAGATCCAGAAATACCTCTCCGCCGATTCTCTCGGCTATCTCTCGCTCGACGGCATGCTCAAGGCGACGGGCAACGATCCGGCCCACTTCTGCCACGCCTGCTTCACCGGGCAGTATCGTATCGGCTTCGACGCGGGCGACGTCGCTCAGCTCAAGCTATTCGACTCGTAGCCCCTAGGTACTGGGCCAAGTTGCGAGCCAGACGAGGCCCGAGGGAGCCAGCAACGCGAGGCGTACGTGGCACTTCGAGCTGAGGGGGCGAAGCGACGAGGCGAGGGCTGAGACGATCGTACGTTGAGCGTTGCTGGCGACCGAGAACGTGGCCCTTCGAGCGGAGCAGCGCAGCTGCGAGGCGAGGGCTGAGTAGAACTGGCGAAGCAAATTGGCCCAGTACCCGGAGTTCATGGACCCACTGACGTATAGAGCGGCCGGCGTGGACATCGAGGCCGGTGACGAGGCCGTCCGCCTCATCGCGAGACTCGCGGCGTCCACGCGCCGTCCCGAGGTCCTGGGAGGCGTGGGCGCCTTCGCCGCCTTCGTCTCCATTCCCGCCGGCTACCGCGAGCCCGTGCTCGTCTCCTCGACCGACGGCGTGGGCACCAAGCTCAAGGTCGCCTTTCTCGCGGACCGCCACGACACGGTGGGCATCGACCTCGTGGCCATGGGCGTCAACGACCTCCTCGTCCACGGCGCCGAGCCCTTCTACTTTCTCGACTACCTCGCCGTCCACCGCGTGGAGCCCTCCCGCGTCGAGGCGATCGTGAAGGGCGTGGCGGAGGGATGCCGTCGCGCGGGCTGCGCCCTGGTGGGCGGGGAGACGGCGGAGCTACGAGAGCTCTATGCGGAGGGGGAATACGATCTCGCGGGCTTTGCCGTGGGCGTGGTCGAGCGCAGCGGGATCATCACGGGCGCCGGGGTCAGGCCGGGAGACCGGGTGCTGGGGCTTGCCTCGTCGGGGCTCCACTCCAACGGTTATACGCTCGCCCGGAAGGTCATCTTCGAGCGCATGGGACTCAAGCCCGGGGATCTCCTGCCCGGGGTGGGGCGCCCGGTCGCCGACGAGCTTCTCGAGCCCACGCGCATCTACGTCAAGCCGGTGCTCTCGCTGATCAGGAGCGTCCCTGTCCTCGCCATGGCGCACGTCACGGGGGGCGGCATCACCGAGAACCTGCCCCGCGTGCTCCCCGAGGGCTGTCAGGCGCTCATCGACCCGCGCGCCTGGCCCGTGCCCGCCATCTTCCGCCTCATCCAGGAGGCGGGTGGAGTGGAGGAGGCCGAGATGCGTCGCGCCTTCAACATGGGGCTGGGCTATCTCCTCGTGGTCAGGGCGGGGGACACCGGGCGAGCCGCGGACCTGCTCGGCCAGGCGGGGGAGCGCGTCTTCGACGTGGGCGAGATCCGGGCCGGCGTCCGCTCGGTGGTCTATGCCTGAGCTCCTGCGTGTCGGAGTCCTCGCCTCGGGCCGGGGCTCGAACTTCGAGGCGCTCGCCAAGGCGATCGAGTCGGGAGGGGTGCCCGCGGTGATGGCCGTGCTCGTGTCGGACCGGGCGACCGCGCCCGCGCTCGAGATCGCCCGCGCGCACGGCATCGAAGCACTCTTCGTCGATCCGAAGCAGTATCCGAGCCGCGAGGCCCACGAGAAAGCCATCATGGCCGCCCTCGACGAGCGCGGGGTGGGCCTCGTGTGCCAGGCCGGATACATGCGCATCCTTGGACCCGCCTATATCGAGCACTTCCGCGGCCGCGCCCTCAATATCCATCCGTCGCTGCTGCCCGCCTTTCCCGGGCTTCATGCCCAGCGCCAGGCCCTCGAGCACGGGGCCAAGGTCACGGGCGCCACCGTGCACTTCGCGGACGAAGGTGTCGACACGGGCCCCATCGTGCTCCAGGCCGCCGTGCCGGTCCTCCCGGATGACACGGAAGAGACGCTCTCGCGGCGCGTCCTGGAGGTCGAGCATCGAATCTTCCCCGAGGCCGTGCGCCTGTTCGCCGAGGGGCGGCTGGCGCTGGACGGCCGGAGGGTCCACATCAGGGAGAGGGCATGACCAAGGTGGGACGCGCGCTCCTGAGCGTGCACGACAAGACGGGCGTGGTCGACTTCGCGAAAGGGCTCTCCGCCCTGGGCATCGAGATCGTGTCAACGGGCGGGACGGCCAAGCTCCTCCGCGAATCCGGTGTCCCCGTGGTCGACGTGGCCCAGCTGACGGGCTTTCCGGAAATGCTGGACGGTCGCGTCAAGACCCTCCACCCGAAGGTGCACGGCGGCATCCTCGCGCGCCGCGACGTCCCCGCCCACATGCAGGCCCTCGACGCCCACGGCATCGGCCCCATCGATCTCGTGGTGGTCGCCCTCTATCCGTTCGAGCAGACGGTGGCCCGGCCCGGCGTGACCCTCGACGAGGCCGTGGAGAACATCGACATCGGCGGTCCCAGCATGATCCGGGGCGCGGCCAAGAATTCGGGCGCGGTCGGCGTGATCACGGATCCCTCGCAGTACGCGCCCGTGCTGGACGAGCTCCGGGGCAGCGGCGGGACACTGACGGCCGAGACGCGCTCCCGTCTCGCCCTCGAGGCCTTCCGGCGCACCGCGCAGTACGACGCGGCCATCGCGTCGTATCTGGGGAGGATCGCGGCAGGTCCGCAATCCGGCGGAGACTTCCCCGTCCGGCTTTCCCTCGAGGCCGAGCGCCTCCAGCATCTCCGCTACGGCGAGAATCCCCACCAGGCCGCCGCCTTCTATCGTCCGGTGGGAACGGCCCTCGGCCTGGGCGCGGCCGAGCAGCTCCACGGCCCGGAGCTCTCGTACAACAATCTCCTCGACTGGTCGGCCGCTCTCGGCCTCCTCCTCGAGTTCGACGATCCCGCCGCCGTGGTGATCAAGCACACCAATCCGTGCGGCGTTGCCCTGGGCGCGCGCGTGGCCGAGGCCATGAGCCGCGCCAAGGCCTGCGACCCCGTCTCGATCTATGGCGGCATCGTCGGCGTCAATCGCCGGCTCGACCTGGCGACGGTCAAGGAGCTCTCGGGCATCCTCCTGGAGATCCTCTTCGCCCCCGACTTCGCCATGGACGCCCTCGAAGAGCTCAGGCGGACCAAGAAGAAGTGCCGCGTCCTGCGCCTGCCCTGTCTCGCCGCCGACTATCCGGAACGGATGCGCGACGTCCGGAGCGTCCTTGGCGGCCTCCTCGTCCAGGAGGCTGATCTCACGGATCTCGATCCCGCGGCCCTCAAGGTCGTCTCGCGGCGCGCGCCCACGGAGGCCGAGATGCAGGCCCTCCGCTTCGCGTGGCGCGTGGCCAAGCACGCCAAGTCCAACGCCATCGTGCTGACCACGGCGGACCAGGTGGTCGGCGTGGGCGCGGGGCAGATGAATCGCGTGGACTCGGCGCGCATCGCCGTGATGCGCGCGCGCGCCAATGGCCTGGAGACCAAGGGCGCGGTGTGCGCGTCCGATGCCTTCTTTCCGTTCCGCGACGGTCTCGACGTGGTGGCGGAGGCGGGCGCCACCGCGGTGATCCATCCCGGCGGCTCCCTCCGCGACGAGGAAGTGGTCAAGGCCGCCGACGAGCACGGCCTGGCCATGGTCGTCTGCGGCATCCGGCACTTCAAGCATTGAGCGTCCGGGCGAGCATGCCGCAGCCGGAGCGGATCTTCACCCTGCGCGAGCTGACGCGCCTCCTCCGGCTCACCCCCAAGCGCGCGGCCCAGCTCAAGCGCCTGGGGCTGCTCCGCGCCGACACGGCGGGCTATCGCTTCCGGGACATCGTGGCGGCGCGCGCGGCCGCGTCGTTGCTCGGGGAGGGCGCCACCGTGCGGCAGGTGCGGGCCGCCCTCGACGGCGCCAAGCGCCTCGCCCCCGGCGCCGAGTCGCCCCTGGCCGAGCTCCGGCTCCTCGTCCACGACCAGCGCATCGTCGTCGAGCAGGACCGGCTGCGCCTCGACGCCCGCACCGGTCAGGGCCTCCTCGACTTCGCCACGGGCGACCTCGAGCGCGAGACCCGGGAGTCCCTGGCCATGGGCATGGTCAGGCCGCTCGTTCCCCCGGCGGACGCGGCGGAGACGTGGTTCTCGCGCGCCTCCGCCTGGGACGGCGATCCCGAGCGCTGGGAAGAGGCCGTGGACGCGTACGAGCGCGTGGTCGGCATCGATCCCGGCTATGCCGCGGCATGGAACAACCTGGGCCTCCTCCAGCACCGCATGGGGCGGTACGAGAAGGCGGGCGCCTGCTACCGCGCCGCCCTCGAGGCCGATGAGTCGTGCTGCCAGGCCGCCTTCAACCTGGGCTCGCTGCACGAAGACCTCGACGACGTCACCACGGCCATCGTCTGGTACCGGCGCGCCCTCGAGATGGAGCCCGACTACGCGGATGCTCACTTCAACCTTGCCGGGGTCCTCGGCAAGGCAGGGCAGCCGGACGCCGCGGCGCTGCACTGGCGGCGCTATCTGGAGCTGGACCTCGGGTCACCCTGGGCGCAGATCGCGCGCTCGCATCTCGAGGAGCCCACGCCGCCCCCCGACGTTCCGGACGACGACGGCGACGAGAAGCCGGAGGCGGGGGCATGAAGGTGCTCCTGGTGGGCGGCGGTGGCCGCGAGCACGCGCTGGCCTGGAAGCTCGCCCAGAGCCCGCGGCTCACGCGCCTCTATGCCGCCCCCGGCAATCCCGGCATCGCGGCCCACGCGGACTGCGTGCCCGTGCGAGACACCGACCTCGACGAGCTCGTCGCGCTGGCCCGGCGGGAGCGCGTGGAGCTTGCCGTGATCGGGCCCGAGGTTCCCTTGTCCCTCGGTCTTCGTGACCGGTTGAGCGATGCCGGGGTGCCGGTCTTCGGCCCGAGCCAGTCCGCGGCCCGCCTCGAGAGCTCCAAGGCCTTCGCCAAGGATTTGATGGCCCGCTACGGCATCCCCACCGCCCGCTTTCGCGTTTTCCAGGACGCGGACGCCGCGAAGCGCTTCTGCCGGGAGCTGGGAGCGCCGCTGGTCATCAAGGCCGACGGCCTCGCCGCGGGCAAGGGCGCCATGGTCTGCGCGACGCTGCCGGAGGCGGACGCGGCCATACGCCTCTGCCTGGACGAGGACGCGTTCGGCGCCGCCGGGCGCACGGTGGTGGTCGAGGAGTTCATGACGGGGGAGGAGGCTTCCTTCTTCGTGATCACCGACGGTGCTTCCGCCCTCCCCCTGCCCGCGGCCCAGGACCACAAGGCGATCTTCGACGATGATCGCGGGCCCAACACGGGCGGCATGGGGGCGTACACGCCCGCTCCCGTCATGGACGAGGCCATGACGGGCCGGGTCATGGAGGAGATCGTCACGCCCACGCTGGCCGCCATGGCGAAGGAAGGCGCGCCGTACGCGGGCGTGCTCTTCGTCGGGCTCATGATCGGCCCCGACGGCCCGCGTGTCGTGGAGTTCAATTGTCGCTTCGGCGATCCCGAATGTCAGGCCATCCTGCCCCGCCTCGACGAGGACATCCTTCCCGTCTTCGAGGCCGTGGCTTCCGGGCGCGGGCTGCCCGCCTCCCTGCGCTGGCGGCGCGAGGCTTCCGTCTGCGTCGTGCTCGCCTCCCCGGGCTATCCCGGGACCCCACGCGCCGGGCTTCCCATCGAGGGCGTGGAGGCGGCGGCCGCGCTTCCGGGCGTCAATGTCTTCCATGCCGGCACCGCGCTCCGCGACGGCGCTCTCCTCACCGCGGGCGGGAGAGTCCTGGGCGTGCAGACGCTCGGGGGAGACATCCGGGCGGCCATGGAGCGGGCCTATGACGCCGTGGGGAGAATCCGGTTCGAGGGAATGCAGTTCCGCCACGACATCGGCAGAAGGGCGCTCGCCCGGTCGTGAGGACGGTTCCGTGAGGCTGACCGGAGTGATCCAGGCAGGCGGACGCAGCGTGCGGATGGGGGGCGAGCCCAAGGCCCTCCTGGAGGTGGGCGGCCGGCGCATCATCGAGCGGGTGGCTCACGTCCTCCGCCAGGTCACCGACGAGCAGCTCCTCGTGACCAACACGCCCGACCGCTACGCCTGGATGGGACTGCCCATGGTCCCCGACGTGTTTCCCGACGCAGGATCGCTCGGCGGAATCTATTCCGGTCTCAAGGCGGCGGGAGAGGCCGCCTTCACCGTGGCCTGCGACATGCCCTTCCTCTCGCCCGCGGTTGCCCGCCTCGTGACGTCGCGCGCCCCCGAGGCCGACGTGGTCGTGCCCATCGTCAATGGATTCCACGAGACCCTGCACGCCTGCTATGCCCGCGCCTGTCTCGGACCCATCGAGCGGAGGATCGCGGCGGGCCGGCTCAAGATCACGGGCTTCTTCGACGAGGTGCGGGTGCTGGAGATTGCCGAAGCCGACCTCGCCCCCTTCGGAGACCCCGCGCAGATCTTCATGAACGTCAACACTCCCGACGAGCTCGCCCGGGCGCGGGCCCTGGCCGGCGAGCACGGCTGATGGACGAGCAGGCGGGCGGTCTCGGGCTGTCCTCCATCCAGGAGATCAACCATCTCCCTCGCGAGATGGCCGAGGCCCTCTACCTCCGCCTGGTGCCCGAGGATCTACTCGAGCGCTTCCGCATCGATCCGCGCACCTTGACGGGCCCCGAGGGGACACGGCTCGTGCAGATCACCGCGCCGGAGGACAAGCCGTGGGCGCGCGTCGAGGTGCGCTCGTCGACCCAGGACCGGGACCCCGCGCTCCTGGTGGACGTGGAGACGTCGCCCCTCTCCGTGCCCGAGCTCGCCTTCGTCCAGATCACCGATCCCGCCGCCGCCCGCTACGGCATCGACCGCGACCTTGACGGGCGTGACACGCTCTTCGGGACGCTGTCGCGCAACGTCGACGAGGAGATGCGCGCGTTCAAGGACGGGCTGGCGCCCGGGCAGGTCCGCCGGGGGCTCCGCCTGCTCCCGGGCGTGCTCGAGGCCATGGACGGGTTCTGCCGCCTGATCGGCGCCGAGCTCTACCTCATCGAGCCGCTCTTCTATCACTCGGCCGTGCTGTACGAGCGGCATGGGTGCGGCTATCTCCTCGGCCGCGAGGTCATGGACAGCCTCCACGCGGAGTTCTCCGAGGGGGGCGGGCTCGCGACGGGGCTCGACGGCTCCACACCGTTCCGCGTGCCGGAAGCGGGTCGCACGGTGCGCGGCCGGAGCTGGGCGCTCCACGACGGGATCTCGAGAGGCGCCTGGAGCGGTGTGAAGATGTACAAGGCGGTCGGGCTGCGGGCGGACATTAACACTTTTCCAGGTGGCATATACTGAGCGGGTGAAGCGCAAGAAGCCGCTGCACGCCCAGGTTCGCAAGCCCATGCCGCGCAAGCCGCCCAAGGTGGAGGTGCCGAAGACCATTTATCGTCGGCGCCTCAAGCACCCGAAGCCGTCGGCGGGCGAGGCATGACCCACGCCGAGCTGCACCCCTGCGTCATCGTCCACTATCACGAGATCAGCCTCAAGCGCGGCAATCGCCCGCTCTTCCTGCGGAGACTCCAGGAGAACATCGCGCGGGCGGTGAGCGATCTCGGCCCCGTCACCGTCGTCCAGCGGCCCGGGCGCATCGTGGTCGATCTCGAGGGTCACGAGCATGCGGAGGCGGCGCGCGAGCGGCTCGACCGGGTGTGCGGCATCGCCAATCTCGCCCTGGCCGTCCGCACGGGCTCCTCCACGGAGTCGCTGAAGCGAGCGGTCGACCACGTCATCGGGGTGCGGCCGTTCTCGTCGTTCCGGATCAGCGCGCGGCGCGCCTTCAAGACCTTCCCGCTCACCTCGGTCGAGATCAACCGCGAGCTGGGCGCGCACGTGCTGAAGGTGAGGCCGCAGGCCCGCGTCGACCTCGAGCACGCCGAGCTCAACGTCCACGTCGAGGTGCTCCCGCACGAGGCCTTCGTCTACGCGGACCGGCGGCCGGGGGCGGGCGGGCTGCCCGTGGGCTCGGGGGGCACGGTGATGGCGCTCCTGTCGGGCGGCATCGACTCGCCCGTGGCGGCCTGGCGCATGATGAAGCGCGGGTGCCGTGTCCACTTCGTGCACTTCCACAGCGTGCCGTACCTGCCCGATACCTCGATCGGCAAGGCCCGCGAGCTCGCGCGACGGCTGACGCAGTGGCAGTACGTCTCGCATCTCTACCTGGTTCCGTTCGGGGAGATTCAACGAGAAGTCGTGCTGGCCGTCCGGCCCATGGCCCGCGTGGTCGCCTATCGCCGGCTCATGGTCAGGATCGCCGAGGCGCTGGCGCGCCAGACGGGGGCCCTCGCCCTCGTGACGGGGGAGAGCCTGGGCCAGGTCGCCTCGCAGACGCTCCACAACCTGGCGCGCATCGACGAGGCCGCCACCATGCCGGTGCTGCGGCCCCTGATCGGCATGGACAAGATCGAGATCACGGAAGCCGCGCAGCGGCTCGATACGTTCGAGACCTCCATCGAGCCGGATGCCGACTGCTGCACGCTCTTCACCCCCGCCCATCCGGCCACCCGCCTCGGGCGCGAGGAGATCGAGGCGATGGAAGGGCGGCTCGACACGGGTGCCCTCGTGCGGGCGGGAGTGGAGGGCGCCTCCCTCGAGACCTTCGACTTCCCGCGGGGAGCGGGGGCCCATGCCCCATCATCCGCACGTCGGGCGCGCCTCGCCCCGCCCCGCCCGTGAGCGCGACGCTCCGCTTCCTCGGCGCCGCGGGCACGGTCACCGGCTCCCGTCATCTCCTCGAGAGCGGCGCGAGCCGGCTCCTCATGGACTGCGGCCTCTTCCAGGGGCTCAAGGAGCTGCGCCTGCGCAACTGGGCGCGGTTTCCCGTGCCCGCGCCGTCCATCCAGGCCGTCCTGCTGAGCCACGCCCACATCGACCACTCCGGCTTCCTGCCGCGGCTCGGCAAGGAGGGCTTCACGGGGCCCATCTACTGCACGCGCGGCACCGCCGATCTTCTCAAGATCATGCTGCCCGACGCCGCGCACCTCCAGGAAGAGGAGGCGGAGTTCGCCAATCGCCACCACACGTCCAAGCACGATCCCGCGCTGCCCCTCTTCACGGCGGATGATGCCGCGCGCGTGCTGCGCCTGGTGCGTCCCGTCGGCTTCAACGGATCATTCAGTCCGAGCGCGGGAGTGACGGCGCGCTTTCTCAACTCCGGCCACATCGTGGGGGCGGGGCTCATCGAGGTCAGGATCGACGGGCGCGTCGTGGTGTTCTCGGGCGATCTCGGGCGCTACGGCGTGCCCATCATGCGTGACCCCGATCCCGTGCCCGCGGCCGATGTGCTGCTCGTGGAGTCTACCTACGGGAACCGCCTGCATCCCGCCGACGATCACCACGACAAGCTGGCCAGCGCCGTGGCGCGCGCGGCGGCGCAGCGGGGCTGGCTCCTCATCCCCGCCTTCGCGGTGGGGCGCTCGCAGGAGATCCTCTACGATCTCCGCGAGCTGGAAGACGCGGGGCGCATCCCCTCACTGCCCATCTATCTCGACAGCCCCATGGCCATCCAGGCCACGGCCATCTACGCGGGGCACCCCGAGGAGCACGACGAGGATCTCGCGCGGGTCGAGGCCTCGGGGGCGCGCCCCTTCGGACCCAAGGGGCTCAGAATCTCGCGGACAGTGGAAGACTCCAAGCGGCTGAACGACACCGACGGGCCCGGCATCATCATCGCGGGAAGCGGCATGGCCACGGGCGGGCGCATCCTCCACCACTTCCTCCGGCGCTTGCCGGAGCCGCAGACCACCGTGCTCTTCGTGGGCTACCAGGCCGCGGGTACCCGAGGCCGTCTCCTCAAGGACGGCGCGCGCGCGCTCAAGATGTTCGGCCAGGACGTGCCCGTGCGCGCGACCATCATGGTCAGCGACTCCTACTCCGCGCACGCCGACCAGGCCGAGATCATGCGCTGGCTCGGCGGCTTCACCCAGCCCCCGGGCGCGACCTATATCGTGCACGGCGAGCCCGACGCCGCCTCGGCTCTGCAGGCCCTCATCGCGGCCCGGCCTGGGTGGCGCGTCGAGGTCGCCCGGGACGGCCAGCTCGTCAGCCTTGGCTGAGCCTGCCGGCTACCGCGTCTTCCGAGCTCTCGCGCGCTTCCTGGTCGCCGTGTTCTACCGGCGCGTCGAGGTGGCGGGGCTCGAGCGCCTGCCCCTCTCGGGGCCGCTCGTGGTCGCCGCCAACCACAACCAGGGCCTGATGGACGGGATCCTCCTGGTGGCCGCCCTGCCGCGACGCCTCCGTCCCGTGGCCAAGGCGCCGCTCTTCCGCCACCCGATCATCGGCCCGCTCACGCGGCTATCCGGGGCCATTCCGGTTCACCGACGCCAGGACGAGCGGAGCGGCGCGATCGACAACGAGGCCATGTTCAGCGCGGCGGAGAGCGCCCTCGCCATGGGAGACGCGATCCTGATCTTTCCCGAGGGCGTGAGCCAGCCCGAGCCCGCGCTGATGCCGCTGCGCACGGGCACGGCGCGGCTCCTCCTGGGCGCCGCGCGCGATTCCGGACCCGCCGCGACCCTGCTCCCCGTCGGGCTCATGTTCCGCGAGCCGGGCACCTTCCGGGCTGGGTCGGCGCTGGTCCTGGTGGGAGAGCCCGTGCCGACGGCGGACCTGGCCGCGCTGCCGACGAGAGGGGCCGACGTGGCGGTGCGGCGGCTGACCGAGCGGCTCGGAGAGGCTCTCCAGCGGCTCATCGTCGAGGCGCATGATCGCCGCATCCTGGATCTCGTCCACGCGGCCGAGTCCATCTGGCGCGAAGAGATGCCGGAGGCCGCGCGCGAGGCGAAGGATCGCGCGGCGTGGCGGCAGCGGGCCGCGCGCGCCTATCATTACCTCGCCGCCGTCGAGCCCATCCGCGTGGCCGCCCTGCGCTCGAGCGTCGAGTGCCACGTCGAGGATCTCGAGCGCGCCGGTCTCACCGACCGCGACCTCTCGCGCGGGTACCGGGCGGGTCCCGTGGTGCGCTACGCCTTCCGCGAAGGGAGCGCGCTGCTCCTGGGGCTGCCCCTGGCCCTCTGGGGCGTGATCATCCATCTCCTGCCGTACAAGCTGACCGCGCTCGCCGTCCGCGCGCTCCGGCCCGAGGAAGACGTGCTCGCCACCTACAAGGTCATGGCGGGGCTCGTGCTCTATCCCGCCGCCTGGGCTCTGGAGGCCTGGGCGGCCTGGCGCCTGGGCGGATCCTCACTCGTCGCCGTTTTCCTCCTCTCGCTCCTGCCCGCGGGCTTCTTCGCGCTCGCCTGGACGGAGCGCCTCGAGCGGATGCGGCGCGAGGCCCGCGGGCTCCTCGCCGTGCTCGTCGACCGTGATCTCCGCGGCCACTTGCTGGCGCGGCGAGAGGCGATCATGGAGGAGTTCCAGGAGCTCCTGCGCCGGGTGCCGGAGCCCGTGCTGGACGGGAGCGCCTCATGAGGCCCGGGCGCATCGTCGCCTGGGCGCTCTACGACTTCGCCAATTCCTCCTTCGCGGCCGTCATCTTCGCCACCATCTACGCCACGTACTACGCGATGGCCGTGGTGGGCAATCAGAGCGGGGCGGGGGACCTCTGGTGGGGTCGGGTGATCTCGGTCTCCATGGGCGCGGTCGCCGTCACGTCGCCCTTCCTGGGCGGGCTCGCCGATCGCGCGGGCATTCGCCGCCCTCTCTTCATCGCCTTCACCTCCCTCGCCGTCCTCTCTACCGCCTTCATGGCCACCGTGCATCCGGGCATGGTGATGTGGGGCTTCATCCTGGGGGTGCTGGGCAATGTCGGCTACGAGGGTGCGCTCGTCTACTACAACGCCTACCTGCCCGATCTGGCCCCACCGAGCCATCAAGGCCGCGTCTCCGGCTGGGGCTTCGCCACCGGCTACGCGGGCTCCATCGTGGCCCTTCTCTCCGCCTACCCGTTCGTCCAGGCCAAGAACTACGGGGGGGCCTTCCTGGCCACCGCCGCCCTCTTCACCGTGTTCTCCCTCCCCGCCTTCATCTTCCTTCCCGAGCCTCACCGCGGACGCATCTCCGTGTGGCAGGCCGCGCGGGAAGGGGGGGCCGAGGTGCTGTCCACCGCACGCAAGATCCTGCGCATGCCCGACCTGCGCCGCTTCCTTGGCGCCTACTTCATCTACGAGGACGGCGTGAACACGGTGGTGGGCTTCTCCGCCATCTTCGCCGCCCAGACCCTCGGGTTCCCCATGGGCCAGCTCATCGTCCTCTACATCGTGGTCCAGGTCTCGGCGCTCCTGGGCGCGCTGGCCTGGGCCTGGCCCACCGACAAGCTCGGCCCGAAGCGCGTGGTCATGGTCACCCTCTGCCAGTGGACGGCCGTCGTGATCGCCGCCTACTTCGTGGAGACGCAGGGGCAGTTCTGGGCGCTGGCCGTGCTGGCGGGCACTGGTCTCGGCGCCGTGCAGGCGGCCAGCCGCGCCTTCCTGGCCGGCCTCTGCCCCGCGGGCATGGAAGCGGAGCTGTTCGGCTTCTACTCGCTGTGCGGCAAGAGCGCGGCGATCATGGGGCCGCTCGTCTTTGGCGGCATCTCGCACGCCGCGGGCGGCAACCAGCGGGCGGGGATCCTCGCCGTCGGCACCTTCTTCCTGGTCGGCCTCATCCTGCTTTCGCGCGTGAAGGCCGGCGGCCCCGCGCGAGCTTAGCGGGCCGCTCGCGAGCAGGGCGCCGACGCGCCCGCCTCTGGAGGGCCTGGAGCAGGGCCTGCAGGGGCGGGCTCAGAGGCTTGTCGCGCCGCCTGATGATGCCGAGCCGCCTGACCAGGGGCGGGGAGAGCGGAATGACCCGCAGCGTGCCCGCGCGTGCCTCGGCCCGGACGGAGATCGCCGAGGTAATGGACGGCCCGAGCCCCGCGCTGACGAGCTCCTTGATGGCCTCGCCGTTCCCCAGCTCCATGGCCACGCGTGGCGTCACCCGGCCGCGCCGGAACCATCCCTCGATGACCTGGCGGATGGTGCCTCCCCGCTCGTAGAGGATGAGGGGCTCGCGCGCCAGGTGCCCGGGCGTGAAGGCGCGGGGGCGCCGCCGCCGGCGCGCGGGGGGGGCGATGGCGACCAGGCGGTCCGTGTAGAAGGGCGTCACCACGAGCTGTCTCGAGCGGACGGGAAGCGTGACCACGGCGACGTCGAGGGCGTTCTCGGCCACCGCCTTGGCGATCTCCGGCGTGTTGCCCGTCACGATGACGAGCTCGAGGTCGGGATAGCGCGCGCGAAGGCGCCGCAGGATAGGCGGGAGGAGGTAGATGCTGGCCGTGGCGCCGGTCCCCACGCGGACCCGGCCGGCCACCACTCCCCGAAGCGCCCGCACCCGGGCCGCTGCCGCCTCCAGGGCGTCGAGGGCCCGCCCGCCGTGCTCCAGGAGGACCGCCCCCGCCCGGGTGAGCGCGGCCCGCCTGCCCATGCGCTCGAGGAGGGGCAGCCCCAGGCCGTCCTCGAGCTGGCGCACGTGGAGGCTGACGGCGGGCTGGCTCAGGTGGAGAGAGTCCGCGGCCCGGGAGAAGCTCCCGAGGCGGGCGATCTCGTGCAGCGTGCGCAGGTGGGCGGGGCTGACGGCCATTGCTATGAGTATTTATAATGATTTGTATAAAAACAATCTATTTTATTGATGGCCATCCATCCGTCATGATCCGGAGAAGGAGGATGACCACATGGAGCCCATGCACGTCCGTTTCGCCACGCTCGACGATGCCCCGGCCATCTGCACCATCTACAACCAGGGCATCGACGATCGCGTGGCCACCCTGGAGACCGAGCTGCGCGATGCCGAGGAGCGACGTCGCTGGCTGTCCTCGCGCGGGACGCGCTATCCGGTCGTCGTGGCCGAGGCGCGCGGGCAGATCATCGGGTGGAGCAGCCTCAACCCCTTCAACCCGCGCCGAGCCTACGACCATGTGGCCGACATCTCCGTGTACGTCGAGCGGAGCTGGCGCGGCCGGGGCGCGGGCCGCGTGCTCCTCGAGCGCCTGGTCGAGCTCGGCCGAGGGCTCCACTTCCACAAGCTCGTCCTCGCGTGCTTCCCGACCAACAAGGCCGGGGTTGCCCTCTACGAGCGCATGGGCTTCGCCCCGGTGGGCATCTACCACGAGCAGGGTCTCCTCGACGGTCGGTGGGTGGACGTCCTGGTCATGGAGCGACTGTTAGAGTAGCGACCGGGCCCCACATATGGGGGCGTATTGACACTCAGGCCCGAGGGAGCGTAATGTCAGGCGCGATGCTCGCGGTTGCCCTCGGAGCCGATCACGCCGGCTGGGAGCTCAAGGAAGCCCTCAAGGCCTGGCTCATGGATGCCGGCTACCAGGTCCTGGACTTCGGCGCCCACGGCCCCGACTCCGTCGACTATCCCGACTACGCTGCCCAGGTCGCCGAGGCCGTCTCCGTCGGCAAGGTCGATCGTGGTCTCCTCGTCTGCGGCACGGGCATCGGCATGACCATCGCCGCCAACAAGGTACCCGGGATCCGGGCGGCCCTCTGCGGCGACGTCTTCACCGCGCGCATGAGCCGCGAGCACAACGACGCCAACGTCCTCGCCCTGGGGGGACGGCTGACGGGGCGCGAGACGGGGCTCGACATCCTGCGGGCCTGGCTCGAGACATCGTTCGCGGGGGGCCGCCACGCCCTGCGGGTGGACAAGATCTCGGAGATGGAGCGCGGGCTCATGCGCGCGCGGGCCGGGACATGAGCGGGCTCGAGCACGTGGACCCCGAGATCGCCCGGGCCATCCGGGACGAGACCGTCCGTCAGTCGCGCAACCTCGAGCTGATCGCTTCCGAGAACTTCGTCTCCGAGGCCGTGCTGGAGGCGACGGGCTCGGTAATGACCAACAAGTACGCCGAGGGCTATCCGGGCAAGCGCTACTACGGCGGCTGCGAGATCGTGGACGTGGCCGAGAACCTCGCCATCTCCCGCGCGAAGGCGCTCTTCGGCGCCGAGCACGTCAATGTCCAGCCCCACTCGGGCTCCCAGGCGAACATGGCGGTGTACTTCACCTTGCTCAAGCCGGGAGATGTGGTCCTTGGGCCCAATCTCGCCCACGGCGGCCATCTCACGGCGGGAAGCCCCATGAACTTCTCGGGTCGGCTCTACACCATCGTGCCGTACGGCGTCACCCGGGACACGGAGCGGATCGATCTCGACCAGGTGCGAGACCTGGCCAAGCAGCACCGCCCGAAGCTCATCATCGCGGGTGGCTCGGCCTTCCCCCGCGCCATCGACTTCAAGCCGTTCCGCGAGATCGCCGACGAGGCGGGGGCCGCCCTCATGGCCGACATCGCGCACCCCGCGGGCCTGGTGGCCGCAGGCCTCCATCCGTCGCCCGTGCCCTATGCCGACTTCGTCACCACCACCACCCACAAGACTCTTCGCGGGCCGCGCGGTGGCATGGTCATGTGCCGGAGCGCCTACGCGAAGGATCTGGACCGCACCGTGCTGCCGGGCATCCAGGGCGGCCCCCTCATGCACGTGATCGCCGCCAAGGCCGTGGCCTTCCGCGAGGCCCAGACGCCCGAGTGGCGGGTCTACCAGGCCCAGATCATCAAGAACGCCAAGGCGCTTGCCGAGGCCTTGCTGGCCCTGGGCTACCGCCTGGTCTCGGGCGGCACCGACACGCATCTCCTCCTCGTCGACCTGACGCCCAAGGGCATCACCGGCAAGGACGCGCAGGAAGCGCTCGACCGGGCGTGGATCACCGTGAACAAGAACGGCATCCCCTTCGACACCAAGGGGCCCATGGTCACGAGTGGGGTGCGTCTGGGCACGCCCGCCGTGACCACGCGCGGCATGCGGGAGCCGGAGATGGCGCAGATCGCCGCCCTCATCGACGGCGTGCTCGGCAGTCTCGGCAATGCCACGGCGGAGGCGAAGGTGCGTGGCGAGGTGGAGGAGCTGACTTCACGATTCCCGCTCTACGCGGAGCGGCTGAGGTGACCCCGTGAAGTGTCCATTCTGCGGACACACCGAGGACCGCGTCGTCGATTCGCGCGTCGGGCGCGAGGGCGAGTTCATCCGCCGCCGCCGCGAGTGTCTCAAGTGCCACCGCCGCTACACCACCTACGAGTACATCGAGGACGTGCTCCCCCACGTGGTCAAGCGGGACGGCCGGCGCGAGCCCTTCGATCGCCAGAAGCTCCGCGGCTCCATCCTGAAGTCGTGCGAGAAGCGCTCGGTGGGCGTCCAGGCGGTGGACGACGTGGTGGCCGACATCGAGGCGCGCCTGCACGAGCGGGCGGAGAAGGAGATCACGAGCCTCGAGATGGGCGAGATCGTGATGGAGCACCTGCAGAAGCTCGACCAGGTCGCGTACGTCCGCTTCGCCTCCGTCTACCGCCAGTTCAAGGACATCTCACAGTTCATGGACGAGGTGAAAGGGCTCATCAAGGACGGGGACAAGTCGAAGGCGCCCAAACCGGTCAAGCCGGCGCCCAAGAAGTAGCTGGACCGGCCCGCTCGCCTCAGCTGACGCTGAAGACGCTGACCTCGACCGACCTGCCCTTCACCCGCACGGCGGGGAGCGTCTCCAGCCCTCCGCCGTTGCTCAGCCGGCCTCGCGTGGCCTCGCTGAGCAGGATGTCGGTGCCGAGCTCCTTGTTGAGCCCCTGGATGCGCGAGGCGAGGTTGACTGCGTCTCCCACCAGGGCATACGTCAGCCGCTCCGCGCTCCCGATGTTGCCGGCGAGCACGGTGCCCGTGTGAATGCCGATGCCGTTACGGAGGGGAGGCTTGCCCGCCCCGGCCCGCCGGGCATTGAGCTCGGCAAGGCGCCGGCGCATCTCGCGGGCGGCGCGAAGGGCCCGGTCCGCGTGGTCGCCCGCATGCAGGGGAGCGCCGAAGACCGCCTCGATCTCGTCGCCGATGTACTGGAGGACGAGGCCGCGCTCGCCGCGGATGGCCGCCTCCATCTCGGTGAAGTACTCGTTGAGATCGCGCACCACTTCCCGAGGCTCGGTCCGCTCCACCCACGGCGTGAAGTCGCGGAGGTCGGCGAAGAGCACGGTCACCTCCTCCAGCTGGCCGTCGAAGCTCGCCCGCCCGGCCAGGATCTCGTCGCGCACCTCGCGGGTGACGTACTTGCCGAAGGTCTCCCGGATGACCTCGCGCTCGCGCAGCCCCTCGAGCATGCGGTTGAAGCCCTCGCCCACGGCGCCGATCTCGTCATTGGCCTCCACGGGGACGCGGCCGTCGAGCTCGCCGCGGCCCACCGCGGCCATCTCGCGCTCGAGGCGTCGGAGGGGATCGGCCACGCTGCGCGCCGTGAAGATCGCCAGCCCGGCGGCGGCCACGATCCCCACGCCCACGATGAAGGCGATGATCAGCCGCAGCTCGCCGACGAGATGGAAGGCTGCGGCGGCATCGACGCCCGCGAGCGACAGGGCGCGCGCGTAGGCGATGGTGCCCAGGACGGCGAGAGGGATGACGCTGATCAGCAGGAAGATGACGAGGAGCCGCATCCTGACCGAGAGGCGGACGGCGCCGGTAACCCCGCTGACGTCGCCCCGCGGGAAGAAGTGAGGCATGGCCCGCCGCCACTGATGCTCCGTCACGAGGAAGACGAAGGCGGTGGACACGCTGCCCGCCACCCCCGTGATGCCGAACACCGTTCGCCATGCCCGCTCGGGCGCGAAGAAGCCCGCGATCATGGGCCAGAGCACGCCCCAGATGACACCCGCCGCGATCCAGGCGACAAAGCTCACCATCGCGAGCATGGGAGGAAGCATGAGCGCCCGCTGCTTCGCCAGCCGGGCCTCGGCTTCCGGCAGGTCGGCGACGATTGCCTGCACCTTGACGAGTGGGGATATCCACTTGCGCACCCACACCCAGGCCACGGCAACGAGGGCGGAGAAGCCCACCACGAAATAGCCGATCTCCCACAGTCCGAGATCCCGCGCCGGGCCCGCCGAGGGAAGATCGATGACCCTGAAATAGAGGAAGGTCAGGAGGGCGCCGACAAGGTTGCCGACGACCAGGATCCAGGGTACCCGCCTCCAGAATCTGTCCACTTCGGCCATCGGACGATTCTAGCGCGGGGTGTGAGCCCTACGCCGGCTATCACCATGCCGGCGCCGAGAGGAGGACGCCCCAGCCCGCCCAGCTCGCCTGCGCCAGGGGCGGCCAGCCTTCGACCAGAAGCACCAGCCGCGATCTTGCTCGCGGGAAAGTTCCCCACCCAGAGGACGATGACGACGAAGAGGAGCCCGTAGGCCTTCGCGTGGGCTCATGGCGGGGGAGGGAGACCGGTCGCCGACATGGATCGGCCCTGCCGGGATGGGGCCGACAGGGCCGAGCGCCAGTATCGGCGGCTTACTTCTTCTTTTTCTTGGAGGCCTTCTTCTTCTTCGCCATCGTGTCACCCCCTTCCCGTCCCGCGCGTCCCGCGGTTGGTGACTGCTGCGGGAATTCTGGGGGAGGGTCCGGAGACCTGTCAAGGGGAAAATACAATGGGCGGGGTCGCGCCGCTCTCTCGGACGCTACACCTTGGGGACGAGACGCTCAGTTTCTCTCGCGAGCGGAAGAGGGGCGACGATGCTCGCGACGCTTCACGAATTCCTGGTTGAGGGCGACGCCCTTCTTGCACATGGGACATTGCTCGGGCGGATACGTCGGGAAATCCCGGCTCACGAGGCTGAAGATCTCCTTGCCGGCGACCTCGGACTTCTTCGTCCGGCGCCACAGGGCGCCGATGCCAATGACCTGCCCGCCCAGCTCCTCCACGAGATCGCTCAAGAGCTTGACCGTGGTCCCGGAGCTGACCAGATCTTCGACGATCAGCACCTTGGTGGCGGGTCGGATGAGCCGGTGGAACTCGGCGGGGAGGGTGACCTTGCGCTTGCCGGCGGAGACGCCCTTGGTGCCGTACATGAGGGTGGGCCGGGAGGGATGCGCGCGCGCCACGCAGTGGGAGAGGATGAGGGCGCCGGGGCCCGTGGAGAGCACGACGTCGATGGGCCACTGGGCGAAGTGCTTGGCGATGACCGCCCCCAGCCCCTCGGTGAAGGAGGCTTCCGTGGTCACGAGCGTCTTCTCGATGAACTCGCTCGTGTGCTGGCCCGAGGGCAGGAGGATGTGGTCGTTGGCGTGATAGGCGCCCGTCCGCTTCAGGATCTCCAGATGGATCTTCTCGCGAACCTCTGCGTCCATCCGGGCAGTTTCCTTCGAGGGCGGCGGGGCCATGGAATTGTAAGGATTACGGCCCCGGCACACCCTTGTCAATCCCTAAAGATAGCCGAGCATGGGTCGGTCGGGCGCCAGGCACTGGGTCAAGTTGCTCGCCAGACCGACTCAGCCCTCGCCTCGGGCTGCGCCCTCAGCTCGAACGGCCACGCCCGAGGGAGCCAGCAATGCGAGGCGTACGTGGCACTTCGAGGTGAGGGACGGAGTCCCGAGCCGAGGGCTGAGTGAATCGTACGTTGAGCGTTGCTGGCGACCGAGAACGTGGCCGTTCGAGCCGAACGGCTTTGCCGTGAGGCGAGGGCTGAGTGGGTATGGCGAGCAAATTGGCCCAGTGCCACGTGGTAGACTTCCAGCGCCATGAAGGTCCTCGCGCTCGAGAGCGCCACCCTCTCAGGCGGGGCCGCCCTCGTCGACGGCGAACGCCTGCTGGGAGAGGTCACGCTCGACGTCGCGGTGACCCATTCCGAGCGACTCATGGCCGCCGTCGACCGCCTGGTCGCCGACTGTGGGCTGTCCCCGCATGACCTGGACGGCCTGGCGGTGTCCATCGGGCCGGGCTCCTTCACGGGCCTGCGAGTCGGCATTGCCACGGCCAAGGGGCTCGGCCTTGCCCTCGATCTGCCCATCGCGGCCGTGCCGACGCTCGACGCGCTCGCAGGCCGCCTGCCCTTTGCCGACGCCCCCGTCTGCCCCATCCTCGACGCGCGCAAGGGCGAGGTCTATCTCTCCCGGTATCGATGGGACGGCCGGGCCATGGTCAGGGAATGGGACTATCTGGCCCTCTCTCCCGAGGCGGCCGCGGCCCTCCTCGAGCCGCCCGTGATCTTGCTGGGAGACGGCATCGCCGCCTGCCGGCCATGGCTCGCGCGGCTTGGTGAAGGCTGCCGGGTGGCGCCGCCCGCCCAGCGCATGCCGTCGCCCGCCGTGGTCGCCCAGCTCGGACGGCGTGCTCTCGAAGCGGGTGAGGGGTGGCACGCCGACGACATCGCGCCGCTCTACCTCCGACCCTCGGAGGCCGAGCTCAAGGCCCGGCGAACGTCATGAGCACCATGGACGTCAAGCTCCGGCTCGCTCCCATGACCCTGGCCGACCTCGACGAGGTCGTGGCCATCGAGCGCGTGTCCTTCCCCACGCCGTGGACGCCGGCGGCCTTCCGCTACGAGATCCAGCAGAACCGCGTGGCGCGCTGCTCGGTGATGCGCGCCGAGCGCCAGGTGGTCGGATACCTCTGCCTCTGGGAGATCGGCCACGAGATCCACATCACCAACCTTGCCGTGCATCCGGACTGGCGCCATCGCGGCGTGGGCCGCGCCATCCTCGTCGCCGCCCTCTCGGAGGCCGTGGCCCGGGGCGTGACCCTGGCCTTCCTCGAGGTGCGTCCGGGCAATGCCCCCGCCGTCGCGCTCTATGGCAGCCTCGGATTCCAGATCATCGGTCGGCGGAGCGGCTACTATTTCGACACGGGGGAAGACGCCCTCGTCATGGAGGCACGCCTCGGAGACGACACGGTCGGGGCGGTGGCCGGGAACCAGGGCACGGGATCCTGAGTTACCGTCGCACGCGCTTCCGTGGTGCGAACCCACTCACCCCTGGAGGGACACGCCCCATGATCGGACGCCTCGTCATGACTATGCTCGTCCTGGTCGTCGCCGTGCCGGCCTGGGCACGGGCGGAGCCCATCAATCTCAAGATGCTGTCGAACTACTCACGCGCGACGTTCAAGACGGATGCGCCGCTCGAGACCGTGGTGGGCAACACGGCCGGCCCCGCCGTGACAGGCAATCTGACGGTTGATCCGTTCAAGCCCGGCACCGCCAGCGGAACCATCAAGGTCGACCTGACCACGCTGAACACCGGCGTCGCCAAGCGCGACGCGGACATGCAGGGGCCGCAATACCTCGACATCGCCGCCAACGAGGCGAACAAGTTCGCCGTCTTCGAGATCAAGAGCATCGAGATGGCGGGGCCGCTGGAGCCGGGCAAGGAAGTTCCGGCCAAGGTCAAGGGCATCCTCACCATCAAGCAGAAGCCCGTGGAGACGGTGGCCGACGCGCGCGTGACCTATATCAAGCTCACCCCCGAGCAGGTGGAGGCTCAGAAGCGCTTCGGGTTTGCCAGCGAGAACATCAAGGTACGGTCCAAGCTCGGCACGACCTTCAGCAATCACGGCATCACCATCCCCCAGCTCATGTTCCTGAAGCTCTCCAACGAGATCGCCATCGAGACGGACCTGACCTTCGCCAAGCAATAGCCGGCAGGGCGCTCCGGGGCGCGAAGGCGAATCTGCTAGAATCTTCGGGTGCCCGCCGCCGCACCCGCCCCTCCGCACACCCTCGTCGAGCGAATGCTCGCGGGCGACCGCCTCGCCCTCGCCCGCCTCATCACGCGGGTCGAGAACCGCGGACCGGAAATACCCGAGATCATGCGCGCCATCCAGCCGCGGCTGGGCCGCGCCCATGTCCTCGGGATCACCGGGCCGCCGGGAGCGGGCAAGTCCACCCTCGTCGACCGCCTCACGAGCCATCTCCGCGCGGAAGGCGCCGCCGTCGGCGTGCTCGCGGTGGATCCGTCGAGCCCGTTCACGGGGGGCGCCGTCCTGGGCGACCGCATCCGCATGCAGGCCCACACCCTGGATCCCGAGGTGTTCATCCGCAGCATGGCCACGCGCGGCAGCCTCGGCGGCCTCGCCGGCGCCACGGGCGACGTGCTCAAGCTCATGGACGCGTTCGGGTTCCCCTGGGTGCTCGTGGAGACGGTGGGGGTGGGACAGACCGAGCTCGACATCGTGAAGCTCGCCGACACGACGGTGGTCGCCCTCGTCCCCGAGTCGGGCGACTCCGTCCAGGCGATGAAAGCGGGGCTGATGGAGGTCGCCGACATCTTCGTCGTCAACAAGGCCGACCGTGACGGCGCCCACGCCCTCATGGCCGAGCTGCGCTTCTCGATGCACCTGCACTACTCGAGCAGCGCTTCGCCCAAGGACATCGACTGGGAGACGCCGGTGCTCGCCACCCAGGCCGTCAGCGACGTCGGGGTGACGGAGCTTCTCGCGGAGGTCAAGCGGCACCGGGCCGTCCTCGAGGCGGGCGGCGCCCTCGAGAAGCGCCGGCAGGCGCGGCGGCGCGCGGAGCTGCGGACCCTCCTCGTCGAGCGCTTCGCGAGCGAGGTGCTCGGGCGCGGCGAGCAGGACCGCGCCATCGCCCGCGTCTTCGACGCGGTCGCCGACGGCGCGCTCGATTCCTACTCCGCCGTCTCCCGGATCCTCTCCACGATGCTCCGGCCGCCTTGACACCCCGGAGGCGGCCCCGCACTATGAGGCCCAACATCCGCCCATCACGGAGGTTTCGCTGAAATGTCGCCGTCTCACCAGTGGTATGGGGTCGTCCCCGGCTGGCTCCCGTTCTACGCGCTGATCGCCGTCGCGCTCGTGCTCTTCGCGCAAAGGGCGATCTTTCTCCTCCGGCTCATGCTGGCGGGGAAGCCGGCCGCGCGATGGGACAAGGTGCCCCAGCGACTGGTCGCGGTCCTCGTCTACGTGTTCGGCCAGGCGAGGCTCCTGCAGAACGACTTCTGGCCCGGGCTCATGCATGCCACGATCTTCTGGGGCTTCGTCGTCCTCACGCTCGGGACGGTCGAGTTCTTCGGGCAGGGGATGGCCGAAGGGTTCCACCTCCCGCTTCTCTCCAACACGCCGCACTACCTGATCCTCGAGGACGCCTTCAGCGTGGCCGTCATCGCGGCCATCGCCTACGCGGCCTACCGCCGGCTGGTGACGAAGCCCCGCCGCCTCACCCTCTCCCCCGAGGGTCTCTTCATCCTGCTCCTGATCTTCGGGCTCATGATCACGGACTTGGCGGCGGACGCGGGCCGGATCGTGCTCGCTCCCGCGCCCTCTGACCACTGGCAGTTCGCGGGGAGCGCCCTCGCGAGCGTGCTCGCCCATCTGCCGGCGGGGGCGGTCACCGCCGTCTTCCACGTGTCGTGGTGGCTCCACGCGGTGCTCCTCCTGAGCTTCCTCGTGTACCTGCCGTACTCCAAGCACCTGCACATCATGGCCGCGCCCTTCAACGTCTTCTTCGCCTCGCAGAGACCCAAGGGCCAGTTCCAGACGGTGAACCTCGAGGAAGCCGAGACCTTCGGCGTGGGCAGCCTCAACGACTTCAGCTGGAAGGATCTCTTCGACACGTACAACTGCACCGAATGCGGCCGCTGCACCTCCGGGTGCCCGGCCAACATCAGCGGCAAGGAGCTCGATCCGAAGTGGCTCATCCTGAATCTTCAGGACTTTCTCCTCGAGAGCGCGGGGGGCCACGCCAAGCACGGACATCAGGCGGGCGACAAGCCGGCCGCCGAGAAGCCCTCCGCGAGGCCAATGGTCGGCGACGTCATCCACGACAACGTCCTCTGGGCCTGCACGACCTGCCGCTGGTGCGTGGACGCCTGTCCCGTCTTCATCGAGCACGTGCCCAAGATCGTGGACATGCGGCGCTGGCTCGTCCTCACGGAATCGCGGTTCCCCGCGGAGCTGCAGCCCGCCTTCCGCAATCTCGAGACGAACGGCAATCCGTGGCAGATGTCCTGGCAGACGCGGGCGGAGTGGGCCGGCGATCTGGGCTTGCGGCTCATGAGCGACGTGCGCGAGGCGGAGTATCTCTACTGGGTCGGCTGCTACGGCTCCTTCGACGAGCGGAACAAGAAGGTGGCGCGGGCCTTCGTCAAGCTCATGCAGGCGGCGGGAGTGGACTTCGCCATCCTGGGCAACGAGGAGAAGTGCACGGGCGAGCCGGCGCGGCGGCTGGGGCACGAGTACCTCTACCAGACGCTCGCCCAGGGCAACATCGAGACGCTGAAGCAGTACAAGTTCCAGACCATCGTCACGGCCTGCCCCCACTGCTTCAACACCATCCGGAACGAGTACCCTGATTTCGACGGGCGGTTCAAGGTCATCCACCACAGCCAGCTCCTCGACGAGCTGGTGCAGTCGGGACGGCTGAAGGTGCCGCGCGAGCGGACGGAGCGGATCACCTATCACGACGCCTGCAATCTCGGCCGGTACAACGACGTGTACGAGGAGCCGCGGCGCGTGCTTGCCTCCGCCACGCGGGGCGAGCTGGCGGAGATGAAGCTGTCTCGCTCCAAGGGCATGTGCTGCGGGGGCGGGGGCGGCCGCGTGTGGATGGAGGAGAACGAGGGGCGTCGCGTGAACCAGATCCGTGTCGAGCAGGCCATGGAGGTGAACCCGGACATCCTGGCCTCGGCGTGCCCCTTCTGTCTCACCATGTTCGAGGACGGGGTCAAGGGCAAGGGCGTGGGCGACAAGATCAAGGCCCGCGACATCGCGGAGGTGCTGGCCGAGGGGCTGCCCTAGCCGCGCCGCCATGAAAGCCCTGGTGCTGCTCCTTCCGCGTCTGGCGGGCATGCTGGCGGCGCTGATGGCGGACCGCGCGGTGCCGGGGCGGGCAAAGCTCCTCCTCGCCGCCCTGGCCGTGTACTTGGTGACGCCGCTCGACCTGATTCCCGATTTCATTCCGTTTTTCGGCTGGCTCGACGATGCGGTCCTGGTTGCCCTCGTCCTCGATCGACTCGTCAGTCTCCTCGGCCGCCCCTTGCTGCTCAAGCACTGGTCATTGGAGGCCGCGTCCCTCGACGCCACCCTCGCCACGGCCCGGCGGCTCGCGGCCTGGGTGCCCGAGCGCCTGAGGACGCGCGTGCTCGCGCCGAGCCGGGTGGCCGCGTGATGGATGCGGCGTACCACGACGTCATCCGGCGGCGCCTCGAGCTGCCCCTCCACGAGGGGCCCGACAAGGTCACCACCCTCGCGGAGGCGGTGCGCCGGCACGTCCGGGCCGGCGACACGGTCTACGTCGGGGCGGCCCACGGGCGCGCCAACGTGCTCGTCCGCGAGGTCACGCGCCAGTGGTGGGGCAGGCGCCCCGACTTCACGCTCGCGGCCATCGGCGTCGGATCCCCGTGGACCGCCCTCATCCATGGCGGCCTCGTCCGCCGCGTCATCACCACCTTCATGGGCGAGGGCTATCCCTTCCCCACGCCGCAGCCCTTGATCTCCCGGGCCATCCTGGAGGGCAGGCTGGAGGTCCAGAACTGGTCGATGCTGACCATGCCGCTGCGGCTCCTCGCCGGCGCCATGGGCGTGCCCTTCCTCACCACGAAGTCGCTCCTCGGCTCCTCCATGGAAGAGGACAACGCGAGGGACGGGGACTTCATGGTCGCCGACGATCCCTTCGGGGGAGAGGAGCGCGTGGGCTACGTCCGCGCGCTCGTGCCCGACGTGGCCCTCATTCACGCCTGGGCGGCCGACCGCGCGGGCAATGTGCTGACGGCGGCACCGCTCAACGAGAACCTGTACGGCGCCATGGCCGCCCGGCGCGGTGCCGTCGTCTCCGTCGAGCGCATCGTCTCCACCGACTTCATCCGGCGCCATTCGGGTCTCGTCAAGCTTCCCTCGCAGTACGTTCAGGCCGTGGTCGAGGCGCCGCAGGGATGTCATCCCGGCGGCATGTACGGCATGGGGATCGCCGAGCTGGAAGGGTATGCGGAAGATCTGGAATGGATCCTCGAGTGCCGGCGCGCCTTCCGTGAGCCCGGGCCGGCGGAGGCCTGGATCAAGGAGTGGATCCTCGACGTGCCGGACCAGGCGAGCTATCTGGCCAAGCTCGGCTATGGGCGGATCATGGAGACCAAGGGCCGCGCCCACACCGACGCGTGGGTCTCCGAGCTCGAGTCGCTATCCGCGACGCTGCCGGAGCCTGGATCCGCCGCCTCTTCATCCGAGTGGATGGTGGTGGCGGCGGCGCGCGTCCTCGCCGAGAAGGTCCGCGCGCACGGCTACCGGAGCTTCCTGGCCGGCGTGGGCAACTCCAACCTCGCCGCCTGGCTGGCCGCGTACGAGCTCAAGCGGGACGGCGTCGACGTCGAGCTCATGGCCGAGACGGGCATGGTCGGCTACCTCCCACGGCCCGCCGAGCCCTTCGTGTTCTCCTTTCGCAATTTTCCCTCGGCCAAGATGCTCACGGACATCCTGCACGTCATGGGGGTGTTCATGGGTGGCCGGCACAACGCCTGCCTGGGATCGCTGGCCGCGGGACAGATCGACAAGCACGGCAACATCAACTCGACCATCATTCCGGGCGTGACCTACGTCACGGGCTCGGGCGGCGCCAACGACATCACCTCCTCCTCGCGCGAGGTGGTGGTCTGCCTCCAGCAGTCGCCCCGACGCTTCGTGGACAAGGTGCCCTACATCACGGCGCCGGGCCGCACGGTACGCGCCGTGGTCTCCGATCTCGGCCTCTACGAGAAGCACGGGGATGACGGGACGCTCCGCCTCACGGGCACCTTCGGCGATCGCGCGGAGGCCGCCGCCGTGGACGCCGCCCGCGCGGCCTGTGGCTGGGAGCTGGGCGTCGCTCCCGCGCTGCGGCGCTTCGAGGCGCCGACGGCCGACGAGCTCGCCCTCATCCGCCTCTTCGATCCGCGCCGCTACTTCCTGGGGGGGTAGGGGCGCCAAAGACGCGCCCCAGGACAAGGTGGGTCGGCACGTAGAGCGCGAGCACGTTGAACGCCATCATCAGCAGCAGCCACCGTCGCGGCGCCATCCACGTCTGGGGATGCCTGTCATCGAAGCCGTAGACGTAGTTGATGTTCACCGCCCAGTTCGGGTGCGAGGGTGGGGGAGGTGGAGCGGGGGCGAGAAGATACGAGATGAGGAGAACGATGACGGCGGCCAGGGCCTGGAGGGGGAGCGCCCGTCGGTCGTAGCCCAGTCGGGAGAGCAGCCACAACAGCACGAAGGGAAGCCATCCGTGAAACAGGGAGAGCCCCCGCAGAAACAGGGGAAGGCTCCCCTCGAACATGTAGTTGGTGACGCCCGTCACGTGCACGCCCGCCACGAGCCGGCACAGCAGGTCGACCACCCACAGCATCTGCGGCAGCGTGATGGCCACCGCCTGCATGCTGACGAGGAGCGGGCTCTCGATCCAGATGGCCACGCCGGTGACGAGCAGGGCGATGTCACAGAAGTAAAGAAAGTTCCACGGGGTATACGTGACCCAGTACCACGGTACGAGGATGGCCACGAAGACGGTGTAGGCCAGCTTCACCCACCGGGGAATGCGCCGGCTGACTCCCGTCCTCATGAGGTATGTTGTCTGGGGTGGCGGGAGGCCGGCGCAAGGCGCCGGGCCTGGCCCGCCGGGTCACGCAGTGAAGCATCCAGGAGGAAAGACCGCCAAGATGATGCGAGCGCGACGCGACGGGAGACGGCGACAGCTTGTGACCTTGCGTGTGCCGCCGATCCTCTTGATCCTGGTCTGTCTGTCATGGAGCACGGTCCGAGCCGAGGACTACAAGTATCCGTATCGCGACCCCTACGTGGCGACCACCACCGCCGCCATCCTGAATTCCGACGACCTCACTCCCAAGCTCAAACGGCAGATAGTCCACGTGCCGGGTCTCCCCGGCAGGGACCAGCTCCCCGCTCTGGAAGGGCGCGGCGAGCTGAAGGTCACGCTCTATCGCCAGAACCGACCCGCCCCCTTGCTCTTCATTCTCTCCGGCATCGGCACCAACCCGTATTTCGGCCTCGCGACCTACTTCGCCGGCCTCTTCCATGCCGAAGGCTCTCACATCGTCATCCTCCCGTCCCCCATGAGCTGGAACTTCGCGCTGGCGGCCAGCCGAAGCGGCGCCCCCGGCTATGTTCCGGAAGACGTCCGCGATCTCTATGAAGCCATGCAAAAGACTCTGGACATTCTGAAAGCTCGATACAACGTGAAGATTACGAGAATCAACTTCCTCGGGGCAAGCCTGGGGGCCCTCGAGGGGGCCCACCTGAGCGTGATCGATGCCCAGGAGCGCAAGATCGGCATCGACACGTATCTGCTCATCAACCCGCCCCTCGATCTCTCCTACGCCCTGGAGAAGGTCGACGAATGGTCTGCCCTCCAGGAGAAGCTGGGCCCGAGCAAGTCCAAGGGCCTCCTCGTCAAAGCCCTGGGCATCGTCGAGTCCTTTTCCAAGGACAGGCGGGACGACCCGGCGGTCTTCGCGAGGTTCACCAAGGCCTTCGGGGTCTTCACGCGAGAGGAGCTCCAGTTCCTGATCGCCGAGGATCTGGAGATCCTGCTCCCCGAGCTCGTCTATGTCAGCCAGGGGATCAACGATCAGGGCGTGCTCAAGACTCCCAGGGATCAGTCGAGAAAGCGCCTGGAGGAAGCCAAGGGCTTCCTGTTCAAGGACTACAGCGAAAAGATCGGCGTGCCGTTGTGGAGAGCTCAGACGGGCGCCCCCGATGCCGACCTGGACAGCTTCAACAAGCGGGGGTCCCTGGCGCCGATTCTCGATCAGATACGCGGCAATGCCAGAGTGCACATCATGCACAACGCCGATGATTTCCTGGTCGACCGGAAATCCCTGGAGGAGCTCAAGGAGACAGTGGGCGATCAGGTGAAGCTCTATCCCTATGGCGGGCACCTGGGGAATCTCTGGTACCCGGAGAACAGGGAGTACGTTCTCCGAACATTCAGGACACCGCCGTGAGTGAGACGGCGCCGCCCGCGCCCGCGCCGGCGCAGGCGAGAGGAGTCGACATGGTCACTGCGTCGCTGAGCCCTCAGGATCTCCGGCAGCACGTCGGGCGGCGCGCCATCTCCACCGACGTCGTCACACCCGGCCCCGCGAACCTGCTCCGCCTCGCCTTCGGCCGCCCCGAACCCGAGCTGCGGCCCGGAGATCCGCTCCCCCCAGGCTGGCTCGGCCTGTACTTCCTGCCCAAGTTCCGCCAGGACGAGCTACGGCCCGATGGCAGTCCGCTCGACGCGGGAGTGGTCCCACCCATGCCGCTGCCCCGGAGGATGTTCGCGGGCGAGCGGCTCCGCTTTCACGAGCCGGTTCGCATCGGGGAGGAGCTGAGACGAGAGACCGAGCTGGCCGACCTCGCCATGAAGTCTGGCGGCACGGGCACCCTGGTCTTCGCCACCGTGATCCACCGCGTGTACGCGCCCGGCGGGCTCGCCCTCGAGGAAGAGCGACGAACGGTGTTCCGCGAGGAGATCAGGGCGGGGGAGCGGAACCAGGCGCCCCGGCGCGAGGATGCCCCCGTCGACGTCCCGTGGCGGCGGCGTGTCGTTCCCGATCCCATCCTGCTCTTCCGCTTCTCGGCCCTGACCTTCAACAGCCATCGCATCCACTACGATCGCGCCTGGGCCATGGACGTCGAGGGCTATCCGGGCCTCGTGGTGCACGGACCGCTCACCTCCACGCTCCTCGTCGACTTCGCCCGCGATCACAATCCCGGGCGCGTGTTTCGCACGTACACGACCCAGGCGCGCGCACCCCTCTTCGACACGGCGCCCTTCGAGCTGCGGGGCCGGCCAAGCGCGGACGGCGGAGGCGCCGAGCTCTGGGCGGTGACCCCGGAAGGCACCGTGGCCATGAGCGCCCAGGTAGAGTTCGCGTAGCGCGTGTCGTGCCCGATTCGCTGACGCTCTTCGGGCTCGTGGCGGTCACCGCCATGCTCGTCTTCTACGCCCTCGAGGATCGGAGCCGCTGGTTCATCCTGGCCTTCGCGGGAGCCTGCGCCCTGGGATCGCTCTACGGCTTCCTGCAGGGCGCGTGGCCCTTCGGCCTGGTGGAGGCCGTGTGGGCGCTGGTCGCTGTGCGGCGCTGGACGACTCGGGCGGCGACGCGCCTCTGACGATCCTGGCGGCTGTTCGCGACACCGAGCTCCGTCCGCTCGGTGATCGTCGGGCGGTCGAGACGGTCAAATACCCGGGCGCCCCTGCCTGGTCCGGAGATATTGTATTCGCGATGCGGCGCTTCGAGCTTCGCCCCGCGGCTCTCTATGCCATCGCCGTCCTGTGCGCGGTGGCCGCCATACTGGCGAGGGCCTCCCTGAGCTTTCTCTGGGGCTTCAGATTTCCCTACCTGACCGCGTATCCCGCCATCCTCCTCGCGGCCTGGCTGGGCGGGCTTGGCCCCGGACTCGTCACCACCGCCCTCTGCGCGGCTGCCGCCGCGTACTTGTGGATCCCCCCCACGGGCTCCTTCCACATCGGCGCCACCAGCGATCTCATCGCGCTCGCCATCTTCGTCTTCATCGGCGCGGCCGTCAGCGTCTTGAACGAGGTGATCCAGCGCCGGGAGCAGCAGCTCGGCCGGCTGCTGGAGAGCATCAGCGACGGGTTCATCGTGCTGGACGACCAGTGGCGCTACCGGTTCGTCAACGACCGGGCCGCCCAGCTGATGCGTCGATCACGCGCGGAGCTCCTGGGCAAGCGCATCTGGAGCGAGTTTCCCGACCTCGTGGGAAGCGCCTTCGAGGCCGAGGCGCGCCGCGCCGCGGCGGAGAACATCTCCCGGTACGTGGAGTTCTACGACGAGCCGCGCGGGATCTGGTCCGAGGTGCGGATGTTTCCCTCGCGGGCGGGGCTCGCCATCTACCTGCAGGACATCACGGAGAGGAAGCAGGGAGAGCTGGCGTCGTTCCATCTCACGGCCCTCGTGCGCTCCTCGGCCGACGCCATCGTGAGCAAGGATCTCGGCGGGATCATCCGATCCTGGAACCCCGCGGCCGAGAAGCTGTTCGGGCACACGGCGGCGGAGGCGGTGGGGCGGTCCATCACGATCATCATCCCGCCGGAGCGCTTGCACGAGGAGGACGAGGTGCTGGCGCGGATCCGGCAAGGTAGGGCCATCAGCGATTTCGAGACGGTGCGCGTGCGCAAGGATGGAACGATGGTGGACATCTCCCTGACGGTATCTCCCGTGCGCTCGACGGCGGGAGAGATCATCGGCGTCTCGAAGATCGCGCGCGACATCAGCGGCCGGAACCGGCTGGAGCGCGAACGCATGGTCCTTCTCGCCCGCGAGCAGGAGGCGCGCGCGGAGGCGGAGGCGGCGAGCCGGGCCAAGGACGAGTTCCTCGCTGTGTTGTCCCACGAGCTGCGCACCCCGCTCAATGCCGTGTACGGGTGGGCGAACATCCTGAAATCGGGCGGGATCGACGAGGCGACGGCGGCGCGCGGGCTCGACGCGATCGTGCGGAACGCCAATGCCCAGGTGCAGCTCATCGACGACCTCCTCGACGTGTCCCGCATCGTGTCGGGGAAGATGCGGCTCGATGTGCAGCATGTCGATCTCGCCTCGGTGGTGAGGGCGGCCCTCGATTCGATGAGCCCCGCCGCCGCTGCCAAGGGCATACGGCTTCAGACCGCTCTCGATCCTCGGGCGGGACCAATCACGGGAGATCCGAACCGGCTGCAGCAGGTGGTCTGGAACCTCGTGAGCAACGCCGTGAAATTCACGCCGCGGGGCGGTCAGATCCAGGTGCACCTGCAGCGGATCAACTCGCATGTCGAGCTCGTGGTCAGCGATACGGGACAGGGTATCGGTCCCGAGCTGCTGCCGTATCTCTTCGAGCGATTCCGGCAAGGGGATAGTTCCACGACGCGACAGCATGAAGGACTCGGGCTCGGCCTGGCTCTCGTCAAGTACTTGACGGAGCTTCACGGCGGGATCGTCTCCGCCTACAGCCTCGGCTCCGGGAAAGGCGCGACGTTCACGGTGAAGCTGCCTCTGACCATCGCGCAGACCCCGACGGCGACGGAGCCGGGAGAGCATCCGACGGCGGCCCTGGTGGCGCGCGCGCTGGCGGGCCCGCGCCTCGACGGCCTGCGTGTCCTCGTCGTGGACGACGACCAGGACTCGCTCGATCTTGCCTCCGCCATCCTGAGCGGAGTGGGGGCGGTGGTCACGACCTCTCGCTCAGCGGCGGAAGCTCTGGAGCTGCTGCGTCAGGAGCGCCCGGACGTGCTGATCTCCGACATCGAAATGCCCGGCGAGGACGGCTATGCGCTCATCCGCAAGGTGCGCACGCTCGACCGCTCGAGCGGTGGCGCCACGCCCGCCGTCGCGCTCACGGCGTACGGACGCGTCGAGGATCGCCTGCGCACGATTTCTGCGGGCTACAGCATGCACGTGCCCAAGCCGGTGCAGCCTGTCGAGCTGACCACGATCGTTGCCAGCCTCGCAGGACGGTAAGCCTCCTCAAGAAGGGCGCGGATCGATTTTTCCGAGTATGTCAGTTTTGCCATCCAGACCGGTAATCGTGACGTGGGGAGCCTCCCGGCACGGTATCTTGCCCTTGGCAAATGACCGCGAGATGGCCAATTCTCGCTCGACAATGGTGCAGACGGTTTGGCACAGATGATGCGGCGTCTGGCGCAAGGACCGCTGGGTTCCCGACTCTCATGCCCTCTAGCATCGCGAGCGGCCATCGTGATCCCGCCTTGGCACTCTCAACGGGTGCGGGCTCGATCCCCGCCTGCGTCGCCGCCTCCACGCGAGTCCCGTGAAGATCCGCTCGTATCTTTTCGTCCTCACCGCGGCCGCCCTCCTTCCTCTCGTGGTGTTTTCGGCGCTCATCACGGGCGTTTTGTGGAGGACGCAGCAGTCGGCGCAGGACCTGAGATTCAGCGAGCGTGTCAAGGGCATGTCCATCGCCCTCGACAGGGAGTTGCTCGGAAGCATGCGGGTGCTCGAGATCCTCGCCCGGTCGGCGTCGCTGGACACGGAGGACTTCGCAATTTTCTACGCCCGCGCCCGGCGGGTGCGTGATCAGGAAAAGGGCTGGCAGACCATCATTCTCGCGGAGGCCTCGGGGCGAGAGGTCTTCGACGTGCGGCGGCCCTTCGGGTCGCCGCTCCGCCAACGAGTCGACAGGGCGACGCTGCAACAGGCCATCAGGGCTCGCCGGCCCATCGTCTCTCGGCTTCTCGAGGGGCCCGGCCCCGGAGAGTTCAGGACCTTCATCGGGGTTCCCGTCGCGAGTCGGGAGGGGATCCAGTACGTGCTCCTCGCGGAGCTCGACGCCGCGTCGTGGCTGAGCTTCTTGCAAACCTATCCCGTCGCGGCCGATGCGACCATGACGCTCCTCGACCAGGACGGACACATCATCGCTCGCACCCTCGACAATGCTCGGTGGGTGGGCAAGTCCGCCGCGCCCGACCTGCGAGAACGGAGCCGCGAGAGCACCCTCGCCGCGTACCGCACGACGGGTCTCGAGGGCGAGCGGTTGTACTCGGCGCATAGCCGGTCCGCCGTGAGCGGATGGACAATGGCCACGGGCGTGCCGGTGGCGGCCGTCAACAGCGTGCTGTGGAAATCGACGCTGCTCACGGCCGGCGGCGTCGTCCTCGCCATCGCCCTCGCGGGCGGGCTGGCCTTGCTCTTGAGCCGGAATGCGGCTCGCCCCATCTCGGCCCTGGCCAGGCTCTCGTCGGCCTTCTCGGGCGGCAGTTCTCCGCCTCCCGACGAGCGCGGCCTCCGTATCAGCGAAGTGGACGAGGTCGCCCGAGTCCTGCATCAGGCCGCGGCCGACCGTCGCGTGAACGAGGCGCGCTTCGAGGTGCTGGCGCAGCTGGCCCCCGCCGGTCTGTTCCAGACCGACGCGGGGGGCGGCTACGTGTACGTGAATGACCAGTGGTGCGCCATCACGGGAATCTCCCGGCAGCACGCGACGGGCGCGGGCTGGGTCGACGCCCTTCACGAGGACGACCGCGAGCGTGTCACCCGCCACTGGGACGACGCGATCAAGCTCCAGTGCGATTTCGCGACGGAGTATCGACTGCGACAGACCGGCGGCGAGGAGAGATGGGTGACGGCTCAGGCGAGGCCGGTGCGCAACTGGCGCGACACGGTGGTGAGCCATGTCGGGTTCATCACCGACACCACGGACCTCAAGCGGGTGGCCGAGCGCCGGGAAGAGCTCATGGAGCGGATACAGGCGGCTCGGATGGCCGCGGAGAGCGCCAGCCACGCCAAGGACGAGTTCTTCGGCGTCGTGTCCCACGAGCTCCGGAACCCATTGAACTCCATCCAGCTCTGGCTGGAGGTGCTCCGCCCTCGGGCCGGAGACCACCCGCAGATCGCCCGCGCCCTGGAGTTCATCAAGCGCGCCGCGGACACGCAGACCAAGCTCATCGACGACCTCCTCGACGTCGCGCGCATCGAAGCGGGCAAGCTTCGCATGGAAGTGGTGACGGTTCCCCTCGGTCCGATCCTGACGGCGGCCCTGGATTCGGTTCGGCTCGCGGTGGCCGCCAAAGGGATCACCCTGGAGCTGAGGCTCGCGGAGGGGTCCCTGGCCGTCACCGGCGATTCCAGCCGGCTGCAACAGGTCGCCTCGAACCTCCTCTCCAACGCGATCAAGTTCACGCCCAAGGGCGGAAAGGTCGAGGTCTCTCTCGGGAGGACGGACTCGCACGCGCGGCTCATCGTGAAGGACGACGGCGAGGGAATTGTCCCCGAGTTTCTCCCGCACATCTTCGAGAGATTCCGCCAGGCCGATACGAGCAGTAGCAGGACCGCGCCTGGACTGGGGCTCGGCCTGTCCATCGCGCGTCAGCTCGTGGAGCTGCATGGCGGGCGGATCTGGGCGGAGAGCCCGGGCAAGGGGAAGGGCGCCACGTTCTTCGTGGAGCTGCCCCTCGCCCCGGCCATCGCCGTCCTTGCCGAGTCACGGGGAGGCGACGACGACAAGCAGACGGCGCCGGTCCAGGGTCTTCGCCTCCTCGTGGTCGAGGACGAGCCGGGAGCGCGGGAAGCGCTCGCGTCCCTCCTGCGATCGGCAGGCGCTCGCGTCGCGACGGCCGGCTCCGTCGGGGAAGCCCTGGATCTCCTGGAACGCGAGCGGTTCGACGTGATGGTGAGCGATATCGGCATGCCGGGTCAGGACGGGTACGATCTCATCCGCCAGCTCCGCCAGCGGCCCCGGGACCACGGGAGCAGGACCCCGGGGATTGCCTTGACCGCTTACGCGGGCGTCGACAACGAGCGCCGGGCCCTCTCCGCCGGCTACCAGATGCACCTGGCCAAGCCCATCAAGCCCTCCGTGCTCACCCAGGCCATCGCGGGGCTCGCGCGCTCGCGGCGCGACAAGCTCTCCGCGGCGGACTGAGGCTCGACCCATGCGCTACCTCGTCCTCGCCTGCGACTTCGACGGAACCCTGGCCACCGAGGGCACGGTCTCGGGTGAGACGATGGCCGCCCTTCACCGGCTTCGCGACTCGGGCCGCAAGGTCGTCCTGGTGACGGGGCGGGAGATCGAGGATCTGCTCGCCATCTTTCCGGACGTCGAGGTGTTCGACCGCGTGGTCGCCGAGAACGGCGGAGTCGTCTACCGCCCGGCCAGCCGAGAGCACAAGACGCTCGGGGAAGCCCCACCCCCCGAGCTCATCTCCGCGCTCCGCGCCCGCGGGATCTCTCCGCTCTCCGTGGGGCATTGCCTGGTGGCGACCTGGCAGCCTCACGAGACGGCTGTGCTCGAGACCATCCGGGACCTCGGGCTCGAGCTCCAGGTCATCTTCAACAAGGGCGCGGTCATGATCCTGCCGTCCGGAGTGAACAAGGCGACGGGGCTCGAAGCCGCGCTGCTCGAGCTGGGACTCTCCCCGCACAACTGCGTGGGCGTGGGCGACGCGGAGAACGACCACGCCTTCCTCCGGCTCTGCGAGTGCGGCGTGGCGGTGGCCAATGCGCTCCCTCTCATCCAGGAGCGCGCCGACTGGGTGACCCGGGAGCCGAACGGTGCCGGCGTCACCGAGCTGATGGAGAAGCTCATCGACGGCGACCTCGCCGACCTGGAAGGCCGGCTGTCCCGGCACGCCATCCTCCTCGGCACCCGCGAGACGAGCGAGGAGGTCCGCCTGAACCCCTATGGCCTCGGCGTCCTGATCGCCGGCTCGTCGGGGAGCGGAAAGTCGACGATCGCGACCGGCGTGCTCGAGCGTCTGGCTGAGCGGCGCTACCAGTTCTGCATCGTCGACCCCGAGGGCGACTATGCCCTGCTCGAGAACGCCATTGTTCTCGGAGACAAGCAGCGCGCTCCCACGGTGGCGGGGGCCCTGGACGTGCTCGAGCAGCCGAACCGCAACGTGGTGGTCAACCTCCTCGGGCTCGGGCTCGACGAGCGCCCGGCCTTCTTCTCGCGCCTCTTGCCCGGACTTCAAGATTTGCGGTCGCGCACGGGCCGGCCCCACTGGATCGTGGTGGACGAGGCCCATCACCTACTGCCCGCGTCCTCCGAGCTCGTCTCGGTGACGCTTCCCCGGACGCTCTCGGGCATGATGCTCATCACCGTGCACCCCGAGCACGTGGCCCCGGCCGTGCTCTCCTCCATCGACATCGTGGTCGCCATCGGGAAGTCGTCCGACGAGACGCTCCGGGCCTTCGGCGAGGTCGTGGGCGCCCAGCCGCCGCTCACGCTCCCCGGCACGAAGGAGCCCGGAGAGGCGCTCCTGTGGACGCGGCGGCCGCGACCTCACGATCCCGTGTGGTTCCGCACGGCGCCGCCCCAGGGAGAGCATCGGCGTCACGTGCGCAAGTACGCCACGGGCGAGCTGGGCGAGGACAAGAGCTTCTACTTCCGCGGCCCCGCCGGACGGCTCAACCTGCGGGCTCAGAACCTCGCCCTCTTCGTTCAGCTGGCCGCGGGAGTCGACGACGAGACATGGCTCCATCATCTTCGCCTCAAGGACTATTCCCGCTGGTTCCGCGAGGCGATCAAGGACGAGGCGCTCGCCTCCGAGGCGGCGAGCGTGGAAGAAGACACGAGCCTTCCTCCAAGGGAGAGCCGTGCCCTGATCAGGGCGGCCATCGAACGGCGCTACACGCTTCCGCCCTGATCGGGAAACAGACCGGCGCCTGCGCAGGAATCCGGGCTCGATGAACTTCTGGCCAAGTCTCCGCCGATGGAAGTTCGGCGCGGCGACGCCCACCGGGCTCGGCCGTCGGATTCGCATCCGCAATGCCTCCCCGTTGCTCCGCAGGGCCACCTATGTCGGGTAAGCGACAGACATCGCCTGCGCGACAGTATAGAGTACCCGGCGGTCCCCACAGCTTGCCGGTGCATGGCGCGTGGAAAAGTCATCTGCCGGCGAAGGAGAGCATTCTGCCCGACGGCACGCAAAAAGTGGAGTTCGTCCGAAATCGCATCCTGGCCGGTCTGCCGCGCAAGGAGTATGCGCGGATCGCCTCCGACCTGGCGCCCACGACGCTGAAGGCCGGCCAGATCCTCTACGAGCCGGGCGGAACCATGCAATCGGCGTACTTCCCGGAGACGGCCGTCGTCTCCATCCTCTCCCAGGCCGAGGAGGGGACGTCCATCGAGGTCAGCCTGGTCGGCAGCGAGGGTGTCGTCGGTGTCCCCATCGTTCTCAAATCGCATGCGCTTCCCTACAGAGTCGTGGTGCAGGGGGCGGGCACGGCGTGGAGAATGAAGGCCGATGTGCTCCGGAGGGAGTTCGATCGCTGCGGGGCTCTCCACAAGCTCCTCTTGCACTACGTGCATGCCCTGATCGTCCAGCTCGCCCAGTCGAGCGCCTGCAATCAGTTCCACACGACACGCCAGCGTCTCTGTCGTTGGCTGCTGGCCTCCGAGGACCTCTCGGGCTCGAATGAGCTCCGGTCCACCCAGGAGTTTCTCTCCCAGATGCTTGGGGTGAATCGTGGCAGCGCCAATCAGGCCGCGGGGTCCCTGCAGAGGGCCGGCCTGATCCGGTACCGCCGCGGCCGTATCACCATTCTGAATCGCGCTGGTCTGGAAACGGCCACATGTGAGTGCTACCGCATCATTCGAAGTGAGTTCGACCGCTTCTTCCGCCGGTGACGCACGTTCGCGGAGCCCGTCCCATCCAGGAGGGACTCCCGTGTTCGGTGTTCGACAGACAAGCTCTCGGCGAGTGGGCTACACTTCTCGCGGCCTTGGCTGGCTGCTCTTCGAGTGCCCAGCAGGTCTTTTGCGGACGCAAGGGGCCCAGGTGACCATGGGGCAGGAGATGTCGAAGGATGTTCCGGCCGGGAAGATCGGCTCCCGCCGAATTCTCGTGGTCGACGACGATGTCGACGGCGCGGAGACTCTTGCCATCCTGCTCCGGGTGGCCGGACACGACGTGCAGGTCGCTCACGATGGCCCTTCCACCTTGAAGATCGCCGCCGCCTTTCTGCCCGAAGTCGTGTTCCTCGACGTCGGCATGCCGGGCATGGATGGCTTCGAGACGGCCCGGCAGCTACGCCAGCGCGTGGAGCTCGCCAAGGTCGTGCTGGTCGCCCTCACTGGCTACGGGCGAGAAGAGGACCGCGCGCGCGCCACGCAGGCGGGATTCGACCACTTTCTCGTCAAGCCCGCGCCGCCGAAAGTCCTGACCGACATCGCTGCGCAGCCTCGCTCCTCGAGCTAGTCGCGGCCCCCAAAGTCTCCCAAGGCGCGCGCTCTCGCCTAGCGGGAATACGTCCGCGGGTCGAGGAGGTCGCGCAGGGCGTCGCCCACCAGGTTCAGGGCGAGGACGATCACGAAGATCGCCAACCCGGGCAGCATGACGACATGCGGGCTCAAGATCACGAACTGGCGTCCCGTCGCGAGCATGCTGCCCCAGTCGGCGGTGGGCGGCTGGCTGCCCAGCCCGAGGAACGAGAGGCCGGCCGTGGCCAGGATCTTCGCGCCGACGTCGAGGCTGAAGGCGACGATGACGGGTGAGAGGAGCTGCGGGACGATGTGACGGACGAGGATGAAGCGGTCCGGGCTGCCGAGAGCGCGCGCGGCCTCCACGAACTCGCGCTCGCGCACGGACAGCACGATGCCGCGCACGAGCCGCGTGTAGATCGGGAACCCCACGATGGTGATGGCGATCATCGCGTTGCGGAGGCCGGGGCCGAGCCCGGCCACGATGGCGATGGCGAGGAGGATGTACGGAAAGGCCATGAGGATGTCCGTCAGCCGCATGACGACCGTCTCCGTCCAGCCCGAGTAGTAGCCGCCGACGATCCCGAGCACGACCCCGATCAGCATCGCCGCCCCCGCCGTGGCCACGCCCGCGAGGAGCGAGACGCGCGCCCCCCAGATGAGGCGCGCGAGTAGGTCCCGGCCGAACTCGTCGGTGCCGAGCCAGTGCCCGGCCGTCAGGGGTGGATGCAGGCGATTCGGCGTGTCCACGGCGTCGGGATCGCCGAGGGGCAGGTGCGGGGCGAGGAAGGCGGTGGCGGCCGCGCCCAGGATGACGAGGAAGGCAAGGACGGCCAGACGGTTCCTGAGGAGCCGTCTATTCATAGTGGATGCGCGGATCGAGGTACACGTAGAGCAGATCGACGGCGAGGTTGATGAGGACGAAGGTCAGCGCGATGACGAGGACGCAGCCCTGGACGAGGGGAAAGTCGCGGGCCAGGATGCCCTGGACCATGAGCAGCCCCACCCCGGGCCAGGCGAAGACGGTCTCCGTGAGGACGGCGCCGCCCAGGAGATAGCCCGCCTGGACGCCGACCACGGTGACGATGGGGATGAGGGCGTTCTTGAGCCCGTGGCGGACGACCACGCGCCCCTCGATCAGTCCCTTGGCCCGCGCCGTCCGGATGTAGTCCTGGCCGAGGACGTCGAGCATGGTGCTCCTGGTCAGGCGGGCGATGATGGTCATGGAGGCCGCGGCCAGGGTGACCGCGGGCAGCACGAGGTGGGTGGCGAGATCGCGCAGGTCGCCGCCGCCATAGGGCGCCCACATGCCGGAGGCGGGAAGCCAGCCGAGCCAGAGCGAGAAGACGACCATGAGGACGATGCCGAGCCAGAACACGGGCATGCTGGCGCCGAAGAGGGAGGTGACGGCGCTCAGCCGGTCCAGCAGCGAGTGCGGGCGCACGGCGGAGGCGATGCCGAGGGCGAGACCGCCGAGCGTCGACAGCAACAGGCTGCTGCCCGTCAGGACGAGGGTGGCCTGGAATCGGTGGAGCACCTCGTCGAGGACGGGGCGTTTCATCCAGAGCGATCGCCCGAGATCCCCGCGGAGGACGTGGCCCATCCAGCGGAGGTACTGGACGTGCAGCGGCTCTGTCAGGCCGAGCTCGCGCCGGAGACGCGCGAGATCTTCCTGGGTCGCCTGGGAGCCCAGCATGATCTCGGCGGGATCGCCCGGGGAGAGATGCAGCACCATGAAGACGACGATGGAGACGCCAAGCAGGACGGGCACGAGCAGGAGCACGCGCCGCGCGATGTAGGCCCTCAAGGGCGCGGGCTCACTTCAGCGAGATCGTCTCCACGCGCAGGTCGAAGCTCGGGTGGAGCTTGAAGCCCTGCACCCGCTTCGAGAGGGCCGCGATCTGGATCTCGTGGTCGACGAACACCCACGGCGCGTCGTCGACGAGGACGCGCTGCGCCTCCCTGTAGAGCTGGGCGCGCTTGGCCTGGTCGGTGGTGAGGCGCGCCTGCTGGAGGAGGGTGTCGAAGCGCGCGTTCTTGTAGAGGGCGCGGTTGGGGCCGACGGGCGTCCACTGGCTCGAGTGCAGGAGCGGGTACATGACCATGTCGGGATCTTCCGTGCCCGCCATCCACGACAGCGCGAACAGCTCCTGCTCCTTGGTGCGGAGCTTGGCGAGATAGGCGCCCCACTCCATGGTCTGCAGGCTGACATTGACGCCCACGGCCTTGAGGTTCGACTGCATGACCGTGCTCATGGCCACGGGCGCCTGCATGCCCGAGCCCGACTCCGGCACCCACAGAGTCGTCGAGAAGCCGCTCGGATAGCCCGCCTCGGCCAGGAGCTTCTTCGCCCGCTCGGGGTCGTACGGATAGGGCTTGAGCGCGGGATCCGCTCCCCAGGTGCCCGGAAGCACGGGGCCGCGTGACGCGGCGCCCGTGCCCTTGAGGACGTCCTTCACGATGGCGTCCTTGTTGACCGCGTAGTTCAGCGCCTGGCGCACCCGCTTGTCGTCGAAGGGCTTCTTCTGGTTGTTCATGCCGAGGTACCAGACATGCGCCCCCACCTGCTTGAGGAGCGTGATCTTCGCGTTCTGCTCGAGCTGGCTCACGAAGTCGGCGGGCACGCCCACGATGACGTCGAGGGTGCCCGTGAGGAGCTCGGTCAGGCGCGCCTGATCCTCCACGATGGGGCGGTAGATCACGCGCTCCACCTTGACGGGATATTTCCAGTACGTCGGGTTCTTCTCCAGGACCACACGCTGGCCGCGGTCCCAGGAGGCGAAGCGGAAGGGGCCCGTTCCCACCGGATGGGTTGGATAGTCCGGGCCCCACTTCATCACCGCCGTTGGGCTCACGATCGAGGCCGCGCCCTGGGCCAAGACCGCGATGAAGGAGGCCCGCGCCTCGTTGAGGAGGAAGGCCACCCGCTCTTCGCTCAGCACCTCGACGGCCTTCACGTTGCCGAAGAAGAAGTTCGCGAAGGGGTACTTGCCCAGCTTGTAGGCGGGATGGTTGGGATTGATCTGGCGCTCGATGGAGAACTTCACGGCCTCGGCGTTCAGCGGCGTGCCGTCATGGAAGGTGATGCCCCGCCGGAGCTTGAAGGTGTACTGGAGGCCGTCCTTCGAGATGGTCCAGGACTCCGCGAGGCCTGGCACGATCTGCGTGCTCTCCTCGGGGAAGGTGACCAGGGTTTCGACGATGCGTCGTCCCACGCGGTTCGAGTTGAGATCGGTGACCTGGGGCGGATCGAGGTTGACCGGCTCGGCGACGAGTCCGACCACGAGCGTCCCCGCCGGCTGGGCGGCGACGGGCGCCACCCAGAGGGCGAGGGCCATCGTGACGGCGATGATCGATGCGAGGGCGCGGGTGGGCGTCATCATGAGCCTCCGTGTGGGGCGTCGGACCACTTCGCGGAACATTACACCGCACGCCGTCCCGGCACAAGTTCGCGCGCGCGCCGGACGGGCCAAGGACATGGCTCGCCCGAGTTCTGAAGTATGTGTCGTAAGATACCGTAAAGAGTATTATAAATCGACCTACCAGACTGGGACACGCGCGTTGCCCGACACTCGGTATCTCGGCGGCCTCGCGAGATCCTCGACTCGAAGTCCGGACGCCAGGAGCTGACGCACGCCTGCCTCCGCGATGCTCGCGGCAAGGGCCTCGCCCGGGCACTCGTGCGGGCCGGCGCCGAAGGTGAAGTGGCGGCGGCTCTCCCGGAGCGCCTCGAAACGACCGGGATCCGGATTCGCCGCGGGGTCGCGATTGGCCGCCGCCAGGACGACCAGGACCGCATCGCCTTCCTTCACCTGCCGTCCGAAGAGCTCGCCCGAGCCTGCGAGGAAGCGGCGCGTGTTCTGGACGGGCGGGTCGTATCGAAGTACCTCTTGAACGACGTGGCCGAGAAGGTCCGAATCGCCCGTGACCTGCTCGCGGGCGCCCGGGTGCGAGATCAAGGCCAGGACGGTATTGCCGAGAAGCCCGGCGGTCGCTTCGTAGGACTGGGAGAGAAAGCCAATGCCGTTGGCGACGATCACGTCGACGTCCTCGCGCCCGAGCCGTCGCGCCTCCGCGGCGAGGGTGCCCAGAAGACCTCCCGTCCGCTGTCCGGCCAGGAGAGAGCGAAAGAGATCGAGGAGATGGCCGGCCGCCGTCTTGCTCTGCTCGATCTGCTCGGGCGTGCTGAGCGGTGACAGGCAACGCACGAAGTCGCCGGTCCACCGCGCGGTCTCAGTCAGCCTGTCCCGAGGAACACCGAGCAGACTCCCCACGACGAAGACGGGCAGCCCGAAGGCAAACTCCGTGAGTCGACGGGGCTCGGCCGCGGGCTCGAGCTCGTCCCAGAGAATTCGCGCCGAGGTCTTGCTCTGCTCGGCAGCATGAGTCCTGTCGACCGAATCGAGAGTGGCGGAGACGGCCTGCTTGAAGGGGCAGTGACTCGGGCCGTCGTTCATCCGAACGAGATGTCCGAAGATGTCGCCGGCCGGCGATCCCAGGAGCGCCCGGGGAACGGGCTCGGCGGGCGGGCGCACCCGGCAGAGATCGCTGGTCAATACCGCGGTCACGGCGGCCGCGCTCGAGGCGACCCACAGGCCGAGCGCCTCATCGCGATAGAAGGGCCTCTCGGCGACCAGGCTCGCATAGTACGGATACGGATCCGGATGGGTCACGGCTGCCAACGGGTCTCGCGGAAACTGCATGGCGGTATGCTCCGGGCTCATCGCTCCGGGCTCATTCCTCCGGTCTCATTCCTCCGGTCTCATTCCATTGACGCGCACGGCGAACGTCTGACCACCCGAGCCGTCGACGCGGGATGCTTGGTCAGCGCGTCCACGGGACGTATGGGCCGACGGACCAGCTCACCCCCGCAATTCGGACAGCGACCGCGCAGTGTCCCGTCGGCGCATGCCGCGCAGAAGGTGCACTCGAAAGAGCACATGCGCGCCTCGGGCGAGTCCGGAGCAAGGTCCCGGTCGCAACATTCGCAATTCGGCCGCAATTGGAGCATGGGTCCTCCAGGAGGCGGGTATCGACTCGTGCGGCAAGGATAGCTCATCTCCGCGTCTGTCCGGCGAGCCGTCCGGCCAGCAGGTATACTCGATCAGGCGCACACTGAGATGAAATCGATCGAGAGACCTGCCGTGCCGGAAACGGAGGCCGCCCCCCTGAGAGCAGACGGGGCGGTTCTCCTGCTGTCCTGCTACGAGCTCGGCCACCAGCCGCTGGCCCTGGCCTCACCGCTCGCCTTTCTCGAGCGCGCCGGCTTCGCGCCCGCGGCTCTCGACCTCTCCGTGGAGCCATTCGATCCCGGCCGCGTGACGCGCGCGCGGCTCGTGGCCATCTCCGTCCCCATGCACACGGCCCTCCGGCTCGGCACGCGAGTGGCGGAAGAAGTGCGGCGCGTGAATCCCGGCTGCCACGTGTGCTTCTACGGGCTCTACGCCTCGCTGAACGCCGACTACCTGCTCGCCAACGGCGGCGATTCCGTCCTCGGCGGTGAGTTCGAGGCGGCGCTGGTCGCGCTGGTGGAGGCGCTCGAGACGGGGCGTTCCGGACCCATCGAAGGCGTTCATCTGAGAGACCATCCCGCGAGGCCCGTGCTGAAACGGATGGCCTTTCTCCCCCCGAGCCGGGACACGCTGCCCGCGCTCAAGAGCTATGCTCACCTGGAGGAAAACGGGTCGCGTCGTCTCGTCGGCTACGTCGAGGCCAGCCGCGGGTGCCTCCACCATTGCTTGCACTGCCCGATCCCGCCCGTCTACGGCGGGCGTTTTTTCGTGGTTCCGCAGGAGGTCGTTCTTGCGGACATCGACCGGCTCGTGCGTGCCGGCGCCACCCACATCACCTTCGGGGACCCGGATTTCCTCAATGGGCCGGGCCACTCGACGGCGGTGACGCGCGCCGTTCACGCGGCGTGGCCGTCTCTCACCTTCGACTTCACGGCCAAGGTGGAGCACCTCCTGAGGCGACCGGAGCTCCTGCCCGAGCTCCGGCAGCTCGGCTGCCTCTTCATGATCTCGGCGGTGGAGTCGCTCAGCGACACCGTACTCGCGAACCTCGAGAAGGGACACACGCGGGCGGACATCCTGCCCGCCCTCCGGATCGTCAGGCAGGCGGGCATCGCCTTCCGTCCCACCTGGGTGGCCTTCACGCCCTGGACGACCCTCGAAGACTATCTGGACATGCTCGACTTCATCGAGCGGGAAGGGCTGATCGATCACGTCGATCCCGTCCAGCTCACCCTCCGTCTTCTCGTGCCGCCCGGCTCCGCGCTTCTGAGCCGGGAGGCGATCCGGCCCTCTCTCGGGCCGCTCGACCGCGCGTCCTTCAGCTATCGCTGGAGCCATCCCGACCCCCGCATGGACGATCTCCAGCGGCGGGCGAGCCGCGTCGTGGAAGCCTCCGTCAGCGAGGACGCCGGCGCGACCTTCTACAAGGTCAAGACGCTTGCCCGCTCGGCGGCGGGGCGCCCGCTCGATGTCGAGCCGGCACTGGCCCCCGACCGGCGGCGCCCTCCCAGGCTGACCGAGGCGTGGTTCTGCTGAGCGGAGCCTACCCAGGGCCAGTTCGGCCCTCTCCGACCGATGGTCCACGAAGGCGTCGCCGGCGTCATCACCTGAGCGCTCCGCGCTTCGCCGCCCACTCATGCTAGATTTGCCGACATGAAGTTCGGGATCTTCTACGAGCACCAGCTACCGCGACCCTGGGCCTTCGACAGCGAGCATCGGCTCCTGCAGGACTCGCTGACCCAGATCGAGCTGGCCGACCGGCTGGGCTACGACTACGCGTGGGAGGTCGAGCACCACTTCCTGGAGGAGTACTCGCACTCCTCCGCGCCGGAAGTCTTCCTCGGGGCGGCCAGCCAGCGCACGCGCCGCATCCGTCTCGGCCACGGCATCATCCAGCTTCCCACCAATCATCCGATTCGCGTGGCGGAGCGCGTGGCCACCCTCGATCTCCTGAGCGGGGGTCGCGTGGAGCTGGGGCTCGGCGAAGGGCAGGGGCCCGTGGAGCTCCATCCCTTCGGGCGGCGCGTGCGCGACAAGCGCGACGTGTGGGAGGAAGCGGTGCGGGTCCTCATCCCGTGCTTCACCCAGGAGGCCGTCGAGTTCCACGGGCAGTTCTTCGATTTCCCCGCGCGGAATGTCATTCCCAAACCCTTCCAGAAGCCGCACCCGCCCCTCTGGGTCGCCTGTTCGAACATCACGACCATCGGCAGCGCGGGGCAGTGGGGCATGGGCGCCCTCGGCTTCCAGTTCGTGACGCCGGAGGCCGCGCGCGCCTGGGTCAGCGAGTACTACGCCAACCTCATCGATCGCCCGGCCAAGCTCGCCGACTATCCGACCAATGCCAACGTCGCCATGGTCAGCGCCTTCATGTGCGCGCCCACCGACGAGGAAGCGCAGGCCAAGGCCGCGGGCTGGACCTTCTTCGTCTTCTGCCTCTCGCACTACGGCAAGCACGGCATGGCCGAGCCTGGTCGCGGCAACATGTGGCAGCTCTACCAGGAGTGGCGACACACCCCCAAGGCGCAGGAGACGCTACGCGCGGGCCTGATCGGGTCCCCCGACACGATCAGACGACGGCTGCGCGAGTTCGAGGCCGCGCACGTGGACCAGGTCATCCTCCTCAACCAGACCGGCCGCACGCCACACGAGGACATCTGCGCCAGCCTCGAGCTCTTCGCGCGCGAGGTCATGCCCGAGTTCCACGGGCGCGAGGCCGCGCATCAGCGCTGGAAGGACGACGTGCTCTCCGGGCGCGCCGGTCTCGAGCGCCTCGACACCTCGACCCACAAGGTCTACGCGCACCAGAACGAGGACATCGTGCGGCTGACTCCGGAAGAGCTCAAGCGCAAGATGGCCGAGAAAGAAGCGGCCCGAAGTGCGGGCGACGCGTGACCGATGGGGGGGTGTCGGGGGAGGAGCGGCGACGCTCCCCCCTGACTTAAAAAATCCGCGCGAGCCTGAGGCGCCAGAAGCAGACGCAGGCCAGCGTCCCCGCTAGGGCGATGGCCGTGGTCATGGGACGCGCCGTTCCGTCGTAGAGATGTCCCACCGCGATGCTGTAGACGGCTGATCCGGTCAGCTGGATGAAGCCGAGCACCGCCGCCGCCAGCCCCGCCATCCGAGGGAAGGGGCCGATGGCGCCCGCCGCGCCATTGGGCAAGGTCAGGCCGAGCCCCACCGCGAAGCAGAACATCGGCACGATCACCGACGGGAGCGTGAGGACCCCGCTCCACGCCATGCCCGCCATCGTGAGGCCGGCCACCGCGC
>WNGL01002544.1_pt1 | contig 50821 bp, 56 predicted proteins | sample 5400591 | NCBI WGS metagenome assembly WNGL01 (sample SAMN13153377, study PRJNA577476) | soil metagenome | isolation source: 80 cm soil or saprolite under Garry oak tree replicate 1 | place: USA:California | collected 2016-06-15 | reverse complement strand
ACTGATTGGGGTTCCCAGTTCTGTTCTGGGCCACATAGCGCCCGTATGTAATCGCGATGTCTCCGTGCATTTCAACCTGGACGGAATCGAGATCTCTCGCGTTGTACTGTCTATTTTCGACTCTTTTCAGAAAGGATGCTCGATCGTCGACAAGCAGCGGCTTACCCCCCGTGGTCCAACCATCGCCATGGGTGAACGTGAGGTCGGGTGCACTGACGCTATCGACGTATTCCACATCGCCGCGCACCACAGCTGCTTCCATCGCTCTCTCTAATGCCAGCACTTCCGTAGCCGCGTTCGTCGAGGCGGCTGATTCGGGCCCGAAGGTTATCTTTGAAGGGGCAGGCCGCGATGTAGTCTGGCTGAATGCAGAGCACGCAAACACGACAATGAGGAGAACGCGCCAGCAGAATTGTTTATACATATGGCGCGAATTCTATCACGCGTTTCCCATCGCGGCGAGTCACCAGCCAGCAGCTGGCGCAGTGGCTATCGCGCGCATAGAAGAGCGATTACTGATTACTTTGCGGTGACGGACGCCGAAATCAAACAGATCCGCTCAGTGATGACAATTGTGGACGGCAATATTGTCTTTGAGACTAATGGCCTATGAAAACCCGTGGGTGGCGAATTACCAATTAAGCCGGAATCCGACAACGCCGTCGGCCCTCAGGTCAAGGGCTTGGCCCCATTGCTCTGGCGCCATGTAATCGTAGGTACCGATGCCGCCAATCGTTCCGTCAACCAGCCCTTTCTCGCTAGAGGGCATTGCTTGCGTTGGCTGTATCGTCGATGCTCTGGCAATTCCGAAGTCCGTGATCTTCAGGATTCCGTCTTTCGTTATCAGGATGTTTTCCGGTTGATGTCCCGGTGAATCGTTCCGCGCTCTCGATGGAGAAGGAACCCGTCTCTGGTCAGGTCAGCAATCAGCCGGCGTAACGAGCACCACTGAGCATTTCCTGTGGACCCGTTCTCTTTGCCTTAGAGGTCCGTGGTTGTTGAAGACGAGCAAGAGGTGGTCTGTGCTCGATACATTGACCTCTACCGGGGAACAGTAGTGCTCATTCTCGTCGAAGCGCAAAAATAGCCGTCGTTTACGGGAAATTGTGTTTTCGGTTTGCGAACAATAAAAGCTGAGAATGTGCCGAAAAATACGAACGGCCAAAGAGGCGCTGAACAGTAAATCATTGAGGTAGAAAGGAAAGCGAATGGGCGCGACCGGGATCGAACCGATGACCTCTACCGTGTCAAGGTAGCGCTCATTCCAACTGAGCTACGCGCCCGGAGAACCTGCAAAAGACTGGAATGATTTTAAGGGCCAGTTGAAAAGCTTGTCAACCCAGGGCTGCGGTCCACTCGTCAGGCGCGGCGAAGTTTGGCCACATCTTGGGCGAGCGCATCCAGGCGGCGGAGCAGCTCTTGATGACGTATGTCGTCCAGGGGCGGCTGTTTCTTGAAGAACGAAAAAGTTCCGCCGGGCTCAAGCACGGCACGGTCGATGGAATCCAAAGATTCGAAGCCTTGCTTGTGGGCAGCTTCTTCGAGTTCCGCGACCGTGATGAGTTCCTGCTTCAGACAATCCTTCCGGAGTTGTCCGTTTTCGATAAGCACCACGGCATCGCCTTCGATGAGGCGATCGAGCTTCTCGTGCGAAAAGAGAAAGCGGACCACGAAGTAGTTGATGACAAGCAGCGTGGTGGCGCCAATCAAACCACCGATCAACGAGTTGTCATTGCCGATGATGGCGTTTTGCACGGTATTGGAAATCGTAAGCAGGACCACGAGGTCAAAGGGATTAAGCTGCGCCAGTTCACGCTTGCCGGCCAGCCGCAGTCCGACGATCAAGAAGAGGTACACCAAAATCGGACGAATGATTTTCTCCAACACCGGCACATCCAGGTGAAATAGAGCACGCAAAAGCGAAGCATCCATATGAAGCCTCCAAGCCATGACGCCGCTATCGCACAGGCACGCGCTCGTTCAGTTCTCCGAACCAATTCGAGACAACGTTGATTTGAAGCGTTGGCCGCTGGTTAGTTTCCGTTTGAGAGGCCGCGGGCGTGATAACGAGAACCTGCTTACCGTTCGGCGTGATCACCGCGAGGATTATCTTAATCGCGATATACCCAAAAATAAAAACGCCCCACGACCGGTCATGCGTCGTGGGGCGGATAATTTGAACTCTCGGCGCCTAGCGACGGCCCTTCTTCACGAAACTCCAATGTGCATCGCGAAAGCGAAAACCGGTCCAGGACATCGAATCCGAAGGCTCACCGACATGGAGAAGCACGCCAGTGTCTCCGGACGCTTTGTGGTACCGGAGAACGTAACACTCTCCGGAACCGGAAGTGGCGCCGATACGCTCGACCTCCGTGACCATACCCCGTAGGCTTGAAAGCATAATATGCCGAGAGATCTGATCCGGAGGAGATACGCGCGTGTTACTCTGATCAATCCCTGATTCCATTTCTTACCTCCATGTGCCCGGCGATCTTTCCGCCCTACGGCATGGCAAGAACGGCACGTGACTGCCCATTCGCATCACTCGTGTAACTCGTTGCAGAACTTGATGCTTCGGAAGCGCCGCGGAAACGAGTTTCCCAATCAGTGCCAAAAAGAGTCAGGAATAATGCCGAAAAAAGTCAGAAAAACAATGAAGAGCGTTGGTGCTTTAGGGCATTCCGCAAAGTCAACACGGCAGGGCAAGTCTGCGAAAATTCGAGGACGAAAAAGGGGACAGGTCACTAATTTCTGAAGTACAAGAAATTAGTGGCCTGTCCCCATTTTTCCACTTAGTTCAGGCTCTGGAGCGAGCGCACGGCGTCAATTCGACCGAAGCCGAGTTGGCCCGCGTAGTTGGGATTCTTGGCATCGATCTTAATCGCGCCGTTTGCGACCGCTGTGCGCGTGCCGGTCCAACGAACCGAATGCAACAAGGCGGCCTCTCCTGAGACGAGCGCCGTACTGAACGAGGTGCCCGATCCCATCGCATAGCGTCCACCCGGGTATGCGGAAATGAGGTTCACGCCGGGCGCCGTCACGTAGATCGTATTTCCATAGTTGGAAAAGCTGGCCTTCTTGTCCGTTAGATCTGTAGCGGCCGCTGAAATCACACCGCTGTACGCCGCGGGGTACTGAGCGGCGGCCGAGTTGTCGTTCCCTGCAGAAGCGACTACCGTAACGCCCGAGGCTGTCGCGAACGCGATCGCCTGCTGTACGGCGGGCGAGGCGGAAGTCATTCCAAAACTCATGTTGATAACCTGGGCGCCATTCCGTACCGCATAACGTGTAGCTTTGGCAATCGAGAAAGTATCGGCATAGCCCGCATCGTCGAACACACGCAATGGCATGATCATGCTTTCAGGCGCAACCGCTGCGATAAGAGCGGCGCAGAACGTGCCGTGTCCGCTGGCAGGATTCGAGCTGTCCAGAAAACTTGCGGTCGACTGATCCAGGAATCCAGCCGACGACTGGTCCAGGAAACTGGCTGTCGATTGATCCAAAAACCCGGCCGACGATTGATCCAGGAATCCGGCCGAAGACTGATCCAGGAACCCGGCCGACGACTGGTCCAGAAAACCTGCTGAAGATTGATCGAGCGTATTGCCGGTAGAAGTTCTTCCCGAAACGAAATCGTATCCGCCGGTGAGATGGCCGATCAAGGCCGGGTGCGCGTAGTCCACTCTCGAGTTGAGGTCCGCAACGACAACACCTCTGCCTTTAGAGTAGGCCATGGCCTGATCCGCACGGATCAGCTTCATTGCGGGCTGTCCGGCGTACCACTCTGCCGGATCCGAAGACGGCGTGTTCAGGACACCAAGCGCGCCAAATCGCGGCCGGAGCCTGACGACAACATTCGACTCGACAGATTGCACACCGAGCGCGGGGTTCGACTGAAGCGCCGGAAGTGCCGGGACCCTCAAAAGATAGATGGATGTACCTTCTATGGAGTCAACGACTGTGCCTCCGAACGCCGCGGCAACGGCCTGAGATCTGGCGTTTGGCTGAAGCTCAACGATGACGGTATACCCATTGGATCCGGCGTTAAGTTGGGTTGCGGCCAGTACAAGTAACAGGATCAACAGCTTTCTCATGTGCTCCTCTTCGAGTAGTTCCTTCGGTCTGTGCAGGTATCGGCGGACCCGTGGAAGAACTTTAGGCGCCGTCCGGTAAAGTCCGATGGACCTCCTGCCGATCAATACATCCATGAGCAGATTCGACCAGCGCATCCAAACTCATGCGGACTCGAAGGATGGGAGCCGTCTGCAAACCGAAATCGCAGACCTCTGGCAAAGCATTCGTGGGCAGAAGCTGTACTCGGGGCAACCCCGAACCTCTCACTCGGATGGGGCTATCGCGCGATCCATGGCAGCATTCGAGCTCGCTTCCCTGGGCAACAATAGAGGTCTACTGGCGGAAGCGTGTCGATTGGTGGCCCACACGCTCAATGCCGGCGAGCAATACGAAGAATCGCTCGAGTATTACCGGAAGGCCGTTACCCTTTTTGAAAGCGTGGGCGCCGCCGAACAGGCGTCGCGCAGCCGGCTCGGTTTTACGGCCGCACTGTACATGGCGGGAAATTACAAGGAAGCGCTCAGTAACGCGATGATCGCCGAGCGATGGTTTCAGGCAAACGACCATCAATCGAGCCTGGCGAAAATCTACGGGAATCTCGGCAACCTCTATTACAGGCGAGACCAACACGACATTGCGCTCCAATATCACAGGAAAGCACGGGCGCTGTTCGAGCAGTTGCAGGATCGGCAGGGTCTTGCAATGACGTACTTGAACCTTGCAAATTGCTTTTCATTGGCAGATCAGCTTCTTGAAGCTGAAAAGATGTACAACATGTGCGAGGAGCTGAGCACAAGCCTTGCAATGCAAGAACTATTGATGCAGGCCTGCTACAACAAGTCGTACTTGATGTTTCTGCAGGGACGTAGCTCCGAAGCTCTCCATTCATTCCGGGCAGTCCGCGAACGCTTCAGCAGAAGCGGAAGCCAGTATCACATGAGCCTCTGTGATCTGGACGTTTCTGAAATTTACCTGCACCAGCTCCAACCCGTCGAAGCGCTCAGTCATGCCCGACAAGCTGTCGAAGGGTTCTCCAAGAGGGCAATGCGATATGAGCATGCCAAGGCACTCGCCTTCTCCTCGATAGGTTTTAGTCTGCTTGACAGGCTCGAGGAAGCCGAAAGCGCCGGCCAAAGGTCCAGACAGATGTTCGAGCAGGAAGCCAATCCGTACTGGACTTCGATCGCGGATTTCTGTCTCGCCTACATACGTTTCGCGCGCCGCGATGTGGCCCACGCCTGGGCGCTGGCTGCTCAGGCGAAGCATCGGCTCACAGGAGTCGAACTGCGAGCTGGCACGGCCGGCAGTTTGAACCGACTCGAGTCGCTCGCGCCGGGATACATGGGGGAACTCCTGAAGCTCACGATCAACAAACGCCGTTAAGCCCCCTCAGCCGAGCTGTTCCCACGTCTTCCCTTGCTTTACGTCCACGGTAAGAGGGACGTTCAACTGCACAACGTTCTGCATCAAATGCCGGATGGAGTCGCGAACCCAAAGTTCATCTTCGGGCACCTCGAAGATCAATTCATCGTGCACCTGAAGGACCATGCGCGTGCGGAGCCTCTGACGGCGAAGGTCGGCGTCGATTCGGATCATTGCGATCTTGATGATATCCGCGGCGGTTCCTTGAATCGGAGAATTGATCGCGGTGCGCTCGGCCATGCTGCGGCGCATGCCGTTACGGGAGTTGATTTCAGGATGTTGCCGGATCCGGCCAAATAACGTTCGCGTGACGCCGGTATCGCGGGCCTGACTCAAGCAATTTTCGATGTATCGCTGTACGCCCTGATAACGCTCGAAGTAGCGCGAGATGAAATCCGCCGCCTCCTCCGGGCTGATTCCGAGCTGTTGAGCCAGGCCGAATGGCGTCTGCCCGTAAACGATTCCGAAGTTCACGGCCTTGGCGCGCTCCCGCTGCCCGGGAGTGACGGCATCCATCGGCAACCCGAGGACGGCAGCCGCTGTCCGGCGATGGACATCTTCCCCGGCTGAGAACGCCTCGGCCAAACGCTCATCACCGGACAGATGAGCCAAAATACGCAGTTCCACCTGAGAATAATCCGCTGAGACAAACCACCAGCCTTCTTGCGGAATGAACGCACCGCGAATCTTTCGGCCGAGATCCGCGCGGACGGGAATATTTTGAAGGTTGGGATTGCTGCTCGAAAGCCGTCCCGTAGACGCGGCAGCCTGATGAAACGAAGTGTGCAGACGCCCGGTTTTCGGATCCAGAAGCTTGGGAATAACATCCACATAAGTCGACTTGAATTTTGCAAGCTGCCGGTATTCCAGCACCAGTCGCGGCAATTCGTGCTTCTCTGCCAGTTCTTCAAGGATCTCGACCGCTGTCGAATACTGGCCCGATTTGCGAAGTTTGCGTGGACGCGGCAGGTTGAGCTTATCGAAAAGAATTTCGCCAAGCTGTCGAGGCGAGTTGATGTTGAACTCGCAATCCGCGATCTCGCAGATCCGCTGGGTCAGTTCGTCGAGCTGAGCCCCCATCTCATGCGACATCTTCTCGAGCACACCCACATCAATACGCAATCCGGCCAATTCCATTTCCACAAGCACGGCAGACAAAGGCAACTCGATCTCCCGATATGGACGGTCGACGTCCTGTTGCACTTTGGGGGCGAGATCCTTGAGGACACGGTCGATCCAGGGAGTGCGCTCCTCTTCTGGTTCCACGGTCTGGCCCATTAAATCGAAGACGACATCCTGCAGTTCGTACTTTGTTCGATTCGGAAACAGCAGGTATGCCATCAGAAGCGGATCATCGTAAGGTGGAGCCAATTCGATGCCACGGCGGCGCAGTTTCAGAATGGCCTCTTTGAGATCGTACGTGATCTTATGAATGTTCGAATCCGAGAGTATTCGAGCCACGCGTTCATCGAGAGGAACACTGGCAACTGTCTTCTCGCCGGCCCAAAGCGAAACGCGATCCGTTTGCACGTCAAAAACGACGCGGTCATGAATATCCGGGAGAGTTTCCGTCCGGAGGACCTCTACGACAGGACCCGCTTCAGGCGGCAGATACTCTTTGATCAAACCCGTGAACTCCAATTCCTTGAGCAGCGGCATCAGGGTGGCGCGATCGGGCGGCTGGACTTTGAAGTCCATCCATTCGGCTCGCAGCGGCACTTTAGTGTCGATCGTCACCAACTGCTTACTCAGGAGAATCTGCTGCTGGTTCTGCGAGACAGACGTCCGGTGCTTCGCATTTTGGATCTCTTGGGCTCGATCCAGGAGCGACTCAATCGAGCCAAACTTCTGGATCAGATCACGAGCGCCCTTTTCGCCGATGCCGGGCGCACCAGGGATGTTGTCCGAACTGTCACCCCAGAGACCCAATAAATCGGGAATCTGCTCAGGCCCAACGCCGAAGAGTTCGCGCACCTTCTCGCGGTCCACAATCATGTCGTCTTTTGATGTGTTCAAGATCAGAGTGGTGTCGACCAGTTGATACAGATCCTTGTCCAGCGTCACGACCAACGGATACAGTCCGGCATTCACTGCCTGAGTGGAAATGGTTCCAATGATGTCGTCCGCTTCGTGGCCGGGCACCTCCAGCACCGGAATCCGCATTGCCTGGCAGAATCTCCGGATATATGGGATTTGCTGAGCCAGATCCAGCGGCATCTTCTTACGGGTCGCTTTATAGAGGTCGTATTGTGTGTGCCGAGCGGTGCGTTCCGAGCTGTCGAAGGCAACGCAGATGTAATCCGGCGGATACTTCTCGATCACCCGTTTCAACATGATTGCAAAGCCATAGGTCGCATTGGTCGGCAGTCCCTGGGTATTGGCCAGATCACGAATGGCGAAATAGGCGCGATAGGCCTGCGACATGCCGTCGATGATCAAGAAGAGAGGACGTTTCAGCATTTGTGAAAATGAGAAGTCTTTAGCCGCGAATTGGGCGAATGACGCAAAATTCATTCGCGTCATTCGCGCAATTCGCGGCTAGAGTGTTTCTCGTTTACAACACCTGTGGACAAATGTACACGGTTTCGGCCATGTTGGGTTTGTATGTTATTGATCATTCACGTACCGAAATTCGGTGAGCGAATTGCAGGGGCGGACGCTGATGCACGAGCGAACCATTGCGAGCTCGGTCGAATTCAAGGGAATCGGCCTTCATACGGGTGAGCTCGCTACGGTGCGAATCCTTCCCGCTCCTGCGGGGAAGGGCATCATTTTCCGCCGAGTCGATCTGGACAATTTCGAGCTTCGAGCAGACGTGGCGTCGGTCGCTCGCGTTGCGTACGCAACGACGCTCATGAGCCGAGGCGTATGGATCTCCACAGTCGAGCACCTGCTCTCGGCGCTTTACGGGATCGGCATCGATAACGCTTACATCGAGCTCGATAACTTCGAGGTTCCGATCCTGGATGGGAGCGCGCTGCCGTACACCGAGGCTATTGCACACGTTGGGGTCGTGCGGCAAAGCCGGCCGCGCCAATGCATCCGAGTTACAAAAGAGTTTGTTCTCAAAGACGGGGAGAAGACGCTGGGCATTTACCCATCGGATTCCTTCAGCGTGAAGTACGATATCGATTTCCCGCACGCGCTGATCGGAAAACAAAGCCTCGACGTTGAGCTTTCGGGAACCCACTATGCGGAGTTCATCGCACCGGCCAGAACATTCGGTTTCTACGACGAAGTGGAAAAGCTGCAGGCTAACGGTCTGATTCGCGGCGGCTCGCTGGAGAACGCGATCGTTCTCACTGAGAACGGGATGCTCAACGACACGTCCCTCCGCTTTCCGGACGAGTTTGTCCGGCACAAGGCCCTCGACTTGCTCGGCGACTTCGCCCTCATTGGCCAGCCGGTGCTGGGCAGGTTGATTGCGAATCGCGCCGGCCACGCGCTGCACACGCGGTTCGTTGCAGAACTTCTGGAAAGCACGTCGCACTGGGTTCTTCATAGTGCCGCCGAGATATCCGTCTCTCCGGTTCGATTAACTTGATTCGCAACTCTCGCCACGGTCAACACCTCCACGCGTTCCGCGCCTGCACGCTTCAGTGTGCGCGCAATTTCATTCATGGTCGAGCCCGTGGTGTACACGTCATCGACGATGATGACCGTCCCGCGAATATGTCCGCGCACCTCAAACGCGCCCGCCAAATTCCGTTTTCGCTCGCTACGGCTGAGGCCAGTCTGGCTCGGCGTGTTCTTCCGGCGGCGAAGCAATCGGGTCGTCAAGTGCCGGCCCAGCCTGGCCGCGATCAACTCGGCCTGGTTAAAGCCACGCTGCCGTTCGCGCCGGCGGTGCAGAGGGACCGGTACGATCAGGTTACCGGTGAACGGCTCGTTATTGAGGCAATTTTTCAAAATGTCCCCCAGCGGATTCGCGAGCGAGACGCGGTCCGTATATTTCAGATGATGGATGATCTCGCGGAGCGTGCCAGTGAACAGCAAGGCGGATCGGGCAAAATCGAAAATGTGTTCACCCCTTCGACAAAGCCCGCAAAGACCTTCAATCGCCGGTGCGGGCTCACCGCACTGCGCGCAGAATGGCGGTTCTAGCGGTTCCAGCCGCAACCAACATTCGGGACACGCAGCTCCCCAACCCCGCTCGAGTACCGGCGAGCGGCAAACGACGCATGTAACCGGAAATAGAAGGTTGAGAATTGAATCGAGCAAAGCGCGTTGGGGAAACGCAAAGGGCGCAATTAGTATATCAGGGGTCAGGGTCATTTGGAATACGGCAGGTTCCGAATGATCGTGAGAGCTCGGTACAACTGTTCCAGGAGTAGCACTCGAGTCAGATCGTGGGTGAACGTCAGTGGCGACAGCGACCACTGAATATCGGCACGTCTTTTCACCTTGTCTGAAATACCTTGAGGACTGCCGATTACAAAGGTAAGCCGCCGCGGATCCGACGTCATGTGTTGCTGTACAAACTTGGCCAGTTGTTCCGAGGTCCAGGCCGTGCCTTTGGGATCCAGGACGGCCACACGATCGGAAGCATCAAATACTGATAGGATTTTCCCACCCTCGGCCTCGATGCCGCCTCTGGGATCCTTGATCTCGGCGATTTCGAGGGGCAGGAAATGCTGAATCCGTGAAATATAGTCGGCGCAAAGTTTTGCCAGTTGCGGATTTTTAGTCTTGCCGACCCATACGACCCGGAGCTTCATTCCAGTCCGTATTTTTTTCGCTTTTCGAGAAGGGTCTTTCGGCTGATTCCGAGGATTTTTGCCGCTTTCACTTTCTTGCCATGGGTCTGCTTCAGGACTTCGGAAATGTAATTTCGCTCGACGTCATCGAGCGTCGGCATCTGCACGGCAGAAGACCGTGATGTTTGCCAGACCGGAGGCAGCAAAGCCGGTGTAATTTCCTGGCCGGGTGTGATCAGCACCGCGCGCTCCAGGACGTTCCGCAGCTCGCGGATATTTCCTGGAAACTCGTACTGTTGGAACACGGCATGGCAGTCCGGATGGAGCTTTGAGCCCGTCTTATACTTTCTGTCCAACTGGGCAAGCAGGAATTCGGCCATCGGAAAAATCTCATCGCGGCGCTCCCGTAAAGGGGGGACACGAATGGTGATCAGATTCAGCCGGAAGAACAGGTCTTGTCTGAAGATCTGCCGCTCCGCCGCTTTCGCGAGAGGAACGCTGGAGAGCGCCACGATTCTGGCGTCCAGCTCGATCGATTTCGTCCCACCCAACCGATAGAACTGCTTTGCCTCGACCACATTCAGCAGCTTTGCCTGGACCGTGAGATCGACACTGGCGATTTCATCCAGCACCGCGGTTCCCCCCTGAGCAAGGTCGAGTTTTCCCACTTTCGAGGTCACAGCGCCGGTGAACGCGCCGCGTTCGTAGCCGAACAACTCGGATTCCACAAGGTCTTCAGGTAGTGAAGCAAAATCAATCTTGATGAATGGATCGTTCTTGCGGGGACTGTTGTAGTGCAACCACTGGGCAAGGACGTCCTTGCCGGTTCCGCTCTCGCCTTCAATGAGAACGGTGGTGGGGTTGTCTTTTACTTTTTCGAGAGTACGATAGACACCGATCATTAGCGAGTCGGCGCTGAAGACAAACGGGTACGACTGATCATTACTGGCGAAGATTACGGATCGCAAAAATTTTTCCTAAAGCGTGCGCTGCCCAATCAACTCATGAGCATCGCGCCGCTTACCCGCTCGCCACAAGCGCTCCAGATCGTAGAATTCGCGCGCTCGCGCCGAGAAAATATGAATGACGAAATCGACGTAGTCCAAAAGGACCCACTCGCCTTCAGTGTATCCCTCGATGTGCAGAGGCCGTACGCCCTGTCTCTTCAGTGTCTCTTCAATATTATCAGCGATGGTTTGATTGTGACGTGTCGAGGTTCCAGTACAAATCAGGAAATAATCGGTGAAGGAGCAAATGTCGCCAAGTTCGATCACCACGGCGTCCTGCGCGTTCTTATCGAATGCTGCTTCGATGGCTTCCGATAGTTGATTCTCTTTATCCATCAATTTGTATAGATTTCCTCCGTTTTATGAGTTGCGAAACAATTAAGAATACAGTTCATTTCTTTCAATGTAGCTCCATACGAGCGGCGGTAACCACTGACTGACTTCTTCGCCGCGCTTCCGGTCGTCTCGGATTTCCGTTGACGATATCGGCTGCCGGACGAACGGTAAATAGGAGACCGTCGTCTTCTCGGGCAGCACGGCCGGCTGGTCTTCTTCAAGCACATGGAATGGCGCCACATCTTCGCGGAACGGGAATCCTGGCCGATTCACGATCACGAGGTGGGCTAAATCGAATAGTCGTCGATAGTTTTTCCAGGTTTCGATTTCCTGATACATATCCGTACCGATAATAAACAAAAGCTCGGCTCCCGGATGCGAGCGCCGCATCGCCTCCAGAGTTTGAACGGTGTATCGTTCTTCCAGGGCATCGACTTCTAGAGTAGACGTTCGAAAACGATCGAAGGGAATGGTTGCGAGCGCAACCATCGCACAGCGGTGGAACGGCGATGTCATTCTTTGAGACCGCTTGTGAGGGGGAGAAAAAGCAGGAACGAAGTGAACTTCATCGACCTCGAAGGTAGTAGCAACCGTCTGAGCTGCGGCGAGATGTCCGTTGTGGATCGGATCGAAAGTCCCGCCCAATATGGCAATCCTTTTCGAGACCCGCATGTTCCGAACGTGATTCTAACCAAGTCGAAATGATTCTGTCCAAAGGAAAAATTCCTCACTGTTTCGCTTAAGAGGAAAATGGGGACGTAGCCCGAGTCCCCATTTTTTCATTGTCTCGACCTTAAAAAAATGGGGACATTGGACTAACGTCCCCATTTTCTTCACCGTTTTCGCTTGGACCGCCGTCCTGGAGAAGCCGTGGTGAACCACAAAGGATCATGATTTTCCGGGTCGCCGTTGTAATTGATCGTGATCTCCTCGTCCGGCTCAATGTCTTTCAGCGCGACAATCTCCATCATCAACTCGTTCAGCAACTGTTCCAGTTGCGCATTCGGCGTGTAAGAATGATTGTAGATCGAAACATATCCTAACGCGATCGCTGCATGCTCGTCGTTCTCTCCCCAATCGAACGCATATTGGGAAAGTATGCTTTTCTCCAAATCAAGCCATTGCTTTTCGGGGATAACGATGACGGGCGCGCGCTCAATGGTTTCTCCCTTTGCAATTCTCCGGCGCGCAAAAACACCGCGTCCACACCCGGGAGCGACGCCTACGGTGACGCTTAGACTGTTTGGGTCTGCTGGAACCACAGTGGCTTTCATAAGCGCAGATGTGAGCATACCACTGGTGCGATCTAGATCTCTTTTGACTTGTGGGAAAACCGCGTCGTACACTGAACTCGAATTTCCGGAAGAATGCGATCTGTTGGAGGTTTCAAAATGGTGCCCAAGTTGTGCGTTGCTGCGTTGATGTTTGTTGGGGCGGCAATGGCGGCCGAAATCTCTTCTCCGCCCGTTACGCCCGTCACCTTCAATAAAGACGTTCTTCCAATTTTGCAAAAGAATTGTCAGAGCTGCCACCGGCCCGGCCAGATCGCGCCGATGTCGCTTCTCACTTATCAAAGCGCGCGGCCCTGGGCCAAGGCGATGAAATCTGCGGTGGTGCAGCGGATGATGCCGCCTTGGTTTGCCGATGCGCAATACGGTCACTTTACAAACGACCGCTCGCTGAAGCCAGAGGACATTGACACCATCGCAAGATGGGCGGATAGCGGGGCGCTTGAGGGCGATGCGAAGGACACGCCACCGCCCGTCGAATGGCCGGCCGACGGTTGGCTGATCCGGCCGGACCTCATCGTTCAAGGGCCGGTATTTGATGTTCCTGCTCGTCCGAAAAACAATGTCGTGGAGTGGATGTGGGTCACTGTCCCCACCGGATTCAAGAAGGACACCTGGGTCACGGCCGTGCAAATTCGTCCGGAACACCCTGAGGTGGCACATCATATGTGCCTCGCATTTAAGCCGCACACTCCGGACGTGAAGTATTTCGAAGCCGTATGGCAAGACAAGTCGCGCGACGAGGAGGGGAGCGCCATTCCAACCAGCGGACCGACCTTCGGCGGAAGGACAAATTTGCTCAATGGCACCCGTGGTCTCGAAGATTGCTACCTGCCAGGGATGGTCTCGGATGACTATAGCGTCCACAACGCAGCGAAGCTGATTCCGGCAGGGTGGGACATGATGATCAATCTGCACTACACTCCAAACGGTAAGGCCGTCACGGATCATGTGCAGGTTGGATTCACGGTAGCCAAAGACCCGCCGCAACGCCAATATGTTTCATTGATGACCTCCTCGGTTCAGGATCCTGCGCACTTTGCGATTCCGCCGAACGATGGCGATTGGCAAAGCCCGCCAGCGGAAGTCACGTTTAATCAGGACGTCGAATTGGTGTTTTTGATGCCCCATATGCATGTGCGGGGGAAAGACATGACCTATACGCTGGAGTATCCGGACGGTAAAAAGGAAGTCGTCCTGAACGTGCCGCGCTATGACTTCAACTGGCAGCTCGGTTACGACACATCGATCAAGGTGCCGAAGGGAACAAAGTTGCACGTCGATGCGCACTTCGACAATTCCATCAACAACAAGTTCAATCCCAATCCGAATCGGACTGTTTATTACGGCGAAATGACCTGGGAAGAAATGATGAACCCCTTCTTCGGCGTGGTCGTGGACAGGAACGTCGATCCGAAGAAGATCATCACAAGCCGGGGTCCTACGGCCAACGGAGCGTAGATAAGTGATTGCAGGATAACGCGAGTAGCCACCGGACGGCTGGCCCGACTGCCGTTATCTTGCCGAACATGGCGTCGGATTCCAGTCCGATGCGTCGGTCACTTTCTTGAAGTGTGTGCTCCTGGTGAAAGGTTGGTTGAGATACTGCGGGTCCTCGACGATGGTTGTAACAATAAGCCACGAATCGCCGTTACTCTCCATCGTGCGGCTGACATATTCGGTCACGACGGCATTCCCGCTGTAAGGAACGCCGTTCTTCTGGAGGTATCCCGGCTTCATGTGAGTTGTAACAACCTTTAAATTACCTGTGCGAGGCTGGGCTGATTGCCCGCCGCGGCCTCCTCGGCCACCACCGGCGAATTCCCACTGAGCGGCAGAATATCCCTGCCAGGTTGGCTCTCCTCCTGGCGGCGACGACGCGCCGAAGCGGAACAGGCGAGTCTGAGTGCCGGCGTCTGTATCGATGCGTAAGGTGTTGTCGTTTTCCCAGGTAATGTGGAGATTTCCGGGCACGCGCATGATGGCCGCCGCGCCATACGCCTTGCACTGATTGCCGGCGGCTTCGTCTTTCGCCGGATCCCATGAATCCGCTACGCGGCGGCCTTCGTTATTGAGCGGAATACTTGGATAGTCGCCCTTTTTGGGAGTCACCATGCGGAAGCGCCAATCTTCGGTAACCACTGAAACCCAATAACCCGTGATGTCGATTGGAGCCGCAGCCTTGGCGGTTGTGGGCGCGGGAGCCTGGCCGCCGCGGCCGCCCTGAGCATTGATGGACACCGGAATGAAAAACAGAAGCGCCGCCCATGGAACAATGCACTTCATTTTTTTCCACTCAATTTCAACTGGTACTTCGGATACATCGTTTCGGCGCCGCCTCTGGCCGCCTCTTCCGGCAGCTCATGGTGCGCCGGAAATTCGGTTAAGGACGGATTCGTGCCCGGAAGAAAATGGGGCACCACGCCTGCGGGCCGGTCCACCTCCTCGACGACACCGCAGGGATAAGGAGGTATCTGTTGATGTAGATCCAATTCATAGTCGGTGGTTCGCACGAAGGGTTCCGTCAAGTACACAGGATCGGTAACAATTTCGACGATGGTTAGCCAGTTGCCATGCCGGATCCAGTGTTCGGACAGAGTGGCCATGTCGCTGCGCGGAACGCCATTGCGCCGAATGTAACCTTCTTTAAGGTGCGTGACCGTTACGGTCAGCATGTCTCCTTCCCACTTCGCAGTGGAAAAGCCGGACCACGTATGTGCGGCATATTCGGGCGGGTGGGGCCGCCCATCGAGATACACCGTGCGGTCCACCGATCGCAACCACTCTGCATGAAAAGCGGTGATCTGCCTCGTGACCGGATCGACTTCTTTCGAGATCCGCAGGGCCGAAGGACCGCGCCATATATAGTCCGCCGAGTGTGGTCTACACTGCCATTCGGCAAGCGTCTGGACAGAGGCACTCCAAGTATCCGCTCTCATGCGTGCGGCGTCATTGATCGGAAGCCCGAGGTAGTCGCCGAGCTCCGGCCCTGGCACTCGCTCCGGTTGATCTTCGTAAAATCTCGGCGCCCACTCGCCGGAAAAATCGATTTGTGCAAATGCAGGAATAGTCGCGAGCAGGACTACCAGGAGAAGCAACGGACCTATAACGATCGCGCGATTGGCGTGATGCATATAGCCTCCTGAAACAACCGTTGCGCACGCTAGCACACACGATTTTCGATGTCAAAGGCGTCATCGCCTGGTGTCATCGCCTGGTAAATCATTGCGGCTTTGCAACAAGAAGTGACATCGGCCAATCAGCAATCGCCAATACGCAACCGCCAAGATCCATGTGCACTCCGCGATCCCCGATAACGTGGAAATCAGGGAATGACGTTGTTCAGAGGTTTTCCTGCGTTCCGCTGAAGGGGCGGTGGTCTATGAAACTGTGAATGAATTGGCGAAGGCAAAAAAAAAGCAAAACGACTATTTCGTCAGTTCGTCAATACGTGATTTGGTTGTTGGACAAGTGCATTTGAGATCGTACATGGGACATCCCAACATTTGACATTTTCGGGAAGCTCCAGCGTGCAGCGAACAATGTCAAATGTTGGGATGTCCCATGGGCGATATCCCATGTACTTGTCAAACAACCCAACGACCAACTGACACAATGACCCACTTGGCGAAGGGCACTTATCTTGCCGAGCAGGGTATTGGGTTCCAGCCGGCCGCATCGGGAAGTTTCTTGAATTGTGATGTCCTAACGAAGGACTGGGTCAGATACTGCGGGTCATCCAGCATTGTCGTGACGGCGAGATAACGAACCCCCTTATCCTCAATTGTCATGAAGTACTCGGTAAGGACTGCGTTACCGCCATAAGGAATGCCATTCTTCTGCAGATATCCCGGCGTCATGTGTGTCGTCACAACCTTCAACGAAGAACCAGGACGGGTTTGAGGTGCTGATGCTCCTTGTCCTCCGCGTCCTCGTCCACCCCTGCCGCCGCCAGGAAGTTCCCACTGGGCGACGGAATAGCCTTGCAAGCTCGGCTGCGCAGGCTCTTGCGACGCTCCGAAATGAAACAGGCGCGTCTGCGTTCCGGTATCGGTGTCGATACGCAGCGTATTGTCGTTCTCCCAGGTGACATGCAGGCGGCCGGGCATACGCATGACGCCAACCGGCCCATAGCCTTTGCATTGATTGCCGGACGCCTCGTCCTTTGCCGGATCCCAGGTATCGGCCACACGGCGGCCCTCGGGGTTGATGGGCAGATACCTGTAGTCACTTTTCGCCGGAGTAATCACTCGGAAGATCCAGTTATCGGTTACCAGCGAAACCCAATACCCGGTGATATCGATCGGCGCGGCTGCCTTGGCTGTAGGTGGGGGCCCGGCCTGACTATCACCGCCACGCCCACCTCGCTGGGCATAGGTATAGCCTGGCGCCAGAAGCAAAAGCGTGGTCAGCGCAAATAAAAATAGAGGCATCCTAGGGCGGAGATTCGCGTCGTTCATTATTTCCCTCGTTCTTTAGTCAACAACTTCGCCTGGACGCTGACCCCAGCCAAAGCCGTCCGATGTCCGCTTAAGGCTGGTCATGCGAATCCGGTGGTCCGCCGCAGTGCGTCCCGGATTGCCGGTGATGATGACGGATCGCCCGGCTTGAGGGTTTCATGACTGCTCCCGGTTGCTAATTTGAAGGCTTGCGCAACTTCGATCTAATTTCCGGATACATCGTCGCTGCGCCGGCCCGGATTACGTCCTCGGGCACGCCGACTTTGTTCGCGAACTCCGTAATAAACGTGTTCGTCCCCGGCAGTTCGTGCGGCACGACACCTTTGGGCCGATCCACTTCTTCTACGACATTGCACGGATACGGGGGGATCTGCTGGTTCAATATCAAACGATACTCCTGACTTCGAACGAGAGGCTCCGTCAGATAGACAGGATCATAAACAATATTGAGCCACGTCAGGATGTCACCGCGCCGTATCCAGTATGTGGTTATGGTTATCAAATCACTGTGCTGGACACCGTTTCGCCGAAGATATTCTTCTTTGAGGTGAGTGGTCGTTATTTTCAGCGTGTCGCCTTCCCATTCCCCGGTGGAGAAGCCGCCCCAGGTGTGCGCTGCATACTCCGGAGGATGAGCGCGTCCGTCCAGGTAGATGGCGTTATCAACGGAACGCAACCATTCGGCGTGAAATGCATTGATCTGCCGTGTGACGGGATCTACTTCCTTAGAGATTCGCAGTTGGGACGGCCCGCGATTAATATAAGCGAATCCATGCGGTCTGCACTGCCATTCGGGCAGAGTCTGAACCGATGCAGCCCAGGCTTCGCCTCTCGCTCGGGACGCGTCGCTCATCGGAATTCCAAGCCAGTCACCGACGTAAGGATTCCCAATGCTATCTTCGTTGCCATTGGGAGCCCATTCCCCAGAAAAATCAATTTGGGCGAACGCTGGAACCGCCGCCAGCATGATCACAAGCAGGAATAAAGGAACTGCGGTCTTCACTGTCTTGAGGTTACCCATACCATCCTCCACAAAAATAAGGCCAAATCGCACTTTCGTCGCAAATTTCACACCCAATAACGTCCCATGTCAACAGGCGATTGCAAGGTGCGGCGAAGGGAAATAGCCGCCGATTTCACGGATTACGCAGATTCAATCCGTGTAATCCGCGTAGTCTGCGGCTGTTCTCCGCAAGCTGTGCCACAGGCTTTGACATCAATTAGGGCGTGTGTTAGCTTCCACGGCTATTAAGGTCTGATACGCACCGGAGCGAGTCATGAATACAAAGCATTTCAAGTCTTCAATCGGTCTGAGGGTGATCCTGGTCCTGGCTAGTGTTGCTTTCACTGCGACGGTCGATCTCGTGGGGCGCGTCGACGGGCAGCTAAATCAGACTCCCGCCAACGCAGAAGTCCACGTGCTGCACATACGCGGACCCGTGTACATGATTGTGGGCGCCGGGGGAAACATTACGGCCTCCGTGGGTCCGGACGGGGTGTTGATGGTGGACACCGGCCTGGCGCAGATGACCGATAAGGTCCTGGCGGCGCTCCGGCAATTGCAAAACGATGTGAACACGAATGGCATCGGCGAGTGGAAATATGCGGCGGAAACCCGGTCGAACGTTCCGCGGATGCGTGACACGAACCCGCCGCCGAAGCCCATCCGATACATTATCGATACGCACGTTCATCCGGATCATACCGGCGGCAACGAGAAGGTTTCCGCGGCAGGCCGCACAATCACCGGTGGCAACGTTTCCGGGGATATACGGAATGCGGCAGAGGGTGCAGCAATTATCGCACACGAAAATGTTCTGGTCCGGATGAGCGAACCGCCCAAAGGCCAGACGCCAGCGCCGTTCGGCGCATTGCCCACCGACACCTATCATATGGATGGCATGAAGCTCAGCCATTTCATGAACGGCGAGGGAGTTCAGATTATTCACATACCGAACGCGCACACCGACGGCGACAGCCTGGTGTACTTCCGCGGCTCGGATGTGATCGCCACCGGAGATTTGTTCGTAACCACCAGTTATCCCATCATCGACATCGAGCGGGGTGGCAACGTCCAGGGTATTATCGATGCACTGAACCGGATTCTGGATTTATCGATTGCCGAGTTTCGAACTGAAGGCGGCACGATGATCGTTCCGGGTCATGGACGGCTCTGTGACTCGGCCGATGTGGCCTACTATCGAGACATGGTCACGATCATCCGGGACCGCATACAGCAGATGATCCAAAAGGGCATGACGTTAGACCAGGTGAAGGCGGCCAAACCGACGCGGGATTATGATCCGCGGTACGGCGCAACAACCGGTTTCTGGACCACCGATATGTTTATTGAGGCCGTGTACAAGAGCCTCAGTGCGAGAAAATAATTCACGGCTTTTGGTTTTTGAAATCTTCACGGCAAAGCGAACACCACCAGGGACTCGGACCCTGCCGGTTCCGGATCATCAATAGCGCTAGCGCCAGCTGCGACGATGGCGACGACGATTGGCGTTAATTCGCTACCGCCCGTAATCCCAGTCGTCCGGTTTTTTCCTATTTTGTAGGACCAGGCGCGCGTGAGGCGGCTGACGTTCCGCGTGGTGATTTGTGTCAGTGGCGAATAGCGTGTGGCGGCCAGATCGCGGTTGTACATCGGCCAATCGGCGGCCTCCCTTTGGACCTTACTAACTTGAGCCTGGAGGGCCGGCAGCATCAGGGCGGCGGCGACAAGGATCACCCAACGAACACGCATGAATGGACTCCCGGGTATTAGCTACGCGTTTGTTCACGCCAGACGCCCAAAGCCTTCTGGGCAGGACGGTCCGAGAAACTGAAGAGCACGGCCTCGCCCTTTGTTTCGTGGGAAACGGAATACCAGGACGGAACGACGAAAATATCGTGCTGCGCCCAATCGAGGCTGATGTCGCCGACCTGGCTTCGCCCCTGGCCTTCCACGGCGCAATAGACTGTCGCATCGGTGGACCGATAGGCTGCCCCTCGAAAACCGGCCGGTAAGAGCTGAATGAACGCCCCAATCACCGGCATCGGATATCCGCCTGTTGCCGGATTGATGTATTGCATCTTGACGCCGTGGCACGGATGAAGCGGACCGTTCCGGTAGAGCTGGTCCAGCACTTCCCGGCTGTGTGAGTAAGGATAGTTGAACACCGGGGAAGACATGCTCAGCGGGCTAAATTCGACCGGCATCATGTTGCCGCCGTAACGTATCCGCGAATCCCCCTCGTTTCTGCCAACAGACTGCACTTCTTCGGGATAGTGCTCGGCAAAACTCGTATTGAGCATGTTCACCAGCGGAATATCCAGACCATCCATCCAGACCGTAAGCGTATCGCTCGGGTTGCCGTGATCGTGATACGTCCAGGACGGCGTAAGGATGAAATCGCCGGGATGCATCGTGGTCCTCTCGCCCTCCACTGCAGTGTAGGCGCCATTGCCCTCAATAACGAGGCGTAACGCCGAAGCGGTATGGCGATGTGTTGGCGCGATTTCTCCGGGCAGGTTCAACTGCAAGCCCGCATACAGGCTTTCAGTGATTTGTGACGTACCGCGGATTCCCGGGTTTTCCAGGATGAGGACACGACGCTCGGCTTCCTTCGCCGTAATCAGCCTTCCGGCTTCCATCAACAGCGGACGGATTTCGTTGTACCGCCACAAGGCCGGAACACACTTGGGTCTCGGCTTGAGCGGCACCAACTCACCAAGCGATTCCCAAAGGGGAGCGGCGTTCCTTTTGTCGAGCCGCTCGTAGAACTCAAGAAACTCCGGTGATGTCTCCGGCTTGATATAGAAACTCGTCGTGTCCATCTTCATGGCCTCGGCCATCTCTGTTTCAGGCGGCGCGAACCTTCACTTCCATCGTGCCAATTTTCTCGATGGTTGCGACGATCGTATCGCCCGGCTCAATTGGGCTAACGCCCTCAGGAGTCCCCGTGACGATCACGTCGCCCGGATGCAAGGTATAGAAAGCCGATGCGAACTCGATCAATTCCGGCACACCCAGGATCATGTATTTCGTATTCGAGTCTTGCCGAACTTCACCGTTGACCGAGAGTTTCAGATCGAGTTGGCCGGGATTGGAGATCTCATCCGCGGTTACCAGCCAGGGTCCAAGCACGGCGTAGCTATCGGGAGATTTGCGGAGGCTACGCTCTTCGGGTCCGCGGATGGTGAGATCCAAACCAATGCTGTAGCCCGCAACATATTCGAGCGCTTCGGTGCGAGAGACATTGTTGGCGGTCTTCCCGATAACCACGGCCAATTCCACCTCATGATCGTTCCGCCGATCCAGCTTGCGCAGGGCAATACCCTCTCCTGGCCCGACCAGAGAACTGCTGGCTTTCAGGAACAGGCCTGTTTTATGAATCACGGCCATGTGAGCCTGATTGTCGTGGTGAAGCTGAGCATCGGTACGAACTTCATCCAGGTGTTTATGATAATTCACAGGAGCTCCGATTACTTTGTTGGGATTGGCTACGGGGCTAAGCAGCTTCAAACCAGTCAGCGGCATCGACGGCGCGTCGGCTGCGACCGCTCGAATTCGCCCTCTTACCCTCGGCAGATTGGCATCATACGTGGGCAAGGGATAACGGTAGCTGGGTAGAACATCCAGCGCGGCGGTAACATCCTGCACGTTTGAACCATCCACCAAGCCAAGACGAGCATCCCCGAACCAACAAAGCCGCATAACAATCTCCTTAGAGCTGGGAGACCTTCCCATGGGGCCCACCAGTTATACATCAATACGGTGCAAAAAACATTTTGAGCCGGGGATGACGCGGATTCCGGGGACAGACCCTAATTTCTGCAACCCAAGAAATTGGGGTCTGTCCCCGGAATCCGCGCTTACAGGCTGGCCGCCGCGTCAGGTTGAAAACCTGGAGCGCGGTTGGGTTCGTAGTGGCGGTTTTCTGCAGTAAGGCGTTCGCAGGTGTCCCGGATATATCGATGCTGCGCGTAGATGGGCCGTTCCGCATCGACGGGGACGAAGCCAAATTCACGACTCAGGTTTTCGTATTCTTGAAGGACCTTGGGAGCGAAACGTAGATAGCTTTCGACAGGGTCACTTACATTGGTGACGTCTTGCCCAGCCTCGTAGAACTTCAGCTGGCGGGAAGCGGCGATGCGCTTCGCGCAGATCTCGGGCGATATCGTAAAGTAGAACACCACGTCGGGCCTGCGAGCGGGCCTGTAGAGGTTCCGAGACCAATCTCGATCCAGGTCACGAGCGACATCGCGGGCCATACCCGTGAAGATGTATCGATCTGCGAGCACGATCTTTCCGGCGCGCAGCGACGGTTCGATAATAGTATCGTATCGGTGACGAAAGTCGGCGGCATGCAAAACCGCAAACTCTTTCGGCGACAGCGCGCGAGTGGCTTTCCTGGCCTTGATGAGCGGCTTGAACAGTGGCGACGAATTCCACTTTGTGACGACGACTTCCTTACCTATACCTTCCAACCAGGCCTTCAAGAGCTTGCGCTGGGTCGTCTTACCAGCCCCATCGAGACCTTCAAAAGCGATCAACCAGGCGGTTTTGTTCGTGCTTTTCACAATTATATTGGACACTGCCGTTTGGGTCTGGAGTCGTAAAAAAATGTAAAGATCGGACCTTCCGACAGGAAATTCCCTTTGCTCGCGCAGTTCAATGCGTGGATAATGCCTGTTTGTCTTCAGAATCATTTTCTTGAGAGTGACCCATGACGCGACTAAAAGTTGGAGATCGTGTGTATATTCGAGGGCTCGTTCAATCGGATTGCCTGGGATTGACCGGAACGATCCTCGAGATCAGCCCGAGTGCATTATTCCCACCCCGCATTCAGCGATGTAAGGTGGACTTCAACGGCAAGATACGCCGGGTTCTTGATGTCCACCTGGTTCCTGCGATCAAGCAGGACCAGTCCGTGCCAGCAGCGTAAATCGGCGGATTGATAGAGCCGCGGATTTGACCCTACTTTTGGCGTCGGGCCCACCGGCCAGCCGGCGTTGGTACACTGCCTTTTAGTCCGGGTCCCAGCGAACGCGATCGTGCTTCGGTACGACTTCTTGAGCCGCGTTCGGTACCCCCGGTGGCGGCCGCCTCGTTGAATGGCATTGGCCGGTTCCCCGCTTGAATCGCGTAATCCGTGTCATCCGCGGCTTTTTGTGTGTAGAATGCGGCATCTGATCCAGCGGAAGGTGACAACTATGAAGAGGTTCATCGCAGTCATAAGGGCGCTGGTGTGCATCAGCCTCTTAATCCCAGCGGCAACCGCGCAGAAAACCACACCAGGTCCCGTACTTCAGGCACTTGATGAAGAGCTGAAACGGGCCTTCGACGTGCTGAAGCAGAAGGGAAATCCCGCGCCTTACTTCATTGGCTATTCCGTTAGTGAAATGGAAAGCGTCGACATCGATGCATCTCTCGGGGCGTTGCGGTCCAGCCAAACCAGCCTGACGCGGCTTCTGGACATCGATGTCCGCGTGGGCGACTATCAACTGGACAATACTCATCAGATCCGAGGGCAGCGCGGAACGACTTCGGGCCCCTCATTTTCTTATCCGGTACTGATGCCGGTCGATAACGACATCGATGCCCTAAAGAGCGTCGTATGGCTGGAGACCGACGAAAAGTACAAAGCAGCCGTGGAACGGTTCATTCAAGTTAAGGCCAATCGCACAATAAAAGTCGAGGAGGAAGACACATCCGCCGATTTGTCCCGTGAGTCGAAACAGACCGCTGTTCTTGCGCCGGCAAATTTGGATCTGGACATCCCCACGTGGCAAAAGAAGGTGCAGGACTTCTCTGCGCTCTTCAACAAATATCCCGAAATTTACGAAGGCTCCGTCGGTATCTCTTCGAGCGCCACCAACGACTACCTGGCCAATACCGAAGGCACATCGGTCCAACACGGTATCGCCAGCATACGCCTTAGTATTTACGCCAGAACAAAGGCTGATGATGGAATGGAGCTTTATCGCTTCGAATCGTTTGATGCTCATTCCGCGGACCACCTGCCGGGCGATGCCACAATCCGGCAAACAATCGAAACGATGGTGCGGGATCTCAAAGCTCTTCGCGCCGCTCCGGTCATCGAGCCCTATACCGGCCCCGCCATCCTGTCCGGCCGGGCTAGTGGTGTATTTTTCCACGAAATCTTCGGCCACCGAATCGAAGGGCACCGTCAGAAGAGCGAAACCGAAGGTCAGACTTTTACAAAGAAGATCAATCAGCCAGTCTTGCCCGATTTCATTTCTGTGATTGATGATCCGACCATGGAACGGATTGCCGGCACCGACCTCAACGGACACTACGCATTCGACGACGATGGAGTCCCCGCGCAACGCGTTACGGTTGTAGACAAAGGAATTTTGAAAAACTTCCTGATGTCTCGTTCCCCAGTATCTGGCTTTGAAAACTCGAATGGGCACGGGCGCAAAGCTCCGGGTTTCCGTACCGTCGGACGCCAGGGCAATTTGATTGTGCAGGCCACCAACACCGTTTCAGATGCGAAAATGCGGGTGATGCTGATCGAAGAAGCCAAGAAGCAGGGCAAACCGTTCGGGCTGCTTTTCAAGGACATCTCAGGCGGCTTCACGTTAACCGGACGGTCCAGTCCTCAGTCATTTCAGGTAACGCCGATTATGGTTTATCGGATCTACGTCGATGGAAGACCGGACGAACTGGTTCGCGGAGTCGACCTGATCGGCACACCCCTCACGTCTTTCAGCCAGATCGTCGCTGCCGGCGACACGCCTGAAGTTTTCAACGGATTCTGCGGAGCCGAGTCCGGCTATGTGCCCGTCGCGGCTGTCTCACCAAGTATTCTGACCGCGCAAATCGAAGTACAGAAGAAGGCCAAATCCTCGGATCGCCCGCCCATTCTGCCGCCACCCCCGTTTAAAGGAGCACGCCCATGACGCGCTCTGCCGGATTGAAAATCGCGCTTGTCCTTCTTCTGGTTCCTCCCGCGTTTTCTTACGGACAAGGTACACCGGCTTTATCAGATCCTGTAATGCGGGCGATGGCGGACGAACTGGAGAGATCCATCGCCGAGCTGCAGTTCAAGGACCTGGACAAGCCATACTTTATTCAATACATCGTACTCGATCAGGAAGAATACCGCGCTTCGGCAACGTTCGGCGCTCTCACCGCTTCGGACCGGGATCGAGCCCGCATTCTTCAGGCGCAGGTCCGCGTGGGTGACTACGAGTTTGATAATTCCGAGTTCATCACTGGGCAGCAATTTCAGGGCCCACCACCCTCAGGGATAACTTCATCGACCATAATCGAAAATGATTATGATGGCATTCGGCACGCGTTGTGGCTGGCGACGGATGCTGCGTACAAACAATCCGTCGAACAGCTCGCACGGAAGCGTGCATTCGTTCAGAACAAGATCCGCGGTGATCAGATACCTGACTTTTCGAAGGAAAAGCCGGTTACGGCAGTCGCAGCGCGCAGGGGACTGGAAATTGACAACCCACGTTGGGAAAACCAACTGCGGGAATGGTCGGCCATTTTCAAAGAATTTCCCGCGATCCAACAATCCACCGTTGAGTTGCAGGCACAGCTCATCCACAAGTACCTCATCAACAGCGAAGGGACGCGGACACTTCAGCCCTCAATGATCGTTTCGGTGGAAGTTGCAGCCAGCAGTGAGGCGCCTGACGGCATGCGTCTCAGGCATTCGATCCCATTCAATGCCAGAAGCTTCGATCAGCTTCCATCCGCACAGGAAATCATTAACTCCATTCGACGTATGGCCTCTGACCTGACGGCTTTGCGTTCGGCTCCCGTCCTGGATGCCGACTACTCGGGTCCCGTGCTATTTACAGGTCAAGCATCTGCCGAGATGTTCGCACGCGTGCTAGTGCCGAATCTTTCCGGACAACGCCTTCCCTTGTCTGATCGCGATCAACAGGGGCCCACGACACGCAGCGAACTTGTGGATAGGCTGAACCGCCCTGTGCTTCCTTCGTTTCTTTCGGTATTCGATGATCCGACCGAGCAACGCGTCGGCAACCAGGAACTCATCGGACATTACCAGGTGGACGATCAAGGTGTGCCGGCACGCCGCGTTTCTTTGGTCGAGAGCGGTGTATTGAAAACGTTTTTGATGTCCCGCCGTCCCGGCAAAAATATGCTTCAGTCCAATGGCCATGGACGTTCCGGGTACCCGGGCAGAGAAACCGCGCAGATCGGGAACCTCTTTATCCAACCAACCCAGGGCAAGAGCTACGAGGACCTCAAACAAGAACTCGTCACGATGTGCCGCACGGAGCAACTCGATTACTGCATCATCATCAAGGCGCTGGACACGGACGTTCGCAGTCCAATCGGCCTGCCGTTCCTGACATACAAAATTTACGTTGCCGACGGCCGGGAGGAACTGGTACGCGGAGCATTCGCTACCAGCATTCCCGTTCGATCATTGCGGCAGATCGATGCCGTCGGAAATGACACCTTCGTGGTCAACAGATTGTCGGGTGGGGGAGATCTTCCGACACCGACGAGCATCGTTGCCCCATCCGTGCTTTTGGAAGAAATGGAGCTGAAGCGTCCCACGGGTAACCAGCAAAAGCCCTCGCTGCTGACGCATCCGTTTTTCAAAAAATAAATTCGGACTAGGCCATGCTCATCGTATAGGCCTGGTTGCCCTCCCGCGAGTTGGCGCTTCAGGAATTTCCTGCACAGACGATGCGATGGTCTGGGCCTCCGTCAAGAGGACGTCGAAACGATCTTCACTATTCTCGTATACAAACTCGATAAGACCGCTCTTGCGCCGAACCGCTCGATAGAGAATGCGGCGGCGTTCGCTGAGCCTATTCCCACGAATCTCGTACTGTACCCATTCTTCACCATTTCCGGTAAAACGCCGTGGTTCATCGAACTTTGCGAAGATGGTTAAGCCAGATCAGGCCGCCAGTGTCCGCGACGACCCATCCTTGGGGCGCCATGATCTGAAAAGTGCGAGTCTGCACAACCTGTGCCGATGGGGAGATTTGAATTGTCGCCAAAACCAAAAGAAGCAATTTCATGCGAATCGCTTGTAGGATGTCGCAAATCGCCTGTGCTTGTCCACTTTGATATGGTTCGGTCGCAGTCGTCCAAAGTATAAAAAGAGGCAATCTGTAGGAAAGCCGTGATGCAGTTCAGAAACCGGACTCAGGGCGGCCTGGCCCGCTGGCTTTCCCCAAAACGTAAAGGAGAGCTCCGATGACGATTTGCCAGAGACGCGTTTACGAAATGCCGGGTCGAACGCCGCCGACAAAACCATCGACGGTGTTGTCACGAAAGTCGATCCCAACATGATCGAGAGGCGGAAGCAGCTTCGGTGGTGTGAAAATATTAAGACTTTCGATTGCTTCATGCATTCGCTGCGCTCATGGAAGAACTCAACCGTTTGCGAGTGCACTTTTTCGAAGATGTAGTTGACAGGGCCTTCCGACTACGTTATAAAAACGCTTGCGACACGACGGCGTGTCTGCAAGTCAAGACATTGAAGTCTTCGGTTCCCGGTGGCGGGTCCGAAGGCTTTTTTTATTTTGGGGCGGCTTAGTTCCCTCAGACAACGATGTCCGGCAGACCAAAGCTGCTCTGGACATTTGTTTACTCAAACTGGCGGTTCCGTCACAGATCCGAACGTGTAACCTCTTGGGATCTGGATTTGCTGCCGGACCGAAAATTTGGAGGAGAAATGACCAACATTAATAGCAGCGTATCGAATTCCCATCCACGCCGCCCAACGATTTTGGGATGGCTACGAGTTGCTGCACTGCTCTCTTTCGCACTCCTTGCGGGCGGATTGCGACTTGCGAACGCCCAGGAGGTCAGTGGAATCTACACGGACGGCACCACCAAAGACCTCGGTGACAAGACAAAAATCGACTGGTTAAAAAATATCAAGTTAAGGGGCTGGGTCGAAGGGAGCTACATTTGGAACTTCAACAAGGTGAACCCGAACGTAGCCAACGCCAACTTGGGAAAGTCCGCTATTCAGGACCAAAACCTGACGATTGAAGGGCAGGCATTCCATACCCATGATAACAGCGTCACACTCGATCTCGCGGAGATTGAGGTTGAAAAGGTTCCTGAACGTGGTTCGGTGGGCTTCAAGCTAGACCTCGCTGCGGGCGATATTCAGGACACGATTGTTCAGACGATTAAGTCGGTTAGTCCGAACGGTGTTAGCGACTTTGACAGGACGTTTCAGCACGCATCCATCAGCTACTTAGCGCCGGTTGGCAAAGGACTCCGTTTCGACTTCGGAAAGTTTGTAACACACATTGGTGGCGAGACGATCGAAAGTATCAAGAACCGTAACTTCTCTCATTCCTTCTTCTACAGCTACGCCATTCCCTTCCAAGACAGCGGTATTCGGATGAATTACGCCTTCAGTCCCAAGGCTTATGCGGAGCTTTACATTCTGAATGGTTGGAACGTGACTTTTGATAACAACCGCGGAAAGACTTACGGACTCAGCTTCGGATTGACACCCAGCAGTAAATTTAGTGCGTACTTGAACTACCTGGGAGGTCCTGAGCATAACAATAATAGTGGGGATTGGCGGCACCTGGGCGACTTTCAAGTCGGCTACTCTCCGGTCGCAACGCTTTCGATGATGGCAAACATCGACGTTGGACAGGACAACAAAGGCGCCGGTCCCGGAAAGAATGCTCTGTGGAGAGGCATCACCTATTACTTGCGGCCAGCGGTTAAGGGGCGCTTCTTTCCGACACTACGAGCGGAATACTATGAAGATCGCGACGGCTTCACCACCGGGGTCCCACAGCACCTCTGGGGATTCACGGTGACGCCGGACTACAAGTTGGGCAGCGAAGATGATTTTGTGCACGTACTGTTGCGGCCCGAGATTCGCTATAACAAGTCGAGTGCGAAATTCTTCAGCCAAGAAAACAACTTCCGCTCGCTCGACCACCAGTGGACCGTGGGAGCCGGTATAGTCGCGTACTTCTAGCTCGCACGACCCGCAGGTTTGCGTAGCCGACAAGGAGCGGTCACATCGCATTAAACAATGTGACCGTTCCTATGTTCTCCAACCTGCCCAAAAGTCCCAATCCTTGTTAGCGAAGTTCGTCACGAAGGGGAAAGGGTCAGACCCCAGGTGGAAACGCGATGGATTGCCTGCATTGCCTGCCATATGATCCTTGTCGCGAGAGGGGTCTGACCCCTTTCCTCTTCGTGACGAACTTCGGCTAGATTGCCACCTGCCATGTCCTGGTTGTGCTCGGATATCCCTCTGCTGGCCTCTCGCATTTGAACGTCCGCGAAAAAGCGGGATGTTACGCATCTCAAACGACCGCCAACTGACTAGGCGGTTGACAAGAAGCCCACGCGAACTCTTGAAGCTGTCCCGGCACAACTACGGCCGACGCTGCGTAGGGACTCATTTTTGGACCATTTTGACAGTTTGACAGGGCTGCTGCCGTGATTCATACTGCCCCTCTGACTGGAGGCTAGATTATGATCCGCCTTATCTCCATCGCAGTGTTATCCCTGATACTAGCTGGGCCCGTTACTCCATGGAGCGGGGAATCGAAGTCAGGTTTGATTTGTACGCTCACAGGCAAGGAAATCCGGGCCTGCTGTTGCCAGTTGAAGGATGGACAGCTCTATTGTCCGCTGGCGAATACGACGATACAGACTTGCTGCTGCAAATCGAAGGGATAATAACTAAGCTCTAGTTGATGCCGCTTACTATCATGCTGCTGACTTCTTCCGTTCTTCCCTTCTTCCCTTTGCAGCAGATTAACAATTCTTCCAATCTCCCACACGTCTCTACCCGACGCTGAGCAACCTTTGCTTCGGCGACCTGTGGTTTTTGAACGAACCTCGTGCAAAGCCGGTAACGATCGCGCCCAGCAGCTTACGGCATCCTTTTACTTTTCAATTTTCCACCAGGCCAGGACTGCAAAAACGACACGGTGTGCGCGGCAGGAAACTCGATATCAAATGCCGTGCTCACCGGACCAGCGGATTAATCGGTTGCCCATTTTGGTCGAAGAAATAGATGTTTCCCGAAACCGGGCTCCCCTCGGGACCGGCGAAAATCACGATTTGAGTCGTGTAACCAGCCCCGTCCACAAGCTGGGGAATAAACGCTTCATCTTCCGATTGTGTGGCGAGATCATCAGGAGGTGTACGGATTCCCCTCCTGGAACAGGAGGGGACGCTGCGCCATCAAAAAAATGCTGCGAAGCTACCCTAAAGGCGCAGACGGGGTGGTCATTCCAAACACGTTTCGAGGACGGACCACCCCGTCCGCGCCAACTTTGGTGGCTTCGGCATCATTCTTTTTGATGGCGCGGCCACCCCTCCTTTGCAAGGAGGGGAATACGTTCAGGCCTTTGTAGTCCTTACCGCTTGCTGGCGACCGCTTCTGCCGCTAAGGCCAGGAACTGATCCACGGGCTTGGTCTTCAAATCCTCACCGGACCGTAATCTGACGGATACAGCTCCCTGCTCCTGTTCTCGATCACCCACCACCAACATGTATGGAATCTTTTGTAGCTGGGCATTGCGGATCTTGGCGTTCATCCGTTCCACGCCCGTGTCGATATTCACGCGCAAACCGGCAGCCTTTAGCCTGGCCTGGACCTGCTTGCAGTACTCCTGGTGACGATCGGCGATCGGAATCAACACCGCCTGAACAGGCGACAACCAAACGGGCAGAGCGCCGCCATGATGCTCCAGCAGGACACCGAAGAATCTTTCCATGCTTCCCAAGAGCGCGCGATGAATCATAAACGGCCGGTGCTGTGCCCCGTCTTCTCCGACGTAGGTCAAATCGAACCGCTCCGGCAAATTGAAGTCGAACTGGACCGTACTCAACTGCCAGGGGCGCCCAATTGCATCGTTGACCAGCAGATCGATTTTGGGGCCGTAAAAGGCGCCGTCACCCGCGTTAACCAGGTATTTGATGCCCGATCTTTTGAGCGTGTCTTCCAAAGCGATCTCAGCGGCTTCCCAATCCTGCTCGCGGCCGACGCGCTTTGGTGGCCTGGTGCTGAGATATAGCTCGAACTGCTCGAAGCCGAACGCGCGAAGAATATCGAGACTGAAATAGAGCACTTTATCTATTTCGGCAGGCATCTGGTCCGGGCGGCAGAACAGATGGGCGTCGTCCTGGGTGAAGCCGCGTACACGGGTCAGTCCGTGAAGGACCCCGCTGCGTTCGAACCGGTAAACGGTGCCCCACTCGGCAAACCGCATGGGAAGATCGCGGTAGGACCGGATGCCGCTCTTATAGATGTGGACGTGAAAAGGGCAATTCATTGGCTTCAGGTAATAGAGCTGCTCTTCAATCTTGATCGGGGCGTACATATTCTCCGCGTAGAAGCCGAGGTGGCCGCTGGTTTCCCAAAGATTCGCGCGCCCGATGTGGGGCGTGTAGACAAAGTCGTACCCAGCTTCAAGGTGTTTCCGCTTGCAGTAGTCTTCGGCAATATGACGAATCAAGCCGCCTTTCGGATGCCATAAGATCAGGCCGCCGCCAACCGTGTCCGCATTGATGCTGAACAGATCCAACTCCTGGCCGAGCTTGCGGTGATCGCGTTTCTTGGCTTCCTCGAGCCGGACGAAGTAATCCTCCAGTTCCTTTTTTGTGTCGAAAGCGACTCCATACACGCGTTGCATCTGCTCGCGTGACTGATTGCCCCGCCAGTATGCGCCCGATACTCGGGTTAACCGGAAGCTCTCGGGATCGATTTCGTGAGTGACCCTCACGTGAGGGCCGCGTCACAAATCGATAAAGTTCCCAGTCTTGTAGACACTCACTTCATTCACGCTGCCGCCGACAAGGTTGGTATCGTCGAGATCCGCAACGGCCGTGGTCCCACGAGTCTTCAAGTCGCGCAGCAGTTCCACTTTGAAATCCTGCGACATTTTTCCGAACATCTCCGTCGCCGTATCCAGGGGCATATCTGAGCGTTCGAATGGAAGATTCTGTTTTATCTTCTCGCGCATGCGCCGCTCGATCTGCTCCAGGTCCTCGGGCGTCAGCGTGCGGCTGAGATAAACGTCGTAGTAGAAACCGTCCTCGATGACAGGACCGACGCCGAACTTCGCTTCCGGAAACATTTCTTGAATGCTGGCAGCCATGATGTGCGCCAACGAGTGACGTTTCGTGTCGAGTTTTTCGTCTTTAGGCATTGGAATAGTTTAACGATGATTGAAAAAAGGTCATCCACTTTGTTATGGTTAGCGTTTGTCCCATGCGGACTGTTTCGGGAGGTCTAAGCCATCGATAAAAACATAAGGGTCAACCACCGTATCCGAGCTCGGGAGGTGCGCGTTATCGACGATAACAATGAGCAGCTCGGAATCATGCCACCGCAGCAGGCATTACGTGTCGCGGAAGAACGGGGGCTGGACCTGGTAGAGGTAGCGCCAACTGCAACCCCGCCGGTTTGCAGAATAATGGACTACGGAAAGTATCTATACCAGCTAAACAAGAAACTTCACGAAGCCAAGAAGCATCAGAAGAACATCACGGTCAAAGAAGTGAAGTTTCGACCCAACACGGACGAGCACGATTACGATTTCAAAAAAAATCATATCGCCCGTTTCCTCAAACAGGGCGATAAAGTCAAAGCAACGGTATTTTTCAGAGGACGCGAAATCGTCCATCAGAGCATTGGCCGCGCCCTTCTCGATCGACTGGTCGAAGAACTTGCCGAAATCGGCGCCGTGGAAGCGCGGCCTAAAATGGAAGGCCCAAACCTAATCGCAATTTTTAGCCCGAAGGCCGGGAGTACAGGCCCGAAGAGTACGAGTACGAAAACACATGATGAAATTAAAGACCCACAAAGGCGCAGCTAAGCGCTTCAAGATTACGGCGACAGGTAAGGTCAAACGCCGCCACGCTTTCGCACGTCATATTCTGACCAAGAAGGCGGCGGGGCGAAAAAGAAAACTCAGCAAGGCAACTATCGCCAGTGATGCGGACACGCCGAAGATTCGCAGAATGCTGCCATATGCCTGAGAAATCCAAGGAGTTCTACAGTGCCTCGAGTTAAACGCGGAACGAAGCGGCATAATCGCCGTAAAAAACTTCTTAGCCTTGCGAAGGGCTATTACCTCAACAAGAGCAAGCTGTACAAGTTTGCGAAGGAGTCGGTCGAGAAAGCTCTCGGCTATGCTTATCGCGACAGAAAAGCGCGCAAACGCGATTTTCGCCGATTGTGGATTGTTCGAATTGGCGCGGCTGCTCGTCAAAATGGACTCAACTACAATCAATTCATCTTCGGTCTGAAGCAGGCCGGCGTCGAGATGGACCGAAAAATGTTGTCGGATCTTGCCGTGCAGGATCCGGCGGCGTTTACACGCCTGGCCGAAACAGCAAAGGGCGCCATTAAAACCGCAGCCTAGAGCCCGCGGCTGCAAACTGAGAAAATGGGATTTACGGGATGTCTTCAAACGACGGGATCGGCCGGCTTCGAGCAATCGAGCAAAAGTTCGACAGTGAGCTCGCGTCTGTCCATGACGCCCGATCTTTAGAGGACATCCGAACCCGGTATCTATCCCGCAAGTCTGGACTCCTCACGACACAGCTTCAGAATCTTGGCGAGTTGCCCAAGGACCAGCGTGCCGAATTCGGCCGCGTCGCCAATCAACTGAGATCGAAAATCGAAGCGGCTCTTGATACGTTACAGACGACGATCTTCGAGCGTGAAAAGCAAAGCGCGCTCGAACGAGAAACGCTGGACGTCAGCTTACCCGGAAATCGAAGGCGCATCGGGCACCGGCATCCGCTCACGATCGTTTGGAAAGAAATCGAAGACATTTTCATCTCCATGGGCTATTCGGTAGAGGACGGTCCGGAAATCGAGAGCACCTATTACAATTTCGATGCGCTCAACTTCCCTGTTGGCCATCCGGCGCGGGATCCACGCGATACCTTCTATGTCGGCGAAAACATGATTCTCCGCACGCACACCTCACCGGTGCAAGTCCGGACGATGGAAAAGGTGCAGCCGCCGGTGCGCATCATATGTCCCGGCAGGGTCTTCCGACGGGACGCCTTCGATCCAACGCACTCACCAATGTTTCATCAAGTGGAGTGCCTTGTCGTGGATGAGGGCGTCACATTTTCTGATCTAAAGGGAACCCTTGAGCGATTCCATAAGCAGTTCTTCGGAGAGAAAACCAAGACGCGTCTGCGGCCAAGCTTTTTCCCCTTTGTGGAGCCGGGCGCGGAGGTTGACATCTCTTGCGTGTTCTGTGATGGCTCCGGCTGCCGCATCTGTAAAGGGACTGGATGGATCGAAGTGATGGGCGCCGGTATGGTGCACCCGAACCTGTACGGCTTCGTCAACTACGATGCCGAGAAATACACGGGCTTTGCCTTCGGCGGCGGTATTGACCGCTATGCGATGTTGAAATACAACATCAACGACCTTCAGCTCTTTTTCCAGAACGAGATGAGATTTTTGCAGCAATTTTGAGGGGAACGCGGGCTTTAGCCCGCGACTACAGGCATGCGACGAACTTCCGGCTTAGCCTGTAGTCGCGGGCTTTAGCCCGCGTTCAAACTCCAACGGATGCGAATCAGTTTCAATTGGCTTAAGGAATTCGTCGACATCCCGGAAGGCGCGCAGGAACTGGCCAACCGGTTCACGAATGTTGGCCTGGCGGTGGACGCGCTCGAAACCACCGGTCAAGACTCGGTCTTTGAGTTGGATATTGCGACGAATCGACCGGATTGCCTCAGCCATCTGGGAATAGCCCGTGAAGTTGGTGCTATCTACGGCTCCGTGCTGCGGACGCCGAAGTTTGCATTGCGGGAGGCGGAGAGGCGCGCGCAGGAAGTCTTCTCGATTTCCATTGCCGACCCCGATCTGTGTGCGCGTTATTGTGGCCGTTACATCGAAAGCGTGAAGATCGGACCATCGCCTGATTGGTTGAAGGCGCGACTGGAGGCGCTTGGCGTCCGCCCTATCAACAACGTTGCGGACGCCACCAACTACGTCATGCTGGAGCTTGGCCAACCTCTGCATGCTTTCGATGCCGATACGCTGGCCGGACAACAGATCATCGTCCGGCGCGCGGATTTCGAAGAGAAGGTGACCACGTTGGATGGGACGGCACGTCAACTCGATCCTTCGATGCTTGTCATCGCTGATGCGAAGCAAGCTGTAGCGATCGCCGGAATCATGGGTGGCGCCCGAACGGAAATTACACCCTCGACGAAGAACGTCGTGCTCGAAAGCGCAAATTTCGACGCGCTCTCTATCAGGAAAACCTCGAGGGCGCTTGGCCTTTCAACCGAAGCGTCTTATCGTTTCGAACGAGGAGCCGAGATTGAGATGGCGCGCTTCGCGTGTGATCGCGCAGCAGCTTTGATCCAAGAACTAACGGGCGGTCGAGTCTATCGCGACGTTATTGATGTGTACCCAGGCGAAGTGAAGCCCAGGGTTGCGACTGTTCGGCGATCGAGAATCCGGAAATTTTTAGGCGCTCCCGTCGACGATGCTGTTGTTGAATGCATTTTCGAGCGGCTCGGCTTCAAAACCAGGAAGACCGACGATGGCTGGTCGGTCCAGGCGCCAAGTCATCGCCTCGATATCAGCCGCGAAGAGGACCTGCTCGAAGAGATCGCGCGCCATTACGGCTTTGATAAATTTCCAGCGACCTTGCCGGCATGGTCGGGCTACGGATCCGCACTTCCCTTCGAAACAGAGGAACGCCTGTTGCGGAACCGGCTCGCCGCAAACGGTTACTCCGAAGTCCTCACAATGGCATTCAGTGATGAAGCCAGCGAACGGAAATTCAGACCGGATGTCGAACCCGTGAAGCTCATGAATCCGATGGCAGAGAACGAATCGGTTCTCCGGACATCCCTCGTGCCGAGCACGCTCCGTACGATCCAATGGAACTTGAATCACGGGATACGGGACCTTCAATTGTATGAACTCGGAAAGGTCTACAGGAACGGCGGGGAAAACCGTTTGCTCATCCTCGCTGCGACTGGGGCATTGCGGACGAAGAGCGTCCACGAAGCGGAACGCGATTTCAATTTTTACGATCTTAAGGGTGACGTTGAGGATATCCTTCAAACATTTGACGTTCGCTTGACGATGGATCGGAAAAACCTGCCGCCCTATTATCACCCGGGCCGGACGGCACGATTTGGCGATGTTGCCGTCTTTGGCGAACTGCATCCTGAGATTGCCTACATGTTCAAACTTCGCCAACGGATTTATGTTGCAGAGCTGGATGTCAAAATGATTTTCAGGTCCGAAACGCGGCACTTGGTCGAGCCCATTCCTCGTTTTCCATCGATCCGGCGAGACCTTTCGTTGCTGCTCGACAAGGGAATCCTATACGAGGACGTGCGCGCGGCGGTAAGGAAAGCGGGAATACCGGATTTGATTCAAATCGATCCTGTCGACCGGCTGGAACGAGGCCCGTTTCCCGAAACAAAATATAGTCTCGCGATTTCTCTCATCTATCAATCCAACGAACGTACGTTGACAGACGAGGAAGTCGACCAATTTGACCGGCAAATTCTTGGCTTGTTGGAGCAACAGCTCGGCGTTCAATTAAGGAAATAGTATGACCTTAGCTCAGGACAGATTCACGGAACTGGAAACCCGTATCCTGCAGACGGTCGATCTCGTAAGGACAACACGGCAGGAGAAACAGCTCGCTGAAAAGGAATTGGCGGCAGCCCGCGTCCGCATCGCGCGCCTGGAAGACGAAATAGAACAGTTGTGGCGAGAGCGTGAGCTGGTAAAGAATAAGGTCGAATCTTTACTCGAACACATGTCGGAACTCACTGAGGGAAGCCTTGTCTAAGTTGAAGCCGCGAACGATCGAAGTCGAAATCTATGATCAGAAATATTCGATCGTTGTGAAGGCTCCTCTCGAAGAAGACAAAGTTCGCGAACTGGCCGGGGAAATCGATAAGCTTATGCGCGAAGTCTCTGAGGCAGCCAATACGGCCGACTCTCTCAAGGTCGCCATCTTAACGGCGCTTCACTTCGCGCATGAATATCGCGAGCTCCGCCACAAGTGCGATGAAAAAACGGCGGAGTGGTCCCGCGCGCTCGAAGAAGTATTGAAAAAGTGATTCCATGCTATGATCGAAACACCCTGCGGGGCGCGTGATGGTATCAACTAAATTTGAACCAACACTTATTTGATCGGGAGTCCGATTTTCTGCGTGGTGTGTGGGCCTCACCCCTCGGGGTTCCAAGGTCCCCTAAAGCGCAGATAGGATGCCCACCTGTGTGAACAGGTTCAAATAGGTGAGCCACACGGCTGCCGCGGGACCCCCAGCTGTAGCCAGCCGGACCGCGCTTTGCCATCCGTGGCAGGGTCCAACCCATCCATGGGGACCCGGCATCTCCTATGAAAATTCTCTTTATCGGTGACACTGTCGGTAAGGCCGGACGTGCGATCGTTCACCAATACCTAAAACATCTACAAGAGGAGTACCAGGTCGATCTCACGATTCTCAATTGTGAGAATGCGGCCGCGGGTTTCGGTGTGACGCCAAAGATCGCCGATGAATTTTTTGATTGGGGGATTGACTTGCTCACATCGGGAAACCATATCTGGGATAAGAAAGAAATCACTGGATATCTAGACGAGAACTCCCGAATCCTGAGGCCTGCAAATTATCCGCGGGGTAATCCGGGTCGCGGCGTCGCAGTCCTCAAGACGAAATCCGGAGAAGCCGCGGCGGTGATGAATCTTCAAGGCCGTGTCTTTATGCCGCCTACAGACGATCCCTTTCGAGTCGCAGACGAAGAGCTGGCTAGACTTCCGAAGCATATCAAAGTGATTTTCGTCGACATGCACGGCGAGGCCACATCAGAGAAGGTCGCCATGGGCTGGTATCTCGATGGTCGAGTCTCAGCAGTGGTTGGGACGCATACACACATCCCCACAGCCGATGAAACGATCCTGCCTGGGGGCACGGCCTTCCTTACAGACGTCGGAATGGCCGGACCATTTCTCTCAGTGATCGGCGTTGTGAAAGAAGATGTGATCCGCCGGTTCCTCACATCCATCCCGGAAAAGTTCGAATCCGCATCACAGGATGCGCGGCTGAATGCGGTCCTTGTTGATGTGGATTCCGCGACGGGAAAGGCGCGATCGATTGAAAGGATTCATCGACGATAATAGGGACAAACGCGGGCTAGAGTCCGCGACTACGAGGTTATATGTTTGAGACCTTATCCGAAAAATTACAACGCGTTTTCAAAAACCTTCGAGGCGAAGGCCGGCTCACCGAACAGCACATCGAAGAGGCGCTGAAGGAAATCCGGCTTGCACTGCTGGAAGCCGACGTCAACTTCAAGGTTGTAAAACAGTTCACCGAAGCCGTAAAAGCGAAGGCCCTGGGGCAGGAGGTGCTGCAGAGCCTGAGCCCAGTCCAGCAGGTTGTGAAAATTGTCCGCGACGAACTTGTCGATATCCTTGGTGGAGAAAACGTCCGGGTCAACTTCTCCTCACAGCCTCCCACTGTCATTGTGCTGGTCGGGCTGCAGGGTTCCGGTAAAACCACATCGTCCGGAAAACTGGCAAAGTGGCTGGAGAAGAATGGCCATCGGCCGATGCTGGTCTCCGTGGACGTGTACCGGCCCGCCGCACGCGATCAGCTCAAAGTCATCGCGAAAGACATCAGTGTGAAGTTATGGGAAGGCAATCCCAACGAGAAGCCGCTTGAGCTTTGCCAGGGCGCGCTGCGGGAAGCGCGCAACACGGGACATGACGTCCTGGTCATCGATACGGCAGGGCGGCTGCACATCGACGAGACGCTCATGAAGGAATTGCGTGAGATCAAAGACGCAATTCATCCGCATGAGATCCTCTTCGTCGCCGACGCCATGCTCGGGCAGGACGCCGTGAAAAGCGCGCAGCAGTTCCATGATCAGCTTGGTTTCAACGGATTCATTCTCACTAAGATGGACGGCGACGCCCGCGGCGGCGCGGCCCTGTCCATCAAGCAAGTCACGGGTCAACCGGTGAAGTTCGTGGGCACGGGCGAGAAGTACGACGCGCTGGAACTTTTCCATCCGGACCGGCTCGTCTCCCGCATCATGGGGATGGGCGATATTCTTTCGCTTATCGAGAAGGCCGAGGAAATTGTCGATAAGAAAAAGGCTGTAGAGCTTCAGGGAAAGTTGCTGACCGACAGCTTCACGCTCGAGGACTTTCGCGATCAGCTCAAGCAGATTCGAAAGATGGGAACTATCGACCAGATCCTCGGAATGCTGCCCAGCGTCGGTATGTTCAAGGACATTCAAAAAGTAAAAGTCGACGAGAAGGAACTGGTCCGGGTCGAAGCGATCATTAACTCGATGACCCCCAAAGAACGCCGCAACCATCAGATCATCAATGGCAGCCGCCGGAAGCGCATTGCTAGGGGCAGCGGCACAACTGTCCAGGAAGTCAATCAGCTCTTAAAGCAGTACGCCCAAACCCGCAAGATGATGAAGGGGATGAAAAACTCGTTCTTAGGCCGGCGAATGATGAAGGGAATGAAGCTCCCACAAATGCCGTTTTGAAGAAAAGGATCAGGGGTCAGGGGCCAGAAGGTTTGTGCCCTGATCCCTGGCCCCTGATCCCTGCCCTGACCCCTGTGCTATAATTTGAGAGTTTTTCAAACGCGAGGAGGCTAACTGTTTGGTAGCGATGCGTCTGACCCGGATCGGGTCCAAAAAGCGCCCATATTACCGGATCGTTGTAATCGACAAACGCCGTGCTCGTAACGGCCGATTTCTGGAGGTGTTAGGACAATACAACCCTATTGCCAGACCCGCGCAGGTTGAGATCAACGCCGAACGGGCGCAATACTGGCTCGCGATGGGTGCCGAACCATCGGAGACGGTTCGCAGTCTCCTTCGTCAAAAGGAACTCGTAAGGTAAACCGGGCCGCGGCTAAAAGCTCTTTCGGATCACTTTGTCTCGGATTCATACTACTTGTAGCTCATATTTCGAGCAGGGAATGCAGAAAGTCGAGTTTGGGGGTGGCTATGAAGGAGCTCATCGAACAAATCGCGAAAGCCCTAGTGGATAATCCGGATCAGGTCTCTGTTCGGCCGATCGAGGGTGAACAAACAACTGTTCTTGAACTCAGAGTAGCTCAAAGCGACCTCGGTAAGGTTATTGGAAAGCAAGGTAGAACGGCACGGTCAATCCGTACCATCCTCAGCGCCGCGGGGATGAAGCTCAAAAAGCGGTTTACGCTTGAGATTTTGGAGTAGCTTCATCAGTCATCCGGAAGCGTCCTTCATTTCCATCGCTCGGATCACGAAAACCCAAGGTCTGAAAGGCGCTGTAAGAATCGAGTTGAAGCTCGACCATGAGGGCATCTTCGAAACCGGACGCCGGCTCATATTGACGACGACCGCAGCCGGGACTGCTGAGTGTGAAGCGGAAATTGAGTTCTTTCGAAGGCAACATGGCCGCAGTGTAATTAAGCTTCGCGGAATCGATACCGTTTCAGAAGCCGAAAAATACATCGGCGCTGAAATCCGAATCCCTGCCAGCGATTTGTTACCGCCGAAAGAAGGCTGGTTTTACACCTTTCAGTTGAAGGGCTGTCGCGTGTTCGCGGTCAACGGCGAGTACATCGGAACAATAACCGACGTGCTCGACATGGGGGGCGCTGACATCTTGAAGGTGGATTGCGAGAACAAGGAGACGTTGATCCCGTTCGCGCAATCGTATCTGAGAAAGATCGACCTGGATCAGCGGCGAGTCGAAGTGGATTTGCCGGAAGGCTTGCGGGAACTGAACAAATGACCCGATTTCGAAATGGTTTTTGATGTAGTCACAATTTTTCCGGACTTTTTCAAAGGGCCCTTCGACTTCGGTGTGATCCGGCGCGGCCGGGAGAAAGGACTCATCGAGACTCGGGTCCACGATTTGAGAGATTTCACTTCCGACCACCATCACACTGTAGACGACAGGCCCTTCGGCGGCGGCGAAGGAATGGTTTTCAAGCCGGAACCGATCTTTAAAGCCATCGAAACGGTTCGGAAAGACGATCGATCCGAAGTGGTAGTCCTCGGCGCAGCCGGCCGGCGATTCAATCAAGCCGAAGCGTTGCGATTGTCGAAAGCGGACCAGGTGATTCTGATCTGCGGCCGTTATGAAGGCATCGACGAACGCGTCATCGAACATCTCGCAACGGCGGAAATTTCAGTCGGCGATTTCATCCTGTCGGGCGGCGAGATTGCGGCGGCGTTGGTGGTCGATGCCGTTACGCGATACGTTCCGGGAGTTGTGGGAAAGGAGGAGTCCATTTTGCGGGATTCCTTTTCCGATCCGGCAGCTTTAACGCAACTGGTGGAACATCCGCACTACACCAGACCGGCCGAGTTCCGAGGATGGAAAGTACCGGAAGTTCTCATCTCGGGCGACCACGAAGCCGTTCGCAAGTGGCGCGGCGAGGCTGCACTGAAAAAGACAACAACGAACAGGCCGGATTTATTGAATTTCGAATTTAGAGATGAAAAGGATGATCAAACACGCTAAATTCGAAATTCGCAATTCGAGCTCGGATTGAGGTTTTATGAACGCACTCGATATGGTTGAGAAACAGCAACTCCGCACGGACATACCCGGCTTCAAGCCGGGCGATACCGTCAAAGTTCACGTCAAGATCAAGGAAGGCGACAAAGAGCGCATCCAGGTGTTCGAAGGCGTTTGTATTGCAATGAAACATGGTGGTGCTCGGGCGACCTTCACGGTGCGCAAGATTTCCTTCGGGCATGGTGTCGAGCGAATTTTTCCGCTTCACTCGAAGGTCATCGATGAGGTCGAGGTTGTCCGCTCCGGACGCGTCCGCCGCGCCAAGCTCTACTACATCCGTGAGTTGCGTGGCAAGGCGGCTCGGATTAAGGAAATCAAGGCTGCTACACATTAAACCGAGGAATTAAGGGGACAGACACCGAATTCTTGAAAGTACCGAATTCGGTGTCTGTCCCCTAAATACATGAATCGCGTTCTCGCCGTCGCGTTTATTCTGTTCTGCTTCGAGATCGGTGTCGTCCTCGTCTTCGTGCCGTGGTCCGCACTTTGGGAAAACAACGTTCTGCTGACCTACTCCATCTCGCTTCGCGGTCTTCTCCTGAATAATTTTGTTCGTGGCGCCGTTTCGGGTCTTGGCGTCGTTGACCTCGCGCTCGGCTTGGGCGAACTCGGCCGCTTCTGGAAATCGATCAAGATCGTCAATCGCAGCACCACAACGGAATGATCCGATACTACGTCACGGATCGGCGGCAGGGTGACATTCTCCGTTTCGCGGAGCGTGCCATCCGTGACGGTGTTGACCTCATCCAAGTGCGCGAGAAGGATTTGCCCGCCCGTCAACTGTTTGAACTGGTATGTGGAATCCGTGATCTCGCTAAAGGTGGGAAGACCCGGGTCCTCGTAAACGACCGGTTGGACGTCTCGCTTGCATCAGACGTCGAGGGCGTTCATCTCCCCGGTAACGGGTTACCGCCAGACCGCGTTCGGCCGTTTGTAAAGCTCCTTGGTGTTTCCGTGCACACCATTGAGGAAGCGCTCGCTGCCGAACGGGCTCGCGCAGATTTCATTGTCTTCGGCCCGATTTTTGATACGCCCGGCAAGAACGCTGTTGGCCTGGCCCCGCTCCGGGATGTTGTCGCTGCAGTCAAGATTCCAGTCCTGGCGATCGGCGGAATTAACATCGCAAATGCACAACAAGTACTAACCACTGGAGCGTCCGGCATCGCGGGCATCCGCTTGTTTCAAATCGACTGAATCAAGCGCTGCATCGCCGCTCGCGGATCGGGTTCGGCCGTTATCGCTCGGCCAAGTACGACATAGTCGGCGCCGGCGGCGAGCGCCTCGTGGGGAGTGGCTGTGCGCTGTTGGTCATTGAGGGATTGGTCGGGCATGCGGATTCCCGGAGTGATGATTTTGAAGTTCGCATCGACGATTTTTCGTAGAGGCTGAATTTCGCGGGGAGAACAGACAATGCCGTCCACTCCGCAGTCCTGGGCGAGAAGCGCGAGCCGCTCGACCTGTACCTCCACAGGTTGTTCAAGTCCGATTTCGAACAGGGCAGGCGTGTCAAGGCTGGTCAGAATCGTCACGGCGACAACCCGCGGCCTCTTACTCGCAAATTTTTCATGCAGTTCGCCGGCCACCGATTCCATCATCGCGCGGCCGCCGCTGGCGTGAAGCGTCATCATGAGAACGCCCAGTTTGGCGGCTTCGACGGCAGCGCGCGTTACGGTGTTCGGAATGTCGTGAAATTTAAGATCCAGAAAAACCCTGCCGCCCATGGCCACGATCTCGCGCACGATCTCCGGTCCGGCGGCCATATACAGCTGGCTGCCGACCTTGAACATCCCGGCCAGATCATGGAGTTCGCGCACCAGGTGCAAAGCCCGCTCGCGGGAGCTATCTAGAGCGATGATCATTTTTTCCTTCATTGCTTCATTTGTCCAACAAGCGTAAAGCTGGCTGTACCGACCTGAATCGCTGAAGCACCGGCGAGAAAATATTCGACAGCGTCTTCCGCCCGCGTTATACCACCGAGTCCGATCACCGGAATTTTCACAGCGTGTGCACACTGATGCGCCATGCGCAACGTAATTGGCCGGATGGCCGGCCCCGAAAGACCACCGGTGATCGTGTGTATCCGGGGTTTGAACGTATCCGTGTCGATCGCCATCGCCAGAAATGTGTTCGCGACCGTGAGGGCGTCCGCTCCACCGTCTTCGGCCGCGCGGGCAAGCTCGACAATGTCCGTCACATTAGGCGACAGTTTGACGATGATAGGACGTAAGGTCCGCTCTTTCACAAGTCGCGTCAAATGCTCGGTTGAGCCGGCATTCTGCCCAAAGATCATGCCGCCATGTTTCGTATTTGGACACGAAATGTTTAGCTCGTAACCTGCGATATCATCGCACGCGTTGAGCTTTTCGATGACTTCCACATAGTCGTCCTCGGTGAATCCGAATACATTCACGAAAATGGCACAGCCAGCGTTTCGCAGAAATGGCATCTTGTCGCGGATGAAGGCATCCACGCCGACGTTCTCCAGTCCAATCGAATTGAGCATTCCGGAGGGCGTGGGATAAAGCCGTGGCGGCAGGTTTCCGTCGATCGGACGAGCCGATGTTCCCTTCACGCAAATACCACCGATTCGACGCAAATCGGCGAATCGCTCGAACTCCTCTCCATAGCCAAACGTACCGCTGGCAGCGATGACGGGATTGCTCAGGCGGATTCCAGCAAGCTCAACGGTGAGATCCGGAACCTGGCTCATATCCGGTTGAATTATGTCATATAATTTCGGCGCCATGTCACTGAAGCTCAGTTACCAACTGATGACGGCCGAAGAACTCCGAGCCACACTGGACCAGATGGCCGACGACATCTTGAAGGCAAACGATGGCCGTCCAGTCGTGCTACTCGGTGTTCAACGGCGTGGCGTTCCAATGGCGCGGCGAATGGCTATTCGAATGACGGAGAAAGCTCTACGCGAGCCTCAGATTGGAAGTCTCGACATTAATTTGTACCGGGACGACCTTACTCGAGTTGCCTTCCAGCCGGTAGTCCGAAAGACAGATGTGCCGCCGAATATTGATGACAGAGATGTGATTCTCGTCGACGACGTACTCTATACCGGCCGCACTATCCGAGCCGCGCTCGACGCGCTCTGCGATTTCGGCCGCATGCGGACAATTCAGCTTGCCGTTCTCATCGATCGCGGTCATCGCGAGCTGCCCATCGAAGCTAATTTCGTAGGAAAGAAGATCGCGACAAAAGACAATGAAGTCGTCGAGGTGAAATTGACGGAAATCGATGGCGAAGACGGTATCTATGTAATGGAAAAGATATAGGAGACCTGGCCGCGGAGGTATGCTAAACCGAAAACACCTGCTGGGAATAGAAGACCTCAGTCGCGATGAGATTCTCGAAATTCTCGATACGGCCGACTCCCTTCAGGAAGTATCGACACGCCCCATAAAAAAAGTCCCTACATTACGCGGCAAAACGATCATCAATCTTTTCTTCGAAGCGTCGACTCGGACACGGACGTCGTTTGAAATCGCAGCGAAGCGGCTTTCTGCTGATGTGGTGAACGTTTCGCAGTCGACCAGCAGCGTTTCAAAGGGCGAAACGCTGATCGACACGGCAAAGACACTGGATGCGATGGCTGCGGATTGTGTCGTCATCCGGCACTTCGCTTCCGGAGCGCCCCACACACTCGCCAAGCTCACCAAGGCTTCGATCATTAATGCGGGAGACGGCGCTCATGAACACCCGACGCAGGCCCTGCTCGATGCCTTCACGATTCGCCAACGGAAGGGTCGGCTGAACGATCTCAGGGTGGCCATCATCGGCGATATTGCGCACAGCCGTGTCGCCCGATCGAATCTGCACTTATTGACGAAATTCGGGACGCACGTCTGGCTTTGCTCGACACCGACATTGATGCCGGCCTCTGTGGAAAAGATCATTTGCGAAAACGGCCAATTCATCCACTTGACCAATTCCATGGAGGAAGCGGTTCATGGCGCCGATGTGATCATGATGCTGCGGATACAGTTTGAAAGGATGAATGAGTCTTTCTTCCCGACAGAGCGCGAATACTTCCGCTACTTCGGGCTCGACCGCGAGCGCGTGGAGCAGGCAAAACCGGACGTCATCATCATGCATCCCGGACCGATGAATCGCGGTGTCGAAATCGCGACAGATGTGGCTGATGGCCCGTACTCGGTGATCCTCGATCAAGTCTCGGCCGGTGTCGGCGTCCGCATGGCCATTCTGTATCTTCTGCTGGGGGCCTGATGGATTTGCTCGTACGAAATGGACGGCTCGTTGATCCCGCGCGAAACATCGACACGGTCACGGACGTGGTGATACGCGCCGGAAAAATCCGTGCGATTGGCGCCGCGAATGTTTCCGGGATTCCGACATTCGATGCCACAGGATTTGTTGTCGCTCCAGGCTTTTTCGACATTCACGTCCATTTGCGGGAACCCGGCACTGAAGAAGCGGAGACGATCGCTACTGGAGGAAGCGCTGCTGTTGCCGGAGGATTTACGGCAATTGCCGCAATGCCGAATACCTATCCTCCCAACGACAATCCGTCGATCACGCACTACATTGTCTCGGAAGCCCGGCGTTCGTCGCCCGCACGCGTTTTCCCCATCGGCACCATCACGAAAGCACAAAAGGGCGAAACGCTGGCGGAGATAGGCGAAATGTTCGAAGCAGGCATCGTTGGCGTCTCCGATGACGGCAAACCTGTCATGGACGGCCAGCTTTTTCGCCGCGCGCTCGAATATGCCCAGATGTTCGACATCCCGGTCATCCAGCATTGCGAGGATCTAAACCTTTCCAAAGGTGGCGTGATGCACGAGGGGATGTACTCAACGCGTTTGGGCCTGAAGGGTATTCCGGCGGCGGCCGAAGAGACCATGGTCTCGCGCGACTTGATCCTCTCGGACATGACCGGTGGAAAGTATCACATAGCTCACCTTAGCACCCGGCGATCCGTTCAGATGGTCCGCGACGCCAAGGGACGCGGGCTGCGGGTTTCCGCTGAGGTGACCCCGCATCACTTCACGTTGACGGATGCCGCCGTCGCGGATTACGACACCAATGCCAAAATGAATCCTCCGCTGCGCTCGGCTGACGATGTTGCCGCTGTGCTGGAGGGAATTCGCGACGGCACCATTGACGCCATCGCCAGCGACCACGCCCCGCATCACATCAACTTGAAGATGCTCGAATTCGACCGGGCACCGTTCGGCATTACCGGCTTGGAAACGGCTGTCGGCCTCGCGCTGACAAGGCTTCAGCTTCCCATCCGGCGGCTGATCGAGCTATTCTCAACCAACGCCCAGAAAATCATGAAAGTCGCTCCGTGGGGTTTGTTCGAGGGAAGCGACGCGGACCTCACGGTGCTGGATCTTAACCGGGCGTGGACTTTCGACGTCCATCAATCGCGTTCACGCAGCCGTAATTCTCCATTTCACGGTTGGCAGATGCAGGGAAAGGCCATCGCTACCATTGTCGGAGGAAAGATTGTCTACGAAGATCGCCGCTAAAGCCGTCCTGTCGGGCATTCTGCTGTGCGGCGCCGCAGAAGCTCAGGCGCCGTCTCCGTCAATCGACGTTGAGCGGCTCGTTAACCATCCGAAATTCAAAGCTGCTCAGAATTTCATCGATAGGGACCATGATCGATTCGTTCGCGAAATCATCCAGATCACCGAGATCGAGGCCCCGCCGTTCAAGGAAGATAAGCGCGGAAAGGCATATCTGGAGATGCTCCGCCAGAATGGGCTGGCAAGCGTCGAGATGGATCCCGAGGGTAACGTCATGGGCGTTCGCAAAGGAGTTGGCGCCGGTCCGCTGATTGCCATTGCCGCACACCTCGATACCGTCTTTCCTGAAGGAACGAACGTAAAAGTGAAGCGTGCCGGAACAAGACTATCCGCCCCAGGAGTCGGTGATGACTCACGCGCCCTGGCCGTGCTGCTGGCGATCATCCGGGCAATGGACGCCGCGAAAATCCAGACCGCCAGCGACATCTTGTTCGTCGGCAATGTGGGTGAAGAAGGCCCAGGCGATCTCCGCGGAATGAGGTACCTTTTCCAGAAAGGTCCCTACAAAGACAAGATCAAAATGTTCATCTCGCTGGACGGCTCGGGGCTCGGTAACGACATCACCAATGGCGCTCTCGGCAGCAAGCGGTACAAGGTCACTTTCAAAGGACCGGGCGGACACAGCTACGGCTCATTCGGCCTGGTGAATCCTGCCTTCGCCCTCGGCAACGCCATAGCGAAGTTTTCGCAGATGCAGGTTCCGTTCAAGCCAAAAACGACGTTCAATGTCGGCGTGATTGGTGGTGGAACGTCGGTAAATTCGATTCCCTTCGAGTCATGGATGGAAGTCGACATACGTTCGGAATCCAGAGACGAATTGAACAAGGCCGGGGAGACTTTCCTCGGACTCATGCATGAAGCAGTGGATCAAGAGAACAAAGTGCGATCGACTGCACAAGGCAAGATCGAACTTGATATGAAGTTGATCGGCGAGCGCCCGTCCGGAGAAACGCCGCTCAGTTCTCCGCTGGTGCAGACCGCCAGCGCCGTCATCCGAGCGTTGGGTATGAACCCCACCTACAGCATAAGCAGCACCGACGCGAACATTCCCATCAGCATGGGGATTCCCGGCGTCACTCTCGACGCCGGCGGCCGTGGAGGCCGCAACCACTCGTTGGATGAATGGATCGATGTCGAAAAGACGGCGAGCGTGAATGGAATCAACGTCGCGATGGCGATTCTGTTGTCACTCGCCGGCGCGCAATGAGGTGCATCCGATGTTCAAGGACTTCAAAGAATTTGCAGTGCGGGGTAACGTGTTGGACCTCGCGGTCGCAGTTATTATCGGCGGTGCCTTCGGCAAGATCGTCACGTCGTTTGTGAATGATGTTCTGATGCCACCAATCGGTCTGGTCCTTGGCAAAGTCGACTTCTCCAACCTCTTCGTTGACCTTTCCGGTCAGTCCCACGCGACCCTGGCTGAAGCCAAGACTGCCGGAGACGCGACGCTCAATTACGGTCTGTTCATCAACACCGTAATTGACTTCCTGTTGGTCGCCTTCGCTGTTTTCCTGCTGGTCCGGCAGGTGAATAAGCTGAAGTCGAAGCCCGTGCCGACCGCGGTCACGACAAAGGAATGCCCGTATTGTCTGTCCGTGATACCCCTGAAGGCGACCCGGTGCGCGAGTTGCACTTCCGAGCTGTTACTAAAAGCGGGAACCTAGACGAAATCTCGAAAACGATGCAAGACGGGTACTACCGGACAGGAACATCAAAGACGAATCAATAAGATAGAAAACCCGACCGGATTGGCACGGTAGAGGTCATCGATTGGATCCCGGGCACGCCCCACTTTTATTCGGCTACTCAAGTCGATTTGAGTCGCGGCAGGAGTCTTACGGCGTTGTCGCGCTCGATGGCTCGCAGGTCGCTCTCGCTGAACATTCTGAGTTCGCGAAGCGCCCGAGCTACCTCCTGACTGTTTCCGCCGGGCGGAAAATCGGTTCCGAACATGATCTTGTCCGCGTTCACGAGCTTCTGCAGTGAAGCAATCGCGCCCGGATTGGCGGCGCCTGCCACATCGTAATAGAACTTTTTCAATTCGCTGATGAGGCCGTTGGGCAATTGCGCCTTGAAATTGCCTGAAGCTCCGTCGATGCGGCCGGCAAGGAACGGCATCGTGCCGCCCGCATGAGACCAGATCCAGCGAATATTCGGAAAACGCGACGCGTCGCCGCTGAAACATATGCCGGTGATGGCGCGGGTTGTGTCGGTCCCATACTCCATGCTTCCCGGCGCCACGCCGGGTGCGTAGTTTAGATTCCGGCAGCAATTGGCAGCGGTCGGGTGGACATGCACGACGGCGTTCCGCCGGTTGAGTTCCTCCATCACCGGCCGGTAAGCAGGATTGCCGAGCCAGGTTTCGCCATAGCTCGTGAAAAAGCCGATGCCGTCGGCCTTGAGCGTATCGTATGCGTAGGCGATCTCCTTCAGTGTGGCGTCAACCTCGGGCAGTGGCATCGCGGCGAAGAATCCAAACCGGTTCGGGTGGTCCGCGACCAGCTTCGCGGCATACTCATTGCACGCCCGTGCGAGGCGGATCGCAGCTGCCTTGTCGCCGAACCACAAACCTGGGTTGGTGACGGAAACCACCGAGGCGGCGACGCCGCCCCGATCCATGTCCTCGATCGACTTGGCGGGGGTCCAGGTCGTATTCGCTGGCTGCAGAAGCGGCCGGCCCTTGACCTCGGCCACCCACACCGGCGGTCCCAAATGATGGTGTATGTCGATGCGGTACGGCTTGGCGGAAGCACTCCCTTGTGCCAAAGCCGCTGCGCAGCCGTCGGCCAACGCGGCCAGCCCCAGCGAAGCGAGGGCAGTGCTCAAGAAGTTTCGTCGATCGAGGTCGATCATGAATCCTCCAGGCTTTCGAAATGTTCGGAACTTGATCTGCGGAAGCTATCATCGGGTTGAAGGAAAATCAAGCGAACCTACTGATCTCGACCGGGAATTCCCTCTGGTCAAAGAAAACAGAATGAGCCGAACCCGTGCTAAAGCCCGCGGCTACATGCATACCTGCACGTTATATCGAGCTTGTAGTCGCGGGCTTTAGCCCGCGTTCGGCTGAATTCCTCGATCTCAGTAGGTCTGAAACAGGGCGTTTGGATCCGTGCGTGAGCTAGTGAACCGCGATGGGCGCCACAGTGGATCCCGTCGCGCCCTTCAGTTTTAGTGGCTCCAGGATAAAGGCGAATTCGTTAACGCGTTTTGCTGCGAGTTCATCCAGCTTCAGGCTTTCGAGCATGTGGATGCCGTTTACTGCGAGCAGAATCTGGTGCACCGGCGACCCGATTTTCGGGTCGGGATTCGGGTTGACTTCCACCGACCAGTTGTCCGATCCGATGAGCATCGGGTTTTGTTTCGCCAGCCATTCCGCAGCCGCAACGCCAATGCCGGGGTCGGTTT
>WNGL01001228.1_pt1 | contig 50821 bp, 54 predicted proteins | sample 5400591 | NCBI WGS metagenome assembly WNGL01 (sample SAMN13153377, study PRJNA577476) | soil metagenome | isolation source: 80 cm soil or saprolite under Garry oak tree replicate 1 | place: USA:California | collected 2016-06-15 | reverse complement strand
ATGTCCCTCTCCCTTTGGGAGAGGGTGGCGCGAAGCGCCGGGTGAGGGCAGGAAATGCACCCTCATCCGGCCCTTCGGGCCACCTTCTCCCAGAGGGAGAAGGACACGAGCCTCCATTCGGCTAATTTGGACACCACTGCTTTGGGAGAGGGTGGCGCGAAGCGCCGGGTGAGGGCAGAAATGCGCCCTCATCCGACCCTTCGGGCCACCTTCTCCCAAAGGGAGAAGGACAGTTTCCGGGCAAGGCCTGTCTTCCCAATAGTCACCTCACTTCCGCATGCTAGACTATCGCTCGGCCATGAGCGGCAAAATGCCCATACCTCTATTGGACCTGAAAACTCAATACGCAACGATCCGTGACGAGATTCGATTCGCCTTGGATCGGGTCCTGGAATCGCAGCGTTTCATCCTGGGTCCAGAGGTTGAGTCCCTCGAGTCCGAAGTCGCCGCGTATTGCGGCTGTGCTTACGGCATTGGCGTTTCTTCAGGCACAGATGCCCTCCTGGTGACCCTGATGGCCCTCGACATCGGCCCGGGCGACGAGGTGATCACTCCGGCATACAATTTCTTTGCTGCTGCGGGAACGATTGCCCGATTAGGCGCAAAGCCGGTGTTCGCAGACATTGACCGAAATACTTACAATATTGATCCCGCGAGTATTGAAGCGCGGGTTTCGAACCGCACACGGGCGATTATTCCCGTGCACCTGTTCGGCCAGATGTCGGAAATGAGTCCTATTTTGGAAATCGCCCACCGGCATAACCTGGTCGTGCTCGAGGACGCCGCGCAAGCGATCGGGGCTGAACTTGAAGGACAACGTGCCGGATCGGTCGGGCAGGCCGGATGCTTGAGTTTTTTCCCATCAAAGAATCTCGGCGGTTTCGGCGATGGTGGAATGGTCGTCACGAACAATGTGGATATCGCCGAGCGGGTTCGGTTATTGAGATCCCACGGCTTTCGGAACAAATACGAGAACGAACTTCTGGGCGGAAATTTCAGGCTGGATGAGATTCAGGCTTCCGTGCTTCGGGTGAAATTGAAATACCTGGACGGGTGGACTGAAGGACGGCGGCGGAATGCGAATCTCTACCGCGAGGCGTTAGGAAAGTGTGCGTGGATTAAGCTGCCGCACGAATTGCCGAATTCCCGTCACATCTACAATCAATTTGTCCTCCGGACCGGGCGGCGCGATGATTTGATCTCGCATTTAAGGGAGGAGCGGATTGGATGCGAGGTTTATTACCCGGTCCCGTTACACTTGCAAGCCTGCTTCAAAGACCTCGGGTACAAGACTGGGGATCTTCCAAACAGTGAGTCTGCCTGTAGCGAAAGCCTTGCCTTGCCCATCTACCCGGAACTGACGGCGGACATGCTTCGGCGCGTGTCGAGCGTGATTCTTGCCGCGTAGGCCAACCGGAACGGCGGTGTTTGCGTCTATTCCGAATGTGGAGGTAGGAGAATCCATGATTACGAAAAGCATTCTTCTGGCACTCACCTTTGCCCTGGTCACCATTTCCGCCATGGCCCAGGATGCCGGCTGGATAGGCGTGGTTGTTGAAGATCAAAGGGATTCGGGCGCGGTCATTCGCCGGCTCGATCGAAATGGACCTGCCGAAAGGGCCGGCCTCAAAGAAGGTGACGTCATTACCGGGTTCAATAAACAAGACGTGATGGGCGTACTCCAGCTCACGCGCCTGGTTCGGGAGACTCCGCCCGGCCACACCGTCGAGGTTAAGGTTCGCCGTGACAACCAGGACCAGACATTCCAGGTGACAACAATGCGAGCCGCAGGCGGGGGCCGGTTGTGGCCGCTGGATATTCCCGACTCGGCCATCTTGCGCGATCGGATCAATCGCGAGCTCCCAAGAGTCCAGGTCACGACGTCCTATTCGCAATCGGGAATCCGGGTCGAGCAACTCACAGATCAACTGCGCGATTTCTTCGGCGTGTACGGTAACGAGGGCGTCCTGGTCGCTTCAGTGGACCCGGATTCTGCAGCCGGGAAAGCAGGCGTGAAAGCCGGTGACGTCATCACCACCATAGGCGGCAAGCGTGTGGGAACCCCTGCCGAGTTTAGCCGGGAAATGCGAGCTGCCGGTTCCCGGCCCGTATTAAGGATTATCCGCGACAAGCAAGACCGGGAGATCGCGATCGAATGATCTCCGTTAGGCGGCGACCTGCCGCTGGCGCTTACAATCGAATGACCATACCGTCGTAGGCCGCCTCTACCCTGAGCCGACTCACACGAGAGATCATATCTTGATTCATGTGCGTGACCACCAAACGACGGCAGCTTAGCCGCGCCCGCTGCGACTCCAGCGTCGTGTAATCAAGATGAAACTTGACCTTCTTGTCGTAGAAATAGGCCTCACAGATGAAGAGAGGGCGTGACCAATTGAGACTTCGAGAATCCCAGGGATTCGGCAAAAGTGACCAAGATTCCGAAGATTTAGATCATGCCCTGCATTCACGCCAAGCCCGGCCGACTGTGCAGCCAACACGGCCGCCGCATACCTCGCCAAAACAGTTTCGGTATCTTTAGACGCGAACGCCTCAGCGTAAGGCTGGGTATATAGTTCTACGCGATCAGCGCCAATCTCGCGTGCCATCCTCCATTGATCGCTATCTGCATCCATGAAAAGACTCACCCGCGCACCAAGGTCTCTTAATTCCGCTATGATCCCGTCTAGCCGCTGTCTTTCCTCGTCAAGGTTCCAGCCATGGTCTGAAGTAACTGCATCAGGACCGTCCGGAACAAGCGTACATTGAGCGGGCTTAACTGCCCGCACCATTTCCAGAAACTCTGGGAAAGAAGGATTTCCTTCGATGTTGAATTCGACACCAGGAGACCCTTTCAGATGCTCAGACAGATCACGCACGTCAGATGCTCGAATGTGTCGCTGATCGGGCCTGGGATGCACCGTGATGCTATGCGCACCGGCGTCTATGCTTAGCTCTGCGGCGCGTATCACGCTCGGTATTCCTATGTTCCGAGAGTTTCTCAGTAACGCGACCTTGTTTAGGTTTACGCTAAGTCGGGTCATGGACATTTTTCATCGGCATAACGACCACACGATCAGCCGCAAGCGTCCACCCGCTGCCAAGGCAGGAGTCTCGCGAATCTGCCACGTCGACCCTTGAACGCGGATGCCTTCGATGTACCGCTTACAATCATCCACATTGAAGCTTATGCTTAGCCGCGAGCTGCGCGAGAATTACGCTGCGATTTGGATTTACGTTGCGCGCGGCGCGTCGGCTGCAGCGGCTGGTTAGCCGGCATCGTGGACTCGCGGACCCTGCGGATTACTGACCGTTTCACTTGCTGTGGCAATTCAACCGGCACGAAACGCTTGGCGGAATAGAGATAATCCTCCCCGCTTTCATCGACAACTCGAAGGTAATCGTCCGGGGCCGCTCTTTCGTCAGGGAGGACCGTGTAGATTTTGTGAAGCTCGAGCGAAGCAGGATAGTCGGAATTGTCGATGCAGATCACAAACTGTTTTGAAGTGCTGTTTCTTTTTTTCATCGTTTCAATCCAGGTAGCGCTTCCATCGGATCTCTCTCCTGCCTATACCGTGGGCTTCGTACCAGTGCAATTCGGCCGCGCGGATCTTTCCGTTAGGAAGCTGAATGCGTGCGGTGCCCTTGAGTTTGCGCCAGCGACCTTTGCCGTACGTTTTTTGAAGCCGTCCCAGGTCTCGAATGGATGTTTTGACGGCGATTCGTCCGTCTAACGGCCTGCGGCCGCGCTTTTCAGCGGCCCGCTCCAACCGCGTGTTAGCCAGCCTTGTTTAAGAGACGATGCAATCGCTGGCACCGACAATTTTCCAAGTGCCGTCTGTTTGACGGCCAACTCGATAATCACAGTGCATCGCCCACAAGCCTCCGCAGTAGTAGCCGGCATTCATTTCAAACCGGTTACGCGGCCGGAGTCCACGAACCGCTCAAACGCGCGCTACCACGCGGAACTGTCACGTCGTTGAGACTCATCCTTCAGCCGCTGCCGCTTCGATTTCTCCGACGCAACCCGGGCAGAGGAAACCTCGATTTCGAATGACCAGAGCGTCGTCAGCGGGTGTGGGCATCTGGCACAGAACGCATGAGACGGTGATCGAACTGCGTACCGACGGCTCTGGGTCGATCGCCACAGGTTGTTCCCTTTGCTGGTCGCCTGCTATGATGTCGACACACACATCGACACATTCGTCACAGATGAAGACATGAGGACCGGCAATGAGCTTCCGAACATCACTCTGGCTCTTCTGACAAAAAGAGCAGCGGAGGACCTCATTGGTCCCATCTGTCGTCTCAGGCGTGTGCGTCCTGAACATTTCGGGTCTCCCTAACGCTCTGCCGATAACCCGCGCCGAGCGAAGCGAGGGAACCGCTGCGGATCGCGTCAGCGACCGCAGCGGCGTCGGGTTCATCGGCTTGTTGGGTGGCTACTCAGCCTGAGGATCCGGACGCACAGGCGCAACTGTGACGGCGACGCCGGAACCTCGAAAACCTTCTCCTGTACAGTTCTCTGCTCCACCTCATCCATGGTCCAACCTTGAGGAGAGAAAAGGCGCCCGATGCTCATTTGGAGAAAGGGAAGTGCGGCTTCGCTTAATGGTGGTAGCTCGAACTCGAAGAGCGCATCGGCCTGTTCGCCATCGTACCGCAGGAGTTGAGCAAAATTCTCGAAGCTCTGTGCCCAGACAGCTTGCTCCGAGCGAATCCACTCCGGACGGTCCAAACGCATGATAAACATCGCTGGCCCATTCCTAACCTTCAAGTGCTTTTGACCTGATTCGTGGTAGCTGACTTTGACGCTACCACCTTTGTGTGGCTGGAAAACGTAAACGTTATCGTTCGGGTCAACTCGAACTTGGCAGAAGCGGCGAGCATCTGCGCCGGATTTCACGTTGACCAGAAGAACGTATCCATTGGTTTCCTTGGCTCGCCACATGTCAGTGATCAAGACCCTCCGAAACTGGGCGTCCGCCAACGGTCTGGGCATGAGCCGCGGCGCGTCTTCTGCGCCGTCGGCTCCATGCCCTTGTTAGCCAGCCTTTCAGGTTTTCGCCTTCTTGTAGATTTCGCTGCGGTGTCCAATTTCGTGGACGACAATGACTTTCTCCTTGTACAGCGGCTCGTAAATGATGCGGTAGTCTCCTTCTCGGTACTTGAAAAGTCCAGCCATGTTCCCCTTCAGAGCTTCTGGTTTGATTTTGTCGAAATGCTGCGCCAACCAAGCGATCTGTTCGACGATTCGCTTAGCGACGGGAGGATCGAGCTTCTTGAGTGGCCGACTCGCGTTCTTGAGAATGCGAGGACTGAACGCGCTCACACTAGTTTGAGTCGCCGTGCAACCGTTTCTAAGGACTCTCCGCGCTCGCCTTTGGAGACAGCTCGCTTCTGCCGCAATAACCGCTTGCGCACGTTCTCACGGAGAACAAGACCTTCATCCGGATCGCCCAATAGCTGGATTAATTTTTCTTCGACGACGGAGCTTACCAGCTGCCGCAACTCAGTGGCGGTCATATCAGCAACAGTTTTTGCCATTGAGTACTCCTACCGAGACGATTATAGCGCGACGGTTGTGAACTGCTCACAGTTACGGGTGTCTGGCTAACGTCTTAACGTTCAGCGGCAAGCCGCGGGCGAACACCGTCAGACTGGAGCCACCGTTGCGCGCGGCTTGGCGGCTGCAAGGTTTTGTTGGGCGGCGCCGTTCTCAAGGTTCGTCCTGCACAATTAATGTCACACCCGGAAGGAGACCTTTAATGCCGCTCTCGAACTCAATTTTTTGTGATGCTGACAGACTACCGTACTTCGGGATCCTGACAGTCAATTGGAGTCCGTTATGGCCAAACTGTGAAGCCACCCAGAAACACCACTTCGACATCGTGCGTCTCAACCGCAGAAGAATCAAGTATGCGACGGCCTTTGAAGCGATGTTTGGATCGAACGTTAAGCTTGAAAAAGGATCAATGTACCGATAGCCGCGCCCTTTGCCACTTATATCGTTCAACATTCCTTGTCTTACGGCATCGATAGAGGTGCCAACGCTGTAAATCTGCTCTATGTCGTTCGGTGTCTCGCGAGACAGGCAAACGGTCGCCGGGAGCTTTTCCAAGTCGTGAGCAAGACTCGAGCGGCATACTGGGTCCGCCCAACGGGTTGGCGCTCAGCCGCCGCGCTTTTCATCGGTCGGCTGCAGTGCCGTGTTAGCGGGCTCCGTCGCATGTGGAGACAACCTTTCGACGACTAACGCCCCGGCGGCAGTGCAGCAATGGTCATCCCATGTCGGCGGAAGATCTCGACCATCTTGGCCGCGTCCGGTGGCCCGCCCGCGGCGGCATTCACGACCTCGCTGGCTTCTCGAAAGTAAGCCGGACCCATGATCGCGGGAGTGACTATCGACAACTGTTTCGCATCCTCGGTGCCGAAGTTGTCGAAGCGATGAACGGCGCCGCGCGGGATGCACACAGCTTGGCCGGGCCCGACTTCGATGGCCTTGCCGTCAATGTTCCAGGTCAGCACACCCTCAATCCCGTACAGCGTCTCCTCGTAAGCGTCGTTCTTGTGGGCTGGGGCGGCCAGCTTCTGCCCGGCCGGGACCGTCACTTCGAAGACGGAGACGGCGCCGTTGGTGTCGTCGGCGGTCAGGAGGAAGCGAATGTCGAGCGGCCCGATCCGGATCGTCTCTTCCGATGGATTCACCGCGGCTTGGGTTCCCATGACACCCTCCATACGTAAATTGTCTTTAGCAGCTTAGAGTACGTGTGACCGCCAGCGCAACGAGTAGGGCGGTCGCAACGCTCATTCCACCTCGAGTCCCGCTAACGGCCTGCCGCTCAGCCGCGAGCGGCGCGAAAGTCACGTTTCGGTAGGCCGTCTCGCTTCGCGCCGCTCGTCGGTCTGCAGCAGCTTGTTATGCGTCCCGGTGGGCATGCCGCAACTTGTCTTCAAACATCGTGCACAGGACGCGCTCCAGTTCTTCGTAACCTGCTTGATCCGTCGCAAAGTGCACCTGGATGATTTTCCATTTTGTCGAAGGCATCTCCAAGCGGAGACATTGCCTACTCAATGTGGCGGTCTTAACTTCAAAGTGCCCACACAATCCGGTGTCGTTGCTTTCAATATAGAATTCGCCGTTGTCCGGAAACTCGAATTGACACTGAACTAGAAAATAACCGGCTTCGAGGTTGTCTTCTTCTTCCTCAAAGAGCATTGAAAGTAATCTCCGGCTTCAGAGGCAGCCACCGAGTTGAATCGCATCTGGATCATTTTACTGTCAGCGGCTCCCCAGTTTTGGAGTACGCATAACTTGTAGTCGACCTCGGCTTCCTTTCCGCACCGGAGATAGGCCGCGCGGCCTATCTCCAGTTTGGACAATCGTTCAACGGGAAAGCGACGGCGTTGTCGGATGATATGCCGGACAGGCGGAATGACCAAGGGGATTAGCCTGCGGAAATGGCGCGATAACTCCGCCGGGGATTAGACGGCACGTTCACATGTTGTTGGCGGGGTTGTTGACGCCACGGCCGCCCCGATTCAATACAGGCGTCTACACCATGGTTGTCCGAACGTCTTTATTGAAATCCGGCGCCATGTGGTTGTCGATGAACAGCTACTTGAGCGGTTTGGCGTGGCTGGCGAACATGTGTCCCATCTCCACCAGCGAGCGATCGCTCTTGTCCCGCTACAGCCAGAATTCGGCCTGATCGCATCGAGTTCGCTCCGCAGTACTCGACGAGCCAACGCCGGATCCCTCCGCCGACACCTTCGCGTCCCCTTTACCCGAGGGCCTGCGAAGTCTTGTGGACCGAGACCGCGAGGACGAGGGAAGTCCGAATCGTGCTTCCTGAAGAGAAATCTGTTTCGGGGGCAAAGGCATTGACGCCAGTCCCTCAAGACAGATATAAATTTGCGCGCATTTACATTCGATGTCTTTCAAGAAGGTAACGATATATACAGATGGCGGTTGCTCTCCCAATCCGGGTCCGGGCGGGTATGGCGTCGTATTGCTTTACGAAAAGCACCGTCGCGAGTTTTCCGGTGGGTATTGCCGGACCACCAACAACCGGATGGAATTGCTTGCTGCAATCCATGGGTTAGAGGCGTTAAAAGAACCATGTCAGGTGTGCGTGTTCAGCGACTCCCAGTACGTTGTCAACGGCATTATGAAAGGGTGGGCCCGGCGCTGGCGCGCGAACGGTTGGCGGCGTAATCGAGAAGAGTTTGCCGAGAACCGGGATTTGTGGGAGCGTCTGCTTCGACTGTGCGAAATGCATCAAGTGCATTTCGAATGGTTACGCGGCCACGCCGGCCATAGAGAAAACGAATGCTGTGACATGCTCGCCGGCCGCGCTGCCCGGCATCCGAACCTGCCGGTGGATGTCGGATACGAAAAGTACTCTCCACGATAGTCGGCCCTTATGCCCTTTGACGGTTTGCAGGACTTTATTCGTTACCTGGAGCAGAAGGGTGAGCTCAAGCGGGTTCGCGCCGAAGTCGATCCCGAGCTCGAAGTCACGGAAATTACGCAACGCGTACTTCAGGAGCACGGACCCGCATTGCTCTTTGAGCGGCCCAAGGGATCTTCGACGCCGCTCGTGATGAATCTCTTCGGTACGATGGACCGCGTGCGGGCTGCGCTGGGACGGAATCCGGCGGAGATTGGGCACGAATTGGTCACGGCCCTGCATCAGCTCAATCCCCCTTCGCTTAAAGGCATTTGGCAATCGCGCAGCATTCTCAAGCGCGGGCTCTCTATGCATCCTTCCAAGGCGGCATCGGCGCCGTGCCAGGACGTCACCGAATCGCCGGATCTGACACGCCTGCCCATCCTCAAGTGTTGGCCCGGCGATGCCGGCCGCTTCATCACCTTTGGAATGGTACTGACCGAGCATCCGCGTACGCGACGGCGCAACCTGGGTCTCTACCGCCTGCAGGTTTTCAGCAAAGACGAGACCGGCATGCACTGGCAAAGCATGAAGGGTGGCCGTGGCCACTATTGGGAGGCCGAGCAAGAGAATAGGGAACTGGAAGTGGCTGTCGCAATCGGGGCGGATCCCATTCTGATGATGTCCGCTATTCTTCCCTTGCCTGAGGACATCGATGAGATCGCGTTCGCAGGATTTTTGCGCGGCAAGAGCGTTCCGATGGTTCGCGCGAAAACTCTAAATATGATGGTCCCTGCGAATGCGGAGTTTATCCTTGAAGGGATTGTGCCTGCTGGGGAGCGGCGAATAGAAGGTCCGTTCGGCGATCACTTCGGCCATTACTCGGATGCGGCAGAATTTCCGGTGTTCCACATCCGGAAAGTGACACACCGACGCAATCCCGTGTATACCGGAACCGTGGTGGGGAAGCCTCCTCAAGAAGACAAGTTCCTCGGGATTGCGGCGGGCGAGATGATCGGACCTCTGATCAAGGTGATCAATCCGAACGTTGTCGATATGTGCGCCTATGCCGGCGCCGGATTTCACAATTTGCTGGTGGTGGCTTTGAAGGAGCGGCACCCCAAGGAAGTTCTGAAAACGGCAATGTCACTGCTCGGAACGGGACAACTTTCGTTGACGAAAGTCATGGTTTTGGTTGGGCCGGATCGCGACCCCCACGATTTTCGGGCAGTGCTTCGCGATCTTTGGAATCGATTTGATCCCGAAGACCACATGTGGTTAGTGCCTTTTGCGCCGCTCGACACATTGGACTTTACGTCCCTTAAGATGCATGTCGGCAGCAAGCTGGTCATCGATGCTGCCGGCGACATTCTCGTGAAGTCAGAACCGCCGCGAGCCGCGGATCCCCGCCGATTCGACGAGCGCATTGAAACCTCGAAACTTTTGGATGGAGGTTTCCTCGTGATCGTCGTGAGGCAGAATGCGCGTGAAATTCTTAAAAATCTTGTAAAGGCGCCTCTTGGCGTGCGATTCATTGTTGCCGTCAGCCCCGATGTCCGTCTGGACGATGATGAAAACCTGCAGTGGGGCATCTTCACGCGGTTCGACCCAGCACGGGATATGGTCTTTGGCGAACAGGTATTCGTCGGAGCCAGGCCCGTTTATCGGGGCACGGCCGGCATTGACGCAACCTGGAAAGAAGGCTATCCAGCGCCCCTGACAATGGATGAGTCCATTGTCGAACTCGTCGATGGCCGTTGGGCTGAATACTGGAAATAGCAGCCCCTCTGGTGGGCTTTTCTCACATGCCAACCATTACACCAGCGAATGTGTCTATAAACGACGAACCGGCGGAACTAACACACATGCGGATGTTACCGGCCGAAGAGGCGGAACTGATTGCCAGAGCCCAGAACGGGGATGTGGAGGCATTCTGCAAGCTTGCCGCCAGTCACCAGAGGAGTCTCTACACCCTGGCTCTGAAATATAGCGGCAATCATCACGATGCTGAGGACCTCACGCAGGAAGTGATGCTCAATGCTTACCGGTCGATCCATCAATTCAAAGGGATGTCGTCGCTGCATACCTGGCTTGCGAGAATCATGGTCAATGCCTTCCTCAATCAGAAACGCAAGAGCGATCCTCTTGCCTGGTCCGAGCGGCGCACGACCACCGAGGAGCTTTTCGAAGTGACTGTCTCCGTGTCGAGGTCAATGCACGGCTCGGAGCGGAAAGTTCATGCTGGTCTGCTGGCGCAGCAGATTCTCGAGACGCTCCAATCCATTCCGGAACGGCAGCGGCTTATCTTCTTAATGAAGCATCAGCAAGGAATGACTTGTGAAGAGATCGCGAACACGATGGGAATCGCGGTCGGAACCGTGAAGAAGACTCTGTTTCGCGTCGTTGACCGTTTGCGCCGGCAGTTTGCCGCACCGGTCGCAGTTCGCAGTGCGGCCAAAGGGTAAAGAGTATGCACGATTGTGAAGAATTTCGGGAACGGATAACCACACACATCATTGATCAAGAGGATCTCGCGGAGCACGCCGACATTCAACGTGAATTGCTGAGGTGTCGCAGCTGCTCGGACTTCTGTGCCGAGTCGGGAGAAATGATCGAAGCTTTGTCGTCGGTCGACTTTGCCTTGTCCGAGGGCGAGTGGAGCGCGATGACACATCGTCTCCGCCTGCGGATCGTGAACGACCGGCCAGAGCAGCACGCATCACACCAACGAATGCCTTGGAGCTTCCGTGTCTACATGCCTGCGGCGGCAGGGGCGGCTGCACTCCTGGTGTTAACGGTTGCACTTTACAGGCTCGTAGTACCTCTTAGCCAACCACCCAAAACCGACTCTTCGAGTTCGCAGCATGTGTATGTGGACCGCAACTCCCTCCTGGACCCGGTGACAGTGGACTTTCTCGAACAATCGGAACTGCTGCTCCGAAATGTGATGAAGCTGGCGCCAAACGATACCGAAGACCTGGCGGATGCGAAGAAACTTGCGGTGGAGCAGTTGGTCGGCATCGAACAACGGAAAGATGCAGCGGCAGAGGTGCTGCCCGTCGTGAACGTTATGGAGACGTACGAAACGATTCTTCGTGATCTGCGAAACCTCGACGAGCAGACCGCGGCGGAAGACATTAGCGGCATTCAAAACCGGATTAAAAAGAGCGCGCTGATCGCCAATATGAAAACGTTTCAGCCAAACCTGAGTCTGGTCAGTTTCGGCCGATAGGAGTTGGGTCCATGAATTCAAATGGAAAATGGATTTCTGAATTGTTGGCTGTCCTGGGCGTACTGGCAGTTTCGCCGGCGGTTTGGGCACAGCCGGTGCTTCCTATCGATCTCAAGAATCATTTTGCGGCCCTGGTTTTCGATGAGGCCAGGGATCTCTTCAATGCAGGCCAGGGTTTCTACGACGAAGGCAGACTCGTTGAAGCCGAAAAGAAATTTCGTGAGGTCATCCAGAGATTTCCCAAGAACCCAATCGCGGACCGCGCAGACTACTACCTTATTCGCACGCTGAAGCAGCTTGACAGAAAAAACGAGGCGCTCACCCGCATCGATACGTTTGCCAGGATATATCCGAGGTCGAGATGGTTGAACGACGTCCAGGAATTGCGGATCAATCTGACGAATCAAATTCCACCTGCAGCCGAGCTTGTCCTGCTGCGTCAGACGCCGCCAATTCCACCGACCCCTCCGGCGCCGTTTGCACCCTCACCCCCTCCTGCGTTTCGCCAGAGTTTGGAGCGTCGCGTGGGCCGTTTGCAGGAACGTTTGCAGCAGGGGCACCGCCAAGGCGATGTCACCGATCCGGAAGTCAGTCTACAGCAGGAGATCATGCGGGCCGTGTTTTTCAACAATTCGGACCGCGCCATCGAGATCGCCACGGAACGGCTGAAGAGCGATCCGTCCGATCCAGTCGTGTTGTCGAACCTGTTTATGGTTGCAAGCAGCCTGTCCGCAAAAGCCCTGCCGATGCTGTTGGCGATTGCAAGGAACTCCACTAACGTCAAGGCGCGGAAGGATGCGATTTTCTGGATCAGCCAGTCCCAGGGCGACAAGGACGTGGTCGTGGACACACTGTTGGGAATCCTGCCATCGGCGCGAGACGATGAGGCCGATGCAGTGGCGTTTGCGCTGGGCCAAGTTCGCAGCGACAAGTCTCTCAACGCGCTTGCTGCAATTGCACGTGACAAGACAAAGACCGAAAAAGCGCGCAATAATGCGATCTTCTGGATCGGCCAATCGGGTCTCCCCAACCGTGTGCCGTTACTTGAAGACGTTTTTAAGAACAGTTCAGATAACGCGAAGGTCCGCATGCAGACGTTGTTCGCGCTCAGTCAGAGCGGCGATCCTCGGTCCGTGACACTGCTGGGAAACATCGCTTCCACGGATCCGAACCTTGATATTCGCAAGCAAGCCATCTTCTGGTTGGGACAGATCAGGTCTCCTGAAGCAACGCAGGCGCTCGAGAATCTTCTTAAGAAGTAGCCGCGGGAACAGGTAGTGGGTCAGTTAGGAAAATGGGGACGTAGCCCTATGTCCCTATTTTTTGAACTCCCCAAAAACAAAAAATAGGGACATAGGGCTACGTCCCCATTTTCCCTCCCGAAATTCGAACTGACCCACTACCCGGGAGCAGCCATAGTATACTGTCCTCGTATGGACAGGAAACAATCCACAATCCACGTGCGTTGTACGTGTTGCGATGCCGTTCTCACTGTCGATCGAGCGACCGGCGAGGTGCTTTTCACCGAGAAGCCAAAGAAGAAGACCGTCTCGTTCGAAGAGGCTGTTTTAAAGGTGAAACAGGACCAGGAAAGTGCGGAAGACCGGTTTAAGGACGCGTTCCGCAAAGAACAGGGCCGGATGAAATTGGTCGACCAGAAATTTGAAGAGGCGATGAAACACGCCGACGAACTGGAGACGCCGATTAAGCCGATTGACTTGGATTAGGGAAGTAGCCGCGAATTACGCCAATGACACGAATGGCGCACCAAACATCCTTTCGTGCGCCATTCGCGTCATTGGCGTAATTCGCGGCTATTGTTTCTGTTCCTGCTTTTGTTTTTGATCCCGAAGCACAGCGCGCCGGGAAAGCTTGATCTTGTTGCCTTCGATACCGACGACCTTGACCATGACCTGGTCGCCTTCTTTCAACTCATCGCGAACGTTACGGATGCGCGTTTCGGCGATTTCCGAGATGTGAAGAAGTCCGTCGGTACCGGGAAAAATTTCGACGAAGGCGCCGAAATCGGCGATACGAACCACCTTCCCCAGATAGGTCTTACCGACCTCGGCGGTGGCGGTCAGCTCGGAAATGATCTGAATCGCCTTGTTCGCTGAGGGGCCGTCGGACGAGGCGATGCTGACACGCCCATCGTCGGAGACATCGATCTTCACTCCCGTCTGCTCGATGATCGAGCGGATCATCTTGCCACCGGGTCCGATCACGTCACGGATCTTGTCTGTCGGAATCTTCATCGAGTAAATCCGTGGCGCATACGGAGAGATTTCCTCACGTGCGGCGGGAATGGCTTCAACCATTTTTTCGAGGATGAACAGGCGCCCTTCCTTCGCCTGGGCCAGCGCTTCGGACATAATCTGGGAGGTGACGCCCGGGATCTTGATATCCATCTGGAGCGCTGTGATCCCTTCACGGGTTCCGGCGACCTTGAAGTCCATATCGCCGTAGTGATCTTCAGCCCCTGCAATGTCGGATAGGATGGCGTAAGTGTCACCTTCCTTCACCAGACCCATCGCGACTCCGGCCACCGGAGCCTTGATCGGAACGCCGGCATCCATCAGGGCAAGTGCTCCGCCACAAACCGTTGCCATCGATGAGGATCCGTTTGATTCCAGAATATCCGACACGAGCCGGATCGTGTAGGGCCAGACATCCTCGCCTGGAATCATGGGCAACAGAGCACGTTCGGCAAGCGCCCCGTGTCCGATTTCTCGACGGCCCGGACCGCGCAACGGCGAGACCTCGCCGACGGAGAACGGCGGGAAGTTGTAGTGCATCAGGAATCGCTTGTACGACTCGCCTTCAAGCCAATCCATCCGCTGGACGTCGTCGGCAGTTCCCAACGTCGCGGTAACCAGAGCCTGCGTCTCTCCGCGCGTGAAGATAGCGGAACCATGTGTTCGCGGGAGCACGCTGGTTTCGATCCAGATGGGACGGATCGTATTGAACTTGCGTTTGTCTGGGCGCTCCCGCTTGTACAGAACCTGATCGCGGAAGATTCGTTCCTTCAGCGAGTCAAAGATACGCTTCACCATCTCGAGCGTTTTTTCATCGGCTTCCGGGAACAGCTCGACGGCTTTCTTCTTTGCCGCATCGACAAGCGCGTAGCTTTCAAGCTTCGGGTGTTTGTGAGTATCCAGGGCATCTTCGAGTTCGGCCCGAATCGCCTTTTCCACTTTCTTGGCGATAGCCTCGTCGATCAGCTCCGGCTCGACGGCTAGCTTCTGCGGTCGAATTTTTTCGTACAGCTCTTTCTGCAGTCCGATAATTTGCTTGATCGCCTGATGACCGAAAATCAAAGCTTCGATCATCACTTCTTCGGAAACCTCATTCGCGCCGCATTCCACCATCACGATGCCATCTTCCATGCCCGCAACCGCGAGATTCAGCCGGCTGTTCTTCAGTTCGGTGTAAGTCGGATTCAGGTAATAGCGGCCTTCAATCAGGCCGACACGTACTGCTGCGATCGGCTGATGGAACGGAATGCATGAAAGGTACAGAGCTGTCGATGCGCCAACAAGGGCGTGCATCGAAGGATCAATGTCGGTATCGGCTGAGAGCACGAGCGCAATCACTTGCGTCTCGTTCTTATAACCTTCAGGAAACAGCGGCCGGATGGGCCTATCGATCATCCGGCTATTGAGCACTTCTCGTTCGGAAGGCTTACCTTCACGTTTGAAAAATCCGCCCGGGATTTTTCCGGCTGCGTAGAAATTTTCACGGTAATCGACGGTGAGTGGGAAGAAGTCCAAACCTTCCCGTGGTTCTCGGTCCGCACAAGCTGTCACCAGCACGACGGTCTCTCCGTAACGGACCAATGCAGCTCCATCGGCTTGTTTTGCCAGCTTTCCGACCTCGATCGAGAGTTCTCTCTCTCCGACCATCGTACTGACTTTATGAACGTTCATGAATATTTTCTATCTCCTCTCTACTTCAATTCGCGCCAATTTTGCGGCCCCCATCGATGGGTTGGGCGATGTCATGGATGACAGACTGGCGGCGACGACTTGATGCAAAAAAAAAGACCCAGAAGCGATGCCCCGGGGTCGTCTTTCATCGTTTCAATTTGTTTTGAGCGTTTACATTGCACCTTGGTGACGCTCTATTTTCGGATTCCAAGCTTGGAAATTATTTCGCGATAGCGTTCCGCGTTATACATCCTGAGGTAATCGAGCAGGCGCCGGCGCGTACCGACAATTTTCAGCAGGCCGCGGCGGGACGCATGGTCTTTTTTATGCGTTTTGAAATGCTCGGTCAGGTACGTAATACGTTCGCTAAGTAAAGCGATTTGAACTTCCGGGGACCCGGTATCGGAAGTGTGAATTCGGTACTGGGTGATGATGTTTCCCTTGTTTTCCTTCGTCAGACTCATTGTCTACAATTCGGCCTCTTTCTCTAAGTTACAGCCTAACATACCGGCTTAATCCGAAGTATTTGAGGTTAGCACAAGTCGCGGACGCACCCAACCGTTTTCTACCGCAGCGACTGCAATGAACTCTCCTTTTTTGTTAAAGATGCGGGCGAATTCCGCATCGGCGTCACCGGGGATTTGGTTGCCATGCATGACTCTCATTTCTTCCGCTCCTGAAACTTCAATTCGGGGCCAGGATTCCAAGAGCCGGCTCATGGGAATCAAGTCGGAGGTCGACACTCGTTGAAGCGGTACCGCGTGCTCGAGCCGGAAATCGCCGGAACGAGTCCGCCGCAAGGCGGTCAAGTGGGCGCCACTCCCGAGAGTACGGCCCAGATCGTGAGCCAGGCTTCGAACATAGGTTCCCGGAGAACAGACAACGCGGACGGTTATCACTGGCGGTTCGAACCTCAGCATTTCGAACTCGTAGACCTCGACCTGGATCGGCGCGATCTGGACGGGACGGTTCTGACGAGCCAACTTGTATGAGGGGACTCCCCCGATCTTCTTGGCTGAAAACGGGGGCGGGATCTGAGACAGCTTCCCAGTAAGTGACCGGATCACTCCTTCGACATCTTTCGCGGAGTTCAACAGCAAATGTTCTTCGCTTGTTGGCGTACCTTCGCGGTCGTAAGTATTCGTCGAAAAACCAAAGCGGATTTCACCGATGTACTCTTTCGGCGAGTTCGGAATGAACCGTCCGAAACGCGTAGCCTTTCCTACCGGGACCGGCAGAACACCGGTGGCCATAGGGTCCAGTGTTCCCAGGTGACCAGCCTTTGCAACTGAAAGTCCGGAGCGAATGGTGTTCACCACATCGTGCGACGTCATGCCCGCGGGTTTGTCGATGATGAAAATTCCGTCCATTTGGTGACAGGCGAAGTCTTTAGCCGCGAATTGCGAGAATTACGCGAATGGGCCGCGCAGAATTCTTTAAGGTGAGAAACGCACCAACAGCCGCGGCCCATTCGCGTAATTCGCGCAATTCGCGGCCAGAAACTTTTCGATCTCTATTTCTCCTCCGACTTGATCTGTTCGAGGAGTTCCTCAATGCGTATACCCTTTTCAACCGACTCATCGTAGTCGAACATGATTTCGGGGATCCGTTTCAGGTGGTGCAGGCGCTTGCTCAGGGATCGTCGCGTGTAGCCGGCCGCTGATTTCAGCCCTGCAATCGTCTTTTTACGCTGATCGGCGTCGCCGAGCACAGTCACGAAGACGCGCGCGTGACGCAGATCCGGCGAGACTTTGACAGCCGTTACGGTCACCAGACCGATACGAGGATCCTGAATTTCCCGCTCAACGATTTCGCTGATCTCCATCCGAAGCTGCTCTTCGATGCGGTCAATTCTTCGTCCTAGCATCTGTCTAAACGATCTCGATATTGCACTGAATCATGCACTCGGGGGACAGGCGTTCGGCCTCTTGGGCCGCTTCCTGCAGCATCCTTTCCAGAAAGCCTTCGTCGGATCCAACCGTCACAACGCTAAGCTGTGAACGCTGCCACAAATCCTGATGATCAACCTCCGAAACCGACACGTTGAATTTTGATCGGAGCCGATCTTTGAGCCGCCGGACGACCATCCGCTTGTCCTTGAGTGAATGCGCGTGCGGGATATGGATGTCGAGAGTCAGGAGAGCGATGACTACCATGGAATTAAATTTCGGATTTCGGATTTCGGGAACCAAGTTGGATCTGCGCTTTTCAAATCCGAAATCCGGGTAGTGGACTACTTTGAAAGCGCGGACGGGGTGGTTCGGTCAGCTACCGGTTAATCGGTGGCTTGAACGAACCACCCCGTCTGCGCGAGCTAAGGTGGCTTCGCGAAAATTTTCCTGGTCGCGCAGCCTCCCCTCCTTTGCCAAGGAGGGGAATATGCCCACCCAACTCCAAAGCAGCCCACTGCCGAAATCCGAGATCCGCAATCCGAAATCTTCCTTATGCACCGACGTCCGCCATCACTTTTTCGGTGACGAAGGCCTCAATGGTATCGCCGACCTTGATGTCGTTGAAGTTCTGGATGCCGATACCGCATTCATAGCCGCGGGTAACTTCCGAGGCATCGTCTTTGAAGCGCTTCAGCGATGCGATCTTGCCTTCAAAGATGACAACATTGTCGCGGAGCAGGCGAACTTCGGCCGTGCGAGTAACCTTGCCATCGGTAATGTAGCAGCCGGCAATCATGCCCACTTTCGGAATCCGGAACGTGTCGCGGACTTCGGCCGCACCCAGGTAGGTTTCTTTGAACACGGGCTCCAGGACACCCTGCATTGCTCGTTTGATCTCGTCGACAACGTTGTAAATGATCGTGTGGAGACGGATATCCACCTTTTCACGATTTGCGAGCTCGGCCGCCTTTCCCTGCGGCCGCACGTTGAAGCCGATGATCACCGCATTCGATGCCGCTGCCAGCAATACGTCGGTTTCGGTGATCGCACCCACACCGGAGTGGAGGATACGAACCTTCACCTTGTCCGTGCTGAGCTTGTTCAGCATGTCGGTAAGAGCTTCCTGTGAACCCTGCACGTCGCATTTCAGGATGAGTGGTACTTCCTTAATTTCGCCTTCGGTCAGTTGTTTGTGCAGCTGATCCAGGGTGAGCCTCGAAGTCTTTGCCAGAGCGATGTCGCGCAGCTTTTCCTGGCGATACGACGCGATCTGGCGGGCTTTGCGGTCGTCCGCAAGGCACTGGAATGAATCTCCGGCCATCGGCAGTCCTTCGAGCCCCAGAACTTCGACAGGCGTGGAGGGGTCCGCTTCTTTGACCAGCTGCCCTTTGTCGTCAAACATCGCGCGAACTTTTCCGTATATGGCGCCGGCAATGAAATTATCGCTCACGCGAAGCGTCCCATTTTGGACGAGCACCGTCGCGACATTGCCGCGGCCCTTGTCAATTTTGGCTTCGAGCACGGTACCCATGGCCGGCAAACTGGGATCGGCTTTAAGGTTCTGGAGGTCAGCGACCAGCAGAATCATTTCGAGTAGCAGTTCGAGGTTCTTGCCGGTCTTGGCGGAGACCTCGACCGTGACTGTATCGCCACCCCAATCTTCCGCCTGCAGACCTTGCTCAGCCAACTCCCGCTTCACGCGCTCCGGATTGACACCCGGTTTGTCGACCTTGTTAATCGCAACAACAAATGGAACCTTTGCGGCTCTGGTGTGCGAGATCGATTCGATCGTCTGAGGCATGACACCGTCATCAGCCGCCACGACGAGGACCACGATGTCGGTAACTCGCGCACCACGCGCACGCATGAGCGTGAATGCCTCGTGACCCGGCGTATCGAGGAATGTGATCTTTCGGTTGTCCTTCACCTTGACCTGATATGCGCCGATGTGTTGCGTTATGCCGCCGGCTTCCTGCTCCGTGACTCGTGTTTTCCGGATCGCGTCCAGCAGTGAAGTCTTTCCGTGATCGACGTGGCCCATGATCGTTACAACCGGCGCTCGTGGCAGGGCGTTTTCGACCGTGCTGACCTCAACCGCATCGAGCATCACGCTCTCTTCAAACGTGACGAAATCGGCTTCGGCGTTGAATTCTTTGGCGATTTCCTTCGCCATTTCTTTGTCGAGCGTTTGGTTGATCGTGGCGAACACACCGCGGTCCATCAGCTTTTTGATCATGTCCTTTGTTCGGACGTCCAGCTTTTCGGCGAGATCTTTAACCGTGAGACCTTCCGTCAGTGTCACTTTGCGGTATTCGCGCGGAGGCTCGGGTTTGGGCTGAGGCCGCACGTATGGAGTCTCGAGCTTCTTTTCTGCCTGACGCTCGTACCGTTGCGTTCGATCAACCCGTTCATGCACCGGCCCCCGGCGTTGTTCCGCCGGCTGCGGGAGTGGCGGCGCAGCACCGGGCCGAGTCCATGGCCGCGTTCCCGAAGGCGCCGCTGGAGCGGCGCCACGATTCTGGAATCCAGGCGCGGAAGGATGCCTCGGCTGCCCAGGGCCCATTGGCCGCTGCCCCGGCCGGTCGAACGGCCGCCGCTGTCCAGGCGGCGGCGCCTGCGGCAAGCGGTGCTGCTGGCGCAGCCGTTCCTGAACAATTTGCTGCATGGTCTTCCGCTCTTCATGCGGCAGCTCAACCTTGGGCGGTGCAGGAGGAGTCCCTATAGGCGCCGCAACTCGCCCGGCCGGCAAGGGCGGCCGGGAGCCGGGTGCGGGTTGCATCATCGGGGGCGGCATTACCGGGGGCGTGACCACGGGCGGCACCGCAACCTTCTCCACCGGCGCCGGTCCTGGCTTTTCCTCAACCTTTGGCTCTGCCCTCGGTTCAATCCTCGGTTCTGCCTTCACTTCGACTCTAACCGGTTCCTTTGCCGCCTCAACAACCACGGTCTCCGCCGGTGGCGGCGCCGCTTCTACCGCAGGTGGCGCCTCAAGCCTGACTTCCTCGACAAGTAGCGGAGCAGCCGCCGGTGGCTCTTCGACAACGAGCACACCGAGTTTCTTGCGCAGGGCTTCGGCCAGGCGATCTTCGACCGTGTTGGAGTGTGACGTCACCGGTACGCCCAGATGCTGCAGTTCGCGAATGATTTCGGAGTTATCGCGATTCAGCTCACGAGCGAGCTGGTAAACTCGAAGCTTTGGCATTATTGGCTACTAACCTCTAAAATCGATTCGATGACTTTTGGGAGCCGCGAATGACGCGAATGACGCGAATGGGCACATCAAAATCTTTCACGCGCCCATTCGCGTCATTCGCGCCCTGTCCCCCAAAATCAAAGAAGAATATCACTTATTTTACTCTTCAGGTACGTTCTCTTCGCTGGTTTCTTTGCTTTCCACAGCGCTCCCTTCCGCGCCCGGCTTCTGTTTCCTCGCTTCTGGTTCGTCCTTGCTGAACATGTGCTGTTGTGTAAGCCGCTCCATCTCATCCTGATAAGCGGGTGACTGCGCGTAATACTCCGAAAGCGCGTCGCTTATCCTCTCGATAGTCTTCTCACCTATGCCCGGAATGTTCTCAAGGTCCTCAGGCGACAGATCCGCCAGTTGTTCCAAGGTCCCAATACCCGCAGCATTCAATTTCTGCACCAGATTTGGAGTGAGCCCAGGCATGTTTTCCAGCGGCGTCGGCGCGGACTCCTGCATTTGATCCATCTGGCTTTCGACTTCAGCGCGTTTTTCTTCTTCGCTCTTGATATCGATACGCCAGCCGATCAGCTTGGAGGCGAGACGGACGTTCTGACCTTTCTTGCCGATTGCTAGCGAGAGCTGGCTGTCCTCGACAACCATTTCCATAATCTTTTCATTGCTCTCGACGATCGACACACGGCTGATTTTTGCCGGACTGATCGCATTCGTCGCGAACGTGACGACGTCGTCGGACCATTGAATGATGTCGATTTTCTCGCCGCGCAATTCCCGGATGATGGATTGCACTCGGGTGCCCTTCATTCCGACACACGCACCGACCGGATCCACATCCTTCTCGCGCGAGGAAACGGCGATCTTCGTTCGTTCGCCAGCTTCACGCGCAGTGCTCTTGATCTGGACGGTGCCGTCGTAAATTTCCGGCACTTCCGTTTGAAACAGATGCTGGACCAGCGTGGGGTCGGTCCGGGATACGATAACTTGCGGGCCCTTCGACGTCTTTTCAACTTTGATGATGACGACGCGGATGCGATCGGTCACCGAGAAACTCTCGAGTCTTGACTGTTCACGCTTGGGCAGCTTTCCTTCCGTCTTGCCAAGCTCGACGATGATGTCGCCGTTTTCAAACCGCTTCACGACGCAGTTCACGACCTCGCCGACATGCTTGTGGTATTCGGCATACACACTCTCGCGTTCGGCTTCGCGGACCTTCTGAAAAATCACCTGCTTTGCCATCTGGGCCGCGATGCGTCCAAGGACAGCCGTAGGTTTCTGAAATTCGATCTCTCCTTCCATCTGCACATCCGGCTTGATCGTGCGGGCCTCGTCCAATGAGATCTCCTTCACAGGGTTTGTCACGTTGTCCACGACCTTCTTCACCGCAAACACATCGATTTCACCCGTTTCGGAATTGATACGCCCCCGCAATTCCTCATTCGACTTGAAGTACTTGCGTGAAGCCACAACAATGGCATCCTCGATCGCATGAATTACGATTTTCGGGTCGATCCCCTTTTCTCTGCTGATCTGATCGATCGTTTGAAAAAGCAGATTTGACATCAATTGACTCCATTCCTGAGTGACGAGTTCCTAAATACGGTCACGTACAGCGCCCTCACCCGCCGCTTCGCGGCTCCCTCTCCCAGGGGGAGAGGGACTAACCTTCCGAATGGTCCTTCTCCCTCTGGGAGAAGGTGGCCCGCGCGAAGCGCAAGCCCGCTAGGGCGAAGCCCCAAGGGAAGGGCCGGATGAGGGCAAATACGTCACCGTATTTATGAAACTAAGTACTTAGCGTCGGGCCGGCCAGCCGGTCCCCCACGCTTGGCGCTAACCGCCAGGCTTTGCTTTCTCCGCCGCCCAATCCACTTCCAGCCTGGCTTCCTGAATGACGTCCAACGGGATTTCCAACAGGTTGCCTTTGGGCAATTCCAACCGGACTTTTCCGTTGTGGAGTCCCTGGAGACGCCCTCGAAAAACCTTTTGCTGATTCAACGGGATTCGCGTCTGGACCCTGGCCAACTTCCCGTCAAAGCGAGTGTAGTCACTTTCTTTGACCAGCTTCCGATCCAAACCAGGAGAGGAAACTTCCAATGTGTAAGAAAACGGAATCAGATCTTCAACATCGAGTACCGTTCCTACTTGCTCGCTGACTAACTCGCAGTCGTGATGGGAAATGCCCGACAACTTGTCGATAAAGATCCGAAGGACTGAGTTTTCGCCCGCTCCCCTGATTTCCGCGTCAACCAACTCATATCCCTGGCCTTCGACAACTTCCTCAATGAGACGCCGGATCCGGTCCCACTCGACTCCCATGCTCATAACAACAAAAAAGTGGGCGGAACGCCCACTTAAAGAAAACCACCTTTTGAGTATAGGTATCGCCCGCCGCTAAATCAACCCCGTTGTTTGGCTTGGCCCCCTATGGTGGTTTGTTGCTTGCTTGCGTATGTAGTCGCGGGCTTTAGCCCGCGCCCGAATTATGGATAACGTATGGGAACCAGACATCACCGTTTGCCAAGAGAATGTTACCGTGGCCGAGTTTCGGCCGCGTTCACATTGTGCCTGATGGAAAGGCGACCCTTCTTCACAGAACCCAGCCTAGTCGGAGTTTTCGTGGATTTCTTGAAAGAAGGCGCCGAAAAACACCTCTTTGTTGCGATCTATTGTTTCATGCCCGACCACGCGCATCTCGTTTGCATCGGTAGGAACGACAACACTGATCTCCTCCGCGGAGTAGAACATTTCAAGCAGGCTAGCGGGTATTGGTTAGCGAAACAACACCCGAACACGAAATGGCAAAAGAGCTTTCATGATCGGGTCATTCGCACGCCCGAGTTGGGTACCAAAGTTCGATACGTATTAAACAATCCAGTCCGGCGAGGCTTAGTGACGGATTGGCGCCAATACCCTTTTACGGCCGCTGTTGGCGTGGATCTTGAAGCTTTCCTAGAAGAGCTGCCGCCTGATTGAACGATGTGTCGAAAGATTTTGAACGCGGGCTGAAGCCCGCGACTACATGCCTGATTGAAGTTTTTTGTTAGATACCACCGTCATGGCGCGGCGCCCAGCCACCATTTCAAAATCAACACTGCCAAGGCTCCCACAAACCCTAAGGCCGTGTTGTATTCCCGATTCCAGAGGTATTGGTCGAAAGAGAACGAGGGCCGAAAACAGCGCGTGAACCGGGGGAAGAAGCGAGGGACAGCGGCTTTGTAGGGACGGATTTCATCAGGGAAACGGTTTTCCAGGCGGGCTTCTTCCCGGAGGATGACGGTGGGATAAATCACGATGAACGGAACCAGCAACAGCGCTGCCGCAGTTTCGCTTGCGCTCATGATCGCAAAGCCAACGGCGAGCAGCGAGCTTCCGAAATAGAGCGGATGACGGGTGAGGGCGTAGACACCGGACGTCGCGAGACTCGAATCTTTTTGAATCACGCCGGCGGCAAGGGCTCGGAACCCAGCGCCCACCAATGCTACAGGTAGGCCGAGCAGTATGGACGGAATGGTGGGGTTAGCGAAATACAATACCGCCGGCGCGATCGCGAAGGCCAGCGGAACGCGCAGCTTTTGAAGCATTATTTCGCGGGCTGGAGTGGCTCTCGGGCGTCGGCCAGCAACAGGCGTTTGCGGCAGGCCTCGTAAACGTGATCGACGGTGATGTCCATCATGCATTGCCAGTGATCGAGCGGACATTTGTCCCGCTCGTAACATGGCCGGCAGGGAAGCCGTCGCTCGACGACAATGTCTTCGCGCCGAAACGGTCCATTCCGATCACTGCTCGTCGGACCGAAGATGGACACGATCGGCGTGCCTATAGCGGCGGCAAAATGCATCGGGCCAGTGTCTCCACCGACAAATAGCCGAGCCTTCTCGCATAACGCGACCAGTTCCTCCAGCGAAGTCGCCACTTCGCGCACTCCATTTCCGGCCGAACGAACCAACCTGCTTACGAGTCTCTCTTCGCCGGGACCCCAGGTTACCGCTACGGGCAGCCCGTCGTTCATCAGCCTCAGTGCCAGTTCGCCATATCGTTCCGGCTCCCAACACTTGGTTGGCCAGTTGCCTCCGGGATTGATCACGATGTAGTCGGAGAGTCCGTTGAGCTTCTGAGCCATCGATCGTCTCGCCGGCTCCGTCGCGCGTAGCGGAACTTCGGTCTCCCAATTGGGATCAATACCCAGCGGTCTCAGCAGTTCCATCTGTTGGTCGATGATATGAATGCGCTTCGGGGTGACAACCTCCGTGTAGAAAAACCTGCTCACGGATTCCTTCAGAAAGTCCCGCTCCCATCCGATGCGGATCGGAGCTCCGGAAAGGTAGGCGAAGAAGGCGGATTTAAGAAGTCCTTGAAAATCGATCGTGCCGTCGTAACCGTCGGTGTGCAACGCCCAAACGAATTCCGCGATCTCTTTCGCGCTGCCGATTCCAGGGCTGTTTCGCCACTGGTAGGTGTCAATTGGGATAAGCCGAACCCCTAGCCCGCTGAGCTCAACCACGATCTTGTTCTTTCGTTCGATCAGCCAGTCGATTTCGGCTCCCGGAAACGCCTGCCGCAATTGCGCGACCGATGGCAGACAATGAACGATGTCACCAAGTGAACCAAACTTCACCACGAGAAACCGGCTCGGCCTGGCGCCTTTCAAGCTCTCGAGACTCGCTTTCGTGATCACTGGCGTGCTTTCTCCAAAATGCGCTCGATGATACCGCGTGTGGAGTGATTTTTCGGGTCGCCTGTAATGCGCACCGCACCGTGGTAAGCAAGCACCTGATCTCGCTCGGGCACAGTCTGCTCAGTATAGTCGGTTCCCTTCGCATGTATGTCAGGGCGAAGCGTATCCAAAACACGCGAGACATCCGGCTCGTCAAAAACCACAATGAAGTCCACGCATTCCAGCGCCTCGACAAGCGCGACACGCTCATTCTCATTCAGAATAGGCCTGCCTTGATCTTTGATCGCGCGCACGGACCGATCGCTGTTGACGGCAACAACCAGAGCATCGCCGAGAGCGCGCGCAGCCTGCAGGTAGCGCAGGTGTCCGACATGTAGAATGTCGAAGCAGCCGTTTGCAAGGACAACCTTTTTGCCTCGCAGCAATTCCGGCAATTCCTCCACACGCCGAAGTTTCACGATGCGTCCTCCTCCACCGCTCTGACGAGTTCTTCGTAGGTCACGGGCCGGGTTCCATATTTCATGACGACAATGCCACCTGCATAGCTGGCCAGTCGTGCAGCCTCATAATAGCTGCCTCCGGCAGCCAGCGCGAGCGTGAAAGTCGCGATAACCGTGTCTCCGGCTCCGGTGACGTCCGCGATCTCGTCGCTCCCATGGATTGGAATTTGAACCGTCTTTTTACCACGCTCAAACAGCGCCATGCCATCTTTTCCGCGCGTGATGAGCAGCGCGTCGTGCTTCAACTGGCGAAGCAGCGTGCGGCCGGCCCATTCGAGCTTTTTTGCGTCTTTGCCGATCGATATCCCAAGGGATGCTTCGACCTCTGGTTCATTGGGTGTGGCAGCCGTCATTCGCGGAAAGGTTTCGAGAGAGTAGCGTGAGTCAATCGTGGCCGGAATTCCGTTCGACCGGATTTTGGAAACGAACTGCGGCGTCACCAGGCCGTACCCATAGTCAGAGACGAGGAGCGCATCTGCGTGGCTCAGTGATATTTTTAGCTTTTGCTCGATCCCCGCGTGGCCAACTGCCTTGCCCTCCTGAACGGGGCCGCCGGAGTCGATCCGCACAATTTGTTGGCGCTGCGAATGAACCGCTCCCGCCAGAATCCGCATTTTGGTCGGCGTGCGATACGACTTTGCCACCCGTATTCCGCTAACATCGATTCCCCGGTCTGAAAAAAATTGAACGAGCTGGTGGCCTTCGGAATCGTCGCCGATGATGCCCACCGGTATCGGCTTCGCGCCGAGCGCGCTTAGATTGTGGATGGCATTTGCCCCGCCTCCCGGAACGACCTGCGTTTCGCGGTGGTTCAGAATCAAGACGGGCGCCTCGCGCGAGATTCTTGAAATCTCGCCATAGACAAACACATCAGCGACCAGGTCGCCGAGCACCACGATGCGTTTGTCCTTGAATCGTTCAACGACTGGGCGAAGCGGGCTCATCGGAGTGCTCCAGCAAGAATTACTTCGACGGCTTCCATCAGGTCCTCAGCCACAAGGTGGGGCTGGTGCTCGCTGTCCTTATGCTTTTCCCGTTCGTCTCGTCCGTAGCCGGTCAAGACCAGCACGGATTTTGCACTCACTGCATAGGCGGTCTCGACATCCACATGCTTGTCGCCGATAACATACGATTCAGTCAGATCGATGGCCAATTCCCTTTGCGCGCGAAGCAGCATCCCTGGATTCGGCTTACGGCATTCGCACCCAGCATCGGGGCCATGCGGGCAGAAATAGATCGCATCGAGTTTCGCGCCATGCCGTTCCAGTTCGGCTTGAAGGATATCGTGGACCGCATGCACCCCCGCTTCATCAAAATAGCCGCGTTCGACACCAGACTGGTTCGTGATCAAAACTGCTTTCATACCGCTTTCGTTAATCCGCCGGATCGCTGGGCCCGCCCAAACGAACGGCTTATACAGGCCGGGATCATACATGTACCCGACTTCTTCGGATACGGTTCCGTCGCGGTCCATGAAAATCGCTCTGTGCATAGAATTCGTTGGCGTAATTGGCGACATTCGCGGCCGCCAATTATGCGAATCACGCCAAAACTTCCCTCGCGGCCCGGCAAACATCCTCCACCGTCACGCCCGTCATACATCGATGATCGATGGGACAATCGCGCAACAGACAAGGGCTGCATTCTACCGGATGTTTCACGATACGCGTGCGTGGGCCGTAAGGTCCTGTAACTCTCTCATCCGTTGAACCAAATACGGCAACCGTCGGCACACCGAGCGCCGCGGCGATGTGCATTGGCCCGGAGTCATTGGTAATCATTAAAGAGGATTCTGCCAGGACACCGATTAATGTTTCCAGGGACGTCTTACCGCTGAGCACCGCGGTACAGTTTTTCATTCGTTTCCGGATGTGTTCGGCCATGAGCCGTTCGCCGAGCGATCCAATGATAGCGACGTTTAGAGATACTTCGCGCGCGAGGATGTCCGCCACTTCGGCGAACCGGTCTTCGTACCACCGCTTTGCCGATCCATACGCTGCGCCGGGATTCAAAACCAGAAAAGGGGCGCCGTATGGAATGCCCTCCGCATTCAACAGTCTCCGAGCGTTGGCGCGCTCTTCGCTGGTCGCTTCGATTAGAATCGATGGCCGTTCGGTGTTCACGGAGAGCATTTTCACGAGATCAAGATAGTAATGCACCTGGTGGGGCGATTCATCTCCCGGCAAGACAGCTTCTGTTAGCATCCAACCACGGCCATCCGTCGCGTAGCCAACGCGGCGCGGCACTCGTCCGAGAAAGATCATCAGCGCGGATTCGAATGAATTGGGGAATAGCAATGCGAGATCGAATCGGCGCCTTCGAATCTGGCGGGTGATGCGGGTCCAATCCAGAAGCCGCGACGGCCTGGGTTCGTTCCACACGTTATCGATGAACGGCACGGACATGAAAAGTCCGGCTACCCAGGGCCGCACCAGCAACGTAATTTCAGCGTCAGAGAAGTGCGCGCGTATGGCTTTCATTGCAGGGATAGCCAGAACAGCATCGCCGATCCAGTTCGGACCTCGGATCAGGATCTTGTCTACACGCATTACAGCTTCGGCAGGCGGCTAAGAATGATAGACATTAGCCGCTCGAAGTCCGGAATGTTAACAGAGATCCGAAGGTACAGGAAGTCTGTGACTCCGAGGCCCAGGAGCCGCACCGCATCCTTTTCGGTTGTAATTCGTATTTCACCGCCGACGTTTTGGACATCATGAGGTGAGAAACGATGATGATCGCGGAAAGGCACGCACTTCACGGGACGGATGCCTAGCGATTCCACGGTGGCGAAGAATCGTTCGGGCTTGGCGATCCCGGCAAACGCGACGATGGCCCGTCCCTGGAGCGTTTCGGGAGGGATCAACACGTCTTCCTTGTATATGCCCTGAATCTCGGTTCGAACCGTGAATGACGGAATAGGCAAGGACGGTGCTCCGGCTCCCGGAATTTCCTGAACGCACGCCAGGTGAGCCCGCGATATGGCGCTCTTCGGCTCTCGCCAATGTCCAACCGGCAATAGCGCTTCACCGGCGGCCCACTCGACGGGATCGATCGTCACGATGTCCAGGTCACGGTGGAGCCGCCAATGCTGGAATCCGTCATCGAGAAGGAAGATGTCGCCAAGCTTATTGCGTTCGGCCAGGAGTCCGGCTTGGTACCGATCGGCCCCGACAACGACGGGAACATTGCCGAGGCGGCGGGCCATCATGTAAGGCTCGTCGCCAACATCTTCCCACCCAACCCTTACCGGGCTGGCCGCCGGTACGACCACAATTTCGCGGCTGGTTCTGCGGTACCCTCGAGACAGGATCACCGGATGAAAACCGCGATCGCGCAACCTTTCTGCAAGGGCGATCACGAGTGGGGTTTTGCCGGTTCCGCCCAGCGTGAGATTGCCGATGCTGATGACAGGGTGACTCAGCCGCAGACTAGACAGAACCCCGGAGCTATAAAGCTTTTCACGAGCGTGGAGTAAAAACCGGAACGCCGCTCTCACCTGCCGGCCTCGACGGGCCGGAGAAATCGCAGCACCCGATCGGTAGCTCCGGTGTTCTGTTCCACGATCGCGCGGGCACGCCGTCCAAGCTCTGAAGCGTGATGCGGGTCTGCCAGGAGTTTTTCAACGGCCGGCGCAAGCTCAGCCGCACTCTGAATCTGCACCGCCGCCTTCGCGTCGAGGAATAGGCAAGCCATGTCCCGAAAATTTTGCATATGCGGCCCAAAGATAATCGGTTTTTGGTGCCGCGCGGGTTCGAGCACATTGTGCCCGCCCTTCGGCACGAGCGACCCTCCCATAAAAACCACGGTCGCATATTGAAATGCCGCAGCCAGCTCGCCGATCGTGTCGAGGAGTAATATTTGATGAATGTAGCCGCCGGGCTTTAGCCCGGCGGTCCCTTCAACCAGCCGAGTTCGGCGCACACAACCAAGCCCTCGTTGCTTCACCAACTCTTCCACCTGGTCAAATCGATTGGCGTGCCTTGGCGCAATAACCAGCTTCAAATCAGGATTCGTCTTGCTTATCGCAGCAAATGCGTCCAGCACCATCTCCTCTTCGCCCGTTGTCGTACTGGCGGCAATCCACACCAGACTCCAACTCTGAAGCAGCTTGGCCAACGTGGCGTCAAGCACCCGGCTCGATCCCACCACGTCGTATTTCAGATTCCCGAAAACCGTCACCTTTTGCGGATCTGCTCCGATCTCCTCGATCCGCTTCCGGTCCATCTCCGATTGCATCCCCAGGATCATGTAATCCGCGAACACCCGCCGCAACCAGCGCCGAACCAGGCGGTACCGTGGGAACGATTTATCGGAAATTCTTCCGTTGATCATCACAACGGGAATTTGTTTGCTTCTGCAAATCCGCAGGAAGTTCGGCCATATCTCGGTCTCGGCAATGATTACCATTTGCGGATTGACGCGATCCACTGCGCGCCGTACGCAGAACGGCAGATCAATTGGGAAGTAAAACGTATGATCGATAATGTCCCGGCGTTCGCGCGCGAGTTGCTGCCCGGTGGGTGTGGCCGTCGAGACCACAAGAGGTTTTCCGGGGAATTGCCCACGCAGTCGCTCTACCAGCCTTTCGACGGCCTTCACCTCGCCGACCGAAACCGCGTGCACCCAAACGGCGTGCCGCAATGGAGGCAGGCTCGGAAAGCCGAGCCGGTCCGGCAAGGTCGGCAGATATTTTCGAAACCGAACGATGTAATACGGCAGCGTTAAAAGAAGGCCCAGGCCAAGAATCAACGTGTATGTGAAATACATACCCGCCGCAGTATACTTTTGATTTGCTGATTTCGGGAATTAAGGGATAGACACCGAATTCTTGGACTTCAGAATTCGGTGTCTATCCCTTACAGGAGCAGCTATGGCAATTAGAGTAGGCATCAACGGTTTTGGCCGGATCGGACGCAATCTTTTCCGCGCGGCTATGGACGACAAAGGCATCGATATCGTTGCCGTCAATGACATCACGGATCCCAAAACACTCGCTCATCTTCTCAAGTACGACTCGGTACTCGGCAACCTGCAGTCCAGCGTCAAGTTTGGCGAAGACAATATCAATGTCGACGGCAAGAGCATTAAAGTATTCAAGGAAAGGGATCCCAGCAAAATCGACTGGCCTTCGCCGCCAAGCACAACGTCATTTCGAATGCGTCGTGTACAACGAATTGCCTCGCACCCGTTGCCAAAGTCGTCCACGAGAGCTTCGGAATCGATAGTGGATTGATGACCACCATTCACTCCTATACCAATGACCAGAAACTTCTCGATCTGCCTCATCCGGATTTGCGCCGGGCACGGGCGGCCGCGCTTTCGATGATTCCCACTTCGACAGGCGCCGCGAAGGCGATCGGACTCGTTCTGCCCGAGCTGAAGGGAAAGCTTGACGGAATCGCGATTCGAGTCCCAACGCCCGATGTGTCGCTCGTTGATCTCACCGTGCGGACGAACAAACCGGTGACGGTAGAATCGGTGAACCAGGCGTTGAAAGCTGCGGCCGGCGGGCCACTGAAGGGGATCCTTCAATATTGCGATGAAGAGCTGGTTTCAGCCGATTTTCTCCACAATCCAAACTCGTCCATCGTCGACGCGCCGCTGACAAGGACGCTTGGCGACAAGATGGTCAAGGTCTTTTCCTGGTACGACAACGAGTGGGGATTTAGCTGCCGGCTCCGGGATGTCATCAAGCTCGTAGCGACATAATGAGCAAACTCTCCATCTCAGATCTCGATCTGTGCAAGCGTGTGTTCATGCGCGTGGACTTCAATGTCCCGATCGCGGACGGGCGGATTACGGACGATACCCGCATCGAGGCGGCGCTCCCTTCGATTCGATATGTGTTCGAAAAAGGTGGGCGGCTCATTCTCGCCTCCCATCTGGGCCGGCCGAAAGGGAAGCCTGAACCCAAATACAGCCTGAGGCCGGTAGCGGCCCGGCTCGGTGAATTGCTGGGGAAGGCGGTCGCCTTTGCTCCGGACTGTGTGGGGCCGGAAGTCGAGAAAATGGTTTCCGAACTCCAAAACGGTCAAGCGCTCCTGCTCGAGAATCTCCGATTCCATGCCGAAGAAGAGAAGAACGACCCCGCTTTTGCGAAACAACTCGCAGCGTTGTGCGATGTCTACGTCAATGATGCGTTCGGCACCGCGCATCGCGCCCACGCGTCGACCGTGGGCATTGCTAAGTTCGTGCGCTGGGCTGTCGCAGGATTCCTGATGCAGAAGGAATTGGAGGCTCTCACTCATGCATTGACAAAAGCAGAGAAGCCTTATGTTGCGATTGTTGGCGGTGCCAAGATCTCGGACAAGATCGACCTGATCGAGAATTTCATCAGCATCGCGGACACGATCTTGATTGGGGGCGCCATGGCCTACACGTTCCTTCGCGCCAAAGGTCTCGAGACTGGAAAGTCCCTGGTGGAAACCGACAAGATTGATCTCGCGAAGGCCCTGCTGGCCAAGGCTTCTCAGAAAAACGTTTCGATTGAATTGCCGTTGGACCACGTCGTCGCGCCGAACGTGGATAGCCGGGAGTCTCAAGTAACCCGGGTGGATCGGACACCCGCAGATCGCATGGGGCTGGACATCGGTCCGGAGACGGTACGGCGTTATTTGGAAGTCATTCGACGGGCCAAGACTATCGTCTGGAACGGGCCGATGGGTGTTTTCGAGAATCCGAAGTTTGCCGAAGGCACTTTCGCGATAGCTCGAGCCGTCGCCGATTCCCACTCTTTCTCCATCGTCGGAGGCGGCGATTCGGCCGCCGCAGTAGCCCAGGCTGGCGTCGAATCCAAAATAACGCACATTTCGACTGGTGGCGGCGCATCGCTTGAATTTTTGTCTGGGCAGAAACTTCCTGGTGTCGAGGTGCTAACGAATAAGTAGATGAGACGCCCCATTATTGCTGGCAACTGGAAAATGTTCAAAACTCGTCCGGAGACCAGCGCATTTTTCGATGCACTGATCCCCGAGATCCAAAACGTCGAACATTGCGACATCGTTGTGGCGCCTCCATTCACGGCTCTGCCAACCGCTGTCGAAGAGGCCGACGGCACCCGTGTCGCGATCTCCGCGCAGGATGTCCATTGGGAGGAACAAGGAGCTTTCACGGGTGAGGTTTCCGTACGAATGCTCCTGGATGCAGGCTGCGCCTACACGATCGTCGGACATTCCGAGCGCCGCCAGTACTTCGGCGAGACCGACGAATGGGTTGAGAAGAAAGCTCGTGCGGCAGTGAACGGCGGTCTCGAGGCGATTGTTTGTGTGGGCGAAACGCTGTCCGAACGTGACGCCGGTCAGGCCCTGGAAGTGATGCGCAGGCAAGTCCAGCGCGGGTTGGGTCGATTGACGGAGGCGAACCTTTCCCATATCATTGTCGCTTACGAGCCCGTATGGGCCATTGGCACCGGGCGAACTGCGACGCCGGAAATCGCCGCCGAGATGCACGCCGAAATTCGTAAGGTCTTCGCTGAAATCTATAACGCGGCTGCGGCTGATTCACTTCGCATTCTGTACGGCGGGAGCGTCAAACCCGACAATATTTCGGCTCTGATGAACAAAGAGGATATCGATGGCGCGCTGGTAGGAGGCGCGAGTTTAGATCCTGCCTCGTTTGCAGCCATCATAAAATACGTATGACCTGGTTACCGACGATTCTCACCGTGTTTCACGTGATCGTTTCGATCTTTTTGATTTTGGTTGTGCTTCTTCAGCAAGGCAAAAGCGCCGACTGGTCGGGTGCCTTTGGTGGCGGCGGTACTCAAACCGCTTTCGGCTCTCGAGGTAGCGGCACCGTGTTGAGCAGAGCCACGACGGCCGCTGCAATCATTTTCATGATTACCTCGCTGTCGCTGGCGATTCTGATTTCGCGGCCCGGCGGGTCTTCCGTCGTGCGCGAGGGCGCCAAGCAGCAGAATCAACCTCAGCCGGCTCCCGGAAAGCAAACGCCCGCTGCCCCGCAACCGCAACAGCAGCAGGGCACGCCGGCTCCGCCCGCAACTCCGCCGGCTCAGCAGAAGAAGTAACGTAGTCGCGGGCTTTTATGCCTGCAGCACAAAGCCGAAGTGGTGGAATTGGCAGACACACCATCTTGAGGGGGTGGCGCCGCGAGGCATGCGGGTTCGAGTCCCGCCTTCGGCATTGCCAGCAAGTGCCGCTGAAAATGCAGGTTAGACCTAGTGCGTCATTGCGTAAACGATGACGTTGGTGACGAACTTGATGGAATACTTCGAGTAGTTCTCGGGGTATCGCCGGTCATCGGCCCACTCTAGTCCATCGCCGAGGTCGGTATTCCATGCCATAAGAATGCTTATTCGTTGATGTGGATCCAGGATGGCAAATACCTTTGGTTCTCTCCCGGATGGACCGTTCTCCCACTGATCACACTCGCGACATTCCGCGATTTCGTTGTTCGTCACCTGGATGATTTTGTCGATGTCATAGAAGCTGTGAAACAAGGGGTGTGAAGTATCCAGTTCTACTGGTGATGCATCGGGCAGGACTCGATGAATTTGCTCCAGAAACTTGCAGAACTCCTCGTCGCCGTGGAAGTCGTCGGCAAACCAGAGGCCGCCACGCGACAGGTACTCGCGCAAGGTTGCAACGTCACGCGGACCAAGAACCATCTGTTCGGGTTCGACAGAATAAATCAACGGGTAATCGAAAATGTTCTGCCTTGAAAGATCGACAACAACCGATGGACCAATGTCAATCCGGGTGAGTCGGCCTACGATCGTCGCTAAGTGAACGTCCATTGCCGGATAATCGGTGTACCAGTTCTTGAAAAAGCCAGGAATGCCTCCGGGATATCGGAGTCTGGCAAATTGAAATTCCCCAACCTGGTCCCCAGAACGAAATTTTGGCGTCTTGTCTACAGTCGGGGTTTTCGTTGTGTGGTCCGCAATCGGAGTTTCAGCGAAAAGAGACCACATCAGAGGCATGAACGCGACAACGGCGAGCCACTTTAAACGCAGCCTTCCTCGCATCTTTTGGAAGCCACTTGGGTCGTCAACCCTCACATTTTGAGCATAGCATCCGAGGGTCCATATCCGGCATGGCTCCAAAGTGATGGCTCGTTAGCCCAATTTGTATTGCTTCATCGGTTTACTAGGCAATCACCACCGCAAAATTGCTTCCTTCCCACTGCCCGCTCGACCAGCAAAAGGTGAACTTGACGGAGGCGCCGGACGGCAGAGAATCGGTTGGTATATCCAGAAAGTGGACGTTGAGGTTCGTGGGGATGGTCTTCTGTTCGTGTTTGGAGGACCAGCCGTCCGAGGTCCAGCAAATCACAGCAGGACTGAGCACTTCGATTCGAAGTTTGTACCCGAGCGGCGTCCATGTGCACTTCTGGTTGAATCGCCAGATCGTGTAGCGTGCAACAACTTTGTCGACCAAATATCGCCGAACGGTTTGCGGCGGCAAATCAAAAACACGTCCGTCTCGTAGCGAGCGAACAAGCTTGATGTATTCTGCGTGAGCCCACATCAAAGGCATGGCTGATCCTGAAGGGCGGCCATTGAACAATTCACGATCCGGGACGTCCGCAGCATCCCACACCTGTTCCGGAATAAATCCGCCTGGACTGGTTTGCGCTTCGATGACGCGTCGGAGTCGTTCGGCGCCGTCACGATTTCCGCGCGCCAATTCGTAATGGGCGCGCTCGCCGGTCAGGAGTGGCCAGCCGCGCCCGATGCCGGTGCCGTCAAAAGGACTTCCGTCGTCATGTTCTCCGTACCCATCTTTGTTATACCGGTGCCAAACGGGTCCTGTCGCGGTTTCTGTCTTCAGAATCGCGTCAATCACTGAAATGGTGTTCAGTATCCGGGGGTCATCGGCGGCACGCAATCCGAAGCGAACCAGTGCCAGGGCATCTGGGCTGAGGATGGCGGATGCTTCCGCCGAGCATTGATCAGGAGGCCGGTTCTTAATTGGAACGAAGCCGTAATAGGGTGAAGGCGCATCGGCCACATCGGCGGCTGCGATCCGGACGTAGTAGCCTTCGATGGCATGCATGCGTGCCAGTTCCGAGCCGGTGACATATGTCCATCTTTCGATATTCGTGTTCCAGATGTCGGCCGTCTCTCGAAGATGGACGGCGGTTTCTGTTTCGCCGTATTCGTCCGCGAAATCTGCTGCGGCGAGCAAGGCCGCAACTTCGACGGCGAGCGTGAATGGTGAATAGCCCGCATCTTCTTCCCATCGATCTTCTGGAGTTACTGGTCCATTACAAACGAGGTAAGCTGCGGCCTTGCGCACGGCCGGCCAGACGTTCAATCGCCCCAAACCGTTTGCACGGCGCAGCGCATCGGCAAGCAGTATGGGGAAAGCCGTCTCGTCCATCTGAATGCCCGTCCAGTAAGGAGTGCCTTCCAGCCACATGTTTTGTGCCCAATGCCCGTCGGGTTCTTGAGTTGAGATGAGATAGACCAGTACCTGGTAAGCTCCCGCGACATCGCCGGCCGCGAGCAACGCTCCAGCTCCTTCCACCTGGTCGCGCGTCCACACGAGGTGGTAGCCGCCGAGATCGTCGTCGCCTTTTGAGAAACCCCACGGTATGGAGGGGCTCGCGATGATGCCTCCCGGAATGTCCTTCGACTCGCAGGTCTTCAACAGAGCCGTGCTCACTCGGTAGTGGTTAACTTCAGACGCTCCGTTGTCGAGTGGCTCGCATCGCGTCTGATAGTCTTGCCATTCCTGAACGTATTTCGTTATCGAGTCATCGAACGGCTGCACCAACGCGCTAAGCGCCTGTTGACCAGCTTCTTCGGCATCACGGCCGAAGCCAAGCGCCAGAATAAACTCGCCTTCACGGGGAATAACGATTTCGCCCGTGAGTGCGATATTGCCGTCTGGAGCATCATCAAAGAACCACGTCATGCGTTTGTGCGCGCTGATATCCTGCCACCCGTCACTGAATCCGGCGTAGCCGCAGCTCATCGCTTTGAACAAACTCGAGCATGCGAGCGCCAACGTTGTTCCTCCGCGCTGTGCGAACAGCATGGGTGTACCTTTGTGCGTGCCAGTCCAACCGTGGTTGCCAGATCCGTGATTTTCGAGATGCGGCGCGAGCAGCGCGTACAAGTGATAGTCCGGCACGGAACCGATCAACGCTTCAAACTGGATCGCCTGCAAAACCACATCGCGGCGTGGGTCGGTGATGATTGTCTTTCGAATTCGGTACCGGCCCTGTTTACACGTATTGGTGAGGTGATAGCCCGGAACACCTGTCGCAATTGGGCTGATGACGTGGTTCGCATCTCGCTTCTCTTCGGAAAAGAAATCCACTCCATCAGCTATGAGTAGCCCAAGATCTCGAATGTTCGGCTGGTCGATGAATGGAAAATAGACTTCGTCCAGGATGCCATGCGAGATGGTGAACCAGACTTTGCTCTGCGGCCCAATTGAAGTGCCAGCCCCGGTCTTGGCACTGGATGTCCACGTGGCATTGATTCCCGGTCGGCCTGGAGGAATAGACTCCGTCATCGGCGAATTTCTAGTGGTTGGCTAATCGCCTTTCTGCAACTCTGAAGGCGCATAATGCTGGCTCATTCTCCAGAGGAAATCCATCTCTTTCCGCGTCGAAGCGAAGATAAACGTAACATTTGATTGTTGGCAAAGTTGGCTTGAAGCGAAGTCCCCTCCTTGGCAAAGGAGGGGTGGCTGCGGCCATTAAGAAAATGTCGCGAAGCCACCTCAACGGGCGCGGACGGGGTGGTTCGATCAAGAGAAATTGTTTTGGAGTTTGGACGAACCACCCCGTCCGCGCCTTTCAAGGGAACGGGGATATCTCTTGAAGGCGCGTCCACCCCTCCTTTGCCAAGGAGGGGAGTCTGCTCCGCCCAAGCGTTCAGTGCTTCGGGAATTTGGGTGAGCATTGTTCTAACGGCCCGCCGGGCGTAGAATGACAGTACCCTTTCTAGTTTTCTCACGCTGTTTCTAAAGGCGCTTTGATGATTGTGCTCACGTTAGTTTTGCTGCAATTCATGATTTCGGCCAAGGCAGGGCTCGTCAACTATGTCGACGGGCAAGCCACGGTGCGCCTTTACGAGCAAGTGCCCGCTGGCATGCCGATCCAAACTGGCTCTGGAGGGCACGTTGAGCTTTTGCTCAATCCCGGATCATTCATCCGGCTTGATGAGGAGACTACGGTTGTCTTCGATTCTGTCGACCTTACCAATGTTGTGGTTCGCGTCGTATCCGGCACGGCAGTAATAGAGTCTGCCAACGTTGATAAACACACTCCGATCAGAGTCACCACGGGAAGCTTACTAGTGTTGATCGCTTCTCCGGGTTTGTATCGCTTCTCCGGGGACACGGCATCCGTGCTCGACGGAAAACTCCAAACGGCAGACTCCAGGGTTTCGGTCAAGAAAGGACGACAAGTCACCGCGAACGGTGATCAATATCAGGAGAGCAAGCTCATAGCGAGCGCGGAATCCGATGGTTTGAACCGTTGGAGCCAGCAACGGTCGTCAGAACTGTCGAGAGCAAACGCTCTGGCCTATCGCGACCATTCGACAGGAGGCTTCAGCCCGTTCGGCCTTTACGGTGGGGGTTGGGGACTGTTTCCGAACAGAGCCGCCTGGATCTACAGCCCATTCCTTAGCGGCTTCACGTTCATCCCCCAACACACTTATCGCTCTTATTACGGCTATGCGTTCGTTCCGATCTTCGTCTTCGCGCAGCGCGGTATTTCAGGAGCGACCGCTCAGACGCTCCGATCAACACCCTCAAATACAAAACCTGCACAACCTCAATCCGGCACGACCCGAGGTTCCGTCGCTACGCCCCGTCCCTCGAGTGGTACAGCCGTACGTCCCTCCAGGGGTTCGACCATGGGAAGCGCCTCGGGTGGCAGGCACGGTGGTCGAGCCGGGTCACACGCCCGCCGCTGATTTCTGAATCAACCCTCTCGGCGATGCGAACGCGGGCTAAAGCCCGCGACTACATGCTTAGCAGAAACGTTGTCGCAATATGTAGTCGCGGGCTTTAGCCCGCGTTTGTACGCATTACCGATCCACCAAAATTTCGTTGCCTTTTTCGGCCAGCGCCACGGCGGCCACGGCGATGGCGTACGCCGCCAAGTGATATCGATTGGGAAGTTGTCCGGTCCACAAGTATTTCATTAGTGAAGCGGCAGCCGGGAACATGACGACAATTGAAGAAACGGTAAACGCGTCGGCGTTATTGGTGTATGCGCTGAAGAAGAAGCTGTCCGCAACGAAGAAGACGATCGCAATGAGACCTGCAGCATAGACGGCGTCTCCAGCCGGGAATGAGATGGGCTGCTGCCTGAACCGGGTGACGGCGAGGGCTCCCAGGGTCATTCCGATCATGGGTATGTAACAAAAGAGCATGATGCCGAACTGCGTATACGGTTTTAGTTTTTGTTCGAGAATGACGTTTCCTAGAGCATAAAAGAGGACTGCGATACACGCGTAGATCACTGGCCGCATTTGCTTCTCCTGGAACCTAAGGATTGGAGGCTGCCTCGATAGGATCGATATCTTGGAGGTAAACCGCCGTCCGTTTCAAGTATTCATGAGCCGGTTCGGGCAAACCAATTCCAGTGTCCGCAAGCAGACGGGAGTTGTCGAAGCGCTGGCTAAGGTCGATGAAGGGCCAGTAGGCTTCGAGACCTGACAACAGGATCCGTGCTTTTTTCTTCCCGAGCCCGCAGCGGATGTACGCGATGTGCTCCGCATACATGGACAACGCCGAATCCGGATCGCCGTTTCGTAGCCAGCTCTTCATCAGGTCCAAATCCGATTTGGAACAGAAAGCAAGGGGAGGTTTCCCGGACTCCTCATAATCGATGGCTTCGAGCGTTTTACGGCAAGTCGTTGCCGAAGCACCGGCGCTGACGTGATACGTCGTATGCCGCCGGTGTCCCATCATGAGCCGCAGGATCGCACTGGCGGCGTAATCCACGGGGATGATGTCGCATACCGCATCCGGGTTGCAAAAGAACATCCGGAGCTGCTTGATGGCGACAAGGATCCAGGCGATGTCGAACGAGCGCGGCACGACGCGTCTTGTGTCGCCCAGCAGGATGGATGGCCGAATCACGGTAAGTTTGTTGCCAGGGATCATCGCCCGCGCCGTCACTTCGGCAAGCATTTTGGATCGGGTGTACCCCACAAGATGCCTGGCGGAAAGGTTAGGCTCGTCTTCACCGAGCGTTTTGCCCATGACGTCCTCGCCCGCGCCAGCGATCGTCGCCGTCCCAATGTGCGCGAACGCTTCCAACGAAGGAAGCTGCGACGCCCAGGAAGCGACTCGATGCGTGCCGCGCACGTTGGTCTCGACGAGCACGGGATACTTCTGTTTGAGGAACGATGTGTTGGCGCCTGCGTGAATGACCAGATTGATGTCTTTTAGCGCCGGATGGCCCGCAAGGCGCGTCTCCAGTTGGTCGTCCGACAAATCTCCGGCAACCGCCACGATCCTGTCCGGATCGTAAGCGTCTCCGTGCAGCAGAAAAACACCTTCAAGCCGTTCTCTGGCTTCGGCGTCACATTCCGCGCGAACCAGGCAGGCAATCTTCTCTGCCCGGTCCGTCTTTGAGAGCGCAACGGCAAGCTCACCGCCGAGGAATCCAGTTGCGCCCGTGAGAAACACCTTCCACATTAAAATGCTCCTACAGGTAATTCGCGATGCCAATCCTGTTTCAGGCAGAACCAGTGGGACATGCAGGAGGCGCCCGGCCAGCGAGAACCGTGACATCCCGATGCGAGAATGAAGCATGCTTGTTCGAGTCTGCGACGCTCCTGGTAACTTCCACCCGCAGGAACCATACTTCAGTGATGTGGGCGTTAACCAGTTGCTCGAGCAGCGTCGCCAGGCAGGAGTCACAGTCCGTTTGGGTAGGACTTTTGACAGCAACCAGAACTTTATTGTAGCGATTCGAGTTCGAAAAAAGGCTCGCGCTGCAGATTTCATCGTCCTCGGTAGATATCGCAAAGACAACGAACACGAGAATCAGAACGCAAGCATGAATCCGCTTCATGAAACTCCGTCATGGACCAGATGCATCGGCTGCAGCAAACCCTCGATCATAATCCGGCTTTTGTTTCTATCGCAACTCGATCGCTGCAGCAAACTCCTCGGTTCTTTGACGTTCGACAAATCCAATGCGCTGGTCGACGGCTTAAAATTCAAACACCATCCCGGCAGAGGGCAAGATAGGGAACATACTATAAAAATTGGGATAACTACGGCCAGTGCTACTGTCGTAAGGGCCCGGTGTGTCGAAGTCGCGGTTGGTGTGATTGGTCAGGTTCACGATCTCGGCAAACAGTGTTGTCTTGAACTTCTGGCGCACGTAGGCCTTGTTCAGCCGCAGATCCGTGCGCTGGTAGGCCGGAGCCCGCAAGCCGTTGCGGTTCTCAGCCAGCCAGTAGCCGCCTTGCTCGAACCGATAGAATCCGGGCAAGGGCATGCCGCTGCCGTAGGTGAAGCGCCCGCTAAGATTGACAGTGGGGCGCAGCCGGCGGCTCAGATAGGCATTGAAGGTGTGGCGCTGGTCGTAGTCGGATGGGAACTTGAGGTGCAAATAGCCATCACTGATGATTGCGCGTCCGTAGGCATAGGAAACCCATCCGGTGAAACCATTGGCCGTCCTCCGCTGGACAGACACCTGCACGCCGCGGGCATAACCGCGTTGCGAGTTGAGCAAAGGCGCGTTCGGCAACGCCTGGAAGATCGTTCCGTGGTCAAACAAGCGGGGGTCTAGCGCTGGGCGCGCCAGCAGGTCGCGGTCCTGCCGGTCGTAGAACTCCAGCCGCAGACGGGTGCGCTCATCCAGCCGTTGCTCTACGGCGGCGTCATAATGCGTCGCCCTCTCCGGCAGCAGGCTGCCGCGGGCGAAAATCGAGAAGAACTGGTTCAACTCCGGAAACTGCCCGTACTGTCCCCAGTCCAGTTCCAACCGCGTTTTGGTCCACGGCTCAAACGACACGCCGGCATACGGTGATGTGATCTCGGCAGAGGCCACGCTATACTCGTCCTGGCGCACACCCGCTCTCAAGTGGCCCCGGCCGGAGGCGAACCCGAAGGATTGCTGTACGTAAGCCCCGGCTTGATGTCCTGCGCCGCGAAAGACGTCCAGCGCGGCCGTGAGCACCGGGGCGTAAACGAACTGGTTCGCCAAGCCGTCCTGCCGCAGGTGCCGGAACAGGCCGCCAAAGTCCAGCGTGTTCATTTTGCCCCAGACGACGCTGGCGTCGCTGCGCCACGTCCATTCGCCGTAGGTTTGGTTTGATAGTTCGGCGTTGTCGCGATTGGCCACTTCACCCCTCTCACGCGACCATGCCAGCCGGTTGGTGATCAACAGGTGCTGGCTCGGAGCATACCGGGAACCCAGGTTGAGCAGCGTGAAGCGGAAGCCGCTGGTCATCACCGAGTTGACGCCAAGCTCGCTGCGAAAGCGTGTCCGGTCAACGGAGGAGGCGCCGTCCAGGTAGCTCAAACTGAGGTTGTGCCGAGGGGTGAGGTCATAAGCAAGCCGCGCCTGGCCGTCGGTGAAGCCAAAGACGAAGGGCGCCTGGTCACCGAAGTCGATCCGGTTGAGGATGTACTGCAGGTAGCTCTTGCGGAAAGCCGCTAACCACGATCCGCGCTTGCTCGTCCCCCACGGCCCTTCTACCAGTACTCCCCCGTTGGAAGCGCTGGCGCTGAATCGCCCTTGAATTTCCTCGCGATTGCCTTCCCGGGTCTCGACGGCAAGAATACCAGCGGTGCGGTCCGAATAGCGGACTGGCCATGCGCCCTGATATAGAGTCATGTCGTCCGTTAAGTCGCCGTTGAAGATGGTCAACGAGCCATTGTCGGCTTGACCGTCGGTGGTATGGAAGGGGGCGTGGAGCAGCACTCCATCCAGGTACAAACCGATGCGGCCGAAAGGGGCGCCGCGGATTGAGAACTCCGAGGAAAAATCGTTGTTCGACGTCACACCCGGCAGGCTCTGGACGGCCCGTAGTGGGTCGTCGGCGAGCACGCTGGCCAGGTTCTTGCGCTCCTCGCCCTCAAGCGTGAACGCGGAGGCGCTGCTTTCGGTCTCGACTCCAAATACGTCCGCCGAGACCGTCACACTATTCGTGAGCTTGCCGGTCGAAGATGTCAGCACGACGTCGAAGCTCCTGGTTTGCCCGGCCGCCAAAGCAAACTCCTGGCGGATCAGATAGTAATCCACTGTTGCCGCCTGCAGCACGTAGTTGCCGGCCGGTACCCCGGCGATGTGAAATGTCCCGTCCTCGCCAGTGACTGTGCGGAACGACGTGCCCAAGAGCTGAACCTGAACCAGAGCGAGCGGTTCGTTGCCGCGTGAACTGACGACGCGGCCATTCACTTCGCCTGTCTCCTCCTGCGCAACGGCAGAGACGGCAACGAACAGGCAGAGTGTAGACAGTATGAGCTTCGAGCGTAGACCCATCCCGCTCCCATTATCCCCGATTTTGCAGCAGTCCCTCAAATTCGTCACGCCGCCCCTCTTACGCGCATCAGCTTCTGGAGTTGAATGAAATGATGAATCCACCAATAAGTATGAACGCGCCTCCTAACAAGACAGCAACCGTCGGCCGCTGGCGAAATACGAGCCACGAAATCAACTGCGCATGGATAAAGAAGAACACGACGTAAACACCCAACAGGGAGCCAAAGTCCCAAGGCGGCGCATTGACGACGTAACCATAGCTGAACAATACGATTGCGCCCACTAGAAAAAAAGATGTCCTGGCGATGATGGTGGATGAATGAAGACCTGAACGTATCAGCGCATCACCACCAGCTTCCAAGAGAGCCGCAGCAAACAGTAACAGTATCGTCATGTTTCACCCTAGAAACGGCAGTTGGGCAGAAGTCCGATGGCCACTCCCATTATCCTGCAATCACTAATGAAGGCAGCGATGGTCACCCATACAAACGCGGGCTAAAGCCCGCGACTACACATTGCGACAACGTTTCGGCTAAGCCTGTAGTCGCGGGCTTTAGCCCGCGTTCGCATCTAACAGGGCTTTAAGATTCACTCAAGCCAGTTCGCAAAGTGGGTTCGGCTCCCAAATGGTGCTAAGGTGACAGGAGCCGGTCGCCGCGAATGATGGACCAAAACCGCATTCAATCCCTGGCTCGTCTTTGCGCAAGTCTTCTGATCGTCTCTGGGATCACGTTCCTCTTCCGGCGCATCGTTACGGAAGTTAACAGTACCACGATAGCACTGACTCTCTTGTTGGCAATCCTCGGCATTGCGACGGAGTGGGGACTACTAGAAGCGATCGTTTCTTCGGTGGCGGGGATGCTGTGCTTCAATTTTTTCTTCCTGCCTCCCGTTGGGACCTTCACGATCGCGGACCCACAGAACTGGGTCGCACTATTTGCGTTTCTCGTAACGGCGGTCGTTGCCAGCCAGCTTTCAGCGAGGGTCAAACAAAGGGCTCTGGAAGCCACACGACGGCAGCATGAGATGGAGAGGCTGTATGAACTGAGCCGCGGGTTGATGCTCATCGACAACCGGTCTGCCATGGCTGAACAAGTCTCACACCGGATCGCGCAGGTATTCGGTCTCCCTTGCGTCGCAGTTTTCGACCGTAAGAGAGAGCATGTCTACAGGACTGACCCACAGGATCTTTTGGTTTCCGATAGCAAGCTGCGGGACGTAGCGCTCCAGGGCACCGTCTTTCACGATTCAGCGGCGCGCCTGGCCGTCTTGCCGCTCAGTCTCGGCGGGGAGCCTGTGGGCAGCCTGGCGATTAGTGGCGGTGCGATATCCGACACGGCGTTGCATGCCATCGGTAATCTGACTGCGATTGCGATGGAGCGAGCACGAGCCGAGGAGACAGCCAGCCGTATGGAGGCGGCGCGACAAAATGAAGAAATGAAGTCCATGCTCCTGGACGCCCTCGCGCACGAATTCAAGACGCCCCTTACTTCGATCAAGGCTGCAGCATCTTCCATACTGGATGAAGAATCGCCTGCCCAGAAGGAACTGGTCACAATCATTGATGAGGAAGTGGACCGGTTGGATTCTCTGGTCAACGAAACGATTTGGATGGCACGCATTGAGGCGGGCGATCTGCGTTTGCATAAACTCCCGCACGCTGTCGCTAATTTGATTGATATCGCGCTCGAGAAGCTAAGGATTCTATTGAAGGATCGAGAGGTTAAGATCGAGTGCTCGCCAAGTCTCCCTGAGGTTTTCGCAGATGCGGAGTTGGCTGGTCTCGCCATCCGTCAGCTTGTAACAAACGCTCTGAAGTACTCCAATCCGGAGTCTCCAATCGTGATTCGAGCAGACGTTGCGGACCGCTCAGTGAGAATCAGTGTCCGAGATTCCGGACCAGGCATTTCCCAAAAGGAGTTGGCTCGCGTCTTTGAGAGGTACTATCGTTTGGCAGTCACGGCCAGCCGTGTTCCTGGGACTGGAATGGGGCTTACGATTGCGCGGGATATTGTTCGGGCTCACGGCGGCGACATTGGAGTGAACAGCGAGCCTGGGCTAGGCTCCGAATTCTTTTTCACACTGCCCACTGCGGGGAAGAAAAAGGAAGAAGGATCATGAGCGCCGGCAAAATCCTCATAGTCGATGATGAACCGCAGATCCGTCGGGTGCTGAAAGTCATTCTCACCGGCGAGAGATACGAAATCGTCGAAGCTCGCTCCGGAGAGGCGGCTCTATTGCAGTTCCGAGAGTTCCTGCCGGATTTAGTACTCCTCGATTTGAATATGCCGGGGATGGGAGGCCTGGAGACGTGTCGCGTGATTCGAGAGACATCGGATGTGCCTGTCATCATTCTGACGGTGCGGCCGCAGGAAGATGAAAAGGTAGAATTACTGGATGCGGGCGCAGACGATTACGTCACCAAACCGTTCGGCAAGCGAGAACTGCTGGCCCGCATCCGTGCGGCTCTCCGCCGGTCGCCAGCCTCTCCTGCCACAGGCCCACACGCATTCACATCGGACGACCTGGAAATTGATTTCGAAGCGCGCAAGATTCGAGCGGGCAAGAAAAACGTTCGTCTGACACCGAAAGAATTCGACCTTTTGCGTTACCTGGTTTCGCAGACGGGAAAGCCCGTGCCTCACCGGGAATTGCTCCAAGCCGTTTGGGGCCCGGACTACGGCGATCAAACCGATTATCTGCGCGTCTTCATTACACATCTCCGCAAGAAGATTGAACCCAATCCTTCCAAACCACAATACATCCTGACGGAACCCTGGGTGGGCTACCGCTTTGCGGGATCGACGGAATCATCGCATTAACATCAAAGACAAACGGGGGGGCAGGCTTTCCCACCGACACTTCGGGAACCGTCAGACTTTAGTACTGGATTTCGTAATTACGGTCACATACACGAAGGCAGCCGCGGATTGCACTCTCACCCGGCGCTTCGCGCCACCCTCTCCCAGGGGGCCCCCAGGGGGAGAGGGATTTCGATTCAGGCGCCCTCTCCCCCGGGAGAGGGTGGCCGAAGGCCGGGTGAGGGTGCAATCCGCGGCTGCTTATTCATACGTAACCGTATTTATGAATAGGTGACTTAGCGAAACCTTAAGCCCTTCTTAGCAACTTCTTAGCGTCCGGAGAGCTAGCTTGTTATTCGGAGCCTAACCATGACAAATAAGCAAGCCCCTGCTCCCAATTCCGAAGTACTAAGCGGCAGTCCACACTCGCCGGACATGATCCCGGCGGATCTCCAAGTGGCCATTCCTCATCGCAATCCTGAACTCACGAGAGCAGCACTACGGTATGTGGGTTCATTAGCGAGCGGCCTGAACCTTCGCCTGCGGCTGATTGATGTCCATGTCGTGCCGTACGGTGTTCCCTTGGACGAACCCACGGTGAATCCAAAACACTTGGAGCGCAGACTCAAGAGTTTGGCCCAGGAGTGTCCTGCCCAAGTCTCGGCAGAAATTGTATACGCTAGAGACTGGGAACTAGGGCTTCGCCGGGCGCTCGGCCCCGCATCCGTTGTTCTGATTCCGATCAAGAGATCCTGGTGGCGCACCAGCGAGAAGAGGCTCGCTGCCAGACTACGAAAACTCGGTCATCAGGTCATTTGGGTGGACTGCTAGTCTAGGTAACCATGCTGGATCTTTTCTACATCGCCGCTGGGATAGCGTTCTTCGTTCTTTTGTGGGGCTTTACGAAAGCGTGCGAACGCTTGTAACCAACAGGAGGCCATTGTGGTCGAGTACGTGATCTCCGGAATCACCGCGATATTTCTCTTCATTTATTTGATGTATGCACTGCTCCGCCCGGAGCGCTTCTGAGGTATGGATATGACTGCACTAGGCATTGCACAAATCGTGATCTTTTTCCTCATGGTGTTTGCGATCACGAAACCTGTAGGCGTCTTCATGACGCGCGTCTTCGAAGGCCAGCGTACGTTCCTGCATCCGATTCTGCGTCCCTTGGAAGGACTGATCTATCGTCTGGGCGGAATTCGCGAAGATGAAGAGCAATCCTGGACACGGTATGCCGCGAGCGTGATTTCAATAAGCGTGTTCAGCCTCCTGGCAACCTATGCACTGCAGCGATTGCAGGGCTGGCTCCCGTTCAACCCGCAGCACTTCTCAACGCCTCAGGCGCCCCCGAACGCGACGCCGATGACTCCCGATTTGGCATTCCAAACGGCCGTCAGCTTCATGACCAACACAAACTGGCAGTCATACGTCCCGGAAACCACGATGAGCTACTTCGTGCAGATGGCCGCACTCGCGGTTCAGAACTTCATTTCTGCAGCGGTGGGTATCGCGGTTGCGGTGGCGTTGATCCGCGGGTTTGCCCGGCACAGTGCGAAAGCCATAGGGAATCTGTGGGTCGACGTGACCCGCTGCACGGTCTATATCTTCCTGCCCATTTCGGTGCTTGCGGCGCTGTTTTTCGTGTGGCAAGGGTCCATTCAGAATTTCAAACCTTACGAGACGGTGCAGACGCTGGAAGGTTCGACTCAGGTCATCGCTCAAGGGCCTTTGGCGTCGCAGTTGGCTATCAAGATGTTGGGCACGAACGGTGGCGGGTTCACCAACGCAAACTCGTCCCATCCGTACGAGAATCCGACTCCCCTTTCGAACTTGATCCAGATGCTGCTGATCTTCTGCCTTGGAGCCGGACTGACGTACATGTTCGGGAGGATGGTGGGTGACACGCGGCAGGGCTGGGCGCTCTTTGCGGCGATGTCCGTCATGTTCCTCGCCGGCGCTTTTATCTGCTATTGGGCCGAACAAGCTGGGAATCCAACGATAGCCAGTCTCGGTGTTGAGCGAAGCTATACGGGGACTCAACCGGGCGGCAACATGGAAGGCAAGGAAGTGCGCTTCGGCAACCCGATGACCGCACTCTTTGCCACTGTCACGACCGATGCGAGCTGCGGCGCCGTTATTGGAATGCACGACAGCTTCACACCGATTGGCGGGCTGGTTCCGCTGTTCAACATACAGACCGACGAGGTGATCTTCGGAGGAGTTGGCGCCGGCCTCTACAGCATGTTGATCTACGCGGTTATCGCGGTCTTCATCGGAGGTCTTATGGTCGGGCGCACTCCGGAATATGTGGGCAAGAAGATCGAGCAAAAGGAAGTCAAAATGGCCATCATCGCAGTACTTGCGACGGCCTTCTGCATTCTGGTGTTCACCGGCGTCAGTTCTGTGATCCCGTTCGCGAAGGACAGCTACTGGAACGGACCGGGACCTGCCACGGCGAATACAAACAACGCTGGACCTCACGGCTTCGCTGAGATTCTTTATGCATACACCAGTGGCGCCGGTAACAACGGGAGCGCGTTTGCCGGAATTAATGCAAACACACCCTGGTACGCGTTGACGATGGGAATCGACATGCTTATCGCCAGATTTTTTTTCATCATACCGGCGCTTGCGATCGCGGGCAGTCTGGCCGCGAAAAAACTTGTTCCCGTCACGAGCGGAACATTGCCGACTAACAATTCGCTCTTTGTGATTTTGCTGATCGGAACCGTCGTCATCGTCGGGGCCCTTACGTACTTTCCGGCGCTGTCTCTTGGTCCAATCGTCGAACACTTTCAAATGCTAAATGGAAAGGTCTTTTGATATGGCTTCCGTAACTGCTCCTCCAGATGGGCGTAAACCGGAGACGAAACAAGTCGCGAAACAGGAAACGCAGCTCATCTCGAAGGCGACCCGGGCCCGGCCGCTCTTCGATCCGGAGATCTTGAGGCGCGCGACCAAAGAGTCATTCGTAAAGCTCAACCCGAGATTGGTCGCCAAAAATCCCGTGATGTTCGTTGTCGAAGTGGGAGCGGCGGTGACCACGGTCTTCGTCATTAAAGATGCGATCACAGGTGTCGGGGGCCTTCTTTTCGGTGTGCAAATCGCGCTGTGGCTGTGGTTCACCGTACTGTTTGCCAACTTTGCCGAAGCGATGGCTGAAGCGCGGGGCAAAGCACAGGCCGACAACCTGCGCAAGACGAAGACGGATACGTTGGCGAAGAAGATTGTATCGGGCGGCAAGACCGATCTGGTGCCGGCTTCCAAACTCCGTAGAGTCGATATCGTCTATTGTGAGCCAGGAGATCTGATTCCAGGCGACGGCGAGGTCATCGAGGGAATCGCCAGTGTGGACGAATCGGTCATCACCGGAGAGAGCGCGCCGGTCATCCGCGAATCCGGCGGAGATCGCAGTGCGGTGACGGGAGGAACAAAGGTTCTTTCCGATTGGATCAAGATCCAAATCACCTCCAATCCTGGCGAAACGTTTCTCGACCGCATGATCGCATTGGTTGAGGGCGCCGTCCGCCAGAAGACGCCAAACGAAATCGCCCTGAATATTCTGATTGCGGGACTGACTTTGATCTTTCTCCTGGCCGTGGCAACACTGCCGCCGTATGCGCGATACGCGATCCAGGCCGTGGGAAGCGGGACCGCGCCGACGATAGCGGTTCTCGTGTCGCTCCTGGTCTGCCTGATTCCGACCACAATCGGCGGACTTCTGTCGGCCATCGGTATTGCCGGCATGGACCGCGTGATGCAGCACAACGTGCTTGCGATGAGCGGCAAAGCCGTCGAAGCCGCAGGCGACGTGAACACTCTGCTTCTCGACAAGACCGGAACGATCACACTGGGTGATCGACAGGCGGTGGAGTTCATCACCGTGGATGGCGCCAGTGAGAGTGAGTTGGCAGATGCGGCTCAACTGTCGAGCCTCGCCGACGAAACTCCCGAGGGCCGCTCGATCGTCGTGCTTGCCAAACAGAAATACGGCCTGCGCGGCCGCGAAGTTCGCGAGCATGAAGCGCACTTCATCCCGTTTTCCGCGTACACGCGTATGAGCGGCGTCGATATGGACGGCCGGCATTTGCGAAAAGGGGCGACGGAAGCCATCGCCGACTTTGTGAAGCAACAAGGTGGAACGGCGCCTGAGAAACTCATGGAGCTGTCCAAACAGATCTCGCGGAATGGCGGTACGCCGCTGGCTGTTGCGGACGGGGCAAGAATCCTCGGGTTGGTTCACCTCAAAGACATCGTCAAGGGGGGAATGAAGGAACGCCTTGCATCTCTCCGAGCAATGGGAATTCGCTCCGTCATGATTACGGGAGATAACCCGCTGACGGCCGCGGCCATTGCGGAGGAAGCCGGCGTGGATGATTTCCTTGCGCAGGCAACTCCAAAGGACAAATTGGAATACATCCGCAAGGAACAGGCTGGCGGCCGCCTGGTGGCGATGACCGGCGACGGCACGAACGACGCGCCGGCATTGGCCCAGGCCGATGTTGGTGTTGCGATGAACACCGGGACGATGGCAGCGAAAGAAGCCGGGAATATGGTCGATCTCGACAGCAATCCGACCAAGCTGATTGAGGTCGTGGCTATCGGCAAACAGTTGCTTGTCACGCGAGGCGCGCTGACCACGTTCTCGATCGCGAATGACGTGGCGAAGTATTTCGCCATCATTCCTGCGATGTTTGCTGCGATGTATCCCGAACTTGGAAAGCTGAACATCATGGGATTGCATTCGCCCCAAAGCGCGGTACT
>WNGL01000609.1_pt1 | contig 50959 bp, 57 predicted proteins | sample 5400591 | NCBI WGS metagenome assembly WNGL01 (sample SAMN13153377, study PRJNA577476) | soil metagenome | isolation source: 80 cm soil or saprolite under Garry oak tree replicate 1 | place: USA:California | collected 2016-06-15 | reverse complement strand
CCTACAATGTTCATAAAGACAGTTTCACCTCCTGACAGAGTCGAGACTGTCTTTATTTTGAGAAATCTTTCACTTTTTTGCAAATCCTGTGCCTACCCCTTAAATCTCTAGCCTCGAAAATCTGCAGGTGGTTCAGCCGCGATTGTAGAAAGCGTAACAAATATGGTGTCCATAGGTAGACAGCTTGGGGTACTCTATAGAATGGAAAAGGGACTTGGCATAGAGGGAACGGCTCATAAAGTAATAAAATCTTTTAAAAAAAATGAAGGGGTTTCTACCGTTGCACGACCAGAAATTGCGTTCCCAGCTTCCCCAACACCCGTTCTTATGACACTAGGGGAAGAAGTAACGTTGCCTAATCCTTCTAAGTAGTTGTTCTTTTGCCATCTTCGGCTTGACAAATAGAGCAGAATAGATAATGATTTAATTATCATTTCTGTTCATGGAAGAGCCAATAAACTCATCACCTCATGTAGATTCAACGCTAGATACTGGAGCAAGCTCTACCATTTCTCCTCAACCTGAGGTTTCATCGTCCACTTCTCTACCTGCCACTCCAATTACACCAAGTACATCTGCAACCCCAACGACTCCCCCTACTCCACCATCACATCCACAAACCGGAAGAAAATTTTTGTGGCTTATTATTCTTATATTATTATTTGTAGGATTTTTAGTGGGTGCCGCATGGTATTTCCAAACACAACTTCAGAATACATCAGTAACTGCTCCTTCCCCTACTCCTTCAACCAGTAGCTCCTTACCTAAAAAGTTGATTATCGGTACTGATCCCACTTTTCAACCCATGGAATATATGCAAAACGGAAAGATCGTTGGTTATGATATTGATTTGGCCAATTTATTGGCAAAACAATTGGGAGTGCAAGTACAATTTAAAAGCATTGTTTTTGACAATTTGTTTACTGCACTCGACCAAAGACAGATTGATATGATTATTGCTGCTGTAACAATTACTGCGCAAAGACAGAAAGGATATGATTTTTCCGAACCGTATATAAATGCAGGAGAGGTGATTATTACTCAAAAAACAAACAGTACAATAAAATCACCTGCAAGTCTTAAAGGAAGAAAAATTGGTGTACAGAAAGGAACAACACTCGAAACAGAGGCACTCAAATATACTGCCAATGATCTTGTTATCAGATATCCTGACTTTGTCAAAGCAACTAAAGCATTGGTTGAAGGTCAGGTAGATGCGATAATAACGGATTTACCGAGTGCACAAGGAATTATTTTTGCAAACCCGACGCTCAAAATTTCGAGTGATCCTTTCACGAACGAATATTACGGGATAGTTTTTAGAAAAGGCGACCCTATACAAAAGCCAATAAATAACGCGCTTGATTCACTTAGAGTAAGAGGATATTTGACAGAGCTCAAGCATAAATGGTTATATTGAATGAAAATGGGAAAATGAATGAAACTTTCTATACGTCGTAAACTACTTATTGGTTTTACTCTCCTTTTGGTTTTGTCTTCTCTTATCCAAGGTTTTTCTTTTACTATCATACAACAATATATCTCATCACAAATAACTACTCTTCAAGAAGTGGAAGCAAATGATGGCGCAACTTTTATCCTAAATTTTTTTACCAAACTTAATACTGAAAGTCTTGGTTTGGCACGAAGTTTTAACCAAGATAATGGTAATTTTGTAACAGTCGCAACTTACACGTTAAAAAATAATAATTATATTCAGAAAATTACAATTCTTTCCTCTCTTGGACATGAACGAGCGATAGTTGATCCATCAGGACAAGTTATCAAAGATAAGCTTACCTATGAAGTTTACAGTGATCCTTTCGCTGTAAAAATGCAGGTAAATTTGAATCAATTGAGAAGCGAACTTGCCCACGTTAAGTTAGGAAATAACGGCTATATCTATGTCGTGGATAAGGATGGCGTGCTCATATCGCATCCTTCACAACAGTACGTCTTAGAAAGGCCGGTTCTTGCTTCGCGAAACGTTATTGCGGATGCACTAAAGAATACTCACCCGACATTTCAACATGAACAATATCGTAATGAGAAAAATGTAGATGTCGTTGCAAAAGCGATACGGATTTCCGACTATAATTGGGTTGCGGTTTTTGAGCAACCTACATCTGAAGCATTTAGTTTCCTCACCTTTATTCGAAATCTTTTCATAGTTACGTTAGGAGCTTCATTTATTTTTCTTTTGTTGATTGCGCTTTACCTGAGTGAGAATCTTACGCGTCCAATTAGAAAATTACAACAATCAGCCGAGCAAGTTGAAAGTGGACAGAGAATTAAGATCATCAGAATCAGTAGCGGCGATGAAATCGAATCATTGTCTCATTCATTTGCTTCTCTTATCGATCAATTGTTGGAGAGAGAACATTTATTGGAACAAATTTCTTCTCAGCTTAAAGATGCAAATGAGAAGTTGAAAGCGTTGGATAAATTAAAAAATGAATTCGTCTCAGTTGCATCGCATGAGTTACGGACGCCGATGACAGCGATTAAATCGTATCTTTGGATGGCACTAAAAGGCAAAGGTGGAGAGTTAAATGAAAAACAACGATATTACATAGAACGAAGTTATAATTCAGTTGACAGACTTGTGCGGCTTGTTAACGACATGCTCAATATCTCCCGTATTGAGTCAGGTCGCATTTCGATAGAGTTTCAGTCAGTTGATTTAAATAGGTTAACGCAGGAAGTTGTCGATGAAGTTCTCCCCCGCGCCGGTGAACTCGGTATCTCAGTTACGATTCAAAAGCTGGGTTCCCATCCCCGAGTCCTTGCCGATCCGGACAAGATTAAAGAAGTGCTCTTTAATCTTATTGGAAATTCACTCAAATTTACCCCAAAAGGCGGAAGCATTACGGTCAGTTTCTCCCAACAAAATGGATTTATTGAGACTATGATAAAAGATACAGGAGCTGGTATTGCACAAGAAGATATGGGGAAATTATTCCAGAAATTTGGTTTGCTCACTGGTTCATATATAACCAATCAGACTAGCACGAGTTTAGGTACGGGATTGGGACTGTATATTTGCCGCTCAATTATTGATTTGCATGGTGGAGAGATTAAGGCAGCATCCCAAGGGCGAGGTAACGGTGCAATCTTTACTTTTACCCTGAAGGAATTTAAAGAGTCTGAGTCACAAACATTTAAAACAGAAAATCCAGCAGATAAAAAAGATTCAGTAGATTTGATACACGCAGAACTATAATTTAGGATTAAGCGTATAAGGTATAGTAGTTACAAACTTTTTGCTTTTTCTCATGTTTCGCTTCATAATAGGAGAGAATGATTGTTTTATTTTATATTTTGAATTTCATTCTTGGTACTGCGGTTGGAAGCTTTCTTGGTGTTATTGTCGACCGGCTCGCAAGTAAAGAAGCGATTTGGAAAGGAAGATCTCACTGTGACCACTGCCGGCATATGTTGCATTTTTTTGATCTGATTCCTCTGATTTCTTTTTTCATATTAGGGCGCAAATGTCGCTATTGCCATAAGGAATTAAGTTGGTTTTACCCTATGATTGAATTGACAACCGGACTCGTATTTCTTGCGGCAGGATATGCCATTTTTCATAATTCTGAATACCAACTAGTGCTACAGCCATATCAGTTATTATTGCTTTATTATTTTTCTCTCATCGGAGCTCTGCTTGTTATTTTCTTTGCTGATCTTCGGTATGGTATTATTCCTTTCAAAGTCGTCGTTTTTGCACTCTTACTAACTATTTTGTGGGATATTTTATTTCCTTATTTATCGTTTAGTCCGTTAGAGAAACAGCTTCTTGGATTGCAAACAAACATTCTTTCAATTGTTCTTTCAGCGATAGGGGCAGGCGGATTTTTCTTTTTGCTCTTTGCTGTGACTAAAGGAAGAGGTATGGGTTTTGGAGATGTAGTTTATGCTTTTCTGATGGGATTTACTCTTGGTTTTCCTCGAGTTATCATGGGTCTTTATATAGCGTTTGTAACGGGTGCTCTTGTTTCGATAGCTCTTGTTCTGTTAAGAAAGAAAAAATTTAAAGGCGGCACAATTCCTTTTGGACCTTTTCTCGTGTTTGGTACTTTTGTTAGTTTATTTTGGGGAATTCAGTTAATCGATTACGTGCTTCGTTTTTTAACAACGTAATTTAAGAGTTGCAAGTTTATTGGTTTAACTTAATAATAAGAATGTGAACAAATTTTTAAAAAATCGGGGCTTTACGCTTATCGAGATGCTCGTTGTTCTTACTCTGCTTGGAATTGTAGCAAGTATCTTATTGATTACGATTAATCCCGTTGCCCAGCTGCAAAAGTCCAATGATTCTCATCGTAAAGCAGATTTGGAACAACTCCAACATGCACTTGAACTGTATTATCAAGATAAAAATAGCTATCCTCCTTCTTCGGCGGATTTTAAAATAATGAATGGCGCCAGCACCCTCAGTTGGGGTAGTCCGTGGCAACCCTATATGGCTACATTGCCGAAAGACCCATTCCTTAGTGATATCTATGTTTACTATTCCCCACCCTCAGCAGCCGGACAAACGTATTATCTCTATGCCTCTCTTCAGAGAGGCTCAAAAGATTTACAAGCATGTAATAAAGGTAACGCGTGTATCAGTATAGGAAGCGCTGCTGGCTTTCCCACTGCAAATGCTTGTGGAGGAACATGTAATTATGGTGTATCAAGCTCAAATGTATCACCGTAATGAAATGAGAGAAGGGTTGAAAATTAGAAGTTTAAAGTTGATAATAGAAATATGAATCGGAAGGGCTTTACATTAATCGAATTATTACTCGTGTTAGCTATTATTGGTGCGCTATCGTCTTTTCTATTGGCAAATCTTATCGGTGCGAAAGCACACGCTCGTGACGCTCAGAGAAAGTCCAATATGCGGCAAATGCAGTCGGCTTTTGAACTGTATCGTGCCGATCAGGATACGTATCCTGCCTCTCCGCTTCCCGCATGCGGTTCTAGTTTGGTAAATGGTGGCACGACTTACATGCAAAAAATACCTTGTGATCCATTAAATTCTGGACAATATGTCTATACTTATATACAAACAGGTGGAGGGACTGGTTATACCTTAGTAGGATGTCTGGAAAACGTAAACGATTCACAGAAAGATAAAGTAAATGCTGCACAATGTTCAGGTACCTCTAACTGGTCATATACTTTGATCAATCCTTGACGAAATGAGAGATAAGTTGATATATAGGAGTTTAAAGTTGATAATAGTAAGGTGAATAAGATTTTCAAAAATTTTTCATTTTTTAAGTCTCACCTCTCATCACGGAGGGGATTCACACTTATTGAGCTTTTGGTGGTATTTACATTCATCGGAATATTGACTGCACTTGGTATTGCTGCTTATTCTTCCTATAATAGCGCGCAAACAGTTCAATCGAGTGCAGAAGACGTGGCAACGATGTTAAGTACAGCTAAAGAACATTCTCTTTCACAAGTGATACCAAGCAGCTGTGGGAGTAATTCCGTTACCGGTTATCAGGTAGATATTACCGTTACTGGTCAACAGTATACACTTTCTGCTCTTTGTGGAACTAAGCAAGTTATAACGTCAAATAGTTTGCCACCACATGTGATGTTTGCAAATGGCTCTACGCCATCAGTACTTTTTGATATATCTACGGGAACTCTTTCAAGCACAGCAACACTCTCCATAACCGGCTACGGGAAAACTAAAACTATTTCTATTAGTCAAACAGGAAATATAACGAAGAACTGAAAAGAGAAATAAGTTGAAAATTAAATGTTTAAAGATGATAATAGAAAGGTGAACGCAATATCTTGCTCAAAGAGGCTGTATCTCTACCCTCGGGTTCGCGAAGTATTGCAAGATCATCATTTATCGCAGCAGGGACAGACGCTGATTGAGACACTGGCGGCGTTAGGAATTATTTCTATTGTAATGACAGGCATAGGTATTTCTGTGACAAGCGCGTTAAGTAACGCAAAATACAATCAATATCAAACTCTAGGGACAAAATACGCTCAGCAAGGATCTGAACTTGTACAGCAAATTCGCGATGAAAGCTATACAAATTTTAAAGTTTACAACGGCACATATTGTCTGGGTAAAGGGCAGACAACACTGGGGGCTGCACAAAGCGGATGTACAATACCAAACGTTGATCATTTTATCCGCTCAGTAGTTATTCAGCAAGCATCTGGTTGTGGCGCAAATGTTGCCCAAGTAACAGTTACCGTTTCATTCTCTGATGGAAAATGTGCCAGTGGTGTCTATTGCCATAAACAAGCAGTGCAAACATGTCTTTCAACAGCAGATCCAGTACAAACACCATGAGAAATAAAGGTTTTACATTAATAGAATTGTTGACAGTAGGTGCTATTTTAACTGTTTTGGGTACTATTGTTGTTTCTGTTATAACGATAACTCTTCGTGGAACAAAGAAAACAGATTTGCTTGAAATTGCACGACAAAATGGAGATACAGCACTTTCGCAAATGGTGCGAGGAATACGGTATGCTGCAAGTCTCGATAATCCAACCTCATGTGTTCCTTCGAAATCGGTGGGCTCAATTACTGTTACCTCAGTCACAACCCATATCCAAACTACTTATAGTTGTAATGCCGGGACGATTACATCCAATAATGTCTCTTTATTTAATACAACGACGCTGAATGTAAGTTCGTGTTCCTTTACGTGTATGCAAACAACAGTGAATAATCCCCCGACTATCACAATTCAATATACCCTTTCCCCTGTTTTAACAGGAAATTTTGCAGAAACTAAGTTCAATTTGCCCTTCCAAAGCAGTGTTACTATGCGGAATGTTCAATAAAAAATTAATTTATTCTTTGATTTGCAGGGCTTCTCATTATTGACACTATCTCTCCTGCTTGTTACGATTAATATGGAATATTCTGCAGTGCAGAATACTTTGCGTTGGTTAATTAAGAAATTGATTCAATAAATTTATGCAGGACTATCAACGAGGACAGATTTTACTGATCGTAGTGTTAGTTATGGTGACGGCATTGACAATAGGATTATCTGTTGCAGCCCGATCTATCACCAATATTCGCTCATCGCAGGAAGCTGCAACCTCTGAACAAGCATTTTCAGCAGCAGAAGCAGGAATTGAAAAATCCCTAACGAGCAATACTGAAGTGAATGGCTCATTTTCAAATAGTGCGACTTATAAAACTACAATAATAACGGTAGGAGGCACTGAATTTCCTTTGAATAATGAGTCACCGGTATTAAAAGACGAACCGACTGATCTTTGGTTGTCTACATATCCTGGATATACCAATCAAAGAAGCGGTAATGTCACTATTTATTGGGGTAAATCATCAGACAGTTGTAATGCGACGGAGTCTAACAATACGATGGCTGCCTTGGAAATTATTGTCTTTAGTGGTACATTGGCAAATCCTCTAACTACTCGCTATCCTGTTGATCCATGCGCACAAAGGAGACTCTCAAATAATTTTCAAAATATCAGTGCAGGAGGCGGGACAGTCTCGGGTGTCACCTACAATTTCGCTAAGACTATTTTCGTCAATTCAGGATTGTTCGTTCGAATAGTACCACTCTATGCGCCCACTGCACTTGCTGTGAGAGGCTGCGATGGGGCAAACGCAAATTGCTCAGCACTTCCTACTCAAGGAACACTTATTCAAGCGGTAGGAACTGTGGCGAACACACAAAGAAAGATCCAAACATACCGTTACAATCCTCAACTTCCTGCCGAAATTTTACAATATAGCTTTTTTGTTCCTAAATAAAAGATGAAAGGTAATTCATTTGGATTGGATATTGGTACAAATGCCATAAAAGTGGTATGGCTTAACCATGAAAATAATATAAACTCATACAACACTTCACTTACCGTACCAACTCCCATACAAGGGATGCAGTCAGAATCGCCTTTTGATCATCAGGAAATGGCGCAAGTGATTAACAAGCTCGTTATTGATGCCAAGATTACGACGAATAACGTCGCTATAGCGCTTCCTGAAAATCATGCTTTCACCAAAGTTATTGAAATGCCTGTTTTATCAGATAAAGAACTCGCCAATGCAATTTATTGGGAGGCAGAGCAGTATATTCCTGTGCCGCTTGATTCAGTTACTCTTGCATGGAATAATTTGCGTACGATTAAAAGTGCGCTTCCAGAAGAAAAAATGCAAGTTCTTTTGGTTGCCGCACCAAAAGAACTTATCAAGCGATATCAGATGATATTGGATCTGGCAGGGCTAACTATTGTTTCTATTGAAACCGAAATTTTGTCAAATATCCGAAGTCTAATAACTGCAAGCAATACTCCAACTTCGTTAATTGCAAATATCGGCGCGTTAAGTACGACTTTGGGAATTGTCCAGAATGGAACGCTTGTTTTTAATTACTCAGTACCTTTGGGAGGAATGGCGCTTACTCGTGCTATTGCTTCAGATTTTGGCTTACAGCCGAATCAAGCAGAAGAATATAAACAGGTGTATGGCTTGTCCGATAAAAATTTTGGCGGAAAAGTTGGCCGTGCAATTGAACCAATTTTGACTTCTTTACTTACGGAAATAAAAAAATCGATGACTTTTTATACCGAAAAATATAAAAATGAATCACCTATTTCACAAATATTATTAACAGGAGGCAGTGCGAGTTTACCTGGACTTGCTGTATACTTTGCCCGGAATTTGGGTGTTGAAACGGTTCTCGCAAATCCTTGGAAAATGTTAAATATTCAACAAGTTCCTCAAACTGTTGAGTCAAAAGGGCCAGAATATGCTGTTGCTATTGGATTGGCAATGAAAGAATATGAGTGAAGGAATTAATCTCTTAGAGCCAAATAAAAATACCCGGCCGGCAGTTTTTTTGCAAAGATTGCAGACTATGCGGGTTATTACGATTGGACTCTTATTTATTATTTCTGTATCATCAGTAATTCTTTTTATCTTAGTTACACTTTCTCCTCTTCCTGCGCTCCAAAGACAAGAGCAATATTTACGCCAGACTTTATCGGCATCGAAAAATGATATTGTGAAGTTGGCCATCGTTAATGGGCAAACGACCTCTATTGAAAAACTTTTGACTGAGAGGAAATCTCTTGATCAGCCATTATCGTTGGTGCAAAATAAGCTTTCAAGTGACATCGTAGAAAGTCAGATACAAGCAGATAATACTAATATAGTTGTGACAGTAGAGAGTTCATCATTGCAATCACTTGATACCTTTCTCAATGGACTTGTTGGATATGTGCAGGAAAAGAAGGCATTTTCAAAAGCGACATTGGTCGATTTAACAGAAGATGCAACAAGTAATAAGTATTCAGTTACTGTTCAATTAAATTTATTATGAAAAGTGATATGTGGGTCGGCAAAAAAGGATTCCGTTATTGGTATTATCGTTTTCGGGATTCGCAATATTATTCTCTTGTCTGGATTGGGTTTACTCTTCTGGTTTGTATCATCCTGCTTTTTACTATTATCATTCCTGAAATTACTCACTGGTTTTCGGTACGAGATGAAGTAATTGCAACTCGTCAACAAATTGATACGCTTCAACAAAATATAAATTTTATTAGTAACTTAGATAAAAATGTACTTAATTCTCAATTGCAAACTGTAACTCATGCATTGCCTCCTGAAAAAAAATTTGGCTATTTGCTGAATGTTCTATCAAATACTGCAGCAAATTCAGGTGTATCGCTTAGTGATTATGCATTTCAGGTAGGTAATATAGCTTCATCACAGAGTCAAGCAGGTGATGTGCAGCATAAAGGTGTTTCAACGATAGAAATTACGCTTATTGCAAATGGAAGTGTTGATAATATAAGACGATTTATCCAGTTGCTTGATACTAATCTTCCCATTTCAGAAGTAACGAGTGTCAATGGAACTGGTGAAAACGTTGCTCTTAGAATCCAGTTTTATCAAAAGCCATTTGCGTCTGTTAATTTTACGAGTGATACTCCCTTGACGGGTTTGACCGCAAAAAAAGTCGAGTTACTGCAAACACTTATAAAATGGGATAATAACTCAGCAGATCAAAGTGTTCCCTCGCAAAGCAGTTCAGCATCTGCAATACCCCTCTTCTGAGATGAGAGTTGAAAGTGAGAATCTTTCACTTGTCTTTTTCGAGGAGTTCGGGACGGATTTTTTTTGTTTTTTTCAGTGATTGTTCTTGCCGCCACTCGGAAATTTTCTGATGATTACCATTGAGGAGAACTTCAGGTACTTCCTGATCGTCATAGGCTCGCGGTTTGGTATAATGAGGATACTCGAGCGGAGAGTATTGATTGGAAAATGACTCATCATCTATTGCGCCTTGGGTGATAGCTCCTTCAAGCAGCCGGACAACGCTGTCGGTAATTACCATCGCTGGAAGCTCCCCGCCCGTCAGAACAAAATCACCAATTGAGATTTCTTCATCAATATATTTACTCACTCGCTCATCGACACCTTCATAATGGCCGCAAATAATAATGAGATGATCGAGCTTTGAATACTCTTTTGCAACTTTTTGTTGATACACTTTGCCAGACGCGCTTGTGAGGATAACCTTTTGGTTTGCTGTTTTGTTTTTTGACTGGTTTAAGAATGCTGTCCTGGCATGTTCGATTGCTTTATGTAACACATCGACTTTTAGCACCATTCCGACTCCCCCGCCATAAGGGGAATCATCCACCATTTTATGCGGGCCGATTCCGAAATTCCTGATGTTTATATATTCTATTTCTACAATATTCTTTTCTTGCGCGCGTTTGATGATCGATTGTTCAAACGGCCCAACGAACATTTCAGGAAAAAGTGTTAGGATTGTAATTTTCATAGTGCTATTGTAGCAGATTACGCCTGAGGTTAGTTGCAGGATTTTATGTTATATAACATTAATTCTTGTTTATCGTAATCAACCAAATGAGGGAGTTTGCAAGTTCCTTGCTTGATCAGTGTGGTTCGTTCGTGCATAAGGGAGAGATATTGCATATTATACGTGATGCCATCATCACCATCGAGTGGATGATTGAGATAAACACTTTCCCCCAACACTTGCGTTTTTGGCCAAATAGCGTTTGAAAGCGGATCTATCGAATGAGAAAGGCTGAGAAAAGAAATAACGAGAAGTAAGGAGATAAAAACAGGTTTGAGCCGGAGTTGGCTTACCCCAAAACTCGCAAAGAGATAAACAAATGGCAATAACGGCAATATGTACCGATTGATTGTGAAAGTTTGAAACGAAAGTACGGTAATTAGGAATATAACAAAAAAGATGCCAATTGGCGCAAGTTCTTTCTTTTTTTCAGTTGTTTTGATAAAGGGCAGTGACACGAGTGCGAAGATCCAATAAACCCAATTAAAATTAAAAATAAAAAGATGAAGCCAGTTTTCATAAGCATATTTGTTAAACAGTTTTAGCGTGACGATATTATTGACCATTGTAAGAAGACTTCCATCTTTTGCGGTTGGGCTGAAATTCCAATCATTCCACAAGTGATATCCTGAGAAATGAACGAATTCGACATACCAGATTAAAAGAACAATGGGGACAAATGTTGCAAAGCTCACATTCTTTTTAACCAGCACGTCGGAAATTAAGATACTTGCTGCAAAAAAGATAGCGGTTTCTTTTGTTAAGACAGCAAGGGACGCAAAAATAGCATAGGAGAGATATTGGGAATTAAGATAAAATGCAAACGCAATCAGAATGAGAATTGTCATAAGAAAATCATGAATTCCAAAAATACCAACTGACAGAAATAACCCAGACGTTGCCAGCAAGAGTGAACTGATCAGAGCAACTTTTTCATCAAAAAGTTTTTTCCCTATGACATACAATGTGTAAATACCGACTACGCCAAAAAGAAGTCCGATATAGCCTGTTGATTGATAACCAAAAAGTTTGAAAAACAAGCTAAACAGCATGAGTTTAAAAGGCGGATGAAGTGAGAGAATTTTGAGCAAATTGTCACCGACATACCATTGATGGGCAAACATATACTCGAGTCCCCCATCATTTCCGGGAAGAAGATAAAGGTAAGGTATAAATAAAATGACAAAAACAGCAATCGGCAAAAGAAAATACATCACTTTAATTGTATGAATATCTTAAAAAATTAGCAATTGTAAATATGTTCGGTATGCCAGCTCCAGCTCACTTGTCAAATAGGCTCTAAGACTAAATTCTATTAAAAGACCATAGCGTCGCTCTATCGTTTATTGATATAATACGGATAACTATGAAGGATAATAAACTTACCATTCAAATCAATAAACCTGTCCAAGATGTATTCGCTTTTACTACTAATCCGCAAAATACTTCTAAATGGATTGATTCGATAGTAATAGAGCAAATAAATGCATGGCCAATAAAACTTGGTTCTGTATACAGGAATAAGAACAGAAAAGAAATCTGGTCAGAATACACAGTCACACAGTTCAAGGAAAATGAGATGTTTGTGTTTTCAAAAAATGACAGTCCTTACCATGTAAAATATACGTTTACTCCTCTTGGCGACACTACTACAAAGTTAGAGTACTACGAGTGGGTAGATGAAGGAGAGTTAGAAGATCTATTTTCCCAAGAGATTTTAGAGAAACTCAAATCTGTCCTTGAAAACTAACCAGTTTGTACGTAAGCAGGTGTGGATTAAGAAGTTATCTGTGTTTCGGCGAGGGAGATTTTGATGCGTTTGTCAAATTTCATTGCTTTGATTTTCATGATATTTCGGATACTGCGGATGACTTTGCCTTCTTTACCGATAACTTTCCCCATATCCGAAGGATCAACAGTAATTATGAGGTTGGTGATACCGTCCTCAACTTGCTCATCAATAGCAACGGCATCAGGAGTATCTACAATAGCGGAAACGATAAAAAGGAGTGTGTCTTTCATTATTTTACAAGTTCTCGAACGGTATCTGATGGTAATGCGCCTTGGCTTGTCCAATATTTGTATTTCTCCATATTGATTTTCTTTTTTTTGTTATCAGAACCCATTTCATACCATCCAAGCATATCAACAAATCCGCCATCGCGTTTACTTCTTTTTTCTTTCACAACAATCCGGAACTTACGTTCACCCTTTTTGCCGGTTCTTGTTAATCTAATTACTAAACTCATAACGCTATTTTACCATTATTTGGCTATCTTCTCAAGGGCTTGTTCTGCTGCTTGTTCTTCAGCCTCTTGTTTGGATTTCCCTTTGCCTTCACCTAGTTGGTTTTCTCCGACAAAAACACCGATTGTGAATTGTTTTGCATGCGCCGGACCTTCTTCATGAAGCACTTTATAGAGAGGAGAATTTTGTTTGCGGGCTTGGACATGTTCTTGGAGGAGACTTTTGGGATCTTTAAAGACTCTTTTCTGGACGTAGGTTTCAATTTCCGAAATGAGTACGCCGTGAAGAAAGATTTTGACTGCGTCTGTTCCTTGATCAAGAAATATCGCGCCGATAACTGCTTCAAAGGTATTGGCAAGAATAGATTCGTTTTGCCGTCCTCCCGAATCTTCTTCACCGCGAGAAAGATGCAGATGTTCTCCAAAATTAAGCTTTTTTGCCATTTTTGCAAGACTTTTGGTATTTACAACAAGTGAGCGAAGGTTGGTCAAAATTCCTTCATCAAAATCAGGATAAGTTATGTACAAATGGTCTGAGACAACAAAGGAGAGAATACTATCGCCGAGAAATTCAAGCCGTTCATTAGATTCAGCAACGTTTTTAGCCTCGTTTAGGTAAGAACGGTGAATAAAAGCAAGCCGCAATAATTCTTCGTTGTTAAATTTAGGTAGATTTTGCATAGGTTGTAATATGACCGAGTACGCCATTAACAAAAGCCGGGCTCGTATCATTGGCATATTCTTTTGCTAGCTCAACTGCTTCATCAATGACGACATTCTGCGGAGCTTTTTTCTCGATCAGCAATTCATACGCCGCTAATCGTAAAATCGCAAGATCAACTTTATTGATTTTATCTACGGGGAAATCAGGTGCTGCAAGGTGTATTTGCTCGTCAAGAAATTCGCTGTGTTTGAGGACTTCTTTGCTATCTGCACTAACTTCCTGTTGATGAAATTCAGTACTAAAAATTTCCTGAATGATGTGTTGCCTTCGCTGATGACGCGGGTCATAAGACGTTTTCATACGAATATAGTTTGAGCTTTAAATATTCGTAGTCATTTGTATGCGGTACATTTTGAAGACGTATCTCACATGCGAATGGTTACGAATGTTATGCTTGGCTCGTACTTGATTGTTTTATTTTAATAACTTGCTTGCCTTTGTAAAATCCGCATGTTTCACAAACACGATGAGCAATTTGCGGTGCACTACAATTTGGGCAAACGATTGATTTGGTTATACTTAGTGAAATACTTGCACGTCTTTTCCCTTGACGTGCTCTGGAATGTCGTTTCTTTGGCTCTTGTGACATGCCTCTATTTTACTTTATTTGGCTTCATCTTGCAAGGACTTTCCTAGGAGCACAAGCAATAACAATTTTAGCATCAATAAACTTTTTAGATGTTTGAAATTATAACTAAAAGATAAATTAAAGAATTTTAATATTATTTAAATAATTAATTAGTATTAATTAATAGTTGACAGTATTAATTATTAGTGATATTAATATGATTGATCCTTATTTATGGCAGCAGTAACTATCAGTTCCGGAGATACGGCTTGGCTTCTTACTTCTACAGCACTTGTCATGTTAATGACCCCGGCAGTTGGATTTTTCTATGGAGGGCTTGTTCGCAAAAAAAATGTCCTTGCGACAATAATGCACAGCTTTTTCATCCTCTGTTTGATTAGCATTCAATGGGTTTTGTGGGGATATAGTTTTGCTTTCGGACCGGATGCATTTTATGGGCTAATCGGCAATTTTTCATGGATCGGGCTAAATAACGTCAGTAGTTTCACTGCAAATCCAGATTATGCTCCCACTGTGCCGCATATGGCGTTTATGGCATTTCAGATGATGTTTGCAGTTATTACTCCTGCGCTCATTACCGGTGCGTTTGCAGAACGGAAGAAGTTTAAAGCATTTGTTTTATTCAGTATTCTTTGGGCAACCATTGTATATGATCCGGTTGCGCATTGGGTTTGGAGTACCGGTGGTTGGCTGCACAAATTAGGTGCGCTTGATTTCGCAGGCGGGACTGTTGTTCATATTACTTCTGGTGCTTCTGCTTTGGTCGTTGCAATGCTTATTGGGAAAAGGATAGGTTTTGGGAAAGAAAAAATGGAAGCGCATGATATTACTTTAGCAATTCTGGGTGCGGTGCTGCTGTGGTTTGGATGGTTTGGATTCAATGCAGGATCTGCTCTTGCATCAGGACAGCTTGCAACAATAGCGTTCGTTACAACCAACACGGCAGCGGCGATGGGTGCGCTGACATGGATGACAATGGACTGGCTGGTACATAAAAGACCAACGGTTATGGGAATAGTAGCAGGTTCTGTTGCTGGTCTTGTCGCAATTACTCCTGCTTCTGGTTTTGTGACAGTCCCCGCAGCAATTCTTATTGGTTTTCTTGCAGGACTGCTCTGTTTTGTCGCAGTAAAACTAAAAGTGAAAACTGGTGTGGATGATGCACTTGATGTCTTTGCAGTCCATGGGATTGGTGGGACAATTGGCGCGTTGGCAACCGGTCTTTTTGCAACAGTAGCGGTCAATAGTGTGGGTTCCAATGGATTATTTTACGGAAATCCTCATCAATTATGGGTGCAATTTATTGCAGTTGCGGCGGTATGGATTTACTCATGCGCTGCGACTTTTGTTATTTTCAAATTTGTTGATTTTGTTATTGGCACACGAGTTCCCGAAAAAGCTGAAATGTTGGGTCTTGATGAATCCCAACACGGTGAAGCAGCATATCAATTATAAAGCGGCTTGCGTTTGGGGGTGATAACTATGACAGATACGACAGTTTTGGTTGTTTCTTTTATTGCATTTGCGGGATTAATAACTGCCTGGGTAGTTCTTCCAACGAGAACGTCTTGACACATGAGAAAGAAGTGCGTTAGACTAAGTGAGCAATGGATAACGCGATGCAAAAACAAACAGGTCAAGATGATTCTTCATCGGGAGATGAAGAGCAAAAAATAGCTGTTCCGTATACTCCTCCTCCTCCCCCGGATAATTCTTCACAAAAGAAATTCAAGTCGCCTGTGGTTAATGGTATAATTATTGCTTTAGTAATTTTACTCGGCGGATTTATGGCATACAATTTTGTGGGACATCAATTGACACAATTGGCCGGTGAATCGGATGTTCGTATCTCAGTGTCTCCAACTATTTCACCAACTGAAACTCCCACACCCACAAAATAGCACAAATGCGCTAAGTTACTCAGGAATTCTTTACACTGTTCGTTATTTACCAACTGTGAAAGAGACTGAAATTCCAAAGCGCATTTGTTGCTCTCACGCCATAGCACCTATTAATTTCATTTTAGATTTAGTCAATCCTTCTTTTTTGATTTTTGCTGCATGCATGATTTTAGAACCTTGTAATGGCACATGTTTTATCTGATGGAAATAACACGCGAGATAGCTGTTAAGATTCCGGTAATGTAGTCGGTGTATTATCATATCGCTCACCCCCCACGCCATGAGAAGTTTGTGTATATTCTTTATATATCTTTTTTTAGGGTTACGCTTGACAGCTAGGTGGATCGTATCTGACAGGCAGGTAACAAAAAGAATGTTGGATGACAAAATAGACACTCTACTAGTGCGTGATGTTTAATCTGGAGAAATATTTGAAGAGATTGATTTATCAAGTTGTTCAGTGAGTTTGGGGTATGATGAAAGTTCCGAAAAAATTTCGTCCGCAGAGATTCTTGCTTTTTGAATAAGCATTGCATCAGAAAAAGTCGCGGCTTTAAGCTTGGGAATTCCATGCTGAGCTGTTCCATACAGATTCCCAGGCCCTCGAAGCCGCAAGTCTAGCTCTGCCAATTCTGCTCCAGAATGAGTTGTTTCCATTGCTTTGAGTCTAGTGCTTGTCTGTGCATTTTTGTTATCGGTGAATAATAGGCAATACGATTGCTTATCACTTCTCCCAACCCGTCCGCGAAGCTGATGCAATTGTGCAAGTCCAAATCGTTCTGCGGCTTCAATCATAATAATTGTTGCGTTAGGGATATCGATGCCGACTTCAACGACGGGAGTTGCGACCAAAATTGCAAAATCTCCTTCTCTAAATTTCTGTAAAATTTCATCTTTTTCTTTGGCTTTTTGTTTGCCGTGTAATAAGCCAAGTGGCAAATCCGGATAAACTTCTTTACTGAGATGGATGAATTCTTGATTTACTGCTTTGATAGTCTGCATTGTTTCAGAAGGCTCGATGAATGGACAAATAATAAACGCTTGCGAACTTGTTTCACTTATCTGTTTTCGTATCCAATTATACGCGGCATTTCTTTTCTCCGGTGGAACAAGCCATGTCTTAATTTTTTTTCTCCCATGGGGCATCTCATTGAGATATGATAAATCAAGATCTCCATACATTGTTAACGCGACAGTTCGAGGAATTGGTGTTGCTGTCATTGTCAACAAATGCGGATTTTCGCCTTTTTGCCGGATGATACTTCGCTGCTCTACCCCAAAGCGCTGCTGTTCATCAATGATGACAAGACCGAGCTTGTCAAATTTAATTTTTTCTGACAGAACTGCATGTGTCCCGATGAGAATATTTATTTTGTCATCCTGAGGATCTTGGTTTTTTTGAGATTCTTCGCTATCACTCGGTATGACAGCTTTTTTTGATTTAAGTTTTTTACTCCCTGTTATTAAATCAACCTTCACCCCAAGTGGTTCGAGAAGTTTGGAGACTGAAGCATAATGCTGATTTGCCAGAATTTCTGTGGGTGCCATGAGAACTGATTGATAGCCATTCAGAAAAGCCACGTACATACCAAGTGCCGCGACGATTGTTTTTCCGCTTCCGACATCTCCTTGTAGCAAGCGATTCATTGGTGTTGGTTTTTGTAAATCTTGCAGTATTTTCTCCAATGCATTTTGCTGTGCGCCGGTTAGCTTAAAAGGTAATGAATCAATGCAGATAGTGATTTGCTTTTCATATTTTTTTATTTCAAATGGTATTCCTTTTTGTTTTTTATGCCATTGTGAACGGCGCTTTATCGAGGCAAGCTGCATAAGAAAAAGCTCATCAAATGCCAATCGCTCCCGTGCCTTTTGTGCAGTTTCTAAATTTTTAGGAAAATGAATTTCTTGGATTGCTTGGGCATATTCCATGAGCTTGTTTTGTGTCAAAATTTTTTCCGGCAGATATTCTGTCAATTCACTAAGATGTTGGGAAAGAAGGTTATGGATCTGCCTTCTGAGCCATTTTGAGGAAACGCCTTGTGTCTCAGGATAAACAGGGATAAGCCGTCCGGTGTGAATTGCCTTGCCATTTTCAAAAATAATTTCATATTCCGGTGACTGGAGAGAAAGATTTTTGCTTCTTCCAAAACGGTCAACTCTTCCCGATGCTGAAATTGTTGTATTGGGTAAAATTGTCCTGGTTAAGTACGGTTGATTAAACCATGTCAGCTCGAGTGTTCCTGTTCCATCAGTGACGAGCGCTTTTTGCATATTTTTAATTCTTGCTCCGCGCATATACTGTGTTTTCATTTCCAGAACTTGTCCCTGAATCGTGACTGTTTCACCGGGTTGTATTGCCGCGATTTTGGAAACGATTGAATAGTCTTCATACCGGCTTGGCAGATGCATGAGAAAATCATAAAAAGTTGTGATGCCAAGCTTCTCAAGTCTGCTTGCATACAGTTTCATAGCACGATTGCCTCTGGTAATGGGTGTGTGAAGATCCATAATTGCGGTTTGAATTTACTGATTTGTTAATAACGCCAGATAAGGAAGGAATGATGCTGCAATGAGGGCAAGTCCTGCGATGATAATGATAACTCTCCAAGCTGTTTTATGTTTTTCAAAGGATTCCATTGAGTTTATTATATTGAATTAAGATGTACGAATCAAGAATGTAATATTTTATTCAATTGTTAAAATGAAGATCCTCTTTGGAATATTACCCATTGACTCAGTATGATTTAGTGCCCCATAATAAAATGTATGCCAGAAGATCAAGAATCATCATTAGGAATTTCAAATCCAGGAAGAAACAGCAATCTTATTTCTCCCTCAGAAGCAGTCAGAAGAAAACCTGAGATGAATTTTGGTTGGACATTGCGTGTAAGACACCAAGATGGACGTATTCAGGAATTAGCTCCTGGTACAGATTGGGAGGCTGTTTCACGATTTGGTGCAGTACGAAGTGCTGTGGTTACTAGTCCTGACGGTTCTCCTGCATTCGATAGGCCTCGTTATGATGAAGCTCCCAATATCAATGTTGTCGCATACGGAAAAGATAAGGAAACAGGTCAACTAAAAATCGGAATAATAAGCCAGGCTCGTCCTCATGCTGATAACGATTTTGAACCTAATAGCACGGAAGCTCCAAGATTTGCACAAATACCAATGGGATTTTTAGAAAAAGTTATTGGAAAAGATCAATTGGAACGCGTTGAAACAGCAGGAGAAGGAGCAGGAAGAGAGACTACTGAAGAGACAGGAGCACAAGTAGTAAAAGATATATCATATCCTGAGTATCCAAAACATTATCCAAATCCTACTTTTGTAGGCACAAATTCAGATTTAGTATTTGTTGAAGTTGATTTAGATAAAATAGATAAAGCGAAAATAGACAGAAGCGAAGGGATTTTTCAAGCAGATTATATTCCTCTTGATGCATTACTCCAAGATATTAAAAACGGGAAAAATGAACATGGTTATACGAGAATGGCAACAGCAAATTCAGCCTTACTTATTTTTCTTAGTAGTTTAAGTAACATTCAGAATGCAGACAGCAATGCAAGACAAGCTGCTCAATCTCACAGAGATGACCTAACAGATGCAATCGCTGAAGCAAATCTGCCAGAAGGAGCTTCTTATGCAGATTATAAACTAGCCAAAAAAGATGTACCAACTGTACTTAGTAATCTAGAAGCTGATCCTACGGTAGCATTTAGAAAAAAAATATCTCCTTCTGAATAAGATTCTAAAAAAGTTTACTTCTCCAAAACAAGTCTCATGAACTTTCTTTTTCCGACTTTTATGATCATGCCTTCTTCAAATTCGATCATTTGTTTGACGTTAGTAATTTTTTTGGTGCCGTTTGATAACAAAAGTTCAACACCTCCCTGTTCTGTCACTCTTTTTGCATCAGATCTGGTTTTGGCAAGTTTTGTTTTTAACAAAACATCCACAATCCCTCTTCCATCTTCAAATGCAACACTCACCGGAACTGTGGGAATCTCTTGTGGTGTTTCACCTCTTTGCACTCTTTTTTCGAAATTCTTTTTTGCCGATTCAGCTTTCTCTAGGCTTGTTAGTTCTTTGGATATCTCATAAGCGAGTTCTTTTTTGATTGTCATTGGGTGCTCGCCTTTTTTCAAAGCAACTTCTGCTTCACTGATTTCGGTGAGGGGAACGTTGGTTGCTATTGTGTAGTACGGAATAATTAATTCATCATTGATCGCCATGACTTTGGCATAGATATCCTCGGGCGTATCATCAAGCCAGATGGCATTACCCCAGGATTTGCTCATTTTTCGTCCATCGGTCCCTTCCATGATGATGTTGGTCATGACAAAGGATTGCTTGTTTCGTAGATCCTTTTGCAATGTTCTTCCTGCTTGCATGTTAAAGGTTTGATCCGTCCCGCCGATCTGAATATCAGTATCCATAAAATAGCTGTCATATCCTTGCATCACCGGATAGAGGAATTCATGCAGACCGACACGTTTATTGTCGCTTAATCTTTTACGAATGAGCTCACGCCCGACAAAATCTCCTACTGAGAAATGCTGTGTCAACTTGATAATATCTTCAAAAGTTAATTTTTTGAGCCATTCACTGTTTTGCCGTATAGTGATTTTTGAGAAATCGACGATTTTTTCAGCTTGGTTTTTATACGTCTGAAAATTTTGTTTAATTTCATCTGAAGTTAGAACCGGCCGCTCCGTATCTTTATCCGATGTATCGCCAATGAGCGCTGTGAAATCACCAATGAGAAATGTGACGTGGTGTCCCAGTTCACTAAATGCTTGGAGTTTTCTCAGTGCTACAGCATGTCCGAGGTGAATTTTGGTGCTTGTTGGATCAATGCCGAGATAGATGTTGAGTTTTTTTCCTGCTCGAAGCTGTTCTTCGAGTTCTTTTTTACCAGGGATGATATTTGCAACGCCGCGTGTCAGCAGTTCCCCTATCCTATCCATAGGCTGAGTATAGCAATATTGAAAGTCATTCTCAACTTGCATAAATTTCTGCAAGAGCGTATTATTTGCTATAATAGAGTACTCCTATGGAATACAGATCAACTCGGCGGCCACGTACCCGAAAACGGCGAAGTTTTTCCTCTTATGACGCGCGTCGATTGCTTACCTACAGTAATCTTTTGAAATATCTTTTTTTTGCCTTTATCGCGTTTTTAATTCTTCTTATCTTTTTATTTTTTTGGTATAGCCGTGATTTACCCACACCTGGTAAATTAGTCACTTCACGCTACAAAGATGCAACAAGAATTTACGATAGAAATAATGTCCTTCTCTATTCGGTGTATCAAGATGAGAATAGAACCTATGTGGGATTGCCTCTTATACCCAAGCAATTGCAAGAAGCAACGATAGCAGTTGAAGATAAAAATTTCTATAACAATAACGGGTTTCAAGTTACCGGTATGCTGCGAGCTGTCAAAAATATGCTGTTGGGACAGGGAATCCAAAGTGGATCAACGATAACGCAGCAATTGGTAAAAAACGTTTTGCTAACCAACCAACAAACAATTGCACGCAAAATTAAAGAAATTATTTTGTCAGTCCAGGTAGATAAAAAATATACAAAAGATCAAATTTTGGAAATGTATTTGAACAATATTCCCTATGGCGGAACAGCAATTGGTGTCGAAGCGGCATCAGAGCTTTACTTTAACAAAAATGTGCAGCAGTTGGATCTAGCACAAACTGCGTTTTTGTCGGGTCTGCCGCAGAGTCCATCCCTCTATTCACCCTTCAGTGGAACAAAATATTACCTTAACAGAACAAAAGAAGTGCTTCATGCGATGGTCGCAAATGGTTATATCTCACAAAGTGATGCGACTAAAGCGTACAAGGAAATTCAAAATTATCATTTTTCTCAAAATAACACACATATTAAAGCACCATATTTTGTGATGTACGTCAGGCAGCTTTTATCAGATAAATTCGGTGAACAAGCGGTTACGACAGGTGGTTTGCAAGTCACAACTTCTCTTGATTATGGCATCCAGCAAAAAGCTGAAAATATTGTCAAATCAGAAATCGACGGCTTGAAATCATACCATGTCGGCAATGGTTCAGCTATTGTGACTGATCCAAAGACAGGTGAAATACTGGCGTTTGTGGGCGGAAAAGATTACTTTGGTGATTCAACTCCTGATAAATGTACACCCGGAAAAGACTGTACTTTTGAGCCAAATGTAGATGCCGCGGTTTCAGCAAGACAACCCGGATCTTCCTTAAAACCGGTTATTTATTCAGTTGCTTTTGAACATGGCTACACACCAGCAACGATGGTTATGGATGTCTCAACCAACTTCAAAGCGCAAAATTCCGACCCTGATTATATCCCAGTGAATTATGATGGGAAGTTCCATGGACCGATTCAATTGCGTTTTGCTCTGGGCAATTCGTTGAACATTCCTGCTGTTAAGATGTTGGCACGTGTTGGTATCAAACCAGTCATGCAGCAAGGGTATGACATGGGAATTTCCAATTGGCAGCCGACGCCTGAAAATCTTGCGAGTGTGGGTATGTCACTTGTTCTTGGTGGTCGGGAAACAACGTTAATGGACGAAACGACTGCGTATGGAGTTTTTGCAAATCAAGGAATCCGTCAGGATCCGGTCGCGATTTTAAAAGTGAAAGACAGTCAAGGAAATGTACTTTATGAGCATCAAAACGCGCAGGGTCCACGGGTTTTGCCGGCTGATGTGAGTTTTCTTATCTCGCATATCCTATCTGATGATAATGCAAGATCGATGGAATTTGGCCCCAACTCCTGGCTTGTGGTACCCGGACATACTGTTTCGGTTAAGACCGGTACAACAGATCAAAAACGAGACAACTGGACTGTTGGGTATACACCTGATTATGTCGTTGGTGTATGGGTAGGAAATGATGACAACTCTGTCATGAACCAAGCAATTTCCTCAGGTATTACTGGCGCATCACCTATTTGGAATAAAATTATGACGGCAGTGCTGAAAGGTAAGCCCGATCAACAATTATCCAAACCTGATGATGTGAATGCACTCGGCATCGATGCATTTGCCGGCGGTCTCCCGCATGGAGGTCAACCTACGCGTTCTGAGTATTTCATTAAAGGAACTGAACCCACAAGTGAATCTCCTATCTATCAAACCAAAGATGGGAAAAATTACTTGGTTTTGCGTGAGGATGATCCGACTTCAACTGACGGTGTTAACCGCTGGCAGCAAGGAATTGATGCATGGATTGAACAAAATCATAAAGATGATGAGATGTACCATCCAAATGGTGATGTCATACGCCAAGCTACTGGTGATCATTCAATTGATACCCCCGGACCTACGCAACAACCAACACCTACTCCTACGCCTGGACCTTAGGATTGATGTGTTTTGTATTCTTGTACGAAGGATTATTCCCTGATAGAATTTGTCTATGCTAACGAGAGATGATTTAAATCAAATTCGGGGAATTGTTCGGGAAGAAGTTCATGACGAGGTTCAGAATGAAGTCCGCGGAATTATACGAGAAGAAGTACGGAAAATTGTTAAAGTTGAAGTTTCACTGCAATTAAAGCCCGTTAACCGCAAATTAAATCGATTACAAAAAGATATAACATTTATTGTTCATGATTATAGCAATGCAATAATGCATGTCAGAAAAAGAGTTGAGAGAATTGAAGAGCATCTCGATTTGCCCCAATAAGAATTTTTAGTAGTATATTGACTTACTTTGTTGAGGATGAAATAGTTAGAGGAGATGAAAAAATTTATTTCTCGACACAAAATTTTTATTACCGCTGCAATAATTTCATTTGTCTTTATCTTCTTTTTTGTTCCTTTTATGGAAGCTATCCCTCTTATATCTGCATATCATTGTCCAGTTTTTCATCCTAAAGCATTTCAAAAATTTTGTAATACAAATATGTTGACTAGCATTTTTAGCTATGTACTATCTCATGATAGTGTAAACGAAACAAACCGAAATCAGTTTTTCAGTTCCTATATAGGAATGCTTATTATTTATTATGTAGAGTTGAAATTTTTTTGGCCTTTTATAATTTTTCGTAAGAATAATGCTTCCGTTATAGTAAAAAAATAGTTATGATTGGTTGTGTATTATTAATGCCTTTTATTATTTATTATTATGCTGTTAGCGTCTTACCTACTGGTATCTTACGTTAATTTGTTAATAGAGTTCCACACTAGCCTTTTAATTTAGCATTAAATTTTTCTCTGAGGGCTTTGAGGATTTTTTTGCGTATCTCCCCCACTTCTAAATCATTCAAATTTTTATCATAACTTTGATAGACTATATGAAATGTTCGAGTATCTTGATATTTATCAAGTAGCATTACAACGCGTATAAGTTTGCTTTGTTTTTTTATTTCCTCCATCAAGTCCCCTGTTTGCACTTGTGAAGGTGCAATGATCGCAAGATCTTCAACGATGGATGGGTATTTACTGATAGGTGTATAATATTTTTTCAGTGTTGCATATTTCAAAATCTTTTCAAAATCGAGCTCAAACGTTATGGTTGAGCCGTCTAAAATTTCGATTGTACCAAGGTCAACTTTATCAAGTAAAATCAATGAACCATAGCGATTGTTCAGTTGTTTGAATTTTATTTTTTTGATTTCCAAATCCTTTAGCAGTTGCTCAATTATTCCTTTAATTTCCAAAAATGACACTTTTGGTTTTTGGGTAAGTCCGGCGAGTTTCAAATTCTGTTTTGGAAGATCTTTACCATTTTTTTCGTAAACATTTGCCAACTCAAAAATCTTGATTGTTTCATGCTTTTGATTTTTTTTGACGACTTGCAAGAGGCTTGGAATAATTGTCCGTCGCATATAAACCATATCTTCGGTAAGTGGATTTTGAATCGTTATGGCATTGTCGATGCGACCTTCATACATTGCCTCCGAAACCATGGGGTAAGTATATACTTCCGTAAATCCCCAGTATTTTAATGCATCTTTAATGCGGTCTTCCCAATAAAAGTCATTTTTATCCAAATGAAGATATTCTGCAGTAGAAAACGTTGGTAATGTGTCAGGGATATTTTCGTATCCATAGACCCGGGCAATTTCTTCAATCAGATCTTCCGGAATTTGCATATCGGTTCCGCTTTTTTTGGGAGGGACTGTGACAGTTAAAGTTTTATTTTCTTCTATCACTTCAAAACCCAGATTGGTTAAAATTTCAACAGATTTTTTTAAGGGAATATCAATGCCAACAACAGTATTTATCTTTTCTTCTGAGAGTTTAATTATAGTTTCTTTTGGCGGATTGGGATACTTATCAATAATATCCGAAATAATTTCTCCTTTTGCAAGGGTTTGAAAAAGTTCAATGCCTCGGGCAAGCGCATCAATTGCATATTCAGGATTGATACCTTTTTCATTGAGAATTGCAGCCTCCGTTCTAATTCCCAGTTCCATGGAGGTTTTGCGGATATGGTTCTGGTCGACATTATCGATAAAAAAGAGAATCCGTTTCGTCTCATTTGTCACAACACTATTTGCCGTCCCCATAACACTAATAAGGTCAACGATTTCTCCTTTTCCGTTGTCTGCCACAATATCTCCTCCGGAAAGTTTGTATTCCTTGTCATCAAGTGTTTTTATTTTTTCTCCTTTTTTTGATTCCCTGATATGAAGTGTATGATTTTCCAATCGGTCATAATCAAACACATGTGTCGGATGTCCTATCTCCCGCATGACATAATTTGTTATATCGATAACATTGTTAAGACTTCTGATTCCAGATGCTTCAAGCCGATCTTTGATATATTGCGGTGAATCTTTTATCGTGACACTCATAATAACAGCACAGAGACGGTTTACAAGTTTCTGATCAAATTTTAGATTGAGTTCCAATTTTTTTTTCGGATGAATGTTGGGAATTTGTAATTTAGGCTTTACAAAACTTGCGTCAATTCTTGATTGAGGAAGAACAGTTGCTGCTTCTTGTGCCAAATTAACAACAGACATGAGCTCAGGTCGATTGGTCGTTACTTCAATGTCATACACATAATCATCTTTGTACTTTTCAATACGTTCGATCGAAACACTTGTTAGCGACAATTTTTCAGCAATTTTTTTTGGCGTTGCCGAGGTTTTGAGATATTCTCTTAGCCAAGAATCCAGTATTTTTATGTTCATATTATTTAGCGTTTAGTTTTGATTATTTAAAATTGTTTCAAAAAGTCCAGATCGTTTGAATACAAAGTTCTTAAGTCATCAATTTTAATTCCATCCTTCATCATTAGCACTCGCTCGACTCCCCATCCGGAAGCAAAGCCATTGTATTTATTTGGATCAAGACCGCAATTTTTTAAAACGTTTGGGTGAACCATCCCGGCTCCTCCTAATTCCAGCCATCCTTCTTTACAAAGTTTGCAACCTTTACCGTCGCATACACCGCAAGAAACATCTGTCTCAAATGATGGCTCAGTAAATTGGAAGTGATAGGGGCGTATTCGTGATTTTCTATTTTCTCCAAAATAAGATTTTACAAAATATTCAAGGGTTCCTTTCAAATCAGCAATGGATATCTTTTCACCGATCACCAATGTTTCAAATTGATGAAAAATGGGAGTATGACTGACATCAGATTGGCGTCTATAGGTTTTGGCGATATTTAATATTTTAATAGGGAGTTTCCCTTTTTCCATTTCCCGTATTTGTCCTGAAGATGTGTGCGGTGTTAACAACATTCTCCCTTTTTTTGGATCGGGGTTTTGTTTGATAAAAAACGTTTCCCAATCATCTCGTGCCGGATGATCTTGCGGGAAATTAAGTGCGGAAAAGGCATAATAGTCCCATTCAATTTCTAGATAGCGGACGCGGGTAAAACCGATTTGAGTGAAAATTGCGGTGATCTCTCTTATCGCCTGCGTAATGAGGTGAAGGTGTCCAAGTGTCGGTTTTATCCCTGGTTCTGTCACATCAAGCAGCGGAAAATTTAGTGACTTGGATTCTTTCAACGATCCGATACGGGTTCTGATTGCGTCTTCAATAATATTCTTAACCTCATTTGTAAGACTTCCGATTTTGGGTCGTTCTTCTTTGGGGATTTTCGGAAGTTCTTTAAGCAATTGAGTTACTTCTCCATTTCTTCCCAAGAATTGTATTCTGATTTCTTCAAGTTCGTTTGTGGATTGTGTCTCTAAAATGAGCGAAATAGCGTTATTTTTAATCGATAATAGTTTTTCTTCCATAACCTAAATTATAATATGTTTAGCCAAGTAATGCGAGCAGTCATCTTCTAACTAATAAGAAGCTCGTATAGTTTTCTTGTAAATCCTGTAAATTCTCTTCAACAATAGTAAGGTTATATAATTTTGCGAGTATTTTACTTCCCATTGTTGCAGTATCTTTAGAAAGTTTTCCAACACTCAATTGTTCGGCAACCAGCGCGTGATCGATTAATTCTCCTTCCCCTGATAGGAGTTTGAGATTCGGATATTTCTTCTCGAGTGTTTTTTTACATTGTGCAAAAACCTGCGGATGAGACATTATTTTTGTGATGTCTTTGAGAGCTGCGTCTTTTCGGATCATTAATGCATGAGAAATTTTTATTGCAAACTCCTCAATAATTGAGAATTTATATTGCGCCATTGCTTCTACCGATTCCATGACAATCCCGCCAATTGAATTATGTGTCGCGAATAATCCTTGATCAACATCTCCTACATACAGAGCTCGAAGAACATTTTTTGAGGTATGAAGATAGTCGATGTGATATTTACCTATCCCATTTCGTTTTAAATAATACTGGACTGCTTCTTCATTAAAGCTTCCTTTACCTCCTTGAATGCCAATGGTAAGATACTTTTCGTTTTTTTGTTTGGGAATCAGCTTGTTATACAACTTGTCATAAGCAACGCCCAATTTAATACGCATTTCTTTTGTATAAGGATTATAGTGCTGCAAATTCATAAATAATTCCCATGTGTCATTGCAGGTTTGTTCTTTTACTTCCAAAAGTTTGGTTGCTCCTGCCGTATCAATTGGTGTTTGTTTCATGTCAAATTCCTGCAATAATCTTCCGATGAAATGAGTCAGGCCTTGAGAATTTGCAGCCATTTTGTCATGCTCTTCTGCAGACAATTCAGTAACTTGTAATTGTTTCTTAACAAAATAATTTTTCCAAAAAGTATATGTTTCCTCAGTCGCAAGAAATTTATCAATAACAATCGGAAGATGGGCAAAACCATTTTTCGAGCTATCAGGACCAAACATTGGATGTGTTAACATCGCTTGTGTTTTGGTTCCCTGCAAATATTTTTCAAATATTTTTGCCGGATAGGATTTAACTGAAAGCACATCAATGAGGACATGATCTGGCTGGAAAAATTGTTTGTGTTCTTCGATAACATCTGCAAATGTTTGAATGGGGACAGCGTAGAAAATCACTTCGCTTTCATAAGCTTTTTTTAAATCGTTTGTTATGGGGAAATTAGTTTTTTCTTTTTCGTTTCGTTGATAAATAGTAACATCAAAATCTTCTTTAATTAGCTCATATAATGTTTTTCCAAAACGACCAAAACCAATAATTGTTACGGTTTTTTTATTCATATTCTTTTTCAATTTTGAGTGCTTCTTGATGGATTTCTTCATAAATTTTTTCAATTAATTTTTCAGGGAGTTTATATTTTAATGCCATTATTTTTATTCGTGTTAACACTTCCTGCCAGCGCTTTTCATCAAGTGGTTGTGTCTTTATTTCTTTTTTAAGCAAACCAATTTCACGAACCAGGTCTATTCGTTCTGCAATAATTTTAAGCAGTTCATCATCAACTGCGTCGATTTCATTTCGTAAGTCTTTTAAAGATTTTTTCATATTTATAAATTTTGTGCTTTGTGACGTAAATAGTGATCCATAATAACGTGTGCTGCCATTGCGTCAACAATCGGAACAGCCCGCGGTAAAACACAGGGATCATGTCTGCCACTCGCTTCTAATTCAACTAGGTGTTTTTCTTTTGTGACTGTCTGCTGTTTTTTCTTAATTGTTGAGACAGGTTTGAAAGCAACTCTGAAATGAATTGTCTCTCCATTGGAAATACCGCCAAGGGTGCCTCCAGCATTATTAGTTTTTGTTCTTATATTTCCTTTTTCATCAAGATAAAAAGAATCATTATGTTGACTGCCGCGGAGCTTAACACCATCAAATCCGGAACCAAATGAAAAGCCTTTTGTCGCATTTATGCTCATCATTGCTTTTGCAAGATCTGCAGGAAGTTTGTCAAAAACCGGCTCTCCCAGACCTATTGGAACAGGTTTAATTACTCCTTTGATAACACCACCGATTGAATCTCCATCATCTCGTACTTCTTCAATAAGCTTTATCATTTTTTCAGCTGCTCGCTCATCTGGACAGCGGACAATATTGGACTCTATTTGTGCATGAGTAACTGTTTCAAAATCGACAGAGGTTTTTATATCACCAACTTGTTCGACATAACTTAAGAATTCAATACCAAGTTTTTTCCTGAGATATTTTTTTGCAATCGCACCTGCTGCGACTCGTGCAAGTGTTTCACGCGCAGACGCACGACCGCTTCCTTTATAATCTCTGATACCATATTTTGCTTCAAACGTGTAATCGGCATGTCCTGGACGATAGAGGTTTTTTAAGTGCTGGTAATCTTCAGATCGCACATCTTTGTTGTTAGCAAGAAGAAGAATTGGTGTTCCTGTTGTTCGCTTGTCAATAACTCCTGATAATATATGAATAACATCCTGTTCTTTTCGGGGAGATGTTATTTCACTTTGTCCGGGTTTTCTTCTGTCCAAATCTTTTTGAATTTCTTCTTCTGTTATTTCGATATTTGGCGGGCAACCATCAATTACAGCTCCCACGGCACCGCCGTGTGATTCTCCAAACGTTGTTATTCGAAATAGTTGTCCAAAGGTATTTCCAGCCATAGTTTAGTAATTAATTTTTAGTGCTTAATATGTTAAAAATTTTTTCCAATTCGCTTTTTGTTAACTGTCCGAGTGCTGACGCATTTTCTTTTGTTTGCGGTGCATAGATTAATTCATTGCCCCATAATGTTCCGTAAACTCTTGTTATTGTACCAAATTCTCCCATCCCAAGTACGATATGTCGTTTTTTTTGTTCATGGAGATTTTGTTGTAATAATAAAAGTTTTAATGCATCTGTTTCGCTATTGCACACTGTTGCTATTTTATAGATGTCTGGAAAAAATTTATCCATACTTTTTATTATTTCCGCTAAATCAACCGGTGTTTCATTGTAATTATGATATGAAATAATGGTTTTCACTTTGACTTTTTTGAGGTAAGAAAGCTCTTTCTCTTCAGAAATATCCAAGTCTATATACGATTGTGATTTATCTAACAAGTCAAGGATTTTTCTTTTTTGTTCTTCAGAAAGCTGCATTTTAATCTCCTTTCCCCGATGAAATAACAAGATAAGTTTGTCCTGCAGCATATAAATTAATTTATCGACAAATGCGTTGTCGATATCTTTTATTGAATTAAGCCAGATTTCCAAAAACTGGTATTCGTTGCGGTTTTTATTAACTACATCCAGCACTGCTTTTTTTGAATTTTTTATAATAGGTAAACAATAATTTATCATTATACAAATGCCTTTCTCATTGCATCAACTGGTGCATCATGTCCGGTAAAAAGTTTGAATTGTGCAAAACCCTGATGAAATAACATCTCGATTCCTGAGATAGTTTTTGCGCCCTGTTCTTTTGCAACTTTTATGAGTTGTGTTTCTTGCATGCCATATACAGCATCAAAAACTATCTGTTTGTTAGAAATATATTTTTTAGGAATCGGCGTTTCTTGTTTTTGTTTAAGACCAATGGGTGTTGTATTGATGATGATATCAGCTGATTCTGCATTGTCAATTTCATCTGATGAATACGCCTCGCCGTTAAATTCTTTTGTAAGTTCTTTTGCTTTTTCAACAGTACGATTATAAATAGTTAGTTTTGCCCCTTTACTTGTAACTGCAAACGCTGCAGCGCGGGCTGCTCCACCTGCTCCAATAAGTGCAACTGTTTTATTTTGTAATGAAGTAAGCTTTTCAAGTGGTAGTAATATACCCAGCCAATCCGTGTTATAGCCAATAAGTTTGCCATTATCATTTACAATCGTATTAACTGCTCCAATTATTTTTGCTATATCTTCGATCTCATCAAGATATGGCATGACCGCTACTTTGTGCGGAATGGTGCAACTGATTCCATGAATATTCATTGATCTGACGCCTTTTACAAAGTTTTCTATATCGTTTGCTTTAACATGACTTGCAACATAGACAAATTGATCAGCAATGTGTAATGCAACATAGCCTGCGTTATGCATTTGCGGCGACAACGAATGCTCTACCGGATCGCCGATTACCATACAAATTTTAGTTTTTGCTGTAATTCTCATAATTGTTTTATTATTTCTTTGGTAATTTCATCAGTTGTTTTATCATCTGTTTCAATTGTTATATCAGCTGTTTGTTCATATAATGATTTTCTTTGTTTCCAAATTTCTTCTAGTTCTTCTTCTAAAGTATTTCGTTTAGTAAGCGACGGTCTATTTTTTGCATCACCAATTCTATTCAGCATTTGTATTATGGATGTTTTCAGGAAAATGAACTTGCCATTTGTTTTTAACGCATTAATATTTTTTTCTCTTAAAATTACTCCGCCACCGGTTGCAATAATTACATTGGTTAGATGAGAAACCTCTTCAGCAACTTCCGATTCTTTATCTCTAAAAGATTCCCACCCTAACTGTTTTACATACTCTGGAAGCGTCATTCTAACTTTTTTCTCTAATAAAGAGTCCATATCATAAAATTGCTTATCTAACTTTTTTGCAAGAAGTTTGCCAATGGTTGATTTTCCGCTTCCTCTCATGCCGATCAAAATAATATTCATGCAACCTCCTTTACGTCCATACCAATCTGTTTTAATTTTTCCCAAAAATCCGGAAATGTCTTATTTATAACTTCAGAATCACTGATAGTCATTCCGGAGAGTTTTGCACCAGCAATAGCAAATGACATTGCCATCCGATGATCTCCGTATGTATCTATATTCGCGGTTTTTGGATTACCGCCATAAATAGTAAGTGAATCATTTGATGATTGGGTTTTTATTTCCATTTTTTTTAATTCGCTTTCTGTTGCTTTAAGTCGATCAGTCTCTTTAACATGCAGTGATTGCAATCCGGTAAGAACACTTTGTCCTTTAGCAAAAGAAACAAGAATAGCAATGGTTTGAGCTTGATCAGGGAAATCAATCATATCCACCGTAACCGGTTTGACGCCATTACCTGCGATAGTTATTGTTGTTGAGTCATGTGTTATAGAGTTCCCCATTTGTTCGAGAATGGGCAAAAGCTTCTTATCTGCTTGTAAAGAGTTTGGGTTTAAATTTTTAAAAGTAATTGTTGATTTTGTTAATGCAGCGATCGCAAAAAAATATCCCGCACTGGAAAAATCTCCTTCAACAGTATATGTTTTACATGTATATTTTTGCCCCTTAGAAATGCGATATGTTTCATACTTATTATTTCCAACGGTTATGCCGAATTGTTTCATGCAGTCAATTGTCATATCTATGTATGGTCTGGAAATTTGTTTTCCTTCAACTTGTATTTTCAACCCACCAATTATAGGCGCTAACATAAACAACGCAGAAAAAAATTGGCTGCTGACATCACCTTGCAGAGAGATAGGTTTTGAAGTAAGTTGAGAAGAGCTAACTTTTAACGGAGGATATCCTTTTTTTTCAATATATTCAATATTTGCACCGAGTTGTCTGAGTGCTTCGACTAAGTCCTTAATAGGACGCTTATTTAAACCTTCTTTTCCTTTGAGAATTTTCGTCCCGGGAATGATACAAAGTAGTGGCAAAAGAAAACGGATTACATTTGCAGAAAGATTTGCGTTGAGTTCGTAAGTTCCTTCTTTTATGTCCTTGATAGAACCTTCTACGATTATTGTTTTTTTTTCAATTTCTATTTCTATTCCAAGTCTATTGAGACAAGCAATCATTGCTTTTGTGTCGTCGCTAAAAAGTGGATTTATAATTGTGACCGGATTTTCCGTTAATGCTGCCATAAGTAATGCTCGATTGGTATAACTTTTTGAACCGGGAATTTCAATCGTCTTTCGGACAGGTTTTTGAAGCGGAATAAGCTTTACTTGTTTCATGATTGTTGCAGGACCGTTCTGATAATTTCTTCAGAGATCGTTTGATTAATGACTCCTTCTCCGATTTGTCTAAGCAAAGTAAAAATCATTTTGTCGCCGATATTTTTTTTATCCAATTTTATTTTATTTATAATGTCATCGGTTTTGAATTTAGGAACACTTGTTGGCAATCCTGCATTGATGAGTGATTCTTTAATTAACAAAGTGTTTTCTTTTGAGAGCAATCCGATTTGATTTGCGATGTCTGATTCAGCAACCATTCCAATACTTACTGCTTCACCGTGAAGCAACGGAGTATTAGTCTCAAGTGATAATGCTTCTACTGCATGACCAATCGTGTGACCGAAGTTCACAATTTTTCTTAGTCCATTTTCATTTTCATCACCTTGTACTATTTCTGATTTTATTTCGTTGGATCTTTCTATTATGTCAATTAATTCTGATTGAGAAAAATCCATGGACTTTTTGTTTGTAACAATTTCAAAATAGTTTTTATCTTTGATTAATCCATGTTTTATTATCTCAGCAAAACCTGAAAGCACTTGCCTTTGAGGTAATGACTTGAGTGTTTCTACATCAATAATAACAGCAGATGGCTGATAAAATGTTCCGACAATATTTTTTATTCCGTCAAAATCGATCATTGTTTTGCCGCCGACACTTTCATCAACTTGTGCAAGAAGTGTTGTAGGAATATTAATAAATGCAATCCCACGCATGTAGGTCGATGCAGCGAAACCTCCAATATCACCAATAACTCCGCCGCCCAAATTTATTACAAGTGATTTTCTATCAAGCTTGGCATCAATCATTGCTTTCCAGATTTTTGTTAGATATTTGATATCTTTTGCTGATTCACCCGGTGGCAGGACAATTGAAGCCGCTTTTGAAGGTAAATTCCCCCCCAATTTTTCTAAAAAAAGCGGTGCTACTGTTTGGTCAGTAACAATAAAAAGTTTGGAATATTTTGAAAAATCAATAAGCGTTGTAATTTTTTCAATAAGCCCAGTTCCGGTAAATATTGGATATGCGCGATTTGAAATAGGTGAGTTGAATGAAACAGTAAGCTTTTTCATAGTGTACAGCTAGCTATTGGATGGATCATTTGGCACGCGCAGACGCCTGAATTTACTCAGATCTTTAACAAGCAGATTCAATTCGTCCATTGTCACATGTTCTCCTAGATCAACCGGAGATGAGCTTCCAGCTTCCATAAGAATACCGTCATATAAAAATTGGTCACCGACTTTCATCTCCATCGATTTCATAATTTCATCAACTATTTTATGCCGCATGACCGGACCGATACTATGCGTCGGATCGAAATAGAGTCTTGTACTTTTCGGAATTCTCTGTTTAACTCTCCTCATTATTTCATGTGTGATCGCATTACGGTAGTCGCCTCTTCCTGGTACATCAACTCCGCGATGGATAATAATAAGATCCTCACGCATATCCGGTACATACGTTGTCAATCCCATAAGTACCTTTTCAAGAGATGTTTCTCCTTTATATTCGGGATGATTTGCGACTTCTAAAGGATCTTTGCCTAAGAATTTTCCATGTTTGATGCCGACGTTCCAGTTATTTCTTTGAGCGAATTCACCCATTTCAAAGAGATTCCAACCCAACTGATTCACTGCAGGATTCCACACCAAAAGATTTCCTCGTAGTTTTTCTTTCACTTCCCAATAGGGAAGTTGGATATGTGGTATCATAATTTCCGTTGTGATTACCATACCTGTTTCATTTACAATTTTTTCAGCAAATTCAACACTTGGGATGGTGAGTTTTATGCGATCAACAGGTGAAAGTTTCATCGCTTTTTGGATGACTTGAGAATCAATCCCCATGCCATCGCCTGTCAGATCCATCGAGGTTCTGGATTTGAGTCCGACAACTCGTGTGCCGTAAATAGCGCGACTGCCATCTGGTGTTTTAATTTTGGCTATATCATTTATGATCTCTTCGGTATTCTCCGACGTGATCGAACATGGACCGGCAATAATTTCTAAATTGTAATTTTTGTCTCTATTCATAGTGTTGAAAAAAATAATTTTTGTATTTCTTTTATTGTCGTTAGTTTTTTTTCATTTAGGGTTTTTTTAAATTGTCTTATCTCTTTTGCATTTGGAATTGCTGCTGCATTTCCTCGTTTGAGACATTTAAGACTTGCCACCAAATTGCCAAATGCTGCTGCTTTTGTTTCAGGCCAGCCTTGTAGAATACCGTACGCAAATCCTCCGCGATAGATATCTCCCGCGCCGTTTACATCAACTGCTTTGACTTTAACTGTAGGAATTATTTCTATTTCCGATCCGTTATAAAGCAAACTACCGAGTTCACCTGCTGTTATAATGATTGTTTTACCGCAGTGCACATACAATTTCTTGAGACACTCATCAAGGTTTTTATTCACATCAATCTTACCCAGCGAATCAATCGGAATAATTGGATAATCTGAGTATTTTATCATATCCATGATGAAAGATGAAACTTCTGTTGATGGATCAATAATAATTTTTGTGTCTTTACGCTTTTTCTCAATGACTTCATAGAAGGCATTATGTTCATGTCTGTCAAAGATGATCATATCAAACTGCTGAATAAATTTTCTATCGAGGTGTTTTATATCAGGATGCACGATATCTCCGCGTACTTTTTTCCGTGAGCCGTTTTGTGCATCCACCAAAATTTTATTTACTTTTGTCCTACGCTGATATTTGGGAATAAGATGAATTGATTCATGTTTGAGCAATTTTTTAATAATAAGCGCGTTATCATCACGCCCGATTGTTGAAACAAAAGTACACTCAATACCGAGTCTTGCAAGAAGTATCATGGCAGAGAGAACAGGGCCGCCAACGTGTTTTTCAGCTTGGGTATCCGGGATAAGATCGGCAGGAATACCGTTCTTAAAAACGTAAGTCATATCAATTACCGATTCACCTATTCCTAAAACTTTCATAATTTTTCCATAAAAAAACCTCCCGTTTGGGAGGTATTTCGTTTTGGTTTACTTTTAGTTTTTAAACTAAACCATTACGCAACCTCCCGGGTTGGGAAGTAAAGTAAAACCGAAAATAAACACCCTGATAATTCATATAAATGTATTATAAACAAAATAGATACTTGAAATCAATAGGTAAAAAACTGAGTTTCTTTATGTATTTTTATTTATTATTGCTGTTTCTTATTGCCATATCCAATTCCCACCTATTTTGTTGCACTTTAAAGATAGTAATACTAAGAAACAAGAGGAAAATAAAAAATAGTATAAATGAGAGAGAATACATTTCAAGTACCAAAAAGCCTATTAAAAAGAATGCAGGGAGAATAAAATGTTTTTGTAATAAGAAAAGGTTACTTATATTATTTTTTAAATGATATTGGTGCATAGAGACAGGTATAATAAGAATCTTTTGGATAAGTAAATAGCTGATTAGTGAGAACTCTAAAAATAACAAACATGTTATTAGGAAAAATTGATTATTTTTATGATAAAAAGAAAGACTGATAAAAATAAGACTGATGAATAGATACCAACAAAATTTTGTAGCTTGAGAAGTAAAAAGAGGATTGTATTTTTTTTGCTGAAAAGTTTCAAAGAGAATATATAGTAATCCAACTGATAAGATAATAATCACTATTTCAAATAGCAAAGCCATCTGAGTAACACCGAAAATACCAAAGTAAAAGGCAAGTATAATTCCTACTAATCTAATTTCAGTTGGACCTATGCCAAAATATGATACATTGAATATTCCTGTCAACTCGCGCATGAGAAATGCATATATGGCAAACGAGCTTAAAAGAAAAAGCATAAAGAAAATAAGTAAAGAATATTGCGAATCTATAATCATTAAATAACCTAAAAGAATTGAGCAGAGAAAGATATAATCTAGAGAGTGATCCATATAATAGCCCCAATATACAAGCCCGGTCTTCTTTTCTCTCCCAATTAGTCCATCAAAATAGTCAGTTAAATATTGAAGAAAGATTACGATACCAATTCCCAAAAGCCAAATGTTATCTAAAGCTGCAAGAAGACTAAAACAAATTGCAAGAATAGTCCAAAAAATTGTTGCCAATGTTAAATATTCCGATCTAAAATAAAGAAAGAAATGTTTCATTTTATGCATTAATTTTTTTTCGATTCCGGCGAGAAAATAATTTCTTTGAACTACAGAATTTGTGGCGTTTAACATACTTCTTGTCTTAATCTCATTGTAGCATTAGGAATTTGCTATGTCTATTTTGTGGGAAAGGTTCTTCGCTATTTCAGAATAAATCTCATCTCGTATGTCTCCGTCTTTTATTTTCGCTGTAGCAAGACTTGCCATGTAAAGAGTATTAGTCTCAACAAATTTGTTATGGAAATTATTGGTAAGAGTCGCCGAGTGTCTGTACATAGTGAGGAAAACTCCTCCTATAAGTTGTGCTGCGAGACCACTAATAGCAGTTATGATAGAAATGGAAAAATTAATTTTCGGAAATAAAAATACAATTACCAATATGGTGATTATAATCCCAATTCCAATAAAAATAAAAATAATACCAAAAGTAAAAATTTTACCATTTTGTTCAAGGTTTTGTTCATAATACTTCATGAGTTGAGCTTCAAAATATGCCAATTGTAACTCTGCGCGTATTTCTCTGTATGCGTAGGAATCTGGTGTTTCACTTGCGTCGATGATATTTTTTTTCAGAAGTAATTGCAGTTCAAATTCTTTCTTTTTTCTTTCCACTGCATCTCGAGGGAAAGCCATTTTTATAATTTGAAAAGAAATACCTAGAAGAAAAAATACTATTGCTTCTTGTATCCTAATATAATTTATACTATCGATTTCTCCAGTATTTAAAGAAGATTGAAAGGATAGTATAAAAAATAGTAATGCGACACTGATAAAAATAGCCGAAAAGATGTTCGCAGTGCGAGAAAGATATACATAACGGTTATACCAACGCTCTTCAAGATCAAAACTATGCTTAAGTTTCGTTCCATCTAGTTTTTCTAATTCTTTGTCTGCTGCTGAATGTGGAATATAAGCTCTTCCTATGAGGCACAAAAATCCAATAATAATCAAGGAAGAGGTAACTATTATTGGTGTTTGAAGATTTGCAATCGCATCCAGAATAATTATGATGAATGCGAATAAAAAGAAGATTACATAGCTGATACTTATTATATCACTGATTAATTCCCTTTGTTTTTCATCAATAAGCCATTTTAAAAGATCAGATAAGTATACTTTTATATTAGATTTTTTTTGGGGAGCAGGTTGTTGAATTTGTTTTTTATCGTCCTTTAACATACTTAAGGCAGATAATTACAGCTATTGATGAGTTTGTTTAACTTTGTCAACGATATGTTTGAATGTTGCCGGATCTTCAACGATAAGGTTGCTTAATATTTTTCTATCAAGTGTAATATTGGCTTTTTGTAATTTGTTAATAAAAACACTGTAAGAAATGTCTTCTTTTTTGACAGCTTCTGAGATACGAATGATCCAAAGTGTTCGGAAATCCCGCTTTCGCAGTTTTCTTCCCTGATACGCATACTGTCCGGCATGAAGACTTGCTTCTTTTGCTACTTTAACCAATTTGCTTTTTGTGCCGCGATACCCTTTGGTCAGATCTAAAAGCTTATTATGTTTTCTTCGTGATACGGTTCCCCGTTTTATTCTACTCATAGTTTGGGTTTTAAGTTAGGCTACTCCTAACATTCTTCTCACTCGTTTTGCGAATTTTCCTTCCAGAACTCCTGGTTCCTTTTGTCGTCGTAGTCTACTTTTTGATTTGTGCAATTTTAAGTGGCTGCCAAATTGATGCCCAAACATCACTTTACCAGTCTTGGTGACCTTAAAGCGTTTAGCTGCTGATTTCCTGACTTTTTGTTTCGTCTTCGGCATGTTTTTTTCCTTTCTCTACTGATAACATCGCGACCAGTTGCCTTCCTTCAAAGTGCGGCTCGCGATCTATTTTTGATATATCCTCAAGTGCTGCTACAACTTTGTTAATTACCCCTTTACCAAATTCCGACCTTGTGATTTGTCTCCCTCGAAATCTGACCACCAGTCTTATTTTATCTCCGTCTTCTAGAAATTCCCTTCCCCGTCTGATCATCACTTGTAAGTCATTATCAGACATAAAAGGACCAAGGCGGATTTCTTTGGTCTCGGAAGTTTTTGCTTTTTTCTTTTCTTCCTGTTTCTTTTTTGCCTGTTGGTACAAGAATTTATTAAAATCGATAAGCTTTGCAACAGGTGGTTTGGCAGTTGCTGCTACTTCAACCAAATCCAACTCTTGTTCCCGGGCAAGTCTTAGAGCTTCATCTTTGCTCACGACGCCAATTTGTTTACCTTCGTTATCCAGTAATCGAAGCGGCGATGCAAAGATTCGGCTGTTTATTCTATACCGTTTTTCTTGCTGTTTGAATTTAGATCTTTTTATCAATGTCTTGTAACAATTGTTCTTTAAATGAAGCGATTTTAAGTTGCCCTAAATCCTCTCCATTTCGTTTTCTGATCGAAATTGCGTTTTCTGCAATTTCTTTGTCCCCTATTATACCCATAAATGGTACTTTTTGTAAAGTAGCGTTGCGGATTTTGGCTTGGAGACGCTCCGAACGACTATCTGCCTCCGCCCGAATTCCTGATTCCCGTAGCAGTTGAGCTGTTTTTTCTGCAAATTCCGCGTGTCGGTCAGCTATTGGCAAAAGAGCAACTTGTACCGGCGCAAGCCACAATGGGAACGCCCCAGCATAGTGCTCGATTAAAATTGATAAAAATCTTTCTATAGAACCCATTACGGCAGCATGTACCATAACAATACGTTCCTTTTCCCCATAAGATCCTATACACGATAAATCAAAACGGTCAGGCATATTTACATCGAGTTGAATTGTTGCAATTTGCCAGATTCTACCCAATGCGTCTTTAGACATAAAATCTATTTTAGGACCATAAAAAGCAGCTTCACCAATACCTTCCTCATATGATATATTTTTTTCTTTTAAGAATTGTTCCAGATTTGCCTCTGCAGTTATCCATTTTTCATCATCTCCTAAATATTTTTCTTTATGCTCAGGGTCTCTTCTGGATAATCTAATAGATAAAGGGAATCCAAAAGTATTATAGAATTCTTCAATTATTTCGTAGACTTTACTTATTTCATCTTTAATTTGTGGGTAACGACAAAATACATGTGCATCATCTTGTGTAAAACTTCTAACTCTTGATAAGCCAGCTAACTCACCTGATTGTTCATCTCGATATACCATTGTTGTTTCTGCATATCGTTGTGGCAGTTCTCTATAACTTCTTTGTCTACTAGCATAAATTTGGGTGTGATGAGGACAATTCATCGGTTTCATAGCAAATTCATGTCCTTCACGAGTTTTTATACGGAATAATTCTTCAGAAAATTTAGCCCAATGGCCACTTGTCTCATACAAATCTTTTTTTGTAATATGAGGAATTGCTACTTTTTGATAGCCTCGTTTTTTTCGTAATTCCCAAACAAAATTGTCTAAGGAATCTCTCAGTATCGTTCCTTTAGGTGTCCACAGCGGGAGTCCTGAACCCACTAAATCTGAAAAAACAAAAAGATCGAGTTCTTTGCCTAACTTTTTGTGATCTCTTTTTTTTGCTTCTTCAAGCATTTCTAGATATTCTTTTAATTCTTTTTCAGTTGGGAAAGCAGTTCCGTAGATACGAGTCAGCATTTTATTTTTCTCGTCTCCTCGCCAATAGGCGCCGGCGACTGACAGGAGTTTGAAATGCTGCATTTCTTTTTGCGGTTCTTGCGCATGACCTCCTTTGCAGAGATCCAAAAAGTTGCCGGGATTATTTTCAGTAATTGTTTTGCCTTGCTTGGCAAATTCTTCAATGAGTTCAAGTTTGTACGGGTTATCGGCAAAATCTTTTTTTGCTTGCTCAACAGTGACTTCTTTGGTTTCAAAAGCATGCCATTCTTTCATAACTTCATGCATCTTCTTCTCTATTTTGTCCAAATCCTCTTCTGAGATTTTGACATCGCCCATATCAAAATCCTGATAAAACCCGTTTTCAATAGCCGGACCAATAGCGTTTTTTGCATTTGGCCATAATTGTTTGACGGCTGCTGCCAAAAGATGGGCTGTTGAATGATGAAGGTTATGTAAAATTTCATTATTGCTCATGAAGGAATTATAGTAAAAAAATGGTCAAATGGCTATATGGCTAAATTTGTTTTGTTAGTGTTGCAGATGTGGATTGGTTGCAAGAATATAAGTAAATACTTGAGAAGCAAAAGATCCGACTACCGGAACAAGATTTACTTCTTTTGCGATAATTCCCAGAAGAACAAAAAATAAGGAGAGTCCCACAGTTGCTCCGAGCCCCCACGAAATGCCGCCCAGAAAGTTATTTATGAGTATCTCGCCACGAGAGAGTTTGCTCGATTTTTCGTAAGGTTGTGGATCATTCATAGTTAAGAATGCTGATGGGTCGTTTCTAATTTAGTTATTCGAGTTTCGTGATTTTCAATTCTATCTAGCATTCTTTCCGCATGTGCATTTGCTATTACTTGTTCTTGCAGAATAGTTTTTAATTCGTTAACGATTTTATCCATTACAGTAAGTACTTGGTCTCTATATTTTTTTGCTTTTTCGTCAATGCGAATTTCCATGTTTTCCATTTTTATATCTGTTCGCGTTTCCAGAGCAGAGATATGATTTTCGATTTTTGTATCGAGTTTTTCTATCTTATTTTCAATTTTTTTTAGATCAGTTTTTGTTACTGAGTTTGTATTTTGTTTATTCATACAGCTAGTATAACAGAGTGAGTAGATTTGTTGTCAAGATTACGAAGTATGTTTTTCTAGCACAAACTCTATTATCTATAGAGTTTATAAGCCTAATTTATTGTTGATCGTCTGCATTGCTTTTAACGTTATTTCAACAAAATCCTTTAGAAAAATATTGAGTTTGCTTTCACAAAGCATAATTGACTCGCGATTTGCTCCTTTTGCAAATGATTTTTCTTTGAAGCGCTTCAAAACTGACTCAACGGTTAGTAATGAAAGTTTTTTTTTCGGATGGACCAGTGCTGCTGCGACAATAAGGCCAGTCAGCTGGTCACAGGCAGTTATTGCCCAATCCATCGGGCTTTCTGGGTCAGTTCCGGACATTGTGAAGTTGTGCGAGCGGATTGCATGTTCAATATCTTCTGTCAGCTTGACTTCTCCGTTTTCAAAAAGTAATTTGCCATGTTGGTTTAACTGATTTGTTTCTTGTGCTACTTCATAATCGATATCGTGCAGAAGTCCGGTAATTCCCCATTTTTCTTCATCAGAAGGTTTTTGGTCGTTTTTTAGCGTAAGATGTCTGTAAATGGCTCTCATGGTCACCTCCGCGGCAAGAGAATGTTTGATGAGATTTTTATTTTTGAGGTATTTTGTGAGTAATTGATACGCTTCGACCCGGGACATAAGCATATTATACAATTATCTTTCTAGATTATCCGGGTCAAAATCGGGTTGCAAAGTTTGTTGTGACCGTAAAACAAATTCTCTTACGACACCCATAAGGAATGCATCAATTGTATCAGGAGAATCGTGTTCGGGTAACATAAGATAGATAATGGCCTCAGAATTTTCTGTTCTATTTACAAAATCCAGCCTTTTGTCTTCATACTTATCAGGAAATAATACTACTTGATGTAAAGGTAAAGGTGGATCGAGTAAGTTATCTAATCTATCTGCAATTTTATTTATTTTTCGGTATAGTAAAAGTTGTGGATCTTTAGTGTCATTTATTTTATTATGATATTCTCGTGAAGAAAGCCTTCCAGTTCTTGTCGGGTTACTATGGTTAAAGGCTTCAGCGCTATCAGCAATTCTTTGAGAGATTTCAGGCATATCAGTTTCAAATTCTAGGAAAGCATTTTTTATTTTTCCTTGTGTATAATTTTCATTATCTTCAGGTACATCATGCAGTACAGCACCAACAACAAGCTCAGGTGTTACTGGTATATTAAGTGCTCTAGCTAATTCAATTGAAAGCAAAGCAACCCGTAGCGGATGTACGAGATAATCATCTCCTGTGAACTTTCTCTTTTGCCCTTTTTCTCTATGAGCTCTTCCTGCGACATTGATTGCCGTATTTACAATATCCAGATTAGTCTGATTAAACGGTGAATCAAGAGCCGCCATCTCACCGAGCAATTCTCTACTGAGATCTTCAGTATCATGCATCCTATATCTTGGCATGTGTCTTTCAGCTATAGATGGAATTGCAAAAGCTAATTCTTTAGACAATTGAGGTTTTTGTATGGTTGTGCCTGGCCGGCTTTCTAGCTGCATTAATAATGAACAACTGATCTCTAAACAAATTCCAGCGTGTCCAATAACTACAAGAGTGAGAGATTTTGCTTTCTTTCCCCTCCCACAAGTTATAAGGAGACAGTCTGGAGAATTTTTCGTTGGAAAATCACCTTTCGGAGGTCAATATATACTACCGAGAAGAAGACTTCCTCTATTTCGTGAGCCAGTAGTGTTTATAAGGTCTGCAAACAATGGAACGAATACTGGAAGTTCAGACTTACCGGCTGATAAGAATTATCATGTAGCCTCACTCTCCATGGGAGTTGATGTTTCTACATCAGTGCAAACCTCTGCAACTCCACTACTTGTTGCACAAAACAAACAAACCGAAGAAAGAGTCACTGGTGAATCTACTGACAGAGTATATAAATATCACTCTGCTGAAGAGGTAATTTCGCTTATGAATGCAAGGAAAAGATTTTTATGGGGAGAAGTATCCGGAAATGGAATAAAAGAACTTGATGAGTTAGTTGCAGTAGACGAGGGAATCCCTGCTTCTTTTGTTGTGGCAAAAGAGTTAAAGAAAGAGAGAGCAATTTTCAGAGGAAGAAATTTAGAAGGACTATATCAATTTCTCTTTCGTCAAGCGAAAGAAGCAGATACTGACATAGTAGCATATTTACATGCTCTTACAGGTATTATTATTACTTTTCCTGATGTCGTTACTTTTATGAGTATTCCCAATAGAGAGAGAGAAATTACAATTTGGGATAAATTTCCAGAAGAAATATACGCTGATCTTCAGAGATATGCTGCTAAAGAATTAGGTATAAGCACTACAAGGTTGACAGCGAATTTACTCAGAAACACAAGATTTTCCTTCCTTAAGGGTAATACGCTAAATTCATTAGCTCAACATGGTGCCAACCACAGAGATAAAAAAAATAACGAAACATCTATGCAGTATTTAGCTAGAATTGCAGGTTTACCCGATCCGATAGAATCTCCTGAGGCTCATAGAGTCTTTGAAGCAAGCAGTAAGACTTCTCAAATAGGCTCTGAAAGTATGCCAATTGATTCTGCGGTATGGGTTTTACCCCAGTATTATCTAGATATCTACGGACTTCCTTTAATTACCACTCTGGAAATCTTAAAAGAAATAAAAGGGGTAGGAAAAATAAGTATGGATCAAAACGACTATTATAGAAAAGATCAGGAAAGAAAAACATTTTTGGATTATTACAATAACAAACCGGCAAGTGAAAAAGAGTATCTCTTGAGGCATACTGCTGCACGTATCTTTTCAGACTGGAGAACTTGGGTTGGTGATGATATAGCCAATGACTTTCCTGCTTTGACTGCATTATATACATTGAGAAAATATGCAGAGCTAATTAATGCAGGTAAGGAAGTGACTCTTCATAAAACGATTGGGAATGGGAGATTAAAGATACCCATTATTTCTGAAGATGATAGTAAAAAAACGAAAAAACTTAAAAATGGACTAATAAAATTAGTAAACAGAATTCTTGCGACTGGTTTGGATTATGATGAAATTGTTTTTGCAGGTTTTGAGCTCATCACAGCAGCATATGAAGATATAAGAGAAGAAGTAAAAACTGCTGAGATCAAGGGCATTTTAGCTCTTCCCGAGGTAGATTGTAAATTCGTTCCAAAGTCCCGAGATGCTTATTTATATGAAACACAACGGGAGAGTATGGGGAGTCTTCTGCTTTCCGCATATCGTAGTATTACCAAGCCAGACGAAAAAGATGTGAAAAAAGAGAATAATAAAAAAAGAAGAGATGTCAAAAGTATCATCGGTACACTTTCAAATCCAGAATTAGGATTTGAAGATAGCATGTTCATCTTAGATACATCAAATAGAGGAAGTATCTATGAGAGATATAGGAAAATTATTGATGGTATTCATATAAGGAAAATGTCCGAAACAAAAAGAGGTAATAGACCATCACCCGAACAAGGAATTATAAAAGCCGCGCATACACTAGAACAAGCACTAACTCTTTTTGGAGAAGAAGGACTAAGCTCTGAAGCACAAACAGTTGTAGCAGGCGTTATAGAGAGAGCGCAAGGAAAAATTGGAGAACCAGCAGAGGGGGAAACACTAGAGCAAAAAATTATCGCTACAGCACAAGACTTAGAGGAGGCATTAAGGGATCTTGATGAAGATAAATCAGTCGCTGTGATAAAACCCGCATTGGAAAGCGCTATAAGACAAGCTCAACAATTAGGTATTTTTGTAGACATCACCAGTACAGTAGGTGAAATTACAAGAAGGGATGACTGGGATATATTACCTATACTAGCTGCAATATCTCATCAGGCGAGTTTACATAAAGCGCAGGGAGGAAGTGTGCCAGGCAATATAATTAAAGAACCGTATCAAATATTTAATGCCAATTGGGAACAGTATCGTGCTTGTAGAAATGATCTTGATGCAGTCAATGTGGATGGTCTAATAAACCAGCGTAGGGCCATATTGAAGTTTTGCCGTGGATGTTTAGTTAGAATGGAATGTGAGACAGCCGATTTTGAAATAGGAATTACTGCTTTAGAAAATGTTCGTAGTAGAAGGGAACGAGCGGCTCGGCTTGAAGAAGTTATACAAGGTGTACGTGGTGGAATGTCTTCAGATGAACGGAAGCATTTTTTATATGAGCGTCCAGACCTGGTAAAGCTCATCGTTAAGGGAGTAAAAGAAGCACGAGTTTATCAAACTCCTCATTTAGAACGTCGTTTAAGAGGTATACAATAAATTCCTTCAGCCAACTGAGGTAGCGACTGATCGTTCGCCCGAAAGACCAAAGGTTGTACCGTGTTTTTTGAACATTCCCCAATAATCTTTTTTGGCGCCTTTTCCTTTTACAGTTCCCAGCCAGGCATTAGAATCTTCAACTTTTTCTCGAGCGGACCTTATAACGGCGAGCATCCATTCAAAGAAATTGAGCTGATACGCGCCAACAGTAACAGTTTGCTCTACGGAAACTTCAGCAAATTCCAATTTTAATATGTGTGATGACTCAATAAGCTTGGATAACTCTTTCTTAATTTGCTCAATATTCTGGCGCATCTGGTTCATTTCGCTTTTGGAAGCTCGTTCTCTACTGTGTACTATTTCGTTTCGGAACTTGCCATGATAATCCATAGCTGCTTCTTGTTTGTGCTGTGGGGCTTTGTCTGCGTGAACCGGTGTTTTTTCTGAAGTTGTATTTCGATGAGTTAAGAAACTAAAAATTTCTGTGGGGCCATTTGCATCTTGTGTAGATTTTTGAGTTTCAGAATAGGTTTTGATTTCAGATGGAGACTCGTCGGCATTTTTATTACCTCCAAACAGCTGATCAAGGAGGGTTTGCGCAGATTTTCCAGCCTCTGCTTGTACTCCTTTTTGAGTGTGGTTTCGTAGTGAACGTACGGCTTCAAGTCCACGTTCAAATGGATCAAAAGTATTCGTTTTACCTTTAGAGCTCGACATACCTATAGGACTTTATCATAAATTCATTAATAAATCAAGTGTCTTTTGTTGCCGCAAAATACCTGCAAGAAGGTATTTATTTGCTTCCAAGTTTTGTTTTTCAGCAGGATCTTTTGCCTTTTGGATAGCATCCTCAATTTCTTTATCATCAACGGTAATTTTTTCAAGTTCTGCAATTTTTTGCAGGACAAATTCGAGTTTGATATCTTCTTCTGCCCGTTTTGTATATTCTGCTCGTAGATCTTCAGGTTTTCTATTCGTTGAACCGAGATATTGGTCAAGGCTAAGTCCCAGCCGTTTTATATCGTTGAGCAATTGCGAAAGCAATCTGTCTGCCTCTTGTTCGACAAGTACAGCGGGTATCTGTACCTCTGCATCTGTTAATACGGCTTTCGTTACATCATCTAGGGTAGGCTTTTTATTTTCTTCTTCTTTGCCTGGAATGATTATTTTACTTTTTGCGGTAAGTTTTTTAACGTGATCTTGATAATTCCCCAGTGTTATTACCGGCATTTCGCATGTTAACGCATAAAAAATCCAATCTTTCCCATCTTCAATCTTCTCAATATGCATTTTCGGATTCATAATTGGGTTAAGTTTGTGTTCTTGTACAGCCTCGATATATGCTTGGGGAAGAAGCTGTTTGAGAACTTCCTCTCGTATGTGTTCCGGGTTAAGCTGGCTAGCTGCCATGTCTTTTGGTGCTTTTCCTTTTCGGAAACCTGCGATATTGGTCTGCTTTGCCAAGTCATCAATGACGGCATTATGCGCAGCTGCTATTTTATCGTTAGGAAGCGTTATCGTTATTTTAATTGTTCCGTCTGATTGTCTTTCTATTTGTGTTTTTGTCATAAATTTAGCGTTAAGTTTTTTACTTATTTTGGTGCGGGCGAAGGGACTTGAACCCCCACAGCCTTACAGCCACAAGGTCCTAAACCTTGCGTGTCTACCATTTCACCACGCCCGCGCGTTCGGGTCTTGCCCACTATTATAGTAAATTTAAATCGAAATGGAAAGGGTAGGTTTAGTACTCTGCGCAGCAAATTGATCAATAGCGTCCATATATCCTTGTACCTTATAAGCCCATGACGGGTCGGTTGCATAGGTCGCACCAATTTGGTAAATATTTGTCGCACCACGGTTATCCATGTATTCTTGGCGAAGCGCGGTACTAACCACAGTAATACCATCATCCCATGAAGTAAATCCAAGGACATTTGATCCATACACACCAAATCCCCATGCGTTATACGAGTATGGAGGAATCGCTTCACCAAAATCAGATTCTACTCCTGAAATAGCTGCAACCATTTTCCAGTCCAGATGATTGGCATCAGCTTGGTTAATAAACGTCTGTGCGTGATCGGCAAGCGGTGAATTATATTGTTCAAGGTAGGCTGACAAAATTTTGGCACGATTATCTTGCTTCACAATTTGTGAAGATATCGCTTGAGGAGCTGCAAGCACTGCAGATTGCTCTGAGGTTTGACCAAATGCGTGGACTTTTGTTGGAGAAATCGCAGTGGTGAATGTAAGTACTGCGAGAAGAAGAGATAATCTTCTTTTCATAATTTTTGCCAATAAAAAATCCTCACGTAAGTGTTTTGGGCACATACCTGAGGATCTAGTTGAGTATTATATACTAAAACTATAGGTTTGTCAAGGGAGGAGATTCAGCTGGCTGTTGTGGACAACTTATTGTTTAATTATGGAATATAATAAAAAATATATAAGGTAACATAGTATAAATTCGCAGAAATTTTATTGAAGAACTTGCATGAAGTGATTTACACCAAAAGCCCAGCTGCCATTGCTGGAAGGTGTATACATGGTCATTATCTGCTGCGGAGTAACCAAGCCATGCTCCTTATACCTCGTTGCTAAGGCCTTGGTAACGGTATAAATTCCATCTTTATAGCCATCAAAATGCACTGCAGTATGGCCATATACACCAAATCCCCAACAATTAAATGAGTTATCAGGGATTGTCTTGCACAGTCCTGATTCCTGCATCGCAATTGAAGGAACCAACCGGTAATCTAGCCCATATTCATCCGCTGCATCAACGATATCCCCTGCAAATGGCTCAAGTGGTGAGTTATATGTAGATAGAAATTCTCTGATCCGTTCCTTGCGGCCATCGCCTTGGGTGATGTCTGCTGAAAGAATATTTTGTGAAGTTGGAAGCGCAGCATAAGCTACCGTGTTTTTAACGGCAGCCAAGTCCGAAGAGATCTTATGAAATTGGCAGACAGCCAGTACAGCCACAAGAAAAAATACTAAACCGAATGGAGCCAAAAATAAGAAAGTTGTACCAAAAATGAACTTCCTCATGATCACCTCCTATACTGACAAAGATTGAGACGATTGTCAAGATAACGAGCATTTGATACAATCAAATGCAAGCTCTTAGTTTCATATTAAGGGAACGCCCAAGTGGCGGAATGGCAGACGCGCTGGCTTCAGGTGCCAGTGCCCGCAAGGGCGTGGAGGTTCGACTCCTCTCTTGGGCACAGTATTTTAATAATCAAACGCTTACTGGAACTCCGACACTAACCCGTAATGACACTGCAGTCAATTTTAACTGGGGAGCAGGATCACCTGGTACAGGTATCCCGAATGATCACTTCTCCGCTCGTTGGACAAGAACCGATGATTTTGCAAATGGCAATTATACCTTTACTGTTACCGTTGATGATGGTGCAAGGTTGTATATTGACAACACCTTAGTTCTTGATAAATGGGTTAATGTAGCGAGTGCTACAACTTACACAGTCTCACAAAATCTTATAGCAGGAAACCATATAATTAAATTGGAGTATTATGAAAATACTGGAAATGCGGTTGCCAATCTAAGTTACCAACAAACGTCATTTGCTGCGCAATATTACAATAATCAAACTCTTTCAGGATCACCAACTTTATTAAGACAAGAAAACACGATCAATAATAGTTGGGGTACCGGCTCACCAGATCCATCAATTCCCTCAGATCATTTTTCTGCTCGCTGGACAAAAAAATAACGCCAATCGGTCTTACCAAAGAGGAGCGGGAAACCCCCATGTTTGTCATAGGACGAACCGGATCAGGGAAAACGACTTTACTTACAGCAATGGCAATAAGTGACATACAACATGGGCGAGGTATGTCCTTTATTGATCCGCATGGAGACGTTGCAGAAGACCTGGTTCATTCGGTGCCAATAGAAAGAAAGGATGATCTTATCTATCTAAACCCGATTGATATGGAATATCCAATTCATATCAATCTTCTAGAGTTAACACCCGGATTAAGTGAGGATGAAGAAGAACTTGAAAAAGAGCGGGTCTGTGAAGGGGTAATTTCGCTTTTTCGAAAAGTATTTTCAAAAGATGAGAAAACTAATGCACATAGAATTGAGCATGTCTTAAGAAAAGTCATTTATACTGCTTTTGCCATTGAAGGCGCAACCATTTTTACCATAGATGATCTTTTGAATAACCCACCATATCTAAAAAAAGTTATCCCACAACCTGTTGATCCGCACACGCTTGATTTGATGCATCGGATAGACAAAATCCATACCGACTGGCCGACCTACGGAACGCGGACAATAGCAGCGCAATTGAGGAGGGACACGAATTTTGAGATAGGAAGGAAACGAGTACG
>WNGL01000391.1_pt1 | contig 51119 bp, 49 predicted proteins | sample 5400591 | NCBI WGS metagenome assembly WNGL01 (sample SAMN13153377, study PRJNA577476) | soil metagenome | isolation source: 80 cm soil or saprolite under Garry oak tree replicate 1 | place: USA:California | collected 2016-06-15 | reverse complement strand
CTGGGTCGACCGGACCCCGTACGACGCCGCCCGGCACGGTGGCGCCAAGCGACTCGAACTCGGCCGAAAGGAGGTGGCCTGAAAACAGCCCTGCAGCGCCCATGAGAGGCGGGTGGGTTGACACAGAAGGTGTCACGAGTTCAACCAGTGCGGAGGCACCGCCGACTATCGGCTCGGAGTCCGGCTCGCCCTCGGACTGGGAGGCCTGGTCCTGGGCGCCGCCCTCCTTACCGTCGCACGAGCCCTTCGGTTCCGGGACCTCAGCGGGTCCTCGACCGAGTGAGACCGAGGATGGACACACCGGACACGGGATTCGGGCACTGAGAGCGGGCGTGCAGCCAAGAATGCTCGCGCTTGGTGGACCTGAGAGGACACTATTCGAGCCTACCGATGGAAGGTTGTGGTGAGGTGCCTGGAACGCTTCAGTCGCGCGGATCGTCGTGCGGTCAGGCCGTGGCAAGGACATTGAGTTCTGCCAGAGCGGCACCAGAGCGGTATGGTCCTCCTGCCCATCACCTCAGCCACTCGCGCAGGCTCTGACCCGCCTTTGTCGCGAGCTCGCCCAGATCGACCGACTCTCGAAGCAGCCCGTCGACGGAGGCCTTCAGCGCTTCCAGCAACGCCTCCGGCGCCAACGACGACACCAGCGAACTCCGCAAGGGATCCAGGACATCCGGTGGCAGATCGTCGAAGCCGCGGCCATGGGTACTCTCGAGGTTGCGCCTGATGCATGCCAGGGCCAAGGTCCGATCTCGGACGCCGTCGATGCAGTGCGCTGCCTGCCACAACCGCCCCCGCGCGATGTACGCCCGCGCCGCACGCGCGTAGACCACCGCCCAGCCGAACAGGTCGTGCGGATCGGGCGGGTCGGGCGGCGAGACCTCCCCGGCCTCGCCGAAGAGCAACCGGAACCGGGGGCCGCGTGGACGGAACCAGGCCGCCCGAGTGAACGACACGTCGACCTGGAGGCAGCGCGGCAGGAGGAAGACGCGGTAGATCGTATGGCCGCTCGGGAGATCGAAGAGAACAACGGCGTCGAGTTCCGCGACCAGCTGCCTCGTCCAGTCGGCGATGACCTTGTCCACCGACACGTCGTCCGAGACGGCGAAGGTGAGGTCGAGATCCGACCACCGATCCCCTGAGCCCACCGAGAGCGAACCGACGACCGCGGCACCAACCACGCGCCCGTCGGCCCTCGCCATCTCGAGCATGCGATCGCGCACCGCGTCGCGTTCCTCGATGGCGAACACAGAGGCATCCTAGGACGAGGGGGGCTCGCCGGCGGCAATCCCGGCGAGCCCCCCTTCCTGCCAGTTGCCCCTTCGGGCGATCAGGGACCCAGACGTCTCCAGAGGCTCATACCCGGCGCACCAGGAAGACGATGATCAGGATCACCAGGATCAGGACGATGATCCCGGGGATGACGATGGTTCCCAGCACGGCTTCCTCCCTCGGACGGTCGTGCTCCGTTCGTACCCGCCTCGTCCGTGGGGCAAGCGTTGCGCGTTCCCGACTTACTGCCCTCCTTCCCCCGTGACGGGGCAGTTCAGGAGCACCGTCGTGTCGGTGAGCACGATCTTGCCCATTTCCGCCAGGTGCTCCACGGCGGTGTCGCTCTTGACCACGTGGGGAGTGACCCCGTTCTTCCAGTGCACGAACGTCTCGCCCCACAGAGGCGAGTAGTCGGGCTCACCCGGCTCCGAGCCGAGCACCATGAGCTGCCCCTTGGCCATGTGCCCGTGGAAGATGTAGATCTCCGGGAACCCGCCCGAGTTCAGCTTGGCCAGGACCGGCGAGAAGTTGATGTGCTCGGTCTTGGCCTGGGTCTTCGAGCCCACGTCGGTGGCGAGCATCCCGTCCTTGTGCCCGTCGTAGAACGTCTTGAACACGGTGGGCGGCGCGACGTGTTGGCCGGGCTTCACGTTCTCGGCGATCACGGGGCAGTCGAAGAGCAGGTTGGTGCGCTTGGTGGTGAGGTCTCCGGCCGCCTCGCGCTGGTCGATCTGGGTGTCGCTGGTGAGGAGCACCGGAGTGACGCCGTGCTTCCACGTGACGGTGACCCGGTTCCAGATCGGGGAGTAGTTGGACTCGCCGGGCTCGGACCCCAGGACCACCAGCTGGTCCGGCGCCGCCCGGCCCTTCACCACGTAGATCTCGGGGAACTTCCTGGTGTTGAGCGAGGCCAGGACCGGCGAGAAGTTGAGGTCCATGGACTTCGCGATGGTCTTGCCCGAGGCGTCGGTGCTGACGAACGCGTCCAGGTGATCGTCGTAGTACGCCATCTGGACAGCGGGCGGTGTGAACGGTCCGCGGGGCGGCGCGGCCGCCCTGGCCATTCCCGGCCACAGCGTGGCCAACCCGGCCACGAGTCCCACAAGCAGAGCGATGCTTCGACGCATGCTCAGCGCCTCCATTCTCATTCCGGGGCCGCCGGTTGTCCAAGGATTTACGCGCGAGCCAGCCGCCGGGTTTGCGCGATGCGAAACGGATGCGGCAGGCAGCGGAACCCCTTGCCCTGCACCCCGACGTCGTGAGCGATCCCGCAAGTCGGCCGGTACGCGTACGCTGAGGATGAGGCTCCACCGACGAACAGGGAACTCGCTGACGAGAAGGAGGGACGCATGGTGAAGCTAGGGATTCTGGCCCGCATGGAGGCGAAGCCCGGCAAGGAGGACGAGGTCGCCGCCTTCCTCGAGGGGGCACTCCCCCTCGTGCAGGAGGAGCCTGACACCGTGACGTGGTACGCGATCCGCATCGGCCCCGCCGAGTTCGGCATCTTCGACACGTTCGAGGGCGACAGCGGCCGGCAGGCGCATCTCTCGGGCAAGGTGGCCGAGGCGCTCATGGCGAAGTCGTCGGAGCTGTTCGTCCGTCCGCCGGACATCCAGCCCATCGACGTCCTGGCATCGAAGTAGCCAGTTCGCCCGATCCCAGGTCCCGTAGCCCATCAGGGATGCAGCTGGTCTTCGGTGGCTCGTCGATCCTGTTGTTCCAGCTGGAAGGTGCTGTGCTCGATGTCGAAGTCGCCGGATAGGCAGGTCGCGAGCGACTCCAACACTGAGGAGGGCCCGGCTCCCTCCTGGAGCACGACGTGGGCCGACACCACGTTCATGCCGCTGGTGAGGCACCACACGTGCAGGTCGTGAGCATCCGCGACGCCGGGCGTCTCCAGGATGTGGCGCCGGACCTCGGCCATGTCCACACCCTCCGGGGTCGCCTCGAGCAGGACATCCACTGCGTCCCTGAGGAGCTTCCACGTCCGGGGAAGGATAAGAAGCGCGATGAGGATCGAGGCGATGGGGTCAGCCCTGCGGAAGCCCGTGGCTGCGATCACCGCCGCCGAGGCGACCACAGCGACGGCGCCGAGCAGGTCGCTCAGCACCTCCAGGAACGCCCCCCGGACGTTGAGGCTCTCTCGTTGCCCTCTCCGCAGGAGCCAGGCAGAGCAGGCGTTGCCGAAGAGAGCCACCACACCGAAGACGAGCATGACCCCGCTGCCGACCCTCGGCGGAGTCACGAGGCGCCGGATGCCTTCGTACAGGACCAGTGCGCCCACTCCGAACAGCAGCACCGCGTTGACCGCCGCGGTCAGGATCTCGAGGCGGTAGAAGCCGAAGGTTCGCTTGGAGGTGGCCGGTCGGCCGGCGAAGTGGATCGCCAGCAGCGCGAGCCCGATGCCGGCAGCATCGGCGAACATGTGCCCTGCGTCGGCGAGCAGAGCCAGGCTCCCTGAGATCACCCCGCCGATAATTTCGACCGAGACGATCGTCAAGGTGATGCCCAACACGACGGCCAAGCGCGCCCGGTGGCGGGCTGCGGCACTCCCGATCTGCTTCCTGCCGGACTGTCCGTTCATTGACCTCACTGGTTCGATGCTATCGGCCGCCGCGAAGGCCGTTGTCGCCGAGGCGGCGGACACGCCGGAAGAGCCGCGGCCCGCATTTGGATGAGCGTGGCACGATGATTGCCGCGATGCCCACGTGCCGTGAGTGCTCTGCCCCGTTCCCGGAGGGCGCCAGGTTCTGCCCGACATGCGGCGCGCCGGTCGATCGGGAGCCGGCCGCCCGGGAGCGAAAGCTGGCGACCGTGCTCTTTGCGGACCTGGTCGGATCGACGGCGCTCGGCGGTTCCCTGGACCCGGAGCATACCCGGGACCTGCTGGATCGCTTCTACGACGCGATGGCAGCGGAGATCGCGCTTGGCGGTGGGATCGTCGAGAAGTTCATTGGCGACGCCGTCGTCGCCGTGTTCGGCGCGCCGGCAGCGCAGGAGGACCACGCCGAGCGGGCGCTGCAGGTGGGGCTGTGGATGCAAGCCCGGCTGGCCGAGCTGTTCGGCGAGCGGCTGGCGCTTCGGATCGGCGTGAACACGGGCGAGGTCGTGGTGGGCCGGCCCCGCGAGGGCAGCTCCTTCGTGACCGGCGACGCCGTGAATGTGGCCGCCCGGCTGGAGCAGGCCGCCCGGCCGGGCCAGGTGCTCGCGGGGGAGCGGACGGCTGCCCTGGTCGGTGGGGCCTTCGAGTTCGACGAGCCCACGACCATCGAGGCCAAGGGGAAGCCGGAAGGCGTCCCGTGCCGCCGGCTCATCCGCATGGTGGCCCCGCGGCGCCCTCGCGGCGGCCGGGGCCTGAGCACGGCCTTCGTCGGCCGCGAGCGGCAGCTGGCAGCGTTGCAGGGGGAACTCCAGCGGAGCATCGAGGCGGTACGGCCGCGAGTGGTCATCCTGGTCGGGGAGGCAGGAGTCGGCAAGACCAGCGTCGTGCGCGAGTTCCGGTCGCGGCTGTCCGAGGATGTTCGGTTCCGGCTCGGTCGCTGTCTCTCCTACGGGCGCGGCGTCACGTTCAGCCCACTCTCGGACGTGCTGCGGTCGGAGCTCGGGCTTCGGGAGGAGGATCCGCCGGAGGCCGTGCTCGCCCGGTTGGGCGGCCGCGAGATCCTGGCCCTCACGCTCGGGCTGGACGTGGCCGGCGAGCTCGATCCGCGTGCCGCCGGACAGCGGCTCCAGGAGGAGTGGGTGAGCCTGCTCGACGGGCTCGTCACCGAAGGGCCCGTGGTGCTTGCCGTCGAGGACCTGCACTGGTCGGCCGAGCCGCTGCTCGAGCTGCTCGACCGGGTCCTCGACGAAGTGGCCGGCCCCCTGCTGCTCCTGGCCACGGCCAGGCCCGGAGGACCGTCGTTGCGCGCCGGCGGCGAATCGGTGGACCTGGAGCCACTCTCGGACCAGGAGGCCGAGGAGATGCTCGACCGGGTGCTGGGCGCGCCGCTCCTGGCTCCCGCTCGGGACCTCGTCATCGGGCATGCGGAGGGCAACCCGTTCTTCCTTGAGGAGGTGCTCGCGGAGCTGATCGACAGGCACCTGCTGGAGCGACGGAACGGCGAGTGGGCCCTCCGGGGCGGCGACGGAGGCCTCGGCATCCCCGATTCGGTCCAGGGGGTGCTGGCGGCGAGGATCGACCTCCTCACGTCCCCGGCGAAGGCGGCCCTCCAGGCAGCCGCGGTGATCGGCCGTTCGTTCAGCCCGCCGGCCCTGGCCTCGCTGGTCGGGTCCGCGGCCGAGGTCCGGACTCTGGTCGAGCGAGGTTTCATCAGGCCGACCGAGCCCGAGCTCGTCTTCAAGCACGCCCTGACCCGTGAGGTCGCGTACGGCAGCCTGCCGAAGGCCGAGCGGGCCCGACTGCACGCCTCGTACGCCGTCTGGCTCGAGGAGCAGGAAGGGGGAGACGCCCGCGCAGGCACGCTCGCCTACCACTACGCGGAGGCGGTGAACCCCGAGGTCGCCGAGTTGGCCTGGCGGGATCGGGAAGACGAGGCCGAGCGCTTACGAGCCAGGGCGCTCCACTGGCTCCGACGTGCGGCAGACCTGGCGCTCGGGCGGTTCGACCTCGGGGATGCGCTCGCCCTCCTCCACCGCGCGGCGGACTTCGCGCCGGGGGACGGCGGGGTCTGGCACGAGATCGGAAGGGTGAACGCCCTCAAGTTCGACGGCGAGGCGTACTGGGAGGCCATGTTGAAAGCGGTAGACCTGACGTCGAAGCCGGAATGGCTGGCGGAGCTCTACGGGGACCTGGCGTTCGAGTCGACGATGCGCGGGGCGATGTGGAAGCGGGCCCCCGACGACGAACTCGTCCTGGGGTGGATCGGCCAGGCGCTCGAACTGGCCGGTCCAGAGAGCCACGCGTTCGCCTACGCGTCGATCGCCAAGGGGATGCGCGAGGCCGACGTTCCGGCGACCGAACGTGCGATCTCGATCGCCGAGCGGCTCGATGACGTCGAGCTGCTCTCCTTCGGCCTGTTCACGCTTTTCGAGATCGCCCAGGACGCCGCCGACTACGCCTCCGCGGCCAAGTGGGCGCGGAGGCGGCTCTCGCTCGCGGACCGGTTCACCGATCCCGACCACCTTGCCCTGATCTATTGGGGATCCTCCACCGCGGAGCTCGCGCTCGGACACCTCGACGAGGCCGCCGCGCATGCTCGCAGGCACGACGCGATCGGCGCTCGGCTGAGTCCCCACCATGCCATCCACGCGGTCAGCAACCTGCTCACGGTGGAGGAAGCCGCGGGCAGGTGGGACCGGGTTCGGGACATGCAGGAGCGCGTGGAACACGCCGTCGCCGAGAACGTGGACACGCCCTGCGCCTTGAATGCGCGCTGCCTGATGTCGTGCGCGGCAGCGTGTGCGGAGCTCGGACTCGACGCCGAGGCGCGGCGGCTCGAGGACGCCACCAACGCCCTGGGCATGGAGGGGTATGAGCTCTGGCTCGACCCTCTGCGGGCCCGGCTGGCCATGGTTCGGGGCGATCTCGATGCCCTCGGCGGGATGATCGAGGGGTCGCACAAGTGGCCCTGGGTCACCTGGAACCACATGAACGGCGCGGCCACTCGCCTGGATGCCCTGATCGCCCTCGGCAGGCTGGAGCAAGCAGAAGAGCAGGCCACACAGTACGTCCAGCCGGGCACCTACATGGAGCCGTTCGCGCTCCGAACGCTCGGGTTCGCCCGCCGAGACCCCGATCTGATCGCGCAGGCCGCGGAGCGCTTCGAGGCCCTCGGCCTGACCTGGCACGCCGCCCAGACCCGCGACCAACTCCGTCCCGGGAGCAACAAATGGACACTGGTGACCACGGGGGTAGCCCTCGCTCAAAGCGAAAAATGGCTCTGACAAGCCACGATTCGAACAGGCCGGCGCGGTGGACCTGAGGGGAGTCGAGCTCCTGACCTCTGCCTGCCAAGCGAGCCGGGCGAGGCGCTGACCTTCACGAATCCAAGAACGCGCTGGTCAGGGGCACAACAGGCCCCCCTCCCCCGCCAGGTTTCGCCAATGTCTGCCAGGAATCGTGCTACCTGTCTGCTACCTGGCGCACTTGGCTCCCGAATCTGACCTCACTGGGTGCGAGTAGTAAGCCACCGGCCGGTCATGTAGTCGAGGAACACGAGAGCAGAGTGATTCGGCCCGGGGCAGGGTGAGTTTCCCGGCGGTCCGCACGTTCCGGTGAACGTCCCCGAGACCTCGACGGACCACACCCATTCGCTGGATGGTGCGATCCCAGGCCCCACCCATGGAGCGAGGTTGCCGATCCGCCCCACCTCCGCCGATACGAACTTCGGACGAGTATCGGACACGTGCCCAGCTTCACGAAGAGCAAGCTCGACCGCACGAGATCGAGAGATGCCGCCGGGAGGTGGCTCGACGGTCCGCGAGCTTCCCGTACAGGCCGCAAGGAGCAGAACGACCAAGGAACACGTGAGGACCCACCGTCCCGGCTTGGCATGCCTCTCACTCATGCCCCGCAACGCCTCCACTACCGCCGGCCGCACCGGAGTTCATCTTTCCTCCAGGTCGAGCAGCAAACTCGCTGAAGTTCGGCTCGGCTCGCGTGCGTTACGGTCCAACCTCCAATCGATCTCTTCTTTCCCTGCGGCGAGGAGCGCCCGGTTCGCCTGGCTGAACAGCTTGCTCCCGAAGAAACCCCTGTAGGCGGATCGGGACGAAGGGTGGGGCGCCTCGATGATTGTGTGCCGGGGCTCATCGATGAGCTTCTTCTTCCGCTGGGCATCCTTCCCCCAGAGGATGAACACAACGGGATCGGCCGTTCGGTTGACGACCCGGATCACCTCGTCGGTGAACTTCTCCCACCCCTTGCCCAGGTGCGAGCGCGCCGACCCCGCGCGCACCGTCAACGTCGCGTTGAGCAGCAGCACGCCTCGGAGTGCCCACGGTTCGAGGTTTCCGTGGTCGGGGATCGGCACGCCCCTAACTCCGTGCAGCTCCCGATGAATGTTCGCGAGCGACGGTGGAATCCGTACGCCGCGGGGAACGGAAAAGGCCAAGCCGTGCGCTTGGCCAGCACCATGGTACGGGTCCTGGCCAACGATCACGACCTTCGTCTCGGCGTACGGCGTGAGCAACATGAAGGTGAAGACCTTGTCGGGAGGCGGGTACACCCTGTAGAGCCGACGTTCTTCCTTGACGAACGCCTGGGCTACCTGGAGGGCCTTTCGGGGGCCTCCGGCATTTCGGACGAGGGCCAGATTCTGCCCCTGACCAGCTGTTTCGGTTTGTGGACCTGAGGGGAGTCGAACCCCTGACCTCTGCCCTGCCGAGGCAGCGCTCTACCAACTGAGCTACAGGCCCGGAACGGCCCGATTCTACCAACCGGGCCGGACACCCCTTCAGCCGGAGGCCGCTCCCGCTTCCTCCCACTCCACGACCGGGGCGTCGCGCCACAGTCGCTCGAGGTCGTAGTAGTCGCGCTCCTCCTCGCCGAACACGTGGACCACCACGTCCACGAAGTCCAGGAGCACCCACGCGCCCTCGCTCTCGCCCTCCCTCCGGATGGGCTTGACGCCCAGGCCCCGCAGCGCCTTCTCGATCTCCTCGACGATGGTGCGGACCTGGCGGTCGCTGGAGCCGCTGGCGATCACGAAGTAGTCGGTGATCACGATGAGGTCGCGCACGTCGAGGATCACGATGCGTGACCCCTGCTTCTCCGACGCCGACCGGGCGGCGGCAACCGCGACGTCCCGTGAGTCCGGCAGTTCCCGGACGGCCTTAGCCTCCGGCACGTCCCCGTCGATCGCTCATCCGGCTGTGAGATCCCTCCCCACCACGATGGTGATGTCCGCGAGTCCCGACGATCCTGCCCCCAAGACTACCGTTCCCACGCCCAGGAGCCCGCGAACCTGGTCGGCCTGCGTCTCGGCCTGAGCCGTCGTGGCCACGATCTCTGTGGACTGGTGATCGAAGGTCTGCGCGTTTCCCGAGGCGACGATGCGGAACCCGCCGGGAACGAGCTTCGAGGCCACGAGCTCCCCCACGCCGGGAACGCCGCTGCCGTTCAGCACCACCACGTCCACAGACGGCGAGACCTCGATGCCGAGCAGCGAGGCCAGTTGCCGCCGGATGGCCGGATCGTCCGGGACCAGCAGCCGGCCCTCGGACGGGATGGCCGGCAGCTCGCGGACCCGGGGAGCACGGGCCGCCTGGAACACCGCCTGCACCGAGGCGGGGTCGTCGACCTGCACCAGGTCGCTGGCTTGGACGGTGAGGCCGCCGCGGAACAGGGCCGCCAGCACTTCCTGCCAGCGCTCGCTCGGGGCCAGACCGGCGCCACTGGCCAGGAACGCCGACGCCACGCGGCCATCCATGGTCACGGCGCCGGGGCCGATCTCCTGGCCGTTCACCTCGACCGGCTGGACCAGGTTCAGGCTCATGCCGCCCGCCGCGTCGACGATCCGGCCCAACCCCCCAAGGTCCGTAACGGCCTCGTGGGCCACCCACGTGCCGAGCGCGTTGGACACCGAGGCGACGAACAGCGATGCGGGCGCCCCGAGGGCGTCGGCCACGGTGCCGCTTCCGGCACCGGGCAGCGTAAGCACCAGCCGCGGCGGCACGTCCACCACCGCCGGCGGCTTCTCCCCCATCGACCCGACCAGGGCCACGAAGGGCTCCGGCTTCGCCACGACGGCGAACAGGGCCAGGTGGGACGGGCCCGTGTAGCTGGGGGCGGCGCTCGGGGTCGTCGGCGGCGCCGGCCGCGGCGCGCCGGTGTTCCGGCTCGACACCCACCCGATGGCCACCGCCGCGACGACGATGGCCACGGTGGCGGCCAGGCCCACCCACCGGCGGTCCCACCGGTTCCCGGGTCCGACCCCGCCGCCGCTCCCTCCGGCCACCCACGGCTCCTCGCGCACCCTCGTCCTCATTGGTACAGGCCGGCCTTCTCGATGTAGGTGAGCACCCCGTCGGGAACTAGGTAGCGGATGGGGACGCCCCGGCGCACCCGGTTGCGGATATCGGTCGACGAGATGGCCAGCGCGGGGATGGTCATAACGGAGATCCGCGGATGGCGCGTGGGGGCCTCGTGCTCGAACGCGGCCAGGTCGTAGCCGGGACGGGTCGCCGCGATGAAGTGGGCGAGCTCCAGGGCCTCCTCGGGGTCCTTCCACTGGACGATCTCAAGGATGGCGTCGGCGCCGGTGATGAAGTACAGCTCGAGGTCGCCGCCCCGTTGCTCGCGCAGGGTCCGCAGCGTCTCCACGGTGTACGTGGGGCCTTCCCGCTCGATCTCCAGGCGGGAGACGGTGAATCGCGGGTTGCTGGACGCGGCAATGACCACCATCAGGTACCGGTCCTCGGGCGGCGAGACGTCACGGCTCTCCTTCATCCACGGCTGGCCCGTGGGGACGAACACCACCTCGTCCAGCTCGAACTGCCACAGCGCTTCCTCGGCGGTGAGCAGGTGACCGTGGTGGATGGGGTCGAAGGTGCCGCCCATGACCCCCAGACGCCTGGGCCTTCCCACGGCTGGATTCTATGGCCGGGGGGCGAGCATTCCCGGGAAGCGCGGGCTATGGGCGGGCTACACGCGGGCCGCCCGGGAACGGACGAAGCGCTCCAGGTCCGGGAGGTGCTCGCGGTAGTGGGCCGGTCCGGATTCGACGAACCACTCCTCCGCGGCCGGTGTGACCTCCGGGAGCGCGCCCCACGCGTGCAGCAGCATGGCCCGGGCCGACCACAGCTCGCACTTCACGGCCCGGGTGTCCAGGTCGCAGCAGGCGTCGTAGAACTCGCGGTTCTTGTCGTCGACGTCGGTGCGGGTCTCCTCCCACGTCCCCAGCCGGATGCGCTCGATCACGTGGGCCGCTTCCGCCATCCAGCACCCCAGGTGGGCCAGGAGGTCCTTCACGGACCACTCGGGGGTGAGCCCGGGCTCGGCCAGGTCCTGGGGTCTGAGCCGGGCCAGCAGCGAGGACAGGGCCTCGTACCCCTCGTCCTCGTCCCGGACCAGCTGCAAGCGCCTATCCATGGCCCTGCTGGCCTTCCGGGAAGAACTCGAACGCCCGGTCGCCGATGACCACCTCGTCGCCCCTGCGCGCGCCCGCGGCGGCCAGACGGCGCTCCACTCCCTCACGCTTCAGCCGGTTCTGCAGCGAGACCACCTCGGCCGGGTCCTCGAAGTCCGTCTCGGCCACCCATCGTTCCACGTGGCGCCCCGTCACCCGGAACCGCTCCCCCTCCTTGCGAACGGTGAACCGCTCCCGGCCGGGCCGCAGCACCACCAGCGGAGCGCGCTCCTGGTCAGCCTCCGCGGTCTGCGCGGCCTGGGCGGCGACCGACTCCAGCCGGTCACGGAGCTCCTCCACACCTTCGCCGGTCAGCCCCGACACCTCTTCCACCGGGCCGAGCTGCTCCAGCCCCGCCACCAGGGTGCGGCGCGTGGCCGGGTCCACCAGGTCCACCTTGGACGCAGCCACCACTCGATGTCGCTCCGACAGCGCCCGGTCGTAGGCGGCGAGCTCTTCCAGCACGGTCCTCGCATCCTGCTCTGGATCCGGGGCGGCCAGGTCCACCACCACGGCCAGGACCCTGCAGCGCATGACGTGGCGAAGGAACCGGTGCCCCAGGCCGCGGCCCTGGTGGGCTCCCTCCACCAGGCCGGGGATGTCGGCGACCACGAACCGCCGGTCGCCTTCGGTCACTCCCAGGTTCGGCGTGAGGGTGGTGAAGGGGTAGTCCGCGATCTTGGGGCGGGCCGCCGAAAGCCGGGACAGGAGGGTGGACTTTCCGGCGTTGGGCAACCCGACCAGGCCGACGTCCGCCACCACGCGGAGCTCCAGGTCCAGGCGGCGCTCCTCCCCGGGCTCGCCGGCCTCGGCCCGGCCCGGCGCCCGGTTCTTCGGCCCGGCCAGCGCGGCGTTGCCGCGCCCGCCCCGGCCGCCCCGGGCCACCAGGGCGCGGGCCCCTTCCCCGACCAGGTCCGCGATCAGTCCTTCCTCACCCCGGACGACCGTCCCGTCGGGGACCCGTACCACGAGGTCGCGCCCCGCGGCGCCGGTCCGGTTGGACTTACCGCCGGCACGCCCGTCCCCGGCCCGCTGGTGGGGATGGTCCGCCAGCGCCGACAGGTCCCGCATGCCCCGGTCCACCTCCAGGATGATGGAGCCCCCCGGCCCGCCGTCGCCGCCGTCGGGGCCGCCCCGGGGCGTGTACGGCTCGCGCCGGAACGAGACCGCCCCGTCGCCGCCGCGACCGCCCCGCACGAACAGCACCACCTCGTCAGCGAACGCCATCTCGTCCCGATTGTGGTCGAAATCGGGGCCGGCGGTGGAAGATGGGGCCAGCATGGGAGATGGAGCGGCCATGGAGCCGATCACCGTGTGGGCCATCCGGCTGGGCGAGTACACCGACGAGGTTCGCGGCACGCTCAGCCTGGACGAGTCCACGCTCCGCTTCGAACACCACAAGGGCACGAAGAGCGTCTCGATCTCAATCGGGTCCATCCGGCGGACCAAGCGGGTGTTCGGCTCGCCGGTGCTGATCGTGGACTTCTTCGAGGACGAGCGCCTGGCCCGCATGGCCTTCTACTTCGCCCAGCCGCCGCCGCTCGACGCCGAGCCCATGACGCGCAAGCGCCGCCGCCAGCGCAAGGAGAACATGGGCTTCCTGATGCGGGAGAACACGGTCAAGCACGAGAAGGTCCGGGAGTGGCGCGCGGCCATCGACCAGGCCGTCCGGGACGCCCGGCGGTAGTGCCGGGCGGTCGCTAGGCGGGGTCGCCGTCGGGGGACGGCGTGATCACGGCGAAGCGGCGGCCGCGGGAGGACTGGAAGCCGACCACGCCGGGGACCTTGGCGAACAGCGTGTCGTCGCTGCCCTTGCCGACCCCCAGGCCGGGGTGGATCCGGGTCCCGCGCTGGCGCACGATGATGGTTCCGGCCTGGACCGTCTGTCCGCCGAATGCCTTCACCCCGAGCCGCTTGGACTCGGAGTCCCGCCCGTTGCGGGACGCGCCGCCGCCCTTCTTGTGTGCCATGGTTGTCCAGGGTACCAGCCGCTACTCCTCGGCGGCGGCCTCAGCCGGCTCGGCGTCGGCGGCCTCTTCGGGCGCCGATTCAGGCGCCGATTCAGGCGCCGATCCGGCCTCGGCTTCTGGCTCGGCCTCGGCCTTCTCCTTCGTCGCGGCCTCGGGCTTGGTGGGCTCCTCCTGCGGCTTCGCCTCGGCCTTCTTCGAGGCCGGCTTCTTGGAGCCGGAGTCTTCCAGGCGAACGTCCTCGATCTCGAGCAGGGTCATCAGCTGGCGGTGGCCCTGCCGGCGCGAGTAGCCGGTCTTGGCCCGGTACTTGAACACCTTGACCTTGTCGCCCTTCTGCTCGCCGACCAGCTTGCCGACCACGACGGCCCTGGCCACGTCCTTGCCGTGGTGGGCCTTCCCGTCGTCGTCCACCACCAGCAGCGGGTGGAACTCGACGGAGTCGCCGGGCTGGCCGTGCACCAGCTCAACCTCGATGACGTCGCCGGACTTCACCCGGTGCTGCTTTCCTCCCGCCTTGATGACGGCGTACATGGTTCCTCCCTCCGAACGCCCACGCGCCTGCGCGAACGCTGCTGCTCGAATGCGCTTGTCAGACCTCGTGCGTCAACAGTATCCCGCGCCCCCCACAGGTCGGGCAGGTCTCCGAAAACGACTCCAGCAGCCCGGCGGAGACCCGCTTGCGGGTGACCTCCAGGATCCCCAGGGGGCTGATCGAGAACACTTGGGAGCGCGTCTTGTCCCTGGCCATGGCCTGGCGCATGGTGTCGATGACCTTGTCCTTGTTCTGCTCGAGCAGCATGTCGATGAAGTCGATGATGATGATTCCGCCGATGTCCCGGAGGCGGAGCTGGCGAGCGATCTCCTCGGCCGCCTCGAGGTTGGTCCCCACCACGGTCTCCTCGAGGTTGTGCTTGCCGACGTGCTTGCCAGTGTTCACGTCGATGACGGTCATGGCCTCGGTCCGCTCGATGATGATGTAACCGCCCGAGGCGAGCCACACCTTGCGCTCCAGGGCCTTGTGGATCTGCTCGGTGACGTGGTGCTGCTCCAGCAGCGGGAGCTTGCCGTCGTACAGGTGGACCCGCTCGGCCAGGTCGGGGGCGACGTCCCCGAGATAGCCGGTGACCAGCTGGTGCACCCGCGGGGAGTCCGTGACCATCTCCTTGAACTCCTCGTCGGTGAACAGGTCCCGGACCACCCGAACCGTGAGCTCCGGCTCCTCGTACAGCACGTGAGGCGCCTTCACCTTCTTGGCCCGCTTCGAAATGGCGTCCCACTCCGCGACCAAGCGCTGGACGTCGGCGGCCAGCTCGGCCTCGCCCGCCCCTTCGGCCGCCGTGCGCACGATGACGCCGTGCTGCTCCGGCCGGACCTTCTTCACCGCCGCCTTCAGGCGCTTCCGCTCGTCGTCGGGAAGCCGCCGGCTGATCCCGAACACCTCGGAGTTCGGCACCAGGACCAGGTACCGGCCGGGAAGGCTGATCTCCTGGGTCAGGCGAGGCCCCTTGCCCCCGATGGAGTCTTTGGTCACCTGGGTCAGCACGGCCTGGCCCGGGCGGATCACCTGCTCGATGCGGGGCGGGCGGCCCTCGATCTCCTCGTCGTAGCTGACCTCGCCGGCGTACAGGACGGCGTTGCGGCCCCGCCCGATGTCGATGAATGCGGCCTCCATGCCCGGCAGGACGTTCTGGACCCGCCCCAGGAAGATGTTCCCGACCAGCGAATGGGCGCCGGCCCGGGTGATGTAGTGCTCGACCAGCTCCCGGTCCTCGAGCACCGCGATCTGGTCACGCTCGCCGTGCTCGGTGATCAGCATGACCTTGTCGTGGACCCGTGGAGGAAGGGGGACCTCGTCCCTGCGGCGGCGTCCGCCGGGGGTCCGGGCGCGGCGGGCCGTCCGGGTGGGGCCGCCCTTGTCGTCCGGCTTGGCTCGGGTCCGGGTCCTGGTCCGTCGGGTGGTCGGCTCATTCGTTGCCACGTCCTCGGCGGCCTGCTTCGTGGCGGACTTCGCCTTCGTCTTCGTCTCGGGTTCCTGCTTGGCCGCCGTCTTGGCCGCGGTCTTTGCGGCGGTGGGCTTTCGGGAACGGGACCGCGTCCTGGCGGGGCGCGGTTCGGACTCGTCGGTCGCCTGCCCGGCTGCGGCCTCGTCCCCGGGCGCGGACCCTTCCTCGCCCTCGGTGGCTGCCTCGCCGGCGGTGGCCGGCTTGCGCCGGGTCCGCCGTCGGCGTGGCCGCCGGGCCTGGGCCGTCTCGGCGCTCTCGGGCGCCTCGCCGGCCTCAGCTGCGTCGGCGATCGCGACCGTTACGCCGGCCTCGGAGGCCTCACCCCGGGGCTCGACCGCCCCTGCTGATCCATCCGGTGCTTCGGCCGCGGCGCCGCCCTGCGCTCCAGCGGGCCGGCCCGAGCGGCCTCTGCCCCGGCCGCCCCGGTGGCGCCGGCGGCGGGGAGCGGCGGTCGCCCCGCCGGTGCCGGGATCGGCGACGGTGGATGCTCCCGGCTCGGCGGGCCCGTCCTCCGAGGCGGGGGCCTCTCCTCCATTTTCGGCCCCGGCGGCATCTGCGGCGTCTGCGGCATCTGCGGCCCCGGCGGCGTCGGCAGTCGCGGACGTGCCGCCGCCCTGCCCGCTCCGGCCCCTCCCCCGCCCGCCCCGACGCCTGCGGCGCCTGGCGGCCTGGGACGGCGTCGCCCCGCCGGTCGCTTCCTCGTCCGGACGCTCGTCGGGCGCGGTGCGCACGACGCCTTCCGGCTCGTCACTCATGGGATCGTCTCCCTTCACTCGACCGGAACCCCGGCCAGGGGCGGAGACGTGTCGATCGGCACCCGGTTGCCCGAGAGCGTGGCCGGGACCCGGCCGAGATGCGCGAGTGTCATGCCGGGGGCCGAACGCCCCTGGCCGGTCTCGCGCGCGTCATCGCGCACGCAAACGCCCTTCTTCGTCGCGCGCGGCTCGCGGCGACCGGGCGCCCGGCCATTTCGGTTGGGCCGGGCCGGCACCGTCGCCCGCGGGGGCGGCGCGCTGCCAAAGGTTCCCTCGCCTGGACGCCGCTCCGGTTGGAGCTCGCCCGGCGAGCACACCTGTCCACACCCGCCGCGCTCGAAGCCCGAGGCGGCGGTCCGGCGCCGGGCTGCAGCAGCTCGCGCCGACTTCGACTCCAAGGATAGCAATCGGCAAGCCCACCCGGCCCCTGAAACCGAGCACGACCAGCTAGGTCGGGCCAGCGCCTCTTCACCAGCCACGGGGGGCCGGTTCGAGCTAGCCCGATCCGGCCATCCCTCGCCCGGCGGCAACTCAAGCGAACCGGCCGGGCGGCCGATGGACCGGGCGAGCGCTCCCGGAGATGCTGTCGCCCATGTCGAACCCATTCGCTCGATGGGTCGCCGTGCAGGATGGTGACCCCAAGCCGCCCCAGTCCACCGGAGGCCGCTTCGTGGCGGCCGTACGAAAGCCCGCCGCCACCGGCCCCAATCCCCGGCTGCGCATCGTGGTGGTGGACGACAACCTCGGGTTCCGGGAGTCGCTGATCGAGCTCCTCCGGGCCGGTGGCCACGAGGTGGCGGGTGAGGCGTCGGACGGCCTCCGGGCCATCGACGTGGTCGCCGAGGCCCGGCCGGACGTCGTGCTGATGGACATCCGCATGCCGGCCATGGACGGGATCGAGGCCACCCGCCGGCTGAAGGCGGCGAACCCGGGCCTGGGCGTGGTCGCCCTCACCGCCCAGGAGGACGACAGCATCGTGCGGGAGATGCTGGTGGCCGGCGCCTCGGGATACGTCCTGAAGGACTCCGACGGCGAGGACATCCTGAACGCGGTGGCGCAGGCGGCGAAGGGTGGAGCGGTCATCTCGCCCGCGGTCGGCCCCGCGGTGATCGAGCAGCTGACCGAGGCGCTGGAGCGCGAGCGGCAGCGGGCGCACCAGCTGGAGGAGGCCCACGCCGCACTGGTGGAGCGCACCGCCCGCCGGCACGAGCTGGTGTCTCGGCTCGGGCACGAGCTGCGAACCCCGGTCACGGTGATCCTCGGGATCGCCCGCACGCTGGCCGAGGGCATCACGGAGCCCGAGCACCAGCGGGACCTCCTGCAGCGCCTGGCCGGTCGCGCCGCCGACCTCAGCCGCCTGGTGGAGCGCTTCGAGATGGCCACCGACGAGGGCTCGGAGGACTTCGTGGACGTCACCCGGCTGGCCCGTGAGGTCGCCGGCGACCGGCGGCGCGTCCGCGTCGGCGAGGGCGTCGGCGTGGCGGCGGTGTGGGCGAACGGCGTGCTGGTGCGGCGGATCCTGGAGGAGCTCATCGACAACGCGTGCCGGTTCTCCCCACCGTCCACCTTCGTGGACGTGGAGGTGACCCGGAGCCGGGACCAGCGGGCCGTGGAAGTGCGGGTGATCGACCGGGGACAGGGCATCCGCCCCGAGGACCGGGAACGGATCTTCGAGCCCCTGGAGCAGGGCGAACCCCTGGACGCCCGGACCCACCAGGGCGCGGGCGTCGGGCTGTCCATGGGGCGGGCCGCCGCCCGGGCCATGGACGGCGACCTGGTCCTGGAGCGGTCGGACCAGAGCGGCTCGACGTTCCTGTGGACCCTGCCGGTGTCGGCTCGCTGATCCCGCCGAGCCCCCCCGAACCGACTAGCTCCCCAGCTGGCCCCGGCGCATCTGGATCGACAGCAGCAGCCCCACCGCCATGAAGTTGGCGATCAGCGAGCTCCCGCCGTAGGACACGAACGGCAGCGGGATCCCGGTGATGGGCATGATGCCCAGGGTCATCCCGATGTTCACGAACATCTGCACGGCGAACATCGCCGCGATGCCCGCAGCCACGTACGTGCCGAACGGGTCCTTCGAGGCCATGGCCGTCCGGAACGCCCGCCACAGCAGCACGGCGTACAGCACCAGCAGCAGCATGGCCCCCACGAAGCCGAACTGCTCCCCCACAACCGTGAAGATGAAATCGGTGTGCTGTTCCGGCACGAAGTCGAGGTTGGTCTGGATCCCGCGGAGGTAGCCGGTGCCGGTCAGCCCGCCGGAGCCGATGGCGATCTCGGACTGGTCCCGGTTGTAGTGCGCCGCCGCGGCGTCGTTCTTCGGGTCCAGGAACCCGGTCAGCCGGTCGATCTGGTACTGCTTGATCAGCCCGACCTGGAACGCCCCCGCCAGGAAGATGGCCGCGGCCAGCGCCAGCACCCCCAGGTGGCGGACCCGGGCCCCCGCCACGATCACCACGCCGACCAGGATGGTGGCCAGCACGATGGTGGTGCCCACGTCGGGCTGCAGCAGCACCAGGAACATCGGAACGGTGGCGATGGTCACGGCCCGCATCAGCTCGCGGAGGCCGAGGTCGCGTTCCTTCAGCTCGGACAGGTAGGCCGCCAGCATCACCACCAGCGCGATCTTCATCCACTCCGACGGCGTCAGCTGGAAGCCCAGGACGGAGAAGCCGCGCTGTGCTCCCTTCGCCGCGGTCCCCAGGGGCGTCCGGACCAGCAGGAGCAGGACCAGCATGCCGCCGTAGAAGAACATCGCGTAGACCTTGGCCAGCCGGTAGTCCAGGGCCAGCACGAACCCCATCGCCACCAGCCCCACCACCAGCGCGGCGATCTGCTTCTTGACGAAGTAGCCGCTGTCGAGGCTCAGGGACTGCAGCGAGGTGTGCGTGGCCGAATAGATCATGAACAGCCCGATCACCGACAGGGCCACCGCGGCGCCCAGCAGCACGGGGTCCAGCCGGCGAAGGGGCCCCACCCAGCTCCGGCTCCGGCCGGCCGTGATCTCCATCAGTGCTCCACCTAGTCCTGCACCTGCCCCGTCACCGGGTTCGAAAGGGGCAGGCCGTACAGCCCCTCCAGGATCCGGCGGACCACCGGCGCGGCGGTCTGGGAGCCGTGGCCGCCCTGCTCCACCAGCGCCACCACCACGTACTTGGGGTGGTCGACGGGGGCCATGGCGGCGAACCACGAGTACGGCACGAACGGGGCCACCTCGGCGGTACCCGTCTTGCCGGCCACCGAGACCTGGTCGAAGGGGAACCCCCGGAACGCGTAGGCCGCGGTCCCGTTGGGGTCGGTGACCACGCCCTGCAGCGTCTGGCGGATGAAGAACAGCTGCTGCTGCTTGAAGGGGAGGTGCCCGTTGACGTGGGGCTTGATGGTCCGCACGACCGTCCCGTCCGGCCGCTGGATGCGAAGCCCCAGGTGGGGCTGGTACACCGTTCCTCCGTTGGCGATGGCGGAGTACGCCGTCGCCATCTGCAGCGGCGTCACCGCCACGTTTCCCTGGCCGATCGACATGTTGACCATGTCGCCCGGCTTCCAGATGTTGGCGTACGGGTCGTCCTTCGTCGGCTTGAATTGCTGGTCCTTCCACTTGGGGTCCGGGATGACGCCCGCATTCTCCGAGGCCAAATCGACGCCGGTGATGTGGCCGAACCCGAACGAGCGGAGGTCGTTCTGGAGGAGGTCCCCCTGGCTGGCGTCCTGGTCGTAGTACCGATAGAACTGGTAGCCGAACTGGTAGAACACCGTGTCGCACGAGATCACCAGGGCCTGGGGCAGGGAGATGGTGCCGAAGCTCTGCGGATAGGCCCAGTTCTCGAAGACGGTGTCGGGGTCGGTGGGAACCGAATAGCTGGCCGGGCAGCTGTAGAAGCCGTTCTCTGATGCGACGCCGTGTCGAAGCGCCGACAACGCCACGAACGGCTTGAACGTAGAGCCGGCAGGATACGTGGCCTGGATGGCCCGGTCGAACAGCGGCTGGTGGCGGTCGACGCGCAGGAACGCCGCCTTGTACTCGGCGGTGGTGAACCCCTTCACGAAGAAGGAGGGGTCGAACGTCGGGTAGGAGGCCATGGCCAGGATCTGGCCGTTGTTCGGGTCCTCCACGATCACGGCCCCCGCGTCGGCAGGCAGCCCGGCCGCCTTCGCAGCCTGGACGCCAAGGTGCAGGCTGTCCTCCGCCAGCTTCTGGATGCCGGCGTCGATCGACAGCACCACGCTGTCCCCCGCCACGGGATCCTGTTGGCCGATCGACTTCAGGGTCTTGCCGGACGAGTTCACCACCAGCTTCATCTGGCCCTTGCGCCCCTGGAGGTACTGCTCGTAGGTCTCCTCCACCCCGGACTTCCCTACGACGTCCTGCTGGCTGTAGCCGTGGAACCGGGGGTCCTTCAGCTGGTCGGCGGAGATCAGCCCCGTGTAGCCGAGCACGTGCGCGGCCAGGTCCCCGTCCGGGTACCGCCGGACGGTCAGCTCCTGGGTCTCGACCCCCGGGAACTGACGCTGGTGCTCGCCCAGGTAGAACGCCACCCGCTTCGACACGTCGAACGCCACCGGGATCGGCTGGTACTGGTAGTAGCGGGGGTCGTTCAGCCGGCTCACCAGGTCCTTCACCGGCGTGTGGAGCACCTTGGACAGCCGGAACAGCACGGACTCCTCGCGGTCCCCCACCTCCTGGCGGTTCACCGTCACCACCAGCGAGATCCGGTTGTCCACCAGAACATCGCCGTTTCGGTCCAGGATGAGCCCGCGGGGAGCGGGCACCGGGACCAGGCGGGTGCCGTTGACCTCGGCCTGGTTCCGGTACTGGGTCGAGGCCAGCACCTGCACGAACCACAGCCGCACCCCGAGGGCGGCGAACATGAAGGCGCACAGCGTGGCCAGGACCTTCAGCCGCACCCCGATCCTGCCCTCGGTCACGGCCGCGCCCCTACCATCGGAAGACCTTCTTGGCCCGGGAGGACTCCGCCACCCGGCGGATCAGGGGGAAGAACAGCGGCGTGAGGATGGCGTTGTACGCGGCCGACAGCACGGCGATCCGGAACAGGAACACCATGCTCACGTTGAGCTGGCCCAGCAGGAACCGCACCAGGCCGTCGAACAGCACACCGCCGGCCGTTCCACCCGCCACCAGGAGCACGGGCAGGAACGGCGACGGCGAGGCGATGTAGGTGCGCAGCATCCCGATCGCGTAGCCCAGCAGGGTCAGGGTGAGCGCGGTGATCCCCTTGGGCTGGTTCAGCAGGAAGTCCTGGGCCATCCCCCCGGCGAACCCCGCCACCGCGCCGGCGGCCGGCCCCTCCAGCACGGCCATCGCCACGGTGATCAGGTAGATGAGCTCCGGCTTCGCGCCCGCCAGCCTGAGCTGGGCGAACACCGTGGATTGCAGGAGCAGAGCGGTGAGCACCACGGCCGCCCACAGAAGGACCCGTCGCACGACCCGCCGAGGCTACCCGCTCTTGCCCGATACGACCACCAGCACCAGGTCCAGCGTGGAGAAGTCCACGTCCGGCCGGATCGAGATGACCTTCTGGCCGGTGGAGGGGTCGTCGCGGACCCGGGACACGTGCCCGATCTCGATGCCGGGTGGGTACATGCTCCCCACGTCGTAGCCGGCAGTCTCCACGGGCTCCCCCACCGACACGGTGGCCGCGGAGGACACCAGGGTCAGGGTGAGGTCCTGGTCGCCCTGCCCCCGCACCAGGCCGGTCTCCTGGGAGCTCACCAGCCGGGCCACCACCGCCGAGTCGGGGTCCACCAGCAGTTGCACCTTCGACCCGAACGGGCTGACCTCGCTGACGTGCCCGACCAGCCCGTCGGCGGTCATGATGGGCATCCCCACCTTGATCCCATTGGCCGAGCCCTTGTCGATGTCGATCGACCACTCGAAGTTGGACACCCCGCTGCCGATGACCCTGGCCCCGGTGGTCCGGAGGTCCAGGCTGGTCTGGACCTCCAGCAGCCGCTCCGCCTCGGCCAGCTGCCGCTTCAGGGACTGGTACTGGATGGCCTGGGTCCGCAGCTGCTCCAGCCGCGTCCGCAGGGCATTGTTCTCCTTCTTCAGCGATGGCAGGTGGACCAGCGCTCCGAAGAACGAGCCGATGGGGTGGGTGATCGTGGTGACGGCGTTCTGGAGCGGCGTAATGATGGACAGGGCGGCCTGCCCGATCCGGGCCAGTGGACCGCTCGTTCCCTCCTTGTAGTCGAGCGTGATGGTGACCAGCGAGACGGTGACCAGGAGGATGACCAGGCCCCGGGTGCTCCGCGCGCGGCCGCTGAGGGCCATGGCGCGCTACCGCCGGGACGGGCTGACCAGCACCCGCTGAAGGACCTCGAACTCCTCCAGGCACTTGCCCGACCCGATCGCCACCGAGGACAACGGATTGTCCGCGATGTGCACCGGCATGCCCGTTTCGTGCTTCAGGCGCTCGTCGAGGCCCCGGAGCAGGGCGCCGCCCCCGGTCAGCACGATCCCCTTGTCCATGATGTCGGCGGCCAGCTCCGGCGGCGTGCGGTCCAGGGTGTTCTTGATGGCGTCGATGATGCTGTTCACGGGCTCCTCGATGGCCTTGCGGACCTCTTCCGCCGTGATGTGGATGGTCTTCGGAAGCCCGGAGACAAGGTCGCGGCCCTTGATCTCCGCGATCATCTCCTCGGGCGTGGGGAACACCGACCCCACCGCCATCTTGATGGCCTCGGCCGTGCGCTCGCCGAGCAGCAGCGAGTACTCCTTCTTGACGTACTGGATGATGGCTTCGTCCAGCTCGTCGCCGCCCACCCGCAGGCTCGACGAGGTGACGATGCCGCCCAGCGAGATCACGGCGACCTCGGTGGTGCCCCCGCCGATGTCCACCACCATGTTCCCGGTGGGCTCGTGGATGGGCAGGCCGGCCCCGATGGCCGCAGCCATGGGCTCCTCGATGATGAACGCCCGGCGGGCGCCGGCGGAGATGGTCGCTTCCTCCACCGCCCGCTGCTCGACCCCGGTGATCCCGGACGGCACGCACACCACCACGCGGGGCTTGGCCAGCACCCGGCGCCGGTGCACCTTCTGGATGAAGTAGCGGAGCATCTTCTCGGTGACGTCGAAGTCGGCGATCACGCCGTCCTTCAGCGGCCGGACCGCACGGATGTGCGAGGGCGTGCGCCCGATCATCCGCTTGGCCTCCGCTCCCACGGCCAGGATTGCCCCGTTGAGGGTGTTGATGGCCACCACGGAGGGCTCGTTGAGCACGATGCCACGCCCGCGGACGTACACGAGCGTGTTGGCCGTTCCCAGGTCCACCGCCATATCGCGGCCCAGGAAACCGGTCAAACCTTCGCTCGCCTCGGGAAGAGAAAGGCGTCGTCGAGTGCTATCGGCCATGGAGCGGCCCCCTTTCTACAGGAGTGGCGCCAACCATGGCAACCTGACAAAAGGCCCGGGCTTCCCCGGCCCCCCGTCCGGTGACGTTCGGAGGGACCGCCCTACGGCAGGTTGGCCTGGATCCAGCTGTCCAGCTCGGGGCCAGACTCGAAGCTGGTGATCATGGCGTACCGGGGCTTCGAGCCGGGGTGGTACACGGCGTGGTGCAGGCGCTCGGTGTCCACGACGAACTGGGCGCCCTTCGGGCACGGGATGTGGCTCTCGGTGGACGGGTCGTCCTTGTCGTCGCGCACGATCATGTAGGAGTCGGGGTCGTCGGTGAGGTTCAGCCACGCCCGGACCACCCATCCCTCGCCGTCGGGGTTCAGGCGATTGTTGTCGTCCAGGTGCAGGAACCGGTTGGCGACCTCCTCCGCGCTGGTGGAGGGCTCGAGCTTGATGATACGCACGCGGCCGTACCGGGCCCCCACCGACTCCACCCACTTCTTGAGGGTCGGCGCCTTCTCGATGTTCACGGTCCACACGCCGTCCTTGTCCGGCTTGCCGTGCTCCCAGAACCCGCGCGCGTCGTCGTCGCCGTTGGCGGAGGCCAGCACCGAGAAGTTCGTGTCGCCGCCGGACTTCCAGTCCAGATAGGTGAGCTGCTCCCACTCGGAGGGGTCGATCTCCCCGTCGTATGGCTTCAGGATGACGAAGCCCTTGTCCTCGAGGATGTCGAGCTTGGGGTGCGTCACGAGCGTTCTCCTTCCGTTGTCTGTCTGGGCCTTTGGGCCGGCCGAGTATAGCCAGCCAATCTCCAATCGAGGCCGAAGGGGGCGGTCACCCCGCCTCGATGTAACCGTTCCCTGCCGGTTCGCGTCTATCCCCCATTGATGACACCGCACACGGGGGAAGCAGGGCGGTGCGGGTAGCTGCGCTGTTTCCCGGACAGGGCTCCCAGTACGCGGGGATGGCCGACCCATGGATGTCGCATGCGGCCGGCCGTTCGGCGTTGGAGGAGGTCTCCGAGGTGTGGGGGCGCGACGTCGTGGCCCTGTGCCGCGACGAGGAAGCCCTCGGCACCACGGAGCTCGTGCAGCCCGCGCTGTTCGCCTGCGACATCGCCGCCTTTCGGGTCCTGGAGGCCGAGGGTGTGGAGTTCACCGCCGCCGCAGGCCACTCCCTGGGCGAGTACGTGGCCCTAGTGGCGGCGGGGGCCGTGGACCTGCCCGCTGCGTTCCGGGCCGTGCTGGAGCGGGGCCGGGCCATGCAGGACGCCTCGAACGCCGAGCCCGGCGGCATGACCGCGCTGATCGGGCTGACCCCCGAGATTGCCGCCGAGGTGTGCCGGGTGGCCGGCCGGGGCGACGTTCTGGAGGTGGCCAACGAGAACGCCCCCAAGCAGATCGTGCTGTCGGGGTCCGCGGCCGCGCTGGAGCGAGCCGAGGAGCTGGCCCGAGCTCGTGGGGCCAAGGCCATCCGGCTCAAGGTGGCGGGGGCGTTCCACTCCCCCCTGATGCGACCGGCCCTGGACCGGGTCCGGGAGGCCATCTCCCGGACGGAGTTCCGGGAACCGCGACTGGCCGTGGTCCCCAACGCGAGCGGCCGGCCCACCCGCCAGCCCGCGGCGCTGCGCGACCTGCTGTCCCGCCACCTGGTCTCGCCGGTGCGGTGGGAGCGGTCCATCCGGGCCCTGGCCGATTCGGGCATCGAGGGCTTCGTCGAGGCGGGACCGGGGGACGTGCTGTCGAAGCTGGTCCGCCGCATCGTCCCGGGCACCGCGGTGTGGCCCGTGTGCTCCCCGGAATCCGCGGCGGCCGTGGCGCGTTCCATAGAGGACGACCACTCCGCCGACGTGGAGCGCGTGAACCAATGAATCCCATGAGTACGGAAGCGAACCCATCCCCGACCCTGGAGCGAGTGAACCCATGACCGAGCACGACCACGGAGAGAAAACCGACCTTCCCATCACGCTGCTGGTGGCCCCAAACCCCGGGCGCCTCCGCATCCTGCCGCCCGTGCGGTTCTCTGCCGACGGCGAGTGGGTGGAGGCTGGCCAGCCGGTGGTACGCATCGAGCGCGGCCAGCACGAGGACCTCGTCCTCTCCCCCGCCAGCGGTAGGCTGGGTGGAGTGCTGGGACAGGACGGCGAGCCGGTGAAGGCCGGCCAGGCCGTGGCGTGGATGGAGCAGCCGTGACGGAACGCCGCTACGCGGCGATCGCGGGGACCGGGTCGGCGCTTCCAGACAACGTCGTCCCGAACGCCCATTTCGAAGCCTCCCTCGACACGTCCGACGAGTGGATCGCGGACCGGACTGGCATCCGGGCCCGCCGGTTCGCCACCGAGGGGCAGACCACGGCGACCCTTTCGGCCGAGGCCGCCGCCCGCGCCCTGGAGTCCGCCGGGATCTCCCCGCAGCAGGTCGACCTGCTGATGGTGGCCACCATCAGCCCCGACCGCCCACTCCCGGCCACGGCCTCGTTCGTGCAGGCGCGCATGGGCATGGCCTGCCCGTCACTCGACGTCAACGCGGCGTGCGCGGGGTTCAGCTACGCGACGTCGCTGGCCACCGGGATGATCGTGTCGGGGCAGTCCGAGACCGTGCTGGTGGTGGGGGCAGAGGTCCTGTCCCGCAAGCTCGACTTCACCGACCGCACCACATGTGTGCTGTTCGGCGACGGGGCCGGCGCCACGGTCATGGTCCCGTCGGAGGAGCCCGGCGTGCTGGCCTCGTCGCTGGCAGCAGACGGGAAGCTGGCGAACCTCCTGACCATCCCGGCCGGGGGGACGGAGCGTCCGGCCACCCCGGAGGACCTCGTGGCGGGCGAGGACAAGATCCGGATGTCGTCCGGCCGCGAGGTGTTCAAGCAGGCCGTCGTGTCAATGACCAACGCGTGCCGGGAGCTCCTGGACAAGGCCGGCGTCACCCCCGACCAGGTGGACCTGCTGATCCCCCACCAGGCGAACGCCCGGATCATCAAGGCGGTGGCCGAACGGCTGGGTTTCGGCCTGGACCGGGCCGTGCTGGACATCGAGGACATCGGGAACACCTCCGCCGCCTCCATCCCTATCGCGCTGGACCGGGCGTGGCGGGCCGGGCGGATCCAGCCCGGGGCGCTGGTGCTGATGACCTCGTTCGGGGCCGGAATGGCCTGGGGCGCAACGCTCTTGCGATGGACCGCGCCGGGGGTGGCCGAGGCATGACCCGCGTCGCGGTGGTCACCGGCGGGTCCCGGGGAATCGGGCGGGCCTGCGCGGTCGCGCTCGGGGAGGGCGGCTGGACGGTCGCGGTCGGGTACCGGGGCAGCGAGGCCGACGCCGCCTCCACCCTAGAGGCCGTGGAGGACGCCGGGGCCAAGGGCATGGTCGTGCGGCTCGACGTGCTGGACGAGTCGTCGGTGGCGGAGGCGTTCCGGCAGGTCGGTTCCGACCTCGGGTCGGTGGTTGGCCTGGTCAACTGCGCTGGCGTCTCCCGGGACGGGCTGGCCGTGAAGTTCCCCTCGGAGGAATGGGACCGGACCATGGACACGAACGCCCGGGGCAGCTTCCTGTGCTCGCGGGCCGCGCTCCGGTCCATGCTCCGCGAGCGGTGGGGCCGCATCGTGCATGTGTCCTCCGCGGTCGCCCTGCGGGGCAACGCCGGCCAGTCCGTGTACGCTGCCTCCAAGGCGGCGCTGCTCGGCATGACGCGGGCGCTGGCCCGGGAGGTCGGGGCCAGGGGCATCACCGTCAACGCGATCTGTCCCGGCTACGTCCAGACCGATATGACCGCGGACATCTCCGAGGAAGCCCGCCGGACCCTGGTCGGGAACACGCCGATCGGGCGGCCCGCCCGGCTGGAGGAGATCGCGGCCGTCGTCCGGTTCCTGTGCTCGGACGACGCGTCGTACGTGAACGGAGCGGTGGTGGCCGTGGACGGCGGCCTCACCGCCTGAGGGCGACCGCCCGGGAGCCGTCCAAGGAGGAAGGAGGACACGATGGACCGACAGGAGATCGAGGACAGGGTTCGCAAGGTGCTGGCCGAGCAGCTGGCCGTCGACGAGTCACAGGTGACCGCGCAGGCCCGGTTCGCCGAGGACCTGAACGCCGATTCCCTCGACCTGACCGAGGCCGTGCTGGCCTTGGAGGACGAGATGGGGATCGAGATCCCCGAGGAGGAGATGGAAGGCGTGAAGACGGTCGGGCAGGCCATCGATCTGGTGGCCACGAAGCTCGGTGTCGCCGCCTAGCGCAATGCCCTCGTCGCAGGACCGCCCGCGCGTCGTGGTGACCGGCATCGGCCCGGTCACGCCGGTCGGCACGGGGGTCGACGCCTTTTGGGCCGGCCTGGTGGAAGGCCGCAACGGCATCGGTCCCATCGAGCGGTTCGATCCCTCCAACCTCCCGGTGAAGCTGGCCGGGCAGGTGCTGGACTTCGTCCCCACCGACTGGATGGAGACCAAGGAGGCGCGCCACACCGACCGGTTCGTGCACTTCGCCGTGGCGGCCTCGCAGCTGGCACACGAGGACGCCGGCAAGCCCGACCTGGACCGGGAACGGACCGGCGTGGTCATCGCCACCGGCGTGGGCGGGCTGGAGGCATTGCTCGCGGCGTACGACGTCCTGCAGAAGCGGGGCCCGGGGCGGGTCAGCCCGTTCATGGTCCCCAGCCTCATGGCCAACGCCGCCGCGGGCCAGGTGGCCATGCGCTTCGGGGTCACCGGACCGAACTTCTGCGTGGTCACGGCGTGCGCCGCCGGTGCCCACGCGGTCGGCGAGGGGTACCGGCTGATCCAGCAGGGCCTGGCCGACGTGGTGCTGGCCGGCGGCAGCGAGGGGGCCATCCTGCCCCTCACCGTGGCCGCGTTCGCCCAGATGCAGGCGCTCACCCGCAACCCCGATCCGGAGACGGCCAGCCGGCCCTTCGACAAGGATCGGGACGGGTTCGTGCTGGCGGAAGGGGCCTGCGTGCTAGTGCTGGAGCGGGCGGACCTGGCCGAGGCCCGCCGGGCCCGGGTGTACGCCGAGGTGGCCGGGTACGGAGCCTCGGCGGACGCGTACCACATCACCCAACCGGAGCCGACGGGAACGGGCGCGGCGCTGGCCCTGAAGCGGGCCCTGGCCGAGGCCGCCGAGCAGCCCGATGCGGTCGGCTACATCAACGCCCACGGCACGTCCACCACGCTCAACGACGCCGCGGAGACGGCCGCCATCAAGGCCGCCCTGGGGGAGGACGCCGCCCACCGGGTTCCCGTGTCCTCCACGAAGTCGATGACCGGGCACATGACCGGCGCGGCCGGAGCGGTGGAGGCGGCGGCGGCGGCGCTGGCCGTCTCGGATGGCACGATCCCCCCGACCATCCACTACCGGACCCCCGATCCGGCCTGCGACCTCGACTACGTGCCGAACGAGGCCCGAAAGGCCGACGTCCGGCTGGCGCTGTCCAATTCCTTCGGGTTCGGCGGCCAGAACGCCGTGCTGGCCTTCCGCCGGGCCGGCTGAACCGCCGGTCGCGGCGCGTCGGGCGCCTTCCTTCCTACAGCGACACCACCTGGCCGTCCCGCCAGGCGAACGACAGGTCCACCACCTGGCCCGGCCCCCCGGCCGTGACGGGGCTGCCGTTGACCGTGATCCGAACGCCTCCCGCGTTGCCCAGGCGAATGGTCACGGTTCGGCGTGCCGAGACGGTGACGGTCTGGCCGGGGGCGAACGTCCGCGGCGCGAACGCGAGGGCTCCGTCGCCCGTCGCGGTGACCCAGCACGGGCCGGTCATCCGCAGCACGACGTCGATGCGGTGGCCGGCCGGCGGGACGGGCCTGGACCGCAGGTCGGCGGGCGTCATCGGCCCCGATGCGGGGACCGCGGCGGCGGCGCCGGTCCGCACAACGGTCGGGGCCGCCGGCGTCACCTTGGTCGGGGCCTGGCCGGACGACCCGAGACGGGCCACGGCCAGCGTGATCACGGCCGCGGCGGACACCGCCGCCAGCACCCGGCCGGGCCACCGGCGAGGCGGGACCACCACCGCCGTGGGGACGGCCACCAGATGCGGTTCCGGGACGTCGTTGCGCGAGCGGAAGGCGTCCACCAGGGGGTCCGGCTCCAGGCCCACGTAGCGCGCGTACTCGCGAAGGAAGGCGCGGGCGTACACGGGCGCGGGGAAGGTGTCCACCGGCGCCTCCCGTTCCAGCGCCTCCAGGAACCGCCGGGGGATGCGGGTGGCCTCGGCCGCGTCGTCCAGGGTCAGATGGCGCCGCTGCCGCGCCCGCCGCAGCGCCCGGCCCTCGTGGAAGGGGGAAGAAGCCGTCGCTGCCATATCGGCCTCCCTCGAGGGAACTGTGGGGCCCATTGTCGGGAGCGCCCGCGGCCTCGTCAAACCGCAGGTCCGGGAGGCCGTGCGTCCGTCAGTCGAAGAACAGCGCGAGCTCCCGTCCGGCGGACTCCGGCGAGTCGCTGCCGTGCACCAGGTTCTCGGTGATCACCGTGCCGAAGTCGCCCCGGATGGTGCCGGGCGGAGCGGCGGCGGGGTCGGTGGGACCCATCAGCGTCCGCAGGACCGGGATGGCCTGCTCGCCGGTCAGCTTCGCCACCACCACGTCGCCGGAGGTGATGAAGTCGACCAGCTCGCCGAAGAAGGGCTTCTCGCGGTGCTCCGCGTAGTGCCGCTCGGCCAGCTCCCGGTCGATGTGCATCAGGCGCAGCTCCTCGATGCGCAGGCCCTTGGCCCCGGCCCGCCGGAGGACCTCGCCGACCAGCCCTCGCCGGACGGCGTCGGGCTTCACGATGAGCAGCGTCGACTGTTCAGCCATCTGGTCTGGTGGTGGTGGTGGTGAGCGCCGATCTGGCGTCCGCGACAGTATAGAGAGAGCCCGTCACCAGGATCAGGTCCGCTTCCACCGCCTCTGCGCGGGCCGCTTCCAGCGCCTCGGGAGCGGACCCGAACTCCTCTGTGGGGAGGCCGGCCTGTCGGGACGCCGAGGCCACGCGGTCCACCGGCGCCGACCGGGCGGTCGAGTTCCGCGTGGCATAGACCCGAGGGCCGAGCGGGGCCAGGGCCCGGACGATCCCGTCGACGTCCTTGTTCGCGGAGCAGGCCAGCACCAGGTGCAGCGCGTCCCAGGTGAATGCCTCCCGCACCGCCCGGGCCAGCGCCTCTGCCCCCGCGGGGTTGTGGGCGCCGTCCGCCACCAGCAGGGGACGCCGGGCCAGGACCTCCAGCCGCCCGGGGGACGTGGCGGAGGCGAACGCGGCCTCCGCGGATTCCTGGGACAAGGGGCGCTCCAGGAACGCCTCCACGGCCACCAGCGCGGCGGCGGCGTTCCGGGCGGCGTGGTCGCCGAACAGGTGCAGGCGCAGATCCTCGTACCGGCCGTGGATCCCCTGGACTGCCAGCACCTGGCCACCCACCCCCTGCATGCGGCCGGCCAGCGCGAAGTCGCGGGCCTCCAGTAGCAGGCGGGCTTCCATCTCGGCGCAGCGGGCCTCGATCACCTGAAGGGCCTCGGCGGGCTGCTCCCGGCACACCACGACCTTCCCCACCTTGATGATCCCGGCCTTCTCGGTGGCCACGTCGCGCACGGTCGGCCCCAGCTCCGGGTGGTCCAGGGCGATGGGACAGATGACGGCGACGTCGCCGGCCACCAGGTTCGTGGCGTCCCACGTCCCGCCCATCCCCACCTCGAACACCCCCAGCGACACCGGCTTGTCCGCGAACCACACGTACGCCATCGTCGTGAGGGTCTCGAAGTAGGTGACCCGCTCACCGCGGCGGTCCACTTCCTGGAGGAACGGCTGCAGGCGCTCGTACTCCTCCGCGAACTCGTCCTCCGGGATGGGGTCGCCGCACAGGGCCAGGCGCTCGGTGACGGCGTGCAGGTGCGGCGACGTGTACGTCCCGGTGGACAGGCCGTGCTCGCAGGCCAGCCCGGTGACCAGCCGGGCCGTGGTGGTCTTCCCGTTCGTCCCGGTGACGTGGATGGTGGGGTAGGTCCGCTCCGGATGGTCCAGCAGCTCGGTCAGCGCGGTGATCCGGGAGATGTCCGGGACCATCCGTTCGGGCTGGCGCGCCTCCAGGTCGGCCAGCGCTTCCTGGAAATTCACGAGCCGAACTGCTCCAGGAGCTCGATCTGCTGGCGCACGGCCTCGGCCTCGGACGTCAGCTCGGCGTGCTTGGCCCGCTCGCGCTCCACAGCCTCCGGATGGGCCCGGGACAGAAACGCCTCGTTGGCCAGCTTGGCCTCGCTCTGGGCCAGCTTGGCCTCCACCTCGGCCAGGCGCTTCCGCCTGGCGGCCAGCGCCGGCGCGGGGTCGAACGCCGCCGGCACGTACAGCCGGGCCTCCGTCGCCCGAACCGCCAGCCGGACGAACCGGTCGCGCTCCCCCGTATCGCCGTCGTCTCCCGCGAACGACAGGGAGGCGCCGGTCAGCCGCTCCAGAGGCTCGCGCAGGGGCTCCAGGACCGGCCGAGCCGACTCCGGGGCGGCCAGCCGGTATCCGGCGCCGGCTCCCACCAGCGCCCGGAACTGCCGGGCCTGCCCCACCAGGTCCTGCACCAGGCCGAACGCGTCCTCCGCCTTCGGGTCGTGGTGCTCGGGGTGCTCCTGGGGCCACGGGGCCACCATGACCGACCCGGCCCTGGAGCCATCGTGGTCGGAGAACCGCTGCCAGACCTCCTCGGTCACGAAGGGCATGATCGGGTGCAGGAGCCGCAGCGAGCGTTCCAGGACCCACGCCACCGCGCTCGCGGTCCGGTGCCGCTCCTCCTCGCCTCCCTCGTAGAACCGGCCCTTCTCCATCTCCAGGGCCCAGTCGCACAGCTCCGACCACACGAACCGCTGGAGGGCCTGGGCGGCGTCGGCGAACCGGTACTCCTCGAACGCCCGGTCCACCTCGACCAGGCAGGCCTGGTGGCGGGACAGCAGCCACCGTTCCGACAGCGTTCGCTCCTCCTCCGGGGGGAGCGAGGGTCGCCCCCCCCGGTGCGCCGTCAGCACCAGTCTGGCGGCGTTCCAGATCTTGTTGGCGAAGCGGCGGGCCGTTTCCACGTTGGCTTCGCCGAACGGGATGTCCTGGGCCCCGGAGGCCTGGCGCACCAGCCCGAACCGGGTGGCGTCGGCGCCGTAGCGCCCGATCATGTCGAGAGGGTCGACCACGTTCCCCAGGGACTTGCTCATCTTGCGGCCGATGGAGTCCCGGACCAGGCCGTGGATCATCACGTTCCGGAACGGCACCTCACCGGTCAGGTACAGGCCGGACATGATCATCCGGGCCACCCACAGGTACAGGATCTCGTAGCCCGTGATCAGCACGGTGGTCGGGTGGAAGAAGGCGAGGTCCTCGGTCCGGTCCGGCCACCCCAGCGTGGAGAACGGCCACAGCTGGGAGGAGAACCACGTGTCCAGGACGTCGGGGTCCTGCTCGATCTGCTCGCTGCCGCACGCCGGACATGCCGTCGGGTCCTCCACGGCGGCGAACTCGTGCCCCTTCTGGCAGTACCACACGGGGATGCGGTGGCCCCACCACAGCTGGCGGGAGATGTTCCAGTCGCGGAGCCCGGCCAGCCAGTCCAGGTAGGGCTTCTGCCACCGTTCCGGGTGGAACGTGATCCGCCCGTCCAGGACGGCATCGCGGGCCGGTCCCTTCAGCCGCCGCACCGCCACGAACCACTGCTGGCCGGAGAGCCACGGCTCGATCTCCGAGCCGCACCGGTAGCAGTGGCCGACGGTGTGGACGTAGGGCCGTTCCTCCTTGACCAGCCACCCCAGCGCGAGCAGCCGTTCGGCCACGGCCTTCCGGGCCTCGTACCGGTCCAGGCCGCGGAACTCCTCGGGCGCCTGGTCGGAGATGGTGGCGTCGGCGTTGAGGATGTTCAGGCGGGGCAGGCCGGTGCGCTCCGCGATGTCGAAGTCGTTCGGGTCGTGGGCCGGGGTGACCTTGACGGCGCCGGTCCCGAACGCCGGGTCCACCGCCTGATCGGCCACGATGGGGAGGTCGCGCCCGTCGAAGGGATGCCCGACGGTCTTTCCCACCAGCGCCGTATAGCGCTCGTCGTCGGGGTGCACCGCCACGCCGGTGTCCCCCAGCATGGTCTCTATTCGAGTGGTGGCCACGTCGATGTGGCCCGATCCGTCCGACAGCGGGTACCGGAACGTGACCAGCTCGCCCTCGACGTCCTCGTGCTCCACCTCGGAGTCGGACAGCGCGGTCCGGTCCTTCGGGCACCAGTTGATGATGCGCTCCCCGCGGTAGATGAGGCCGGCCTCGTACATCCGGACGAACGCCACCCGCACGGCCCGGGACAGCCCCTCGTCCATGGTGAACCGGGTCCGTTCCCAGTCCGCGGACGCGCCCAGGGCCTTCAACTGCTCCAAGATCTCGCCGCCGTACTGCTCCCGCCACCGCCACACTCGCTCGACGAACCCCTCCCGCCCCAACGCGCGCCGGGAGACCCCCTCCTTGGCCAGCTCGCGCTCCACCACCACCTGCGTGGCGATGCCGGCGTGGTCGGTCCCCGGGAGCCACAGCGCGTCGAAGCCCTGCATCCGGGCCCGCCGGATCACCACGTCCTGAAAGCCCATGGTCAGGGCGTGGCCGATGTGGAGGCGTCCGGTGACGTTCGGGGGCGGCATCACGATGCAGAACGGCCGGCCGCCCTCGTGGGGCACGGGGTGGAACAGGCCGCGCCGGGTCCACTCCGCGTACCACCGCGGCTCGGTGCCGGCCGCGTCGTACTGCGGCGGCATGCTCCTCGGCGCGCTTGCGTCCGATTCCACGGCCTTCGAGATCCTTCCGGACGGGAGCGAAAGTCAGATCGTACCCGCGGCCGGGGGGTGCCTGACCGTGACCCTCCGCCGATACACTCGCGTGCACATGGCGGCCTGCTCGAACTGTGGCGCGCAGAACGCGGAGGAAGCCCGGTTCTGCGCGGCGTGCGGGACGCCACTCGGCGCGTCCTGCACCCGGTGCGGCGCAACGCTTCCGGACGGAGCCCGGTTCTGTCCCGCCTGCGGCACACCGGTGGCGGAGCCGGCCGCGCACGGCCAGGAGCGGAAGCTGGTGACCGTCCTGTTCGCGGACGTCACCGGCTCGACCGCCCTCGGCGAGCACCTGGACCCCGAACGCCTGGGGAATGGGCGTTCACCGAGCTCCGCATGGCGGAGGCGGAGCTCGCCGCCGGCGCCCCGGAGGCTGCCCGGGCCTGCCTCGACGGCGCGCTTCCGGTGTTCGAGGACGTGTCGTCGCTGCGCGAGATCGACCAGTCCCGCGAGCTCCTCCGCCGGCTGAACTGACGCCGGCTACTCGGCCGGGGTCTCCCGGAACCGCCCGGTGGCCAGCCCGTAGGACCAGGCGTCCAGGTCGGGGGGCTCCACCCCAATCGTGGTGAGGACCGTGTAGATCTGGGCCCGGTGCTCGTTGCCGTGGTTCAGCGCCTGCGCTACCAGCAGCCCGGCCGCCGCCTCCTGCCGTGCGCCGCTGACCGAGGAGGTCCACGAGAGGACCCGGTCCGGGTCGAACTCGCCGGCGGCCAGCTCATCCCACGACGTCGACAGCTGCTCCATCAAGCGATCGAGCTCGTCCAGTCCGGCCGTCGCCGTCGGGTCGACCGGTTCCGGCGTCTCCCCGCCCAGGCGCATCCGGTAACGCCGCTCCGCTCCGACCAGATGTCGCAGCGTCGCCAGGATCGACCCGTACGTGCCCTCCGCGGACGCCTCGAGCTGCTCGGTCGTCAGGTCGCTGCAGAACGCCAGCAGCTGCCGGGTGGCCCACGAGTTGTGTCCGAACGGATCGACCAGCCCGTTGCTCATGGCCGTGGATGGTCACAGGAAGGCCAGGACGCGTCAAACCGCGCCGAGCGCATCCCTTGCGCGGCACACACTGGGCGGCCCACGATTCGAGCATGAGCCGGCCGGAGACGTCGTACGCCTGGAACGAGGAGATCGCCCTGGCGTACCAGGTGGTGGGATCCTCGGGCCCCGACCTTCTGTTCGTGCCGGGGTCGGTGACCCCACATCGAGGTTCAGTGGGACGAGCCCAGGGTGAGCCGGTTCCTGACCCGGCTCGCGGGTTTCTGCCGGTTGATCCTCATGGACCCACGCGGCCTGGGACTCTCCGATCGGCTCACCGACATCCCGACCCAGGACGAGCGGGTGGCCGACCTGCTCGCGGTACTCGACGCAGCGGGAAGCGAGCGGGCGACGCTGTTCGGGAACGCCGACACCGGTCCTCCCAGTATCGCGGCGGCCGTGGCTCATCCCGAGCGGGTCGACAGACTGATCCTGTGCGGAACGTGTGCCAAAACAAGCTGGAGCGAGGACTACCCGCTGGGGTGGACCGACGAACGAGCTGACGAGCTCCGCGACTACGTCAAGAACAAGTGGGGAAGGACAGAAGGGGTCTGGACGGGCTTCCCCTCCCTGGCTGACGACCTGGCCTTCCGTCGGTGGTACGAGACTCTGATGCGTGCCGGCGCCAGTCCTCGCGCCCTGCTCTTACTTCTGGAGATGACGATGGCAGTCGATCCGGCCCCTCCTGCCTCGGATCGGCGTCCCGACGCTGGTGATGCACCGGACCGGCGACCCGGTCAACGCCGTCGAGAACGGGCGGTATCTGGCGGAGCGGATCCCCCAGGCCCGGTGGGTCGAGTTACCCGGCAACGATTTCGTTCTATGGTCCGGCGATACCGACGCGATCGCCGACGAGGTCGAGGAATTCCTCACTGGCCGGCGAGGCGTCGCCGAGCCGTCCCGGATCGTGGCCACGGTGATGTTCACCGACATCGTGGGGTCGACGGAGCGGGCTCGAGCGCTCGGCGACCGAGCGTGGGCCGACCTCCTCCAGACCCACGACGCCAGGGTCCGGGACGAACTGCGCCGGTTCGGCGGCCACGAGGTCGACACCGCGGGTGACGGGTTCCTGGCCTGGTTCGGGTCGCCGGCGGTGGCGATCCGTTGCGCCCGGGCTGTCCGCGACTCGGTCGGTCAGATTGGCGTGCCGATCCGAATCGGGCTGCACACCGGCGAGTGTGAGGTCGTCGCCGACAAGCTCCGGGGCATCGCTGTCCACATCGGCGCCCGGGTGGCCGCGACGGCTGCGCCGGCGAGATCCTCGCATCCCAGACGGTCAGGGACCTGGTGGCTGGGTCGGGCATCGACTTCGAGGAGCGGGGGACGCACCAGCTAAAGGGTGTCCCCGGCGAGTGGCGGCTCTACTCGATCGGCTGAGGAGCAGACCTACTAGGCCGTGCGTTCCTTCGGCGTGCGGGTGGTCTTCGCGGCGGTCTCTCGCGGGACCAGCGTGGGGTTCACGCCGGACAGCACGACCTCGGCGTTGATCTCGCATCGCGTGACGTCCTTGCGGGAGGGCAGCTCGTACATCACGTTGAGCAGCACCTCCTCCATGATGGCCCGCAGGCCGCGCGCGCCGGTCCCCCGCAGCAGGCACTGGTCCGAGATGGCCTCCAGCGAGTCCTCGGTGAATTCCAGCTCCACGCCGTCGAACTCGAAGAACTTCTGGTACTGCTTGACCAGCGCGTTCTTGGGCTGGGTGAGGATGTCGATCAGGGCCTGACGGTCCAGGTTGTGCACGAACGTGATCACCGGGAGCCGGCCCACGAACTCCGGGATCAGCCCGTACTTCAGCAGGTCCTCCGGCAGGACGTGGGAAAGGATCTCGCCGATGTCCTTGTCCTCGGCCCGGCGGATGTCGGCCCCGAAACCCACGCCCTTCTTCCCCACGCGGTGCTCGATGACCTTCTCCAGCCCCGCGAACGCGCCGCCGCAGATGAACAGGATGTTGGTGGTGTCGATCTGGATGAACTCCTGGTGGGGGTGCTTGCGGCCGCCCTGAGGCGGAACGGAAGCGGTCGTTCCCTCCAGGATCTTCAGCAGGGCCTGCTGCACGCCCTCGCCCGAGACGTCGCGGGTGATCGAGGGGTTCTCGGACTTGCGGGCGATCTTGTCGATCTCGTCGATGTAGATGATCCCGGTCTCCGCCTTCTTCACGTCGTAGTCGGCGGCCTGGATCAGCTTCAGCAGGATGTTCTCGACGTCCTCACCGACGTACCCGGCCTCGGTCAGCGCGGTGGCGTCGGCGATGGCGAACGGGACGTTCAGCATCTTGGCCAGGGTCTGGGCGAGGAGCGTCTTCCCGCACCCGGTCGGCCCCAGCGTGATGATGTTCGACTTCTGGAGCTCGACGTCGTGGTCCTTCGCGCCGACCTGGATGCGCTTGTAGTGGTTGTACACCGCGACGGCCATGACCTTCTTGGCCTGCTCCTGGCCGATCACGTAGTCGTCCAAGAACTCGAAGATCTCGCGGGGCTTGGGGAGCTCCTCCAGGCGGAGCTCGGAGGTCTCGGAGAGCTCCTCCTCGATGATCTCGTTGCACAGGTCGATGCACTCGTCGCAGATGTAGACGCCCGGACCGGCGATCAGCTTCTTGACCTGCTTCTGCGACTTCCCGCAGAACGAGCACTTCAGCAGGTCCGAATCACCGAACTTCGCCATCGTTCCCCGGCCCCCACCCTCCGTTCGCGCCGGCCCGGGATGGGGCTCCCGGGCAGCTCCCAGGCAATCCTACGAGCCGCCGACGGCGGCCGCAGCAAGTTCCGGCTTGATTTTCCTGCTGGTGATGACCTCGTCGATGAGCCCGTACTCCTTGGCCTGCTCGGCGGTCATGATGAAGTCGCGGTCGGTGTCCTTGGAGATCTTCTCGAACGTCTGCCCGGTGTGCATGGACAGGATCTCGTCCAGCAGCTTGCGGTAGCGCAGGATCTCGCGGGCCTGGATCTCGATGTCCACCGCCTGGCCCTGGGCCCCGCCGTGGGGCTGGTGGATCAGCACGCGGGAGTGGGGCAGCGCGAACCGCTTGCCCCTGGCGCCCGCCGCCAGCAGCACGGCCGCCGCCGACGCGGCCTGGCCCATCACGATCGTGGAGACGTCGGGGCGGATGTACTGCATGGTGTCGTACACGGCGAACAGCGAGGTGATGTCCCCGCCCGGCGAGTTGATGTACAGGTTGATGTCCTTGTCGGGATCGTCCGACTCCAGGTGCAGCAGCTGCGCCATGATCAGGTTCCCCACCTGGTCATCGATCGGTGTGCCCAGGAACACGATGCGCTCCTTGAGCAACCGCGAGTAGATGTCGAACGAGCGCTCCCCGCGGTTGGTCTGCTCGATGACGATGGGAACCAGATAGTCCTTCATGCATTCGCCCCTTGGTCTCGTGCGGGAGCTTCGGAAGAGCCTTCGGCGGAGGCGTCCTCCCGCTTGAGGGATCCTTCTTCCGACACCCCCTCCGCCGCCTCGACCAACACGTCGAGGGCCTTCGAGCGGATGATATCACCGGCCAGTGACGTGACCTGTCCGGTCCGCTCGAGGGTCCGGGCCACGTCCTTCACGTCTCGTCCCAAGGCTTGGGCCAGGTCCGCGATGGCCGCTTGGAGCTCCTCGGCGCTGACCTTGATGCCCTCCTGGCGGGCCACCGCCTCCAGGACCAGGTCCGCCTTGATGGCCCGGATGGCATGGGCCCGGGCGTCGGAACGGAACCGCAGCTCGTCCCAGTCCTGCTCCTCGAGCACGTCGTCCAGGGTCCGGCCGGCCCGTTCGGCCTGCTGCTGCGCGCGCTCCACGCGGTGCTCGGTCTCGTGGTCCACCAGGCTGTCCGGCAGATCGACGTCCACGCGAGAGACCAGCTCCTGGAGCACCAGGTCGCGAAGCTCGGCCCGGGCCTCCCGCCGCTTCACGTCCGCCAGCTTGGTCCGGAGGTCCCCCCGCAGCTCGGCCAGCGTGTCGAACTCCGAGGCCATCGTGGCGAACCCGTCGTCCACGGCCGGCAGCCGCTTGGCCTTGACCTCCTTCAGCAGGACCTGGAACGTGACCTCCTGGCCCGCGCGGGTCCCGAACTGCTCCGGCAGCGTGGCGTTGAACTTGAGGATCTCGCCCTTGCGCTTGTTCTCGAGCTCCGTGTCGAGCTCCGGCACCACCCCGCCCGAGCCCACCTCGTAGAGCTGGTCCTTGGCCGAGAGCTCCTCGATCTCCACGCCATGCACGGTGCCGTGGAGGTCCATCACCACGTAGTCGCCGCGACGGGCGGGGTGAGAGACCGACTCCAGCTCCGCGAAGCGCTCCCGGAGCCGGTCGATGAACTCGTCGACGTCCCGCTCGGTGACCTCGGTCTCCGGCATGGGCACGGTGATCGACTTATAGTCCTCCAGGTCCAGGCGAGGCCGGACCTCCATGGTGGCCGTGAAGATCAGCGGCTTCCCTTCCTCCACCTGCTCGATGTTGATGTCCGGGTCCGAGATGGGCGCGAGCTCGTGCTCGCGGACCGCCCGGCCGTAGTACGCCGGGAGGGACACCTGGACGAACTCGTCGAGCACCGCGTCCCTCCCGACCTGCGCGTCGATGATCTTCCGCGGGACGTGGCCCTTGCGGAAACCGGGGACCCGGACCTGCTGCCCGACCTTGCGGTAGGCGCGGTCGAGGTCCCGCGCGACCTCGTCAGCGGGGACCTCCACGGTCAGCTTCACACCGTGCTTGCCGGACCGCTCGACGGTCGTCTCCATGCCGCTCCGAGGGTAGTCGAAATCCACGGAAACGCGCCCGGCTCTAAGCTTCGGCCATGTTCGAGGAGGAGCTTCGCTGCGCCGGCGAGCTGGCCGCCGCCGCCGACCGCATCACCACCGAGGTCTTCTCGCGGGCGTTCGAGGTCCGGCGGAAGGCCGATCGGACGCCGGTGACCGAGGCCGACCTGCGGGTGGAGGAGATGGTCAGGGCCGAGCTGGCCTCACGGTTCCCGGACGACGCCGTGCTGGGCGAGGAGGGCGGCCTGGAGGGGGCCTCCGGCCGCGTGTGGGTGGTCGATCCCGTGGACGGGACTAAGAACTTCACCGACCGCATCCAGATCTGGGGGACGCTGATCGCGCTGACCGTGGACGGGGAGCCGGTGGTCGGGGTGGCCAGCGCTCCGGCTCTCGGAGAGCGCTACGCGGCGCGACGGGGTGGGGGCGCCACCCTGAACGGCGAGCCGATCCACGTGTCCACCACCGCCGAGCTGGCCGAGGCCATGGTGTGCTCGAGCGGGATCAAGGACTGGCTGTCCGGACGGTTCGCCGAGCCCTACCGGCGAGTCGCGGTGGGCGCCGGGCGGACCCGGGGCTTCGGCGACTTCTGGGGCCACATGCTGGTGGCGCGGGGCTCCGCCGACGCCATGCTGGAGACCACCCTGCGGACGTGGGACTTCGCGGCGATCCAGGTGATTGCGGAAGAGGCCGGGGGGCGGATGACCACGCTGGAGGGCGCGCCGCTCGCCGATCGGGCCTCGGTCCTCACGACGAACGGCGCGCTCCACCACGCAATCGTCGAGCTGTTCGGGGCGCGCTCGACAGCCGCGCGCTAGGCAGCCGCGGTCTCGACGGCGGCGATGGCCTGCACGTCGAGCTCGATGCGGACCTTCTTCCCCACCAGCACGCCACCGGTCTCCAGGCTCTGGTTCCAGGTGATCCCGAACTCCTCCCGGTCGATCTCGGTGGAGGCGGCGAATGCGGCCCGGGTGTCGCCACGCAGGCCGATCCCCAGTCCCTGGTACTCCACGTCCAGCACCACCGGGCGGGTGACGTCTCGGATGGTGAGGTCGCCCACCACCTTGAGGGTCGTCTCGCCGGTCCGCTCCACGCGGGTGCTCTTGAACGTCATGTTCGGGTACAGCTCCACCTCGAAGAAGTCGGGGCTGTGGAGGTGGTTGTCCCGCATCTCCATCCCCGTATCGATGGAAGTCGGGTCGATGGTGACCTCCACCCACGACTCCTCCGGCGTCGGCCCCACGTGGATCTGCCCGCCGAAGCGGGTGAAGTGGCCGCGCACCTTCGACAGCATCATGTACCGCGCCACGAACCCGACCCCGGTGTGGGCGGGGTCGATCTCCCAGGTGCTCTGGCCGGGAACCTCGATCCCGTCCAGCACCGCGGTAGTTCCGGACTGCTCCATGGCCTGCCGCTCCTTCCCGGTCCTCCGGGTCTCCCCGGACTCCTCCGTATGGTTGCCTCCGCAACCGTTCACGACGCAACTTTATCCGCAGATCGTTGAGTTGTCAACAGTTCTCTTGGTACCATGGGGTCGTGGACGAGCAGATCGCTCCCTCGGAGGACGAACGCCTGCTCACGTGGGTTGCGCTGCTGCGGGCGCAGGCCGCCGTGGTGGAAGGCGTGGAGTCGGAGCTGCTGGCCAGGCACGGGCTCCCGGTGTCCTGGCACGAGGTGCTGGTCCGCCTGTCCCGCTCCGAGGGCGGCGCCATGCGCATGCAGGAGCTGGCCCGCGAGGTCCTGCTCTCCAAGAGCGGCCTGACCAGGCTGGCGGATCGCATGGAGGACGCCGGCCTGATCGAGCGGTCCAAGTGCGGCACGGACCGCCGGGGAACCTACGCGGTGATCACCGAGGCCGGGCGGCGCATGCTCCGGGAGTCCTTCCCGGCGTTCATGGGGGCGGTGGACCAGCACTTCGCCGGCCGCCTGTCCCCCGAGGAGCTGAGCGCGCTCCGGATGCTGCTGGGGAAGGTCCTGCAGGGCCAGCCCGAGGAGACGTGCACCACCGCCGACCTCGGGGCCGACGAGATGGTGCCTCAGCCGGTCGGCTGAACGGTCCCACCGGCCTCTCCCCCACCGAGCCGTGACCCGGTTCATCCTCCACGTCGACCTCGACCAGTTCCTCGCGGCCGTGGAGGTGCTGCGGCGTCCTGAGCTTCGCGGGAAGCCCGTGGTGGTGGGCGGCTCGGGCGACCCCACTCAGCGCGGCGTCGTCTCCACCGCTTCCTATGAGGCCCGGCGGTACGGGGTCACCTCGGGGATGCCACTGCGAACGGCGGCCCGGCGATGCCCGGAGGCCGTGTTCCTGCCGGTGGACGCCCCGGTGTACCACGCGGCCTCGGAGCAGGTCATGGCCACCCTTCGGATGCTGTCCCCGACGGTGGAGGTGGCGGGGTGGGACGAGGCGTTCCTGGACGTGGGCACAGCCGACCCGGTGGCGTTCGCCCGGGAGCTCCAGCGCACGGTGGTGGCCCGAACCGGGCTGACCTGCTCGGTGGGGATCGGGCACAACAAGTTGCAGGCCAAGATCGGCTCGGGGATGGACAAGCCGGGCGGCGTGTTCGTCCTGACCGGCGACAACTGGTTCGAGGTGATGGGAGCGCGGCGGGTGGAGGCGCTGTGGGGCATCGGGCGGAAGACGGCCGGACGGCTCGCACGTCTGGGGATCCGCACCGTCTCGCACCTGGCCCGGGCCGACGTGGAGGCGCTCGCGGCGGCGTTCGGCCCGAACATCGGCCCCTGGCTCCAGACCCTGGCCCGCGGGCACGGCTCCGACCGGCTCCACCCGGAGCCCCACGAGCCCAGGTCGACCAGCCGGGAGACCACCTTCCAGCGGGACCTGGCGAGTGCGGATGAGGTCCGCGCGGAGGTTCGCCGACTGGCGGGACAGGTGGCGGACGACGTGGCGAGGCTGGGCCGGCCGGCCATCCGGGTGGTGGTGAAGGTCCGGTTCGCCCCGTTCTTCACCACGACCCACGGCGTGGCGGTCGCGCCCAGTTCGATGGAGCCGGCAGCCCTGGAGGACGCAGCGCTCGCCGCGCTGGCGCGCTTCGAGCTGGACCGGCCGGTCCGGCTGCTGGGGGTGCGGGCGGAGCTGGCGGCGCCCGAGAGGCTCACGCCTCGCGGCGACGAGCTGCCGCTCGGCGGCGCCACAGCCGAGGGACCATGATCAGCCCCGCCAGCGCCATCGCCCCGATCAGCAGCAGCGCCCAGTACCGCGGGTAGGGCCGGTACACGAACGAGACCGTGTGCCGCCCTGGAGTGAGCGGGGCCCCGACCAGGCTGGGCGCGATCATCTGGGTGTGGACGGGCCTGCCGTCGACCTGGGCGGTCCACCGCGGGTCGAATGACGCCGAGAGCAGCGCGACCGAGGGCCGATCGGCTATGAGCGTCGCTGCGGCCGCGCCCTCGGGAAGCGCGTCCACCTCGTGCAGCACCTGGCCCGGGAGACGGTCGTGTGGACGCTGCGACGTGGCCGTGGGGCGAGCGGCAGGTGCTCCGCCGAACGCAACCGTTGGGTAGAGGCCCTCCGCCAGCAGCGTCGATCGCAGGAACGGCGCCGCCTCGGCGCCCAGGTCGGTCCGGTCGGCCACGATGGGCGGCCCCACCGTGTCCACCACCCGCACCAGGCCGGGCGTGGGGACCCGCCACAGGGTGTGGCGACCGCGTCGCTCGATCAGCTTCGCGACCACCGGCGGGCTGCGGTCGGCGGGGAGGATGAGGTACCGGATGCCGAACAGCGCATAGTCGCCGGGGTTCGTCTCCGCGAAGTACGGCTCCACGTTCGCGGAGAGCGACTTGGTCCGCAGCGTGAAGCCGAGGGCGTCGGCGTCGTGGTCCAGCAGCCACGCGTACACCGGGACGAACCCGATCTTGTATTCGGCCCCCCAGTTCGACCGGAGGCCCGCATAGATCCGGCCGCCGCCCAGCGCCTGGGCCTTCAGCACCAGGACCTGCAGGGCGGCGCCGTCCGTGGCGTCCGCCCGTCGCTGCTGGGCCATCCAGCCGGCCCCGAGGGCCTCGTAGTCGGCCCGCTCGATCCAGGCCGGCGCCAGGATGCCCACCAGCGCCACGACCAGGACCGCGACCGCCGCCGGGCGAAGCCGTGGAACGAAGCGCCGTCCCGCGGCGACGGCCACCCGTCCCATCCAGGCCAACCCCACCCCGGCCATGAGGATCCCCGCCAGGTGCACGCCCATGATGTAGCGGCGCAGGAACATGTCCTTCGTCCCGGGGAGCAGCTTCAGCACGGGCCCCAGCGTGGGCCGGCCGAAGAACAGCAGCAGGCTGACCACGAACAGCACCAGCACCGACCGGGCCCGTTCGTCGCGACGCGCACGCACCAGGCACACCAACGCCCCCACCGCAACCAGCAGGCTGATCACCGGGAACCGCCCCGAGTCGAAGATCTGGCCCGTGAACAGCCACCCCAGGACCTTTCGGGCCCCGAACGAGTCGGCGTAGAACGTGTGCGCCGTGAACTCGTTGACGGGGCTCCACCGCTCGTCCGTGACCAGCGGCACCAGGAGCCAGGCCGACAGCAGCAGCGCGCCGCCGAACACCGCCGCTCCCCTGAGCAGGCGGCGGCGGAATTCCCGGATCCCGATGAAGGTGAACACCACCACCAAGAGCAGGGCCAGATACCCCTGCTGGAAGTGTGAGACGACGGTCAGGGAGACGAAGACCGCGCCCACCGCGACGGAACCACGCCCCTGGATGGCCCGCGACGTCGATCCCACAGCCAGCGGGAAGAACCACATCCCCCACAGCTGTGCCCACACGCCGGATCCCTGCCAGACGTAGCTGTTCCACTCGTAGCCCAGGCTCGGCTGGCTCACCACGAGTGGGGACACCGCCGCGGCCAGCGCGGCCGTCCACCGCCCCCAGCCCAGCATCCGTGCGCCCAGGTACACCGACACCGGCCACAGCGCCAGGAACAGGTACAGGACCCAGAAGAAGACGCGGTCCGTCCCGAACGGCACCCCGAGGAGCCCGGTCACGATGTGGGGGAAGCTCTGGTAGTGGTGGAACTGGGAGGAGCCCAGCTGCAGGTAGGGGAACCATCCGTCCATCGGCAGGTGCCCGGAGGAGATCCGCTGCTCGGCCCACCGGGCCATGGCGGCGTGGACGCTCCCGTCGTTCAGGTTGGGCGTGGGGATCCGCTGCGCCCGGAGCACCCATAGGTCGAACACGCACACGAGCGCCACGACCCCGAGAGGCCCGAAGCGCGACTCCCGGGTCTCCTTGTCCTCGCCGGGCATGCCCCGCTCGGTGGGCTCGCTCGGCTCGGCCGGCATGGGCGGCTCGCCCGGCATGGGCGGCTCGGCCGGCATGGGCGGCTCGGCCGGCATGGGCGGCTCGGCCGGCATGGGCGGCTCGGCCGGCATGGTTCGATCGGGGATCTCGGTCGACTGCTCCCCGGCGTCAGCCATCCGAGGGAGTCTGCACCGTCGGAGCGGCGAACGGTGGAAGCAAGGCCTGGTCGCCGTGGGGAAATTCGATCGCCAGAAGGTCGGCATCCTGAACTCGGGCGGAGACCGACTGAGGGACCGGACGTCAAACGGGTTGGTGACGAGGCCCACGAACGTCGGGATGGCCGGATTCGAACCGGCGACCTCGGCGTCCCAAACGCCGCGCGCTAACCAAACTGCGCCACATCCCGGCAGCGGTCATTCTAGCTTCCGCCCAAAGGCTCCCTGTCTGGACTCAGGGGGTAGATCGAGATTCGATGCCGCGCGCTCCTCCAAGCGGCGCTGGGTCCGGAAACGGTGGCAGTTCGCGCACACCACCTCGCACCTGCTGATTTCCGCCAACAACCGCTCGGTGCTGGAAGAAGAAACGAGCCACGCGATCTCGCCGGGTCTTCTCACCCACGTGGTCGAAGTCCATGACGTAGGGAGGAAACACTGCGCCACAGTCGGCACATGGCTCGCTTTTCAGCTCGCCGATGATCGCCCGGTTGCGGTCGATCCGGCGTCGCCGCCGGACGGCCAATTGAGCGAGATGCCTTCGGCGGTTCGCTTCATCCGCATACCAAGATCCCCACGTCTCGTTCGCGCAGTCCCGGCAATAGGACTGGATTCTGGTGTGCTCGGCGTCCCGCCACGGGAAGTCCGCGAGTGGCTTGATAAGGCCGCAGCGAGGACAGCCCTTTTCCTGGTCCATGACTCCACATGGTGACCGAAGGGTGTGACACGAACGGGTGTGGACGCGCCGAGTGGAACGGGATCTAGGCGTCCGGGAGGTCGAACTCCCCGCGGCCGACCACGAACACGCCGCCGCCCACCCACACGGCCCAGGAGTCGCCTTCCGGGGCCACCTCGACATGGATGGCGCTGGGGCGGCCGACTTCCTCGCCCTGCCGCACGACGATCGTCCCCGGCAGGCCGCCCAGCCCGCGGGCGGCCAGGTACGCGCCGAGCGGGCCCGCCGCCGAACCCGTCGCCGGGTCCTCGTCGATGCCGATTCCCTCGCCGAAGAAGCGGGCCTTCGCGCCCTCCTCGGTCAGGGCGAACAGGTACAGGCCGTCGGTCTCGACCTCCCGGACGACCTCCGACAGCGCCCGCTGGTTCGGCATCGCGGCCGCCACGGCGTCGGGGGTCGCCGCGGGGACCACGAAGTGCGGGAGTCCGGTGGACACGACCTGGGCCGGGAGACCGGCATCGAGGTCCTCGGGCCGAAGCCCCACAGCGTGCGCCAGCCGTTCCCGGTCGCGGATCTCCGGGCCGAACGTGGGCGGGAGCTGCCGCACCCGCGCCGTTCCCGCGACCGGGTCGGCCTCCACATGGAACTCCCCCGCCGCCACTCGCTGGACGGCGGGCGAACGGATCCGGCCCTCGGACACCAGCAGGAAGGCGGTGCCCACCGTCGGATGGCCCGCGAACGGCATCTCCTTGCCCGGGGTGAAGATCCGCAGGTCGTACCGGTTCCCGGCGATCCCGGTGACGAACGCGGTCTCCGAGAACCCGATCTCCAGGGCCACCGCTCGCATCACGCCGGTGTCGAGGTCCCCCGCGTCGGGGACGACGCACAGCTGGTTCCCGGCCAGCGGCCGCTCCGCGAACACGTCGACGATCCGGAAGGGCAGGCGCATGGTGGAAGTATGACGGGAGCCCACGGAACCGCTGCTACAGTTGGTCCCGCGCGGGCGTAGCTCAATGGTAGAGCTCCAGCCTTCCAAGCTGGTGGTGAGGGTTCGATTCCCTTCGCCCGCTCCGAACGATTCCAGGGACACAGGGGACGGAGGAGGACATGCGGACACACTTCGCCGACAAGCTCGAGAAGCTCCAGACTCGCGTGCTGGACGGTCCAGGCGTGCTCGAGTCCTCCCGGCGACGGATCGCGTTCGAGGGCGGACCGCTGGGCGACGACCTGGCCGACCGGTACGTCCGGACCATCCATCACAGCGCCTACCAGCTCACGGAGCGTGACATCGAGGAGCTCCGCCGGGCGGGGTGGACGGAGGACCAGATCTTCGAGCTCAGCATCTCGGCAGCGTTGGGCGCGGCCAGGCAGCGGCTGGACGCCGGACTCCGGGCGGTTGAGGCGGCCCGCACGCCCCCGGTCCCGGCGGACGAGGAGGCCTGACCGTGCGCTTGGCCAACGTGCGGCGAGGGAACCGGTGGCCCAACCGGGCCTTCGTGTGGTTGATCGGCAGGAAGCGGCCGGCCCCCGACGTCGTTCGCACCATCAACTACCGCTCGGGGTTCTGGGGCGCGCCGTGGAGCGACGCCCTGGAGGACGTCATGCGCGGCCCCTCGGAGTGGAGTGTCGGGGAGCGCGAGCTGTTCGCGGCGTACACGTCCTACCTCAACCAGTGCCCCTTCTGAACGGGAGCCCACGGCGCGGTCGCGTCGACACAACTGGGTGAGGAGGTCACGCTGGCCGTGTTCGAGGACTACCGCACCGCGCCGGTCCCGGAGGGGCTCCGAGCCGCGCTCGGGTTCGTGCGGACGATGACCCTCACCCCGGACGAGCTCGGTCCCGACGACGCACAAGCGGTGCTGGCCGCTGGGGTCAGCGAGCCGGCCCTGATCGACGCCATCATCGTGTCGTTCCACTTCAACATGATCGACCGGGTGGCCGACTCGCTGGGGTTCGACCAGCGCTCACCCGACGAGCACCTGGAGGGCGCCAAGTCGTTGTTGAAGTACGGTTACCAGTTCCCGCTCCCGCTCCGCCTGCTCGGCCGCATCCCGTCCTGGTAAGCGCGCCGGGCTCACCGGCGGCGGGCGTTTCCCCTCGTAGAATGGCCAAACGCGAGCGCCGGTAGCTCAGCCTGGAGAGAGCGGCTGCCTTCTAAGCAGCGGGTCGCAGGTTCAAATCCTGCCCGGCGCGCGACTCCAGGTCAGAGGGCATAAACGTCCATGGCGGCTTGATCATCACACCCGGCACAGCGTAGGGTGGCCCGCTAACTGAACGGGAGGCCCGGGACCATGGCGATCAGGACGGAGAGAGCCACCGAAGCGGGGGCGATCCGCCGGCTCGGCGAGTCGTTCGGGATCTCGCTAGCGGCGATGAACCGCTCCCCCCGGACAGTCAAGGTGTACCTGGAGGCCCTCAGGCTATTCGCGTCTTTCCTGGAGTCGTCTGGGATGCCCACTCGCGTCGCGGCGATCACCCGGGAACACGTCGAGGCCTTCATGGTCCGCGAGCTCCATAGGGTCAGTCCGACGTCGGCCCACATCCGGTACCGGGCGATCCAGGCTTTTTTCAAGTGGGCAGTAGCCGATGGCGAGATCAAGGTGTCGCCGATGGTGAACATGTCCCCGCCAACCCTTCCTGAGAAGCCCGTCCCCGTGATCGGCGAGGAGCAACTCGCGGCCCTCCTGAAGTCTTGTGGTGGCAAGGGGTTCGAGGATCGGCGTGACCTAGCGATCATCCGATTGCTCATCGACACTGGGATGAGGCGCCAGGAGCTGACCAACCTCAGGACCGAGGACGTTGACCTCCGGCTCCGCCAGGCCGTCGTGACGGGGAAGGGGTCGAGGACCCGGATCGTCGCGTTCGGCCACCGGACCGCCCAGGCCATCGACCGCTACGTCCGAGTTCGGGATCGTCACCGCCTAGCCTACGAACCGTGGCTGTGGCTCGGCCTCGCCGGCCCCATGACGGACAACGGCATCGCGCAGATCGTCCGGCGGCGCGCCAAGGTCGCAGGGATCGGCGAGCGGGTGAACCTACACAGGTTCCGTCATACGTTTGCCCACGAGTGGCTGGCCGCAGGCGGGCAGGGCGAGGATCTCATGGCCCTGAATGGATGGCGGAGCCGGTCCATGCTGTCACGGTACGGGCAGTCTGCGGCCACCGAGCGAGCGCTCGCAGCGCACGGACGTTTCGCCCCGGGCGACCGGCTCTAGGAGCCCAGAACCCAGTCTCCACGTTGAGAGGGTGGCCGCACACAGCCGGGACTGTCCTGGCGCGTCCTGCCGCGACCGATCCGTGCCTGGACGGCCTCTTGCCGGACGGGTCCGGACTCCCCCGGATGACGGACTGGGGTTCCACGGTGGGGTTCCATGGCCTTTCCACCATGCCAGGAAGGGTCTCTTTCCCACCGATGGGTCGAGGGGCTGAGGGAATAGAGCTACACTGCGCCTCGATGGTCGAGGACCTGGATCTCATCGAGGTCGGCCGGCGCCCGGCAGTCTGGCTCGCTTCCGAGAACCACGACCTTGGGCTGCTTCGCGAGGGCTCCGTGTCGATACGGGCCTCACAAGCCCTAAACAGGCGGGCTCTTCGGCAACCGTCCATGGCAGAGATGTTCGCTCCGGGGATCGCCCGGGTCCTGCGGGAAGGGAAGCGGCGCAACAGGCGACAGGCTCCCTAGCCCGAGGCGGGTCCTCGTCTCTCCGGCCGCGCCGCACGACCCACATCGGACGATCGGCTGCGCTTCGGCGCTGCCCCGCTATCTCGCCAGCCGGTACGTCGCGCGCCCGACCCAGAGCAGATCAGCGTAGACAACCCCGTGGTGATCCGGGGCATTCGCGCACATCCGGGAGGTCAGGTGCGTCCGGATCGTCGACTCCGCGTATTCGGTTCCCCGACGGACACCGCATCTGGTCGAGCGAGTGGTTCTACGACAAGCAGGCCGCGGTGGCGAAGCTGCTCGCCTCGCACGAGGCCGCGGTGGCTGCCACTGACGTCCGGGAGTGGGCGCCGCCAGCCCCGCCTCCCGCCTGTCTCTGTTGGGGACACCAGCCCAGATCCGATTTCGGATCCACCCTCACGAGGGACCCTCCCCGCGTGGTGCGGGGACTCCCCATAACCGAGTACGGGCCGTCGCAACTGCAAGCCTTGGCCAAATGGATCGAGTCAGATGGTGTCCCTCGAACGGAAGACGAGGTCTTGTCGGAGATGATGGCGTTCCTTGGGTACAAGAGGCGCGGCGGCCGGATCGTCTCTGCGCTCACTTCGGCTATCCGCCGAGCTCGCGGACATTGAGCCCACCAAAGTCGCTTACGGATGCACCACGAACGCGTCCACCACCACGCCGGTCCCGGTAGATGAGGTGTTCTTGGTCCCGGTCACCTTGACCACAATGGTGTGCGGACCGGAGGACAGGCCGGTGTAGGACTGGAGGACTTTCCACTGGCTGGCAGCCTGGTACAGGTCGACCGTGCCCTTGGAGACGCCGTCGATCAGAACCTGGGCCTGGCCGTACACCGGTCCGAGGGCCGTGACCCAGTCGATGGCGGTTCCCGTGAACGGCAACGTGACCTGGGCTCCCGCCGTGCCGCTGATCCGGTAGGTACCGCCGCTGGCGTTGGCGTCCGACTGGCCGGCCCAGTTCCCCAGCTTGACCGAAGGCGAGGACTCCTGAGTGGTGACTGAGCCAACCGTGAAGGCGTCCACCGGGACCCCAGTGTCGGTGGAAGCGGCGTTCTTCGCCCCGAGGACCTTGACCACGATGGCGTGCGGTGCGTTCGCCAGGCCCACGAAGGTCACGGAGTAAGCACCGGGGGATGGGGTGTACAGGTCGAAGGTGCCCTCACTCACCCCGCCGATGGTCACCGAGGCCATTCCCCGATCGGGCCCGGACCGGGAGACCCAGGTCATGGATGTCCCCGCGAAGGTGAACTTCACCGTATCCTTCGCCTTCTTACTGGCCCGGTACGCCCCTCCGTTCGCGGAAGGATCGGT
>WNGL01001236.1_pt1 | contig 51266 bp, 43 predicted proteins | sample 5400591 | NCBI WGS metagenome assembly WNGL01 (sample SAMN13153377, study PRJNA577476) | soil metagenome | isolation source: 80 cm soil or saprolite under Garry oak tree replicate 1 | place: USA:California | collected 2016-06-15 | reverse complement strand
CTGCTGGATTTCAGCTCTGGATATGTCGCAAAGGCGATAGTCACCAAACCGTGGGGTCAAGTGCTTCCGCAAGAGGAATGAGTATATCTTTTGCGTAGCAAACTTGAGTGTCGGCAATAATCCCGGCTCGAAGCAGTCTCTAGCAAACTTCGAGAATAACATCGTGGCTTCCGGGCGGTACTGCCCTTGATTGATGGGGTTGAGGCGAGCGTCCAGTAATCTGCGAGCTTCACGGCGGCCTGCGATCTCGCTTACAGGCCCGAGCACAACCGAACGCATTACTCGGCTTGCCGATCCATCAGCGAGGACCACGTCTTCCCTCCACCGCGCAACCCACATTTTCCTTCGCTTACCGCGGACAAAAAGACAACCATTCTGATACTGGCAACGAGCCATTTTTCTCCTCTCTATTCTGAGGTTGGCTCGTCTGCCTTTTCCTATGTCAGCTTTGAGTGTACCTCTGGAGTCAAGCGGCATGGTGCCCTCCGCGCTGACATTTCACCCAAGCGAGGATTTCGTCCTCGCGGAAGCGCCAATACTTCCCAAGCCGGTAGCCCGGCAATCGTTCTAGAGATCGGTTTCGAGTGCGTCCGTAGACCCAAGAGACGGGGACGCGCAGAAGAGCAGCTACTTCCGCTACTGTCAGTAATTGCGCCGCTTCTCCCTCTCTCCCAACTGTGGTGTTCCCAGCCGTGTGACTCATCGGAGGAGATGGTTCCTCGGCTTGGCTGTGCGCGTTTTCGAACTCTCTCAGTGATTGTGCAAATGATGGATTTACCGTGAGGCGCAAGCCATGCACTCTTGGCGAGTCTGGGTTCTTGCGCACGCCGAGTTGGGTGGTGCGGTGTTTCATTGGCTCCGTTCCCTGGGATTCCGGTGGTCATTTTTGACTTGACACCCTAAGGTGCAATATCATAGAATGTTTGCAAACATTCTGTCAAGATGCAACTATTCTGAAAAAGGTTGCGTCTTAACAGTGGAAAGGGAGGTATCCCGGATGCCGGACAAACCGCAAAAGCCCGAGAAGCACACACAAGGGCAAACTCTGTCCCTCCGCATCAGCGACGCTCTGTACGCACGCTTGGAGCGTGCCAAGCAGCTCCTGTCCTCGAAAAAAGGGGACAGCGTTTCGACATCGGAGGTCGCCAAGCAGCTTCTTGAATCTGCCCGCGAGGACCGCTTTGAAGTTGCGGACTTGCTGGCCAAACCGACAGAGACACTTCTCGAGATTCGCAGGAAGGGGGAAGCGCAGCATATTCTGTCGCGAGCCGAGTGGATACTGCTGGCACACTTCGTGCAGAAGGGGCTCGAAGCCTATACCGAAAGGACGCCCAATCCTGTCTCCAACGAGTCGCTCATCGTCGTGCTCGACGCGTTCCTTGCAGTGTATGAACTTCGGACGGAACGCGCTTCATTGCGGGACTCGTACTACGTCAACAATCTGCCGTCCGAGTTCCGTCCTACGAAGGCGAAAGGAGTAGACGATTCGGAGCGTGCGACTTCCGAGACTGTTCGCCAGACAGTAGCCGAGACCCGTAAGCGGCTCAGCGATCCGGCAGTAAAGTGGGACACGTTTCTGGCGGGACGCAATCTGCTAATCCTGCTGGAGGACGAAAAGCTCCCAGCGGCTGACGCTGTGAACCGGGCACTCCGGCCATTCTTCCCAGTTATGTGGCGGCTGGCCGCGCGCGGTCACTACTGCCTCACGCAAGAGTCGCTCCGCGCGGAGTCCACGAGCCAGGATTCCTTCTATCAGCCGCCGATTCCATCCATTAAAGAAGGCGACTTCACGCTCTCGTTCAATCGGGGAGAGAGCAACGATATTTACCTGCTCTTGAGTTTCCCCGGCCCACGCGGCCCGATGTACCCGATCAACGGCTATCCAAGGATTACGGAGTTTCGCGCCATGCTTGCGACCCTTGCCCCGGAGAGCCCGGCGCGCCGTTGGGAGAGTGGATACTTCCTCGGCTATGTCGCAGCGCCCGAAGAAGGCAAGGGGAAAGACTACTGGTTCCGCGCACACGACAACGGCATTACGTTTGGCCTATCCGAGAAGGAGTGGAAGTCGGTCCAAGCCTTGTTTCGCCGCGCATGGGAGCTTCCCGAAATCCGCATGGCGTGGGATGCGCTGACGCTGGAATACGGTGAGCTGTGATGCTCTTCAGCCTCGATATCGTGGCCGGATGCAGTGCAGCGGAGTGCCGCGTCGTCCCCCTTTGGCCGACCAAGAGAAGAGCGGTGCCTTCGGCACCGGGTGTGGCGACGGACACGCCACCCCAAATTGGGTGCTGCAAAGCGCTGCGCGGCGCTCTTCGTTAACGTGTTCTCGCGGCGCAGCTTAGCAAAATCGCAGCGCTGGCGGTTAACCTTCGGCGCGCTCGGTTAACTTGTTGATTTTGTTCACCGATGGCCAGCAGCTTGTTTTCGATGAAGTTTTCTCGAAGGAGGTCCTTCTATGCCAGCCGATCAACTGCGGAACCGCACCGTGGGTTGCAAGATGACCGGGGCCGAATGCGAGCAGCTTATTGCCGTGGCCGAGCGTGAAGGTTTGACGCTGGGCGAGTGGTGTCGCGATGTGCTGTTAGAGCGAGCGAATGGACGCAAAGCAAAGCCAGTCGAGGAGACCCTGCTCGCAGAAGTGATTGCACTGCGGACGATCCTCCTGAATGCGCTCTACAAACTGGCCCAGGGAGAGGCACTAACACCCGATGAAATGCAGCGGCTTATCGAGCGCGCAGATCAAGACAAATTCCACAAGGCGCAGGAGCGTCTCGCGGCGGCTGCAAAAGGGGGTGCGAAATGAGCCGGGAATGGGGTCGAAATCAGTATGCGGGCGAGTGGCCGAATCCCAAGTCCGCCTGGGTGATCACGGCATTCTTTCTTGCAGCCCTCAGTGTGGCCGCGATCTGCGCCTACCGTTATGCCTATGTTCTGACACCCTTGCAGCGGTTCTATTTGAAGACGTACATCCGCAGCGGACTCCGCACCGAGATTAACCTCTCAAAAACCGGCCGCTACGTGTTGCTAAATGTCATAGACCGAAAGGGCAGCCGAATGGCGCTCGACGAAGAAGTGATGCCCGTAACGACGGCCAGCGGCGAGGCGACGTTTGCACTCACCGACGAGGCAGTGAGGATGGGAGACCGGCGGCTCATATTCCAGCAGGGGCAGTACGACAACGCCAAGCTGCATGAGTTCCTAGGCCACTGGATCTATCGTGATCAGACCTTCACGGACTTCTTGAGGCCAGGCTTATCGGGAGGCTTGGGGGTGTTCTTTGCAGGCTTGCTCGTAGGTATCCCGAAGGATGCGGCCCGCGACCGCGCGCGGAAAGAGGGACGGAGACTCAAAGGACCAGCGCTTGTCACCGTGTGGGAATTCAACCGCAGGAATCGGTCTGACGGCATCGGCTTCGAGCAGACACAGACTTTTCTACAGAGAGTGTTCGGCCAGGTGCGAACTCTGAGGCTCCCTCGCGCCATCGAGCCGAGCCACATCCTTATCATGGGTGACACGGGAACTGGCAAGAGCACGCTGATCCGAAGAATGTTGTTGCAGATTGAAGAGCGCGACGAGGCGGCCATCGTCTACGACCCGGCACTCGATTACACGCCAGAGTTCTACATTCCCGAGCGCGGCGACGCAATTCTGAATCCGCTGGATGCCCGGATGCCCTATTGGAGTCCCGGCGAGGAACTGCTGCATGATGCGGAGGCTTTGACTCTGGCGGCCTCCCTATTTCCCGACCGGCACAACGAGAATCCGTTTTTCGTGGAAGGCCCACGGAAAATCTTCGCGCACCTTCTGACCTTCAGGCCAACACCCGAGGAGATAGCTTGGTGGATGTGCCATGAGGAAGAAATCGACCGGAGGGTGAAAGGCACCGAATACGCGGCGATGATCGACCGGCAAGCCCCGGCGCAACGGAGCGGCGTGCTGGCGTCGTTGAATATGATCGCCGATACGCTGAAGCTACTTCCCTCAGAAAAGGAAACGACGGCGCGCTGGAGCGCGGCGGGGTGGTCAAAGAACCGCAAGGGTTGGCTCTTCCTCACGAGCACACCCGAAACGCGCAAGCGGCTTATCCCTCTGACGAGCTTATGGCTCGATACGCTGGTATTGCGCCTCATGAGTCAAGGAACGGACAACCAGGGACAGACCAGTCCGCGCAAAGTCTGGTTTGTTTTGGACGAACTGGCCAGCTTGCAGCGATTGCCTCAACTGCATACGGCGATCACCGAAAACCGCAAGTCGAATAATCCCGTTGTGCTTGGCTTCCAGGGGCGGAGCCAGCTTGAGACGCGCTACGGGCATGAAGCCGAGGCGATGCTGTCGCAGCCCGCGACGAAAATCTTCTTGCGCACCAGCGAGTGCCGCGCAGCGGAATGGGTTTCAAAGACTATTGGCGAAGTCGAAATTGAAAGGCTCCGTGAGAGCCGTTCAAGCGGACAAATGGGACAGCAGCGGAACACCAAGAGCTACAACCTGGAGCGCCAAGTTGAACCGCTGGTCATGGATTCCGAGATCAGCGGGCTTGCCGACTTGCGCGGGTATCTCAAGAAGGGCAATCTTGTCGTGCGGATGAACTTCCCGTTCATCGAACTTCCAGCCAGGCAACCGAAGTACATCGAACGGCCAATGAGAAAACGAGCGGAAGAACCGCCGCGAGCGGGAAGGGCAGCAGTTGGACCGAACGGGACGCCCGAGCAGAAAATCACGCTGAATGAAGTAAAGCAAGACCGTGAACATCAATTGGCTCGAAGCGGCCCGACACAAGAGCACTTCTTCGAATAGGCCAATCCATGCTGACCATCTCGAATCCGCTGAGCGCAAGCCAAGCCCAGGCGTATCACGCCGAAGAGTTCTCGAATGCGCGCGAAAACTACTATACGCAAGGCGATCAGATACGCGGCGAATGGCACGGATGGCTTGCCGAACAGTGGGGCCTCAGGGGTGATGTGTGCAAGGAGCACTTCCAGCGACTTTCGGAAGGCCAGCACCCGATTACGAGCGAACAACTCGTGCGCCACAAAGCAGCACGAGAGTATGTGAACGAGCAGGGCCAGAAGATTCGAACGATGGAGCATCGGGCGGGCTGGGATGCAACGTTCTCCGCACCGAAGAGCGTGTCACTGACTGCACTCGTGGGGGGAGACGAACGGGTGCGCGGGGCACATCAAGAAAGCGTGGCCGTAGCGCTGGACGAGCTAGAACGATACGTCCAAGCCCGCATCGGCGGAAACCTGCCAGCCGAAACAACCGGCAAATGGGTTGCGGCGAAGTTCGAGCATGACAGCGCGAGGCCGGTGGACGGCTACGCCGCGCCCCAACTGCATACGCACGTTGTTTTCTTCAATCTTACGGAAACGGAAGGTGGGGAAACCTACGCGCTACAGCCACGGGAACTCTACAAGACCCAGCAGTACGCGACAGCGGTGTACCGCTCTGAACTAGCCATGAGGCTCAAGGAACTAGGATACGAGGTCGGGCGCGGAAAGAGTGGCCAGCCGGAAATCAGGGGCTATAGCGATGAATATCTTGCCGCATCAAGTCCGCGCCGCCAGCAGATCGAAGAGCATCTGGCAAAGGAAAATCAGCGAGGAGCCGACGCCGCGCAGATTGCAGCGCACAAAACGCGGGAAGCGAAGCTCGATATTTCTCGAGAACAGATGCAACAACGCCACCGGCAGATGGCGGAGGCGTTCGGAAACCAGCCGGAACAAGTAATAGCGGCAGCCACGCAGAGAGCACGACGGGTTGAGCAGGAAGCTCCCCACACGACGGCACGGTCTGCGGTTACATTCTCGAAAGAGAGAAATTTGGAGCGGGAAGCCGTGGTCGAGGAGCGCGAGCTATTGCGGGATGCGTTGAGGCGTTCGATGGGAGAGGCGACACTGACTGAGGTCCGGGCCGAATTCGAGGAACGCATCAATGCCGGTGAATTCATGGGAGTAGAAAAGGAACTGGGCGCACCAGGCCGGGCATACACGACTCAGGAGATGATTGATTACGAGCGCGACACGATCCAAGTCATGCGTGAGGGACAGAAAAGACACTCGGCCATTGGCAGCGTCGATACGCGCAGAGGAGTCGAGATAGACCATCCGCATCTAAGCGAAAGCCAGCGGCGAGCTGTCGAGCAAATCCTCGCAAGCCGGGATCAGGTCACCGTGTTCGAAGGCGTTGCCGGGTCTGGCAAGACTACTTCCCTCACGGCAATCCGAGAAGCAGCCGAAAGTGAAGGCTACAAGGTCGAGGGCTTTGCGCCAACGTCGCGCGCCGCACAGAAACTCGCTGAGGCCGGGATCGAATCGAGCACCTTGCAGCGGCATCTGGCGCAAATCGATGAAATGCTCGACGGACAAAAGCGGCTCTACGTTATGGACGAATCGAGCTTAGCGAGTACGAAGCAGATGAATGAATTCTTCCACCGACTCAGAGAACATGACCGTGTACTTTTGGTAGGCGACACACGCCAGCACCAGGCCGTCGAAGCGGGAACGCCGTATCAGCAGCTACAGGAAGCCGGAATCCAAACTGCGCGGCTTGATGAGATCGTGCGACAGAAAGACCCGGCACTCAAAGAGGTAGTGGAGCAGCTCTCGCGTGGCAATGTGCGAGAAGCAATCGAGCGACTCGATACGCAGGGCCGCGTCCATGAAATCCCGGATCGGGACGAGCGACTCAAGGAAATCGCCAGGGAATATGCGGAGCGGCCGGAAGGGACATTAGTCGTCTCACCCGACAATCAATCGCGCATGGACATCAATCAAGTCATCCACCGGGAAATGCAGATGCGAAGGCAGGTGGACCACAGCGAGCACGCAATGAGAGTGCTGATAGCACGGCAGGAGGTCACCGGCGCGGACCGGCAGTGGGCTGAGCAGTATGCGCCGGGCGATGTCGTGCGCTACGCCAAGGGGAGCAAGGCACATGGCATCCAAGCGGGAGAGTATGCCCGCGTTGAACGGATAAACGAGGGAGAAAATCTGGTGACGGTGAAACGCAGGAACGGCCAGGAGGTGAGTTACGATCCGCGCCGGTTACATGGCGTGATGCTGTACCGAGAGACAGAACGGGCGTTCAGTGAAGGCGATCGCATACAGTTCACCGCTCCGAATCGAGAGCAGCACATCGCCAACCGTGAGCTAGGCACCATCGAGAAGATCGACGCGAGCGGCAACGTGCAACTGCGCCTCGACTCAGGCCGCACTGTCGTGTTCAACGTCAAAGAGAATCCCCATCTCGACTACGGATACGCGGTGACGAGCCACAGCAGTCAGGGGCAAACCGCCGACCGCGTGCTGGTGCATGTGGAAACGGAGCAGGCGGGAGAAAAACTGGTGAATCGCCGGTTAGCGTATGTGGCCGTGTCGCGGGGCCGTTACGATGCGAAGCTCTACACAAACGACAGGAGCCAGCTTGCCGAGCAACTGTCGCGCGACGTGTCGCACCGATCTGCGATGGAACCGAGCCGTGAATCCGTATCTTTAGCACACAAGATCGAGCCGTCGTCCGCGCGAGGCCAAGTGCGTGAGCACACGCAGGCAGAAGGTCACAGCATCAGCAGGTAGACCCCGATTCCCTCCGCTCTCGCCGCCGTAAGCCCCTTAGAGACGGCGCGTGGAGCTAACTAGGCTAAGTTCATCGTGAGAAGGAAAAGGATGTCTGGATGATCGGGGTCAACATCTTCTGGCTGATACGGGGCTGGAAGCGCCTCTAAATAGCAGCGGATTTCTTTCCCCCGGCCATTGATGGCGATTCGCTCGAATCCAGTTTGCAGCGATCTAGACTCAGCGGCACGATAGATGTGGGAAGTCTCTTGAACAGACTTGTTCCACGGGATCAATAATTCTCGTGGGAAAGAACTTGAAAAATGAAACGATTGTCTGCGATATTTTTTCATTGGAGTTCCACAGTCCGGGTCGTTATTCGAAAAGAGATTCAGGTTGCGACTCCCCAGCCCCTCCTCCTCACTGACACGCCGTCTGAACTGAAAGAGACCTGCGGCTGCCGGGAAAGAGGCCGTTTGAGCCATCCGGTATGTACACGCTTCGAACGACGTTTCGAACGGCTCGCGAATCAAATCTACAGAGCCAAAGCCAAAACCATGGCGCTTTACAGCAGCACCGAACGCGACCAACGGCATGGCTAGTTCCGAGGCACCGGAATGGCAAAGCATCTCTAACTCACGGGCACCTCTGGAACCCTCTCTGGAGAGGCTGCGGAACCGCGCTCCAGTATTGCTCGCTGGGAAAAACGAGTGCGTAATTTCGTGTCCTATCGAGAAAATGATGCGGGGAAGCGGCAGGTCAGGATTGTAGAAGATGGTTCCTTTCGTGTTGCCTCCCGCTGAGGGCACGATAATTGCTTCATGTCCTCGCAGGCCCCTGCGATCTCCTTGAAACGCCTTTACTTCGAAGCCCGCCAGGGATGCAAGGATGCAGATCCTCTCGAACGCGCTGTCGAAACTGGCCTCAAACTCGCTCAGTTTTTGCAGCAGCGAGCTTACGCAGATGCGCACCATCTCATACGGGTCGATCAAACCACCGCTGCGGTCGATTAGCGACGCTACATCGGGGTCCACATACTTTCGATTAGCCACGGTTCGAGACCACATTCCTTCTACCTCAACTTCGACTCGCCATTTTTATGGTGTCGTAGATTAACTTCCATGCGTCAGCATCCTTTGGTCGCTTGCCGCGAAAATTGAGTTTCGCGAGCATGTCAATTTGTTGTGGTTTGAGGCGTTCTTGTTTGGCAAATTCTTCAAGGCCTGGCGGCAACGGTTCTTTGGAGGCGACCGGAATAGCTTTTCTTTGCGAGGGTTTTAGGCTGAGGTTGATCAAGGCATCGATTGTTGTTTCGAGTGCAGTTGCGATCTTGTAGAGGTACTGAACATTGGGCCTGCCGCCCAAGCCGTTCTCTAGGTCTGAAATATAGGTCTTTGAAACGCCGCTCTTAGCGGTCAGATCAGCTAGCGATAAGTTCTTCCCCTGGCGAAGGTATCGGATGTTTTCCCCCAGCATTTTGAGGTCAATCTCCATTCATCAAGCCTCCCGTTCGTTAAATCCAACCCATTCGGAATTTCTTGACACAGCCTCCCCATCTATTCTATCCTTTCGTTACGGCAACAGCAACGGGTTGCCGTATCCGGATGCAGCACGATAGCACGCAAACGCGCCGGGCGAGGAGACTCTTGAAATGAGCGAACAGCAAATGGGTGTTACGGGCCAAGGTGATGCGGGCGCACAAGACGCGGCGGGCCATCCGGCAGTCGACCGTGAGGTGATTGAGGTCAAGGTTGACTACCTGCCAGCTCCCGCACCGTTCGTTCGAAAGTACCGCGACGAGACCGTCATCGAGACGATCCGCACTGACGCGATGACATTTTTCGGGGTGAAGGATTTTCAGGACCGGAATATTCATAAATTCTTTCTAGAATTTGAAGGTCGCGTCCTTGAGAACACGTCGCAGACGCTCGAACATCTTCTCGGGCCTCATCGCCGGAGTGCGCACTTCAATCTGATTGAGCAAGTGACCCAAGGCGGTACTTCGAATGGCCGCGAATTACCCGCCTGTTAAGCAGTGGGTTATCGCCGAGGGTATCTTCCGGCAGACCCTTGATGGTGTCCGGCTGATTGCTCAATCAGAGAAGGAGGCTGGAGCCTTTTGGCTGGGGAAGCGCGAGGCAGTCGCGGAAATCTCTTCATTGGTACTGCCTCACGGTCGTGGGGTTGAGGAACATCGTGGTAGATGGGCTGTTTCGCCCGAGGTTCTTGGTGCGATTACGCGTTGGGCAAAACCGCGGAATCTATGTCTCCTTGCAGTTGCGCACACGCACCTGCGAGGCGTACCGCCCGTCCTCTCGTGGAGTGATCGGAACCTTGGTGTCAGGGTTCCGGGTATGCTCGCGGTAGTGATCGGCAATGGCGGCGACGATTCCGCCCATGTGAAATGGGGTTGGTATGTTTTCGAAGATGGCGACTACAGACAACTCTCACAGCATGAAATCGGCGAGCGAATCAGAATTGATGCTGTGCGCGAATTTGAGACCTGGTCGGCAGATGCGAATGGTGTGCAAGTTCTGAGGACGTGATGGAAAGAGAGATGTTCAGCCGCCCCGCGAGACTTGGGGCATTTATCACCGGGAAGTCTGAGGAGGCCGTAATCCATTTGTTCACGGAGAAGAGAATATTGGTACGGCTCGAAGCTCCGTTTCGAGAAGTTGCCGATGCCCGCGAGTCTTTTCTCTTTGCTGTCAACCAATGCCTCCGGTTTTGCTCAAATGTCACTGTTTGCGTCGAAGGAGATTCGGACGAACTGTTTCGAGCCTGTGACTCAATCGCGGTGCAAATACATGGGCCAGGCGCCAGTGTGGAAGCCGTAAAGAAGGCAACAAGCCTGACATTCGATGCAATCGTGAACCTGGGAACGGAAGTTCTCTCCGATCTGTCGTCAGCGACGATCAATTCGAGCGGATGGGTCGCCCGCTTGGCTACCGCTGGCTCCGCTACTCCGAATCTGTACTGGAAACCAGAGACTCAAAATCCCCTGGGCGCATTAGCCGCCACTTGCCTGGGTGTCGGCGCGGCATTCTTCGCGATACTAGGCAAGCCACTAGCGTCGTTTATGGAAACTTCTCTCTTCAGCCATGAAGTTGCGAATCCCGGGACGCTGGCACCCGGTCCCCCGTTGCCCAGGTCTCCTCTTCAGCTCAATGGGTTTCTAGTAGGATGCGGGGCCGTTACGAACGGCTGGGCATACGCGATGAAACGGCTTCCCGTCGTCGGCAGGCTTCAGGCGATTGATCGGCAGTCTCTTCGCTCCGAGAATGTCGGGTCGTATGTGGCGGTCGGACTCGAATCTGTAAACAATCCAAAAGCCCTCCTAATAAAGGAACTGTTAGCGCCAGCAATCGATGTCACGGAGAGGCCAGACCAGTGGGAGTTCTTTAGGATTTGGCTGGACCACGGGATTGAAGTTCCGCCCCTCATTATCGCCGGACTGGATAACGTGACGACTCGACATTCAGTACAGCGACTATGGCCCGAGACTTTGATCGACATGGCCGCAGAGGGATTGCAAAGCCAGGTGATCGTGAAGCACAAGAAAGGGGATGGGTTATGCCTCTTGCGTGCTCTCAGCGTCCCGCCCGGTGAAGTTGATTGGGCGCAGAACCTTGCCAGAGCTACTGGACTGGACCCCGCACTAATTGTCAAGGAGCCGACGGGTGAAATCACGCAGGCGGAGATTGAAGCGGCACCTGTGGACAAGCAGCCCGAACTAAGAACGGCGCTGGGCAAGCCGCGTTGCGGACACATCAACCGTCAGAGTCTTCAAATGGAGGGGTATGACGCGGATTTTGCTCCAGCGGTGCCATTTGTCACGGGATTCTCAGGTGTGGTGGGTGCAGCCGAAACCATGAAATGGCTGATGGGTCGCCGACATCCCTATTCTCTACACTTCCAGAAGAGTTTTGAGTCCAGTCGCAGCAGAGCTTTGGAGATGAAGTGCGATCCAAACTGCGAGTGTCAGTCACTCGTGCCACAACTAACAGTTTCCCGGTCGGCTGTCTAAGTTGATCGGAATGGGAGAAGGATATGAAAAAGAGAGTTGAGTTTGATGCTCACAAAGTAGTTAAGAGGCCGACCGAAGTGGACTTTATAAAAAGGGATGGCACGGAGGTGGACTTTACGGCCAGGAAAAAGGTTAAGGTCCCTGTCCACGTGAGATTCAAAGCCAACGTGAAATAGTCGATGCGCTGCTCGCAACAGATATGAGATCGGGGGCTTTCGTATGTACACAGCGGAAACCCCTTTCTTAAGCTAGTTTCGAAAATAGTTGCCCTTTCAGCGAGGGCATCAGGAAGAGGGTCTATGAACGCAATCTGTCCTAATTGTGGTGTTATCGAACGGACCGTTGCTCAGCAGATCGGAGGAAAGATTACTTTTGGTTTGGCCGCTGCTGCGCTGGGCACACGAGCCGTAAGGAATCCTCTGATCACAGCCGTTTGCATAGTGGCTGGGTTGATGGTTGGACATTATATAGACCAGGAAGTCAGCAAGCGTTGCCCACAGTGCGGAGCGATTCTTCGGATCACAGGTCTCTTGCCATGAAAAACAAGAAAAGAGCAGTTCGCTCACGCGCGGCTGAAGCTCGCCGAGGATCACTTGCAGATCCTGAGCCGCGCCTTTTACGCTTTCTTCTATTGCCCAAGCAGGTCCTGTCACAGTCGGCTGTCATAGCTTGTCACAGTAATCTGTCACAGCTTGTCACAGTAGCGGCTGGTAGTATTTGGTGGGGTCCGTGGGGCCTGTGCCGACCTCGCTGACCAAGCCCTTCTCTACAAGCAGCTTCAGATCGCGTTGGAGCGTTCTTTTGTTCACTTTCAGTTCCTCTTCGCACTCGGCCACTGTCGCTTTGCCTGCCGCGAGCAGGAAATCGAGCAACGCGACCGGCCTATCCTTCAGGCCGTTCTTTCGAGCTTTGGCCAGAATCACATCGCGGCGAATGACGTGCTCGGCTGTGACCTGTATCTCCCGCATCTGAGCGCCCAAGCCTTCCGTGAAGTATTCGAGCCAACCTGTCATGTCCATCCCGCTTTCGCGCACACTTTGGAGCGCCTTGTAATAAGCGGGCCGGTCGCGGTCGTAATACTCGCTGATCGTGAAGAGTCGTTTGAAATCGTAGCCTGTCCTGTAGAGGCAAAGAGTGGAAAGCAAGCGCGCCGAACGCCCATTGCCGTCAACAAAAGGGTGAATATGGGCAAGTTGAAACTGCGCGATGCCGGCCACGATCACTGAATTTATTTGCGTCTCTTTTTGCAGCCAAGCGACAAAGTCGGTCATCATCTGCGGGACTTCGAGCGGCGGAGGCGGCGTGTATGTCTTCTCTCCCGTGCGCGAATTGACGATGTAATTCTGAATCTTGCGATACTCTCCAGGTGATGCTTTGTTTCCTCGTACGCCTTGAACCAGGCGCTTGTGAATTTGCCGAATCAGAGCCTCCGTGATCGGCTCCCCGCTTTCCAAGTAGTCCGAAACCAGCTCGAATGCCTTCTTGTAGTTCAGTAGTTCTTTTGTATCATCCGGCCTGGCTCCCTGGACTTTTTTGCCTGCCAAAATACGCTCGGATTGGTCAAGCGTCAGTTGAGTGCCTTCGATATGCGTCGTATGGTGCGCCTCTAGCACAAGGGCGCGCTTCTGCATTCTGCCAATCCAATCTTCTGACAGCTTGGCCGCATCCAGGAATCCGCGCGCGCGCTCGATTCTTGTCAGCGCCGCTGTGATGGCGTGTGTAATCGTGAATCGCGGCGCGAAGCTCATGGCAACTCACTGGCCTTCGAAACGACCTTATAATCCACGCCGAGAGCGCCCTTGAAGTGTTGCTCCCCGCAGTGAATCTTGCGCTGCTCGTTTGGCCTGAGAGCGGTCCTCCAGTTTCCGGCCTTTGTTTCTCGGACGAGGTACAGGAGAGGGTTTCCGGTCGGATGGCCATGCGCATCCCGCTCCTCCATGACGATGGCCCAATCCGGGTTGTATTCACCGACAGGGGTTGACACCGTGAACCAGCCCGGCAGCTTGAGATAGAGTTTCACGTCTCCGCGTTTTTCAAGGCCCTCAACGAATTCCTTTTCGACCTCAGATTCGTAAATCACGTGGTCGTAGACTGAATGACCCGCCGGCACCATGTAATCCATCCACGATTCGATGGAAGTCTCAAGCTGCGTCATCTCGTACCATTTGTTGATCTTCTCGTATTGCACTCCGTTTACGAGATGATCGGCGAGCTTCTCTTTGAGGATCCGGACCGCCACGCTCGCGAATTCGGCGGGATTATGCGTGCCAGCATCCCGATTGGCCGTTCGCCGAAAAACCTCCAGCAGCGTGGCACGCGTAAGGCGCACTGGCGGAGTGGTGTGTTCCATCAAGTGGGCCATCATCTCGACTAGGTTCGGCAGAGGATAACGGCCCGCCAAATCGAGCAAGGTCTTGGCTCCGCTCATTGGCAGGGCCTCAAGGGTTTCTCCTTCTCCCGGCTTTAGCTCCACCTTTGTGATCGTGATGCGAGGATGCCTGATTTCTTCTTTGTCTAACGACCCAACCACGTCCCCCAGCAGCTTTTCGGTGTCGATCTTTACCGCGTATCGAGTCTTGTGCTTGATTTTTTCCCAAAGCTCCTTGAATTCCGGTTTGAGCGTGTACTCCTTGCGCAGTTTCGCCTCGCCGCGCTTCCGGGCATTCGCTGGCTTCGGCGGCAACCCTTCCTTGCCGTAATCCTCCTCGATTTCGCTTTGGAGCCGTTCCACGTACCGCTCATAACTCTCGTTGGCCACCACCGTCAGAATGTTAATCTTCTCGTCATGCACCCGGTCGCCTTTTTGGTCCACTGCCAGCCGGACGCCTCGGCCAATCTCCTGGCGCTTCTTAACCTCTGAAGTCGTCTGATTTAGCGTGCAGATTTGAAAGACGTTCGGATTGTCCCAGCCTTCGCGCAGAGCAGAGTGAGAGAAAATGAAGGCACGCGGCTCATCGAGAGAAAGCAGCCGTTCTTTATCTCTCATTATGAGGTCGTACGCTTGCTCGTCTTCCGCCGATTTGCCCGACAGCGAGTCTTTCAACTCGATAACGCCGCCCCTGTGCCGCTTCTGAGCAAAGTAGGCCGCCTGAACGTCGCTCGGATCGGTGTCCCCCCACTCCGGGTATCTGACTTTCAATTCGTCGAACGCCTTATTGAATGTTCGCCGGATGATTCCGTTTTCGTCGCGATAGTTGTCCACCCGGTCTATGAAGAAGAGAGACAGTACCTTGATTTCCTCCGCGCGGAGCCGAGCTTGCTTGCGAAAATGCTCTTCAATGGTGTAGCGGACTTGAGAATCGAAGATGATTTCTTTGTCGGCCCCCGATGATTCGCCGACTTTCAATTCAAAGCCGTTCGCGAAACGAACGTATTTTCCTGCCAGGCTGATCTCTTCCACATCGAAGCCAGCGTATTCCTTCCTCTCTGTTTTCTCTTCGAGGGAATCATCCGGCTTGACGGTAATGACTTTCTCCTTGACCGCTCCGCCTTTCATCAGTTTGTGGACGGCGATTCGTGCAGTCAGTTTTTTCTTCTCGGCACGGATGCCTTCCAAACGCAGGAAGACTCGGTTCTCATCATCCGCTTTCACAACGGAAGCGACTTCGATTCGCTTAACCAGACCTTGCCGGTACGCCTCGTAGGGCGTCAGCCGATACACGAGGTTGTAGGGATTGCGGTGAGTCGCGCTGTAGCGCAAGGAGAACAGTGGGTCGAGCGCGGAAAGAGCGCGGACGCTCAACTCGCTCTCCATGTTCTGCGGCTCGTCGAGGATGAGCACAGGCCGCGTCGCCTGAATCAAGTGAATTGGGGTTTCTCCTTGAAGTCTGTCTGTCACCTGGCGAATGACGTTCGATGCCTTGTTGAACGAGTCGATAGTCATCACCATCATCTCGACGCTGTCGGAGAGCGCAAACTGACGGACTTGGGAGAGATTTTCAGAGTCATAGACGTAGTAGCGATAGGGCAAGTTGTCATAGAGTTGCCCAAGGTGTGCTTTCGTGATCTGGAGGGTTTTCCAGACGCCTTCGCGGATCGCCACTGAGGGAACCACGATAATGAATTTGCGGAGGCCATACCGCCGGTAGAGTTCAAGGGCGGTGCGGAGATAGACATAGGTCTTTCCGGTCCCGGTTTCCATCTCGACGGAAAAATTTGGAAACCGAACCGCTTTTTCGCCGTTGGCAGTGTGAATCGTTTCCTCGATGCACGCGAGCTCCCCATCTGGCGCGATTCCATTCTCCGACTGGACGGTTTGCAGATTCTTAAGTATGAGTGAGTCGTCTAAATCAAGCCGATTCGCCACAGCGGCAAATCCGAGCCGAAAAGTCAGGTCTACTTCGATGCGGGGCTGGCTTTCGAGTAGCGCAGCAATCGCATCTATCGCCTGAATCTGGTATTCCTGGTTTGCGTCGAATTTGAATTGCATCGGCGTAGGTCAGATCGTCTTCAGGCGACATTGCAGCGCCAAGTTCGCAGCCGTCCCGTCGTCCAGAGCCTTGTCTCGACAGATGAATAGGTCGTCTTTGCTGAGACTGAGTGCTTTGATAGTGGCTGGTTTCAGGGCATCGTCTAGGCAAATGCGGAAGCTCTGCCCCCTTTCCGGGTCGGACACTTGATACACCGTGTTGCCTTTGATCCCGGGGAGTTTTTCGATCCTCGAATTGAGATCGAAACCTTCCTTTAGAATGACTTCAACGATTACATTTTCGGGTTTCCATTCAAGCACGAGTGGATCGGTGTAGAGTTCCATCGTTTTGCCATAGGAATCAGAGTCCTTCTCTTCAACCCCAGTCCAAGGCTTATAGTTTGATTCTGAGAGTGTGAGAAGTTGAAAACCCAGGTCTTCCGGTTCCTCCTGTGCCCCAAGAGCGAGTTTTCCTTCACGCTCATTATTTAGCTTCTTAATCACGCGGCGAATCCGCTCCTCGCCGATCTCAGCAATACTCTTAAATCCTTTCTTCTTCGCTTCAGAACCTGCGGGAGTGGGTTCAGGAAGTTGCACGCAAATGAACCGGCGGTTACCACCATCCGCACGGTTCAGTTCTAGAACGGCTTGAGCAGTCGTGGCCGATCCGGCAAAGAAATCGAGAACGATTGCATCAGGATCATTGCAAAGCTCCAATTGTGTCCGAATCAAGCCCACAGGTTTGGGGGATTGAAACACACGTCCAGGAATCAAGTCATCGAGAGCGATTTGTCCCTTTTCAGTGTGATATTCTTTGTCGTCCCAAATTGTCTTCAGTTTTTTTCGGACAACGTCCCCGTCTTCACCCAGCGCATACGCTTTGCGGAAGATTTTCCATCTACCCGAAACTTTCTTTCCTATAAGAGTATTGCGTTGAAGAGTCGCTTTCTTCACCCCCCAAGACCAGCACCCTTCGAACCCGTCATCCCAGTTGGGCAAAACCTCAGTCCAGCCTCTGTTCTCGCTCAACGAAACTGCCCCATCGGTGGGGTTAACATACAAAGGAAAGTAAAGCTTTGGACGGTTGAATTGGCCGAACTGTCTGTGAGTGTTCCTAAGTTCGAGCAGCCGATACCGGCCTCGCTCATCGCTCTCCCGGTAGTTCTGTTCAACTTCATCGCTGGTCTTGGGGAGTGAAAGCTCGGATTCCAAGGCAGATCGAGTGACAACAAGAAGGTAATCGTGGCTCCGCGCAAAGTGTTCTCCAAGCACGCGACCCTTAGGGTTCGAAAGGACCGTGATCTGCGCAACGAAGTTTTCTTCACCGAAAACCTCGTTCATTAACAGGCGAAGATTATAGATTTCGTGGTCGTCAACACTGATGAACATTACGCCGTCATCGCTCAGAAGCTGGCGAGCGAGGAACAGGCGCGGGTACATCATCGAAAGCCAAGCGGAATGATAGCGACCACTTGTCTCAGGATTGCTCGTGAGGAAATTGCCGTTGGATTCTTTCTGCCCGGTTAATCGAAGGTAAGTGTCCAAAGGGTCTGCGAAGTTGTCGGGGTAGACGAAGTCGTTGCCAGTATTATAGGGCGGATCGATGTAGATCATTTTGATCCGGCCAAAGTAAGACTTGTAGAGAAGTTTCAACACTTCGAGGTTGTCACCCTCGATGAACAAGTTGCTGGTCATGTCGAAGTTAACGGATTCCTTTGGGCAGGGGATGAGCGTGGCGCGACTTGGCGTTTGCAACAGGCGAATTGCATCCCGCTTCCCTGCCCAGGTGAAGGAATACCGCTCGGGCCTCGAATCAATCTCCTCGCCCAGGGTTTCTCTGAGTTTATCGAAGTCAACGCGGCCCTCGGTGAAGCACTCGGGAAAGACTTCCCTTAGTCGGGCAAGTTGATCTTCGGGCAATGCAACCGAAGTCCTTGCGACTGGCTCCCCTTTTCTCTTTGCGCTGCTCATGCCTGCTTTTTCCGATTTGAAATCTTGGGAACAACAACGTCCTTGACGGCTTCGTCTACAACCCGAGCAACGAACGCTTGCATGGACACATCCTCAAGAGCTGCCTTTACGCGCAGCTTTTGGTGCACGTGCTCTGGCAAATCCACGTGAATTTTCCGCCGCTTCGTCTTGGAATCGCCCGCCATCCTATTCCTCGCTAATGTCTCGGATATTGACAGAATGTACTTTTATACCTTCATGGGTTCTGCGGCAAGGTTTTTCTATGTTGGAGGGTTCTCCACGTCGGCCTTCGGGATCAACGGCTAGGCTAACGGATTAGCTCAATCAGGCGCTCTACGGTCATCCCGAAATAGGGTGCCTTCTCGAGGATTGCTTGGAAGAAATCCGGACCGTGTCCCTCACCACAGGATGTGGTCCCGTACCTTGCATGCAAAACGGCAGCGGCTTGCGATGGCAGACACGGTTTTTTGTTTTGCCATTCGTGAAGCATTTCATGGATCAAATCGACCTTCCAAATCGGCCAATCGTCTTCGTCGAGAATGTCGGAATCTTCTAAATTCCCCTCTGGTATCGGAATGAGCATGAGGTTTCTCGAATGGCTGTATGCTGCACTGCAATCGCACTTCCAGATGTCGATTGTTGCTCGGCTCGCGTCGGCGATACTGCAATACCAATCTTTCCAAATCTTCTCGTAATTTGCCCTGACAAGGGTACTGACCGCGTCAAAGGTAACTGTCGTCATATTTTGGTTCGCGATAGTCCGAGTTCTCTAAGCCTGCGGCTTACGCGCTTGTCCGCCACGCTCGGCGATATTCAGGATATTCAATTCGATACTCCGCGGTAGCTTTCCGGTCGCCTTGAATTGAACGAACGCCTTCGGAGCCATAAGGACAATGGAATCGTATCCTCTTGACAGCGCTGCACGTTTCATCCGGGCATCCAACCCCCAACGTTCTTCCATCTCGATGTTTCCGCGAGACACTCGCCGCCCGAACAGACTCTTTTCGATAGCGCGCTCGTCGCCAACTAAGGGTCTGCTTACGGCCACTTTCTGCGGTTCATCAAGTGGCCGCCCCCAAAACTCGGCTTCTTTGAAGCTCGACGCCAGAAATTTGCCCCGCTTGCGATAAGCCTTGGGATCGCGTGGCGGAACATGCCACCAATCTCTGCGGTTTATGTGCGCGATGAGTTTCTCCAAAGATGGGTCGTCCTTTTTCATCCGGCTTGACCTCTGTCGATTCACCTGTCGGTCGCCGCGCTGCTCAATCATTCAACGCTTGGCCTGCTGATTGCTATGCCAGTTCTCGGGCGGACAAACGACTGCCACTCTCTTCCCCCTCGTGACGATCACGACCGTTTCATTCCCATACTGAACGCGTGCAAGAAAGTCTCCCATTTTTGCGCGGAACTTACTGGGCGTAGTTCTCACTCCCGGGATTCGGTGAATCGTAGCGTCCGTCATAATGGACATCCTCCTTTTTGTACTCTACGGCTGTATTGTCCTGTACGTTCATTATGTACGTAACGCGCATAATGGTCAAGACCAGAAAAGGGAACACCTTCAACACGGCTTCCGCTAGCAATGGTCGCGCCAGATAAACGGCAATCTGTAACGCCCATTGCAACCCGCTCCAGCCGCAAACTGCGAGTCACTTCCTCTTTGTCCTTCCGGTGAATGCATTTCGATTCGGTCCCTGTGTCTGGCTGAAGGGACCGAATCTCAACTCACCGAAAGGACAAGAAAATGAAATCAGAACAAATCAAACAAATCACAAGCAAGGCAATCGAAGAGCTTGTCGCGGCGCTCAATTCCGGTCGCAGCGAAGCGTTGACGAACTATCTCGCAGCAATGGGCAGGTTCCACCACTACAGTTTTTTCAACGTTATGCTTATCGCGCGAGCCTGCCCGCAAGCAACGCGCGTGGCAGGGTATCAAACCTGGAAAACGTTGGGACGTTACGTCAAGAAGGGCGAAAAAGGAATCATGATCCTTGCCCCTGTTTTTCGTCGTCGCACGCAGGAAAACAATGAAGCGGAAAATGCCAAGCTGGATTGCAACGACTCCCGCGCGCTGGTCGGCTTCCGTGCTGTTTATGTCTTCGATGAGAGCATGACCGCAGGAAATCCCGTGCCCCAGATTGGCAGCATCAACGGGGATCCGGGTGCGCATCGCGAGCGGCTCGAACAATTCATTCGGGAGCAAGGCATTGTGCTGGAATATTCGGGGGATATCGCGCCCGCGAAGGGCATCTCAGAAGGCGGGAAAATCAAGCTGCTACCCGGCCAGTCCCCGGCTGAAACCGTGGCGACGCTGGTACATGAACTAGCCCATGAGCGCCTTCACCGCGCCGAGCGCCGCACGAGCACAACGAAGCGCATCCGGGAAACGGAAGCCGAGGCTGTCGCATTCGTGGTTTGCCAGGCCATCGGACTCGAAACGGGGACGGCGAGCGCGGATTACATCTCCTTATGGAATGGTGACGCCGCTGTGCTTCTTGAGAGCCTCGAACTCGTGCAGCGCGCGGCTGCGGAAATCATTGCGGCCATCACGCCGGACAAGCCTCTGCCTCCCGAAAGCGGAGGCTAAGCTGTCGGGCAAAGTATTCATCAACTGTTCCCAAATTGTTCCCACGTTTTGAGGAACAACTTGGGAACAGAGGCTGCCAAACACCGTCAAAAACCGTGTACCACGACATAGGTAAAGGCAAGAAAAGACAACCACATAACGTTCTTAAATTTCATTTGCAAGCAGAGGATCAAAGTTGTGGTCTCAAATCCCTGGCTTACCTTCGAAGATACGGAAGCCATGCCTGAACGCGGCCGGCACTTCCCACAACGAGACTTCCGGCCCGCTTCGTGTGAACGTTTAATCAGGAATGAGATGACATCCGGTCGCACGAACACGGTGGTCTGGACTGGCAAACGTGGCCGAGGCCGTGGATTCACCAAAGTGAATTGCACGAAGGTTGGAATGGATCCCAGTTTGAGATGTCAGGCTGCCGCAGTCACAATTGGATTGTGCGGAAGCTGAATCGAATCTAACAACTCCAAGGCCAGGTGTTGTGCCTCGGGTTCACGGACTGTCAGACTAAATTGACCAATGTAACGGCAAGCCAGATCGCGCAAATTACCGGCGTGCTTTCCAAAATCACTTGGCCTTGGGTCCATGTGGGCCCCGAGGCGCAGCCACAAGTCAAGACACTCAAGATCATCGAGCAATACGAAGTAGATCTTCTCCGGCGGAAGATACTGCGAGAGCTCCCGCGCACCTAGTGCAAACTCTCCGGCTAACAGATGTCTGCGGGCCGCTTCCAGCGCCGCGTTTCTGATTTTCGTCTGCTCCATGAATACTTCTACCGACGGTGCTCTCGATCGAACTTCGCTCGCAAGTTGGGTCGCCTGGCGATCTCTGTCCAGCAAGACGCGAAACAAGTAATCCATACGGCGGGCCAATTCGAACCAGTCTGTTGGTTGCAATGCGCGTGATTTCAGTTCTCGTTGCACCAAGTACGTGTGCTTGCGGAGAACTTGGATATAGTGCACCCTGACCTCATGCGCTTCAGGCCCATAGCGAATCAGCAGATGCAAGGCGCTGAGCTCCGTCTCATCCTGCGGTTCTATGTTCTCGAAATAAAAAGCGACAGCGCTCAATGCTTCGACCATCAAATTTCTCCAATTGTGCAAGAAATTTTCGCGCGCGTTCGCTTCAGCAAAAGCCAATAACGTCTCGCCGAACCTCTCCTCTTGCCTCCATCTATAGGCCGCAGCGATGTACAATTCCCGAAGACTCGGAGCGGCCCGTGTCGAAATGGTCCGGATCAGTTGCCGGAAGCGAAATTCAAAGACATTGGCAATTTTCACTGAGACGGGCGGAGCAAACCAACTTTCCGGAAGCGACAGTCTCGGGTTGTCTGAGTCCAAATGCGCCGGCTGACCTTCGGGCGGCCAAGGATCATCCAGCCGCTTCAACTCACTCTCCACTCGCAGAAGACTTCCCAAAATATTGGCGTTATGGCGGTCACCGTCTTCCACGTCACGCCAGATAGCTTGTATCATCTGTCGCGATTCGGCCCTTCCTTCTTCTGCTGACCCTATAACCCACGCGCGCTCCATCCGCAGCGCGGTTTTCAGTTCCCGAGCCTCCTTAGCGCCCTCTTCCAGCGCGGCGGGATCGCCCTGTGAATGGAGTAGTAATAGATCCGCTTCATCTAGAAGTTTAGCGGCTTCGACCAAGTCTTTCGCTCTGCGCAACGCTTGTGATGCAAACGTCAGCGCTTTGACTTTCTCGAAGTCAAGGCAGTTCTTGAAAGTCCGGCTGGGGATTGCTTCGTCAAGCCCTGCCAGCTCATGCGCCCAAAGCTTGTGCAACTCAGCGCACCGCCGTTGGTCTTCCGGCGCATGTCCGTAATTAGTGAGGTAAGCTTGAGCTGTCGAATGCCACTCCAAAACCAAGGCAGTAGGATAATTGGCATCCCTTACAGCCTGGAACGTCCTATAGACATCGTTAGAAGCTGTAGGGAGGTCCTGCTTTTCAAAAAAGTGGAACCGGAGCCGGTGAATGGCCGGAGTATGCCACATCCACGCCAGGTCGCGCTCGTTCTGCAAGCATGCATTAAACAGGTCTTCCCAGGCATTCCACCAAGGAGGATTGTCAATTCGATATTCCTCCGGTGTATGTTGCAACAGCAAGACACCGAAATGAAAGTCAACTTCCGTCAAGAATGCGTGCCAGTGCAGAAGCGCGCCAAGACGCAATGCCCGTTGATAGCCCATCTGAGCTTGCCTGAACGCAAACTCCTGCATCGGAACGCCGGGGCCGGGATGAACGGGAGAGATTCTCGTACAGAATTCCTCGAGCGAAGCTCTCGCTGAATCCCGTTCGCTTTCTTGCATCTTATCAATGGCGGTACTTCGGATCCTCCAAGTTTGGCAGATCAGATGCCAAAGGCGCGCCAGCCCGTAAATAATCTGCGCCTCCGCGCCCAATTGAGCCGGGGACAGCTTTGGCGACAACATTCGGTCACGCCACTTGGCTATCGCAGCTTCAAGAACCTTGTCATCAGATCGGTGGATGGCAGCGGCAGTTCTCATCTGCCAGAGGGAGCATTCAAACCAAAAATCTTGCGACTCGCAGGGTTCTGGCGTAGCGATTGTCTTGTCCTCCAGCCCAGGGACTACAAATCCCTGCCGCTCGCGCATGGTCAACAAACATTCAGTCAAAGAGTGAACATTGCGAAGCTCAGCCGGGAAGGCGGAAGCGTCGCGTCTGTTCCGTGCGTTGTGCTGGACGTCGGACAATTTGCGTGAGATCAGCGGCGGCAAACTCGTAGGTATGGGCTTTGAACACATCAATTCAAGGTAGCGCCTGTTGATGCTCCACTCGGGCTCACCCTTGACAGCAGGCGATTCCGAGGCGATATCCTCCAGTTTCTTGCAGGTTGCCGCATCTCCGCTGACCCAAAAATTGCGCCAGAGCCCAGCGATCACGCGGGCCACCATGCGCAACTCGAGAGATCGTTCGAGGCCTCGGATCCAATCCAGGGAGTCATCCAGCAAATCGTCAGACTCCCGTGTGTTGCCTTCACGCTGATAAATAGAGGCCACCTCCAAAAGTAATTCGGCCATACGCCTTTGCCGCTTGGCCCGCTCACGGTCCGTCAATTTCATATCAGTGAGGATCGCGGAAGCGGACGCCTGCGTCAGAAGCACACCTATCCGGGATGCGTGCCACGCCGCCTGTTTCAAGAAAAGCTGGTTTTCACCTGCCAGCGGCAGTACCAGTCCGGGATTTTCGCCCTCTCGAAATGCGCCACCGCTTAACGTCGCAGCCCACAAATAGTGGGTCTGAGCCATCAAGTCTGCGTGCTTCTCGTTCAGAAAATTCCTTAACGCCCGAACGGCGACCGGATCGAAGTACAGCTTCTCTCGTTGCACGCGCACCATTTGCGATTTCGTGAAGAATGCGGTCAGCCTCTTTATTCCCAGAGGAGCACTCAGTCCAAAGTCGGCAAGATGAGAGAAAATTCCTTCTAAACTCAGTTTGCACTCTATTTTGTCAACCGACGTGAGATCCCGCGCCGCCCAACAGGCCATGAGATGGCCGAAACCGAATTCGTCTGGACTATCGCTTTTGCGTTTTTCGCGAAACTGACGAATCACTTCTTTCGCGGCTGGAGGCTGATCGAACAAGAGACCAACATTTGCGTGCGCGGCTTCTCTCACCAATTCAAATTGCTCCTGCGAGCGCTCCGGATAACAATCTTGATAAATTGCACGTAGTTGGAGTTCATCGAACGCAGGGACCTCATAGCAATCGAAGTGCTGCGGAGAGGTTGAAATCGACCATTCCTCCCGTTCGTAGTCCAGCGTGACGATAAACAGACGCTGGCTTCGCGCAAAGCGCGCAATCGGGCTGTCTTCCGAAGGGGGCTCCAATAGGTCTTCAAGTACGCGTCTATCGTTTTCGGGGAGCAGGCTGGCATTGTCTACGGTCAGGATGACGCCTCGCGAACTGTGATGACAGAGTGTTTTGAGACCTTTTACAAAGTCGTCGCCATATTCGCTAAACGCAATGGCATACTCCAGTTCGGAATCATCTCTTTTATGCGAATTCCTTTTGGGCCGCGCTTGCGGGAATCCATGCCAAATCACGTGTGCGATCCACTCGCACAATAGAGTGAAAATAACCGCAACGATTAAGATTTCGATTGCTTTTAAGGGAGCCTGTGACAGTTGGCGAATGAGTTGCTGCCAGAACTCCATGTCAATGGGTCCGTGTTCATTCTCTCTTATCAAATAGTCCAAGACTGCAAAAGCGATAGCAGCAAGCGTGGCGAAAACAAAAAGAACACTCCATCGAAAACGTCGCCATACTTCGGCTAGCTTGGGACGTGGGCCCGCGATGTAGGCCGCAAAGACGGCTCTGGCGAGGGGAGGGAGTGCCGAAGGCTCATGGTTTTCCGCGGCTAGAGAACCTTCGATATGAATAATGCGGATATCACCGAGTGTGTATTTATACGGTCCGTGATTGCGGGTCACCAACCTGAAGTGTTCGAGTAGACTAGAGTTGCCACGACCCGGCTGCGAAATCAGAGAGAGCCAGGCCGTCCCCCGGGTTGAAATCAACCATTCGTGGGCGCGTTTCGCCAGCGCGTCGTCGACCTCACGCTGCACATAGTTGCTTTCCCTGGCCACTGGCGGGACCACTCCGTTGTGGTCAAGCTATCGCATAATACCGTGTCAGTCAACCAAGCTGTGCAGTATCTAGCCGTTCTCACGTTCCGTGCGGTGCTGCCAGACTTAGGCACAGCTTGGGAACAAACAATGCCGAATACCGCGCAAAACCGTGATGCATGACATAGGAAAATGCTAGACGAACCAACTACTTAGCGTATCTGCGTCTGCCTTCTAAGCAGAGGGTCGGGAGTTCGAATCTCCCCGGGCGCGCCACTCCTCTTTCCTCGGATGCGATTCCTTGACAAATGCCGTTCACAAGGCTATAGAGCCTCTACGGAATCGGGGCTAATGGGATTTTTTCCATAAGACGCGCCTGGGCCTGATTCGGCACACACGTCAAGCGAAGGGAGCCGAATAAACCGCATGAATTCTTCTCCAGCAGGATTCCATGCGACGAAGGATTTGGCAGCGGGCCTCTTCGAGCTCTTGACTCCTTTGCATCACGACTTAGTGCTTGACAATGCCGCTCTAACAGCGTATTTCAGCATCGCGTTTATCGTTTTTTGGACGGGATCAGCGGGATTGCTTTCCCCCTATTCCCGTCTGGCTTGAGACAAGGCAATTCGTAACGAGGGGGACCCGACTCTACCTTTGGAGAACTGTCTATGACGCCTTGGACGCAAGTGTATCATCAGAACTACAACCCGACAGGGAACGTCATCCTCTCTACGCTTGTGGCAGCGATCCCGATCCTGGTCCTACTGTACTTCATCGCCCTGCACCCTCATCGTGACAAGCAGGGCGTGAGGCACTTGGGCATCGCCGCCCCCTATGCGGCGTTCTTCGGCGTGCTCGCCGCCTTCCTCGTTTCCTGCCTGGCCTTTCGCATGCCCCTCCGCTCGGCCTTCTCGGCCTTCGCTCTCGGTAGCCTGTCGGGTTTCCTGGGGATCATCTGGATCGTCCTGGCCGCCATGTTCCTCTACACCATGACGGTCGTCACCGGCAAATTCGAGATCGTGAAAGAGTCCATCATTCACATCTCCTTCGACCGGCGACTCCAGGTCCTGCTGATCGCCTTTTCTTTCGGCGCAATCATCGAAGGGACCTCGGGCTTCGGGACGCCGGTGGCCATCGCCGGGGCCGTGATGGTGGGCCTGGGTTTCAAGCCCTTCCAGTCGGCCGTGCTCAACCTCTTGGCTAACACCGCTCCCGTCGCCTGGGGGGCCATCGGCACGCCCATCGTGACCCTGGCGGCCGTCAGCGGCCTGAATCAACTCACGCTCTCTACGATGGCCGGCCACCAGCTTCCCTGGGTGTCCATCCTGGTGCCTTTCTGGCTGGTCGTCACCTTCGTGAAGATGGAGGGAGGCACCTGGAAGGAGGCTTTCGAGGTGTGGCCGGGCGCGCTGTGCTCGGGCTTGTCCTTTGCCGTCATGCAGTATATCGCCTCAGGGATAGCCCAAACCCACCTGATGACCGACGTGGTCTCCGGCGTTTTCTCCGTCATCTGCACTGCCTTGTTCTTGCGCTTCGTCTGGCACCCCAAGACCCGCTTCCTGCTCAAGTCGGAGCGCGAGACCGGCACGCGAGCCGCCGCGCAGACGTCGGACGCGACCGGCTGGAAGTACCCGTACACCTTCGGCCAAACCGCATACGCCTGGCTGCCATGGGGGATTTTGATCGTTTGCTGCGCGCTTTGGGGCTGGCCGGCATGGAAGACCTACCTGAATAGTCTCTTCTCAGGGGTCACGTTCAAGACCACGCTCCTTGGCTCAACGTTCTCGGGTACGCTCTCCCTGCCGGCGTGGGAAATGCCGGCCCTTCACAACCTCGTCCAGCGGATGCCCCCCGTGGCACCCTTGGGCGCCAAGCCCGAAGCGGCGCGCTTCGTCATCAACTGGCTGTCCGCGGCGGGAACGGGCGTGTTCGTGGCCGCGCTTCTGTCGGGTATGGTGCTCATGCTGAGCGCCGCCCAGTGGAAGGAGACCATCGTCCGGACCGCGCGTCGCATGAAGACCCCCGTCCTGGTCATCGGCCAAGTGCTGGGCCTCGGATTCCTCACCCGCTACTCCGGCACCGACGCTGTCCTCGGCCTGGCATTCACCGGCGCTGGCGTCATGTACCCGTTCTTCGCGGCGTACCTCGGCTGGCTCGGCGTCTTCCTCACCGGCTCGGACACCGCCTCCAACGCCCTCTTCGGGAGCCTGCAGCGCATCACCGCGCAGCAGCTCCACTTGAACGAGGTCCTGGTCGTGGCCACCAACTCGACGGGCGGCGTCATGGGCAAGATGATCGACGCCCAGTCCATCATGGTGGCCTGCGCTGCCTGTTACGATGATCCCTACGAGCGGTCCCATGCCCTGGGGCCGATCTTCCGCAAAGTGTGGTGGCATTCGGTCGCGGGGGCGGCGGTGATAGGACTGATCGCTCTTCTGCAGGCCTATGTGTTCACGGGCGCCATTCCGATACCTCCCGTCAAGTGAGGGCCAGGGGATCACCCGACCGAGAACGCGGTGCAAGCGCGAGCGGGGTCATGGGCAAAATTGTGGACGCGCAGTCCATCACCATCGCCACTTCGGCGACCAACCAAGTGGGCAACGAGGGCATGATCTTCCGCTTTGTCGTGTGGCACTCCGTTGCGCTTGGCGCAATCGTCGGCGTCATCGTGATGCTGTATGCCTACGTATTTGCGTGGGCCGTGCCTCACGGGCTGACGTTCATCAAGTGAAAGCGCTTGGTGTGGGCGGCATCACTCCCAGGCATGCTCCCCGCATCGCGCATACGGAGCGCACGGGCGCGGCGCGTGCGGTACAATCTTGACGGAGCCTGCGTCAGCCACAGGGGGACGAGGCTCCTTTCGAATCCAGCCATCAGGGGGCATGGGCACGCCCGCCTGATTCGGAGAGGAAGGGAGCTATGGTCGCCGGCACCCTCGGCCAGTTTCGAGAAATCGTCGGCGAGGACGGCCTCATCAGCCAGCCCGAGCAACTGCATACCTATGAGTGCGACGGCCTCACCAACTTCCGCGTTCTCCCCGCGGCGGTGTTGCTGCCGACATCCACAGCGCAGGTGCGGGCAATTCTCCGCCTCTGCCACAAAGAGAAAATCCCCTTTGTGGCGCGCGGTTCGGGGACCGGCCTGAGCGGCGGCGCCTTGCCCGTTGCGGGCGGCATTGTGGTCAGCCTAGCGCGCATGAACCGCATCCTCGAGATTGACATTCCCAACGCCCGCGTGGTCGTCGAGCCCGGTGTAATGAATCTCAGCGTGACCCAGGCCGTCGCTTCGCACGGTTATTTTTATGCACCCGATCCGTCTTCCCAGCAGGTGTGCAGTATCGGCGGAAACGTGGCGGAGAATTCCGGCGGCGCCCACTGTCTGAAATATGGCTTCACCACGACGCACGTGCTGGGCCTGGAGGTTGTGCTGCCGAACGGTTCGCTGGTTCACCTGGGCGGCAGAACGCTCGACCATCCCGGCTACGATCTTTGCGGCGTCTTTGTGGGTTCGGAAGGGACGCTGGGGATCGCCACGAAGGTCATTCTTCGGATTGTGAAGCGGCCCGAAGTTGTCCAGACACTGCTGGCCGCGTTCCATTCTACAAATGAAGCGGGCGCGGCCGTCAGCGAGATTATTGCCGCGGGCGTCTTGCCTGCAGCCGTCGAAATGATGGACAACCTCGCCATCCAGGCCGCCGAAGCCGCGGTTCACGCCAACTATCCGAATTGCGGCGGCTTGCTGCTTGTGGAACTGGACGGGCCGGCAGCCGAAGTCGAACACCTGATGGCGCGCGTGAAGGAGATTTGCACGGCGTGCGCGGCCTGGGAGATTCGATTGGCGCAGTCGGATGAAGAACGCGCCGTATTCTGGAAGGGTCGCAAGGCCGCGTTCGCCGCCGTCGGACGCATCTCGCCGAATTATATCGTGCAGGATGGCGTGATTCCGCGCACGGCGCTTCCGCAGGTGCTGAGCGAAATTGACCGGCTCAGCGCAGAATTCGGGCTGCGCGTTGCGAATGTTTTCCACGCGGGCGATGGAAACCTGCACCCTTTGATTCTCTACGACCGGAGCATCGAGGGGCAGGAGCATAAGGCCGAGAAACTTGCCTCTCGGATCCTGGAGCTTTGCGTCGAGGCCGGAGGGTCCATCACCGGCGAGCACGGCGTCGGCGAGGAGAAAAAGGGTTTTATGTCCGCGATGTTTGCCGAACCTGATCTCGACACGATGCAACGCGTGCGCTGCGCATTTGATCCCGAGCAATTGTCGAATCCTACCAAAGTATTCCCGCGGCCCCGTCTGTGCGCGGAGAAAACCGGCCCGTATGAGCCTCACCCCTTGGAGACTTCGGGCGTGGCGCAGTTCTTCTAGGCGCGGCACATGGCTCAGTCCTTCGAACCGGCGATGAAACAAATGACCGCTCCACCGCGAGAGGAAATTGCCGCCATCGTTGGCGCGGCAAACATTCGCTCCGCGACCCAGGCGGACCAAGTGGATGGCGTTCTGCCCGGGATCGTTGTCGAGCCGGGAACGCAAGAGGAACTGGGGAAGGTCCTCGCTTGCGCCGGCCGCGCAGGGCTGGCCGTAATTCCGCGAGGCGGCGGAACAAAAATTGGCTGGGGAAATCCGCCGCGGCGCGCGGACCTGGTTCTTTCCACCGCGCGGCTCAACGGTATTCTCGAGCACGCCTGGGCGGACATGACGGCGACAGTGCAAGCCGGATGCAAAGTGGCCCAATTCCAACGTACGCTGGCCGAGCATGGGCAGCGGCTGGCGCTCGACGCGCTTTGGCCAGAACGCGCCACCATCGGCGGCATCCTCGCTACCAACGACAGCGGCGCATTGCGCGCGCGGTTTGGTTCTTTGCGCGACCTCATCATCGGCGTCACGCTCGCTTTGGCCGACGGAACTTTGGCCAGAAGCGGCGGCAAGGTGGTAAAGAATGTCGCGGGATATGATTTGCCGAAGCTGGCGGCAGGATCGCTTGGGACGCTGGGCGTCATTACGGAGGCGGTGTTCCGCTTGCACCCTCTCGCGCACGAAGCGCGATCGCTGACCTTCACGGCGTCTTCGCTCAAGATGCTCTCCTCACTGGCGGATAGAATTCGCGATTCGCGGCTGGCATATTCCTGCCTGCAGTTGCGCGCCGAGTCGAACAGTGAGCCTTCACTGGACGTCGCCTTTGAAGGAACGCGCGCGGGATTGGACGCGCAGGAAAAGCAGTTGCGCCAGTTGGCCGCGAAAGCGGCGCCGAAGGATTCCGCGAACTGTTGGAATGCGCGCGAAGCACTTTGGAACGAAGGAGATGCAAAAGTCGTCGCTACGTTCAGCGTGCTGCCAACGCAGATCGCAGAATTCTGCGCGGCTCTGGGAAGCGCCGGGACAGCGCAAAAATTGACGTGGAAGGTCGTAGCGCAAGCCATTGGCGTGGGCCAACTGAGCTTGGGCGCATCCAGCGAAGACGCGCTGGTGGCTGCGCTCGAAAGTTTGCGCGCCAATGCAGAGGCGCTCGGGGGGACAGTCGTCGCGCTGCGTTGCTCGCATCCGCTCAAATCCCGCTTCAACATTTGGGGCGCTCCGAGCGATTCCGTGGCGTTGATGCGGCAGGTCAAAGCGCAGCTCGACCCCGGCCAGGTTTTGAATCCCGGCCGGTTCGTGGGTGGAATCTGATGACCGACCACGATTCGGCCGGCGGAGAAGCGGCGATTAACGCGCAGGGTGTCCCCGCTGCGAGCCCAAATGCGTGCATTGCGGCTTCTGCCTGCCGACTTGCCCGACGTACGGTTTGTGGCATGAAGAGATGGATTCGCCGCGCGGGCGGATTTACTTGATGAAACTGGCCAGCGATGGCCAGGCGCAGATGACCGATACCTTCGTCGCGCACTTTGACCATTGTCTGGGCTGCATGGCGTGCATGACCGCATGCCCTTCCGGCGTAAAGTACGACAAACTGATCGAGGCCACGCGCGCGCAGATTGAGCGTAACCACCCGCGGCCGCTCGGCGAGCGACTTTATCGCCGGTTGATCTTTGCCGTTTTTCCGCACGCGTCGCGTCTCCGGCTGTTGCTGTTGCCCGTCTGCTGCTTCCCAGAATCTCTTTTCGCTCCTTGTTCTCGAAATCGGCGGAACGGGTGCAGGCGCAGGGCACACCGCGACTGCGCGTTGGCGTCTTGCTCGGGTGCGTGCAGCGCGTCCTGTTTCCGAACGTAAATGAGGCCACCGCGCGGGTCCTCGCCGCCGAAGGCTGCGAAGTGATCCTGCCGCGCGAGCAAGGCTGCTGCGGCGCGCTGATGATCCACGCGGGCCAAGAAAAACCTGCATTGCAACTGGCGCGGCGGCTGATTGACGCGTTCGAGCGCACGGGTGTGGACGTCATCGTCAGCAATGCCGCCGGGTGCGGCTCCAACCTCAAGGACTATGGTTACCTGCTGCGCGACGACCCTGCTTATGCCGCGCGCGCCAAGGCTTTTTCCGCGCGCTGCAAGGACATCTCGGAAGTGCTCGCCGAGCTCGAACCGCGCGCGGCACGCCAGCCGCTGGCGATGCGCGTCGCCTATCACGATGCCTGCCATCTGCAACACGCGCAGGGCGTTCGCGCGCAACCCCGCAAGGCACTGGCCACAATCCCCCAGCTCGAGGTGGTGGAAATTGCCGACCGGGAAATCTGCTGCGGCTCCGCGGGTATCTACAACCTGATCGCGCCCGGACCCGCGCAAGAGCTGGGCGACCGCAAAGCAGAGAGCTGCGCGGCGACAAACGCCGATGCGGTGGTTTCCAGCAATCCCGGTTGCCTGCTGCAAATTGCCGCGGGGCTGAAGCGTAACGGGCGCACGCTGCCCGTCCTGCACATGGTGGAATTGCTGGATGCGGCGATTCGAGGCGTGCAGCCGGAAGGAATGAACTCGAAACGCGCAGGGTAATTCGGAAAGCCTGCCCCATTCTTCTCTGCCGGCACCGATTTCGATTTGACCTTTTTTGACCGGTTTTCGAGGGGTTACCCCTCCCCCTCCCCCCCTTTTTTGTAAGTGTTGATTCTAAAGGGTTTCAAGTGCAGTTTTCTTGTAAGTGTTGATGCTACAGGACTTGCGGATGCAAATTTCGTAAGTGTTGATGTTAAAAGACTTAGCGAAGAATAGGCGCTGGAGGTTAGATGTCGGGAGTCGGACGGAAAGGTCCCTCGCGAGGAGACACACGTCTCCCGTGGTTTGTCTCTAAGGGACCTACGGGCATCGCGGTTTCTTTTTGACCTTCCTGACTGCCGAGGACTGCGACTGCGGCGGTTCCGAGGGCCCTTCGTCCGGGTCGGCGGACGCAAGGGCAAGTTGACGACTAAATTCAAAAGCATTATATCAAAATAATAGCTACTTGGCAAGGAATTTCTTTGGGACACAGGCATTATAATGCTCCACTAGGAGACTCGATGGCAAAGAAACTGAAGCCGGTGCATCCGGGAGAGATTCTTCGCGAGGAATTCATGGCCCCTCTGGGGCTGAGCATGAACCGAATGGCGATGGATTTGCGCGTCCCGGTGACGCGGATCGCCGATATCGTGAACGAGGGCCGCGGCATCACTGCCGACACGGCGCTGCGCTTCGCGCGTTATTTCAAAAATAGCCCTGCATTTTGGATGAATCTGCAGACGCGGTACGACCTGGAAGTTGCCGAAGACAAGATCGCCGCCAAGGTGGAGCGCGACGTGCAACCGCTCGAAACGGTGACGGCGCCCAAATAATAGCTGCTTGGCAAGAAATTTCTTGAGACGAGAAGGAGAAGGCGGAGCCCTGGAAAAAACTATTCCCTTTTTGCGGCTCGGCGTTCCCCCTTCGTTGACTGCTACTTATCTTGGCCCGCCCCCGCCCGAGATAATGTGTTCCTCGGAGACAAAGTAAGCGACTTTGCTGTGGTCTATGAAGTTCGCTTCGTCTTCATTCGAGGCTCTCCATTCGGGCGACTGGCGAGCCGTTAGCAAGGCCTGCACGTCGTCAAACCAGAGTTCCGCCATGCCGTCGTAGTCAGGCCGGTGCTTGTCTCCGGGGACGGAGAGGCGGTGGCTCTGGACCAATCGGCGCAGGCGAGGAATCCGGGCACCGATCGGGCCGTGGACCTTTTCCCAGTAATGAAAGAACTCCTCATCCGACAAGCCCGGCTTCTTCGTGATGCAATAAACAAGCTTGATCATGACCTTGTCTCCTGCGGTCAGCCCTTGACGGCGCCGACGGTGAAGCCGGCGATGAAGCGGTCGAGGAAGAGGTTATAGAGGAAGGCGATGGGAATGCTGGCAATCAAGCAGGCGGCCATCAGCGCTCCCCAGTAATACACGTCACCGCGGACCAAAAAGATGGGGACACCCACACCCACCATCTGTTTGGATTCAGGCGAGATGAAGGTGAGAGCGTAAACAAATTCCTGAGTCACCAGCGTAAACGCGAAAATCACCACGGTAAGAATGCCGGACAGGGAAATAGGAACCACGAGCTTGACGAAGGCACCGAAGCGCGTGAGTCCATCCACCATAGCCGCATCTTCCAGCTCTCTGGGAATGGACTTGAAGAAACCCATCAGCAGCCAGATGGAAAATGGCACAGTTACGCTGGGATACACCAGCACCAGCGACCAGATGGTGTCCTGGAGTCCCAGCACGGCCACCACCCGCGACAACGGAATGAACAGCAGAGTCGGAGGGACCAGGTAGGTGAGAAAAATAGCGATCCCCAGCCGCTCTCCCCACCGCCCGGTAAGCCGCGCCAGCGCGTAAGCAGCCGGCAAGGCCAGAAGGAGCGTGATGGCCACGACGATGACTCCAACCAGCGCGGTATTGCCCAACCAGCGAACGAACTGCGTTTCGCCAAACAGATAATGCAGATGGTTCAGCGTCGGCGGCAGGTTGAAAGTGAAAGGATTGTTGTCCGTTGCGTAGAGGTCAATATTCTGCTTGAACGTGGCGATGCCCATCCAATAAAACGGGAAGGCCAGCAGCACGGTAAAGATCGTCAGCACCAGCATCTGCACGGTCTTGGGCCAGGCGCTCAAACCGCCAAACGCGTGCCGAACTTCGGGTCTCTGCAGGTACCAGATCAACATGGCGGCAATGCAAAACTGGACGATTAACTCGACGGCAAGCCGGTGCTGCGACTGGGGGAGCGCGTACACCAGCAGCGCTACCAGGCTGGTCAGCGCGTCCAGCGCAATCAAGAAAAACAGAAAGATGCGCGAGCCATTCCTGAGCCTCCACAGGCCCATCGCGACCACGGCAAAAATCAACACCGCAAGAAGCCGGCCCACCCCGGCCATCCACCCGGCGTGCAACAAAACAGTGCGCGCTAGAAGGGCGACCGCTGCAAGGAGCAGCAGAAAGCCGAGCAGGGAGATGCCAAGCGGTCTCTTCCCTTGCCGGGCGTTCGTCACGACACCTCCGCGCGATGCGCCACTCGAAGCATCAAATAGGCAATCAGAACCAGTACCGGAACGAGGAAAACCGAGATGGCCGCGCCCGCCGCCAGGTCGCTCGCCTGAATTCCCTGAGTGAAAGCCAGCATGGGCAAGGTTTGCGTGGAATCATACGGCCCACCGTTGGTCAGAATATAGACCACGGTCATATCGGTAAAAGTGAAGATGGTGCCGAACAGCACGGCAACGCTGAGGATGGGCGTCATCATGGGCAGGTTGATCTGGAAAAGCGTGCGCCAGAAGCCCGCGCCGTCAATGGCTGCCGCCTCCGGGATTTCTTTGGGCATAGCACTCCGCCCGGCCAGCAGGATGACGGTGGAGAACGGAATCAGACGCCAGCAATGGACCAGAATCACCGATGCCATGGCCAGCTTCGGTTCTCCCAGCCACATGGGAGTGTTGTACGGGTTGACGATTCGCAGCCACACCAGCACCCAGGTAATCACGCTGTAGATCGAATCCAGGATCCACTTCCAGCCGATCGTTCCCAGCGATACCGGGGCCACCCAGGGCAGCAGGATGAGGAAGCGCACCAGTCCGCGGCCGCGAAAGGGTTTCTCCAGCGCAATGGAAAGGATGTTGGAGCAGACCAGGACAACGATCTGGGCGACGATGGTGAAAATAATCGAGTTCTGCACCGCTTTGTGGAAACTGGGGCTTTGCAGGATGCTGCGAAAGTTTTCCAGCCCGGCAAAATGGAGTTCGGTGTTGCCGATGCGGGCATCGCTGAAGGCGTAAAAGATGGCCAGCACAAACGGCGCGCCAATGAGGAGCAAAATGTAAAGCGCCGCAGGGGCAAACATAGCCGCGCCGAGCATGGGGCTTTGCGCCGCCCCGACGGACTTGTCCTTGGCGCGGCTCACTGCCACAACAGAGCCCTCGCGTCAACCCTTGGCTCCAGCCGCTTCTCCGTGGCGCGATCAAAGAACTTCAAGTGGTGTTCGGGCACGGCGAATGGATATGTGGTTCCCGCTTCGATGGAGTGCCCCAGAAGGAGCCGCGCGATCACCTTCTTGCCCTCGAGGCGGCCGTCCGCAAGAGATCCGGAAAGAATGTACTCTGCGCCCAGGTACTCCACGTTTTCCACGCGGAAGTTAAAAGCGACTTTTTGAGCATCGCCGACCGCTTGCGCAAGCCTGAAATGCTCCGGCCGGAAGCCGACGATGACATCGCCGTTTTCAATCAAGTTCATGGGCGGAGACCCGAGGAACGTGGCGACGAAGGTGTCCGCGGGATTGTCATAGACCTCCGTGGGCGTGCCAATCTGGCGAACACAGCCCTGATTCAGAACCACAATGCGGTCGCCCATGGCCATGGCTTCCACCTGATCGTGAGTGACGTAGATGGTGGTGGTGCCGACACGCCGGTGAAAGCGCTCCAACTCCTCGCGTGCCGAAAGGCGGAGCTTGGCGTCGAGGTTGGAGAGAGGCTCGTCCAACAGGAAGACCGAGGGCTCGCGGACAATAGCCCGGGCCAGGGCGACCCTTTGCCGCTCACCACCGGAAAGCTCCCGCGGCTTGCGCTGAAGCAGCGAGCTGATGCCGAGCAGCGAGGCCGCCCATTCCACCTTACCTTTGCGGAGTTCTTTTTTTACGTTTTGGGCTTTCAGGGGAAACGCGATGTTGTTATAGACGGAGAGATGGGGATACAGAGCGTAGCTTTGGAACACCATGGCAATCCGGCGTTCCCGAGGGCTGAGGTCGTTCACCACCCGGCCGCCAATCAGAATTTCGCCGGCCGTGGGTTGTTCCAGGCCGGCGATCATGCGCAGGAGAGTGGTTTTGCCGGAACCCGAGGGCCCGAGGAAGACCAGAAACTCGCCTTCGCGAGTTTCCAGGTTCACGTTGTTTACCGCTCCGAGTTCTCCTTCTTTGAATACTTTGGTCAGGTCGCGTGTTTCAACGACGGCCATCGAGCCCCCGTGTTATTTCCATCTGTCGAAGATGCGCTTGTACTCCTGCTCGGCTGCCGCGGCTGCGCTTTCCGGGGTTTCGTCGCCACGCGCCACTTTGGCGAACATGGTTGGGATGACCCAAGTCTTGAAGGACTCGTCAATGGCGGCGGTGGCGTATCCCGGATAGCCCACGTTGGTGGCCCACTCCAGCACGTTGCCCAGGACTTTGTATTTGTCCGGGGGATTGGCCCTGGGATCGTTGGAGATCTCAGCCTTCAGATTCGGCACGGTGGCGGGGAAACAGGGGAAGTTGTAAAACTGTCCGGCGACAAAACCGTCATGGAAGCTGTCCATGTAGTCGATCAGGAACTGCTGCGCGCCTTCCTTGTTTTCCGCAAAGTTCCAGACGACGTAGCAGTTCATCACGTGTTCGGCAGCAATCCGGCGCACCGGTCCTTTCAACGCTGGACTGATCATGATCTTGGCGTCGATGGGCAAGTGCTCTCTCTCCGACTGGCGGGTGATGGAAATGGCATTCATCACGAAGGAAACTCTGCCGGCGAGCATGGCCTGGTTGTTGGACGGAGGCGTCCAGGTAAATACCTCCGGCGTTTCCGACTCCTGGTACAGCGCCTTCATGAACTTGAGCGCTTCGATGGTGTTTTTGGAATTGATGGTCACATTGCCGAGCTCGTCCTGCTCCGCGCCTCCAAACGACCACAATATAGCGCGCATGGCCATGCTGGTATCGAGTTCCTGCCCCAGTCCTAGACCGCAAGGATGGCCGGTCTTGTCGCGGATTTTCTTGGCGCCGGCGCGCAGATCGTCGTAGGTATCGGGCCCGTTAGGATAGCCGGCCTCGGTCCACCAATCCTTATGCCAGTTGCCCGGATCGCAGGTGTAGGCATCAGAAAACGCGAAATACCTCTTGGTCTTGGGGTTGTAGGTGGACTTGTGCGCCAGATCAATCTTCTTGCCATGCTTCTTCTCCACCTCCTGATAAACGTGGGTCATGTCCAGGGTCTGCTTCTCATAGGCCGCTGGTGGCGAGAGAAACATAAAGAGGTCGTGGCCTTTTTGGGCCTGTGCCTCGGACGCTGCCCTGGCAGGAAGGTCAACCAAGTTGATGTTGTCAACGATTACGTTGGTGTTGTTCTTCTCCCCCCATTGCTTGGTAAAAGTCCCGTTAAACCACGTGTCCCAAGCGGGAACGAAGTGGCTCCACTGGAGAATCTTCAGCGTTTTCTGTTGCGCCTGGGCCCATTCCGGAAACAAAAACGCCGGACCGAGCCCGGCAGCCAGTGCTCCAGCGCCGGTGACTTTGACGAAATCTCTGCGAGAAATTCCGCCCCGATTTTTCCTCGCCATGGCTTTATCCCTCCTTTGAATCACGCTTGAATTATTTCCCACGATTCGGGTTTGAGAATCCGGTGTAACCTCCTCCGGTGTCACTTGGGATTCGGGTGTGTGCCGCAATCTGCTTCCACGCGGTATATAGAAAATCGCGCATAAAGGCAAGGAGTTCTTGCAGGCCCTCCGGCGGCTGGGTTGCCGAGCCGACCGGCGCTTTCAACTCTCGACTCTCACCTATAGACTGTCAACTGTGAACCACAAGTTTGCCAACCGCACCAACTGGAACCTTGAAGTCAATCGCCTGAGCGAAGCCCTCGCCCGGCACCGCGCTGCCGGGCTCCCCTTGTTTGATCTGAGCATCTCAAACCCAACCGACTGCGGATTCACCTACGAGAGCCGGGAGATCTTGGGCGCGCTCGGCAACCCATCCGCCCTTACTTACGAACCGAATCCGAAAGGTCTCGAGGGCGCTCGCCGGGCTGTAGCCGCGTACTATCGCGAACGAGGCATCGCGGTTTCGGTGGAAGACATTGTTCTCACCACGAGCACCAGCGAGGCCTATACATTTGCGTTTCGCATACTCTGCAATCCGGGCGACGAGCTTCTAATTCCCGTCCCCAGTTACCCGCTCTTCAGCTTCCTCGCCGAGATTCAAGACGTAAAGCTCGTGCGATATCCCTTGATTTACGATCATGGGTGGCAGATTGATTTTCACGCTCTCGAACAAGCCATTACGGCCCGCACGCGCGGTGTCGTCGTGGTTCAGCCCAATAACCCGACAGGGCATTTCACAAGGCCGGACGAGGCGGCAAAGCTGAATGAGATTTGTTCATCACGCCAGATAGCCATAATTGCCGACGAGGTGTTTCTGGATTTTGCGCTTGCTGAGAAATCGTCGGCCAGTTTCGCTGCAAACGCCGCCGCACTCACCTTCACCCTGAGCGGGCTGTCGAAAATCTCAGGTCTGCCACAGATGAAATCGGCCTGGCTGGTTACCAGCGGCCCGGAGCAATGGAAAGCGCAGGCGCTCGCGCGGCTCGAGGTCATCGCCGATACCTATCTTTCCGTGAATGCTCCGGTGCAACTGGCGACCCCCGTGTTTTTGGAACAGCGGCGCGGCTTTCAGAAGCAGCTGATGGCGCGCGTGAGGAAAAACCTGGAGCGGCTTGACCGTGAATTATCGGCGCAACATTCCTGCGCTCGCCTGGAAGATGAAGGAGGCTGGTATGCTGTGCTGCGCGTTCCTGCGACGCGTTCCGATGAAGAGCTTGCGATCGAGCTGCTGGAGAAGAAAAATGTTTACGTCCATCCCGGCCACTTCTACGACTTCCCTTCCGACGGGCATCTGATTGTCAGCCTGATCACCCGCGAGCAGAGGTTTGCGGAGGGAATACGACTCTTGCTTTCCATGTTTTGAACCGCCATCCGGCTTCAACGAGCGTGGCCGGACAGAAACTCCAAGACGACGTGATGCGCCGCTTCGGGTTGGTCGGTCGGGAAAATATGGCCGGCGTTCGGAATCAGGACGAACTTTGCACCGGGAATTCGCTCGGCGATCAATTTGCCGTTGCCCGACGGGACCAGCCGGTCGCTCTCGCCGTGGATGACCAGCGTGGGCGCTGTGATCTGCGGAAGGCGGCTGTAGGCCTCCCACGCGAGGATTCCCTGCAATTGTGCCTGGTAAGCTTCCGGGCGCGGAAACCATGGCCTGCGCATCGCCAAGTCCTCATCAATCCGCGCGCGTGGAGTGCCGGAATCGTAGATAAACGGCACGGCGGCTTGCGCGGCTTCTTCAGGAGCCATCTGGCCACGCGCCATAATCATCTGCGTGGCGTCCGCTTCGGCGCGGACCGCGCGCGGCCCGCCTGACGCCGTGCAGCCGAGGATCAGCGAGCGCACGCGCTTCGCGGCGCCAAGACAGGCCGCGTGCGGTACCACATCACGGAAGGATAGCCCAGCCCCATAATCAGCAAAACCGGGGGGCCGTGACCCTGCTCGTCCCAATAAATCTTCGCTTCCTGATTCTCAACGAAGGGCATTGTTGCTTCCAGTCCGTCCAAGGCTAGAACAGCGGCTTTCCCCACTCCTCAATCTTGCGCAATTGCCCCTTCAGAACCTTGCCACTCGGATTGCGCGGCAGCATTTCACTCCGGACAATCATGTATTGGGGAATTTTGAAATCCGCCAGCCGCGTCCTGGCGAATTCCACGATTTCTCCGGGCTCGGCCTTGCTCCCGGGCTTTGTTACGATCAATGCGCCCACTTTCTCGCCCATCATCTTGTCGGGCACGCCCACCACGGCGGCCTCGAACACAGCAGGATGTGCAGCGAGCACGTTCTCCACCTCGACGCAGTAAACGTTCTCTCCCCCGCGGTTCACCATGTCTTTGATGCGGTCCACGATGGTCACAAAACCCTGGCCATCTATGCGCGCCACGTCGCCGGTGTGCAGCCAGCCATCTTGGAATGTTTTCGCGGTTGCTTCCGGCTTGTTCCAGTAGCCCTTGGCCACATTGGGGCCGCGAATCAACAACTCCCCCGCATCGGCGCCGGCCATCCACGGCTTCAGCTTCAAGTCCACCACCGGCGCGGCAAAACCTACCGTCTCTGCTCGCAAACGGGTGTATTCGTGCGGCAAAAACGTTGCGACCGAACAAGACTCCGTCAAACCAAACCCATTGCCGGTACGCGCGTTGGGAAACGCTTCCGCGATCCGGCCCACCAGGTCCGGCGGGGTCGGCGCTCCTCCGTAAGTCGCCCAGCGCACGCTGGACCTGTCAATCTCATCGAAGTTCGGCTGATTCATCGCCAGCCAGAAAATGGCCGGCACGGATGTCACGATGTCGATGCGTTCCGACTGGATCACCTGCAGGAAGGTCTGCACCTGGAATGACGGGAGGATAACGGTTGTGCCCCCGGTCTCGCACGTCGGCAACAACTGGCTGTTGCATCCCGTGGCGTGGAACAGCGGCACCGAGACGAGGTTCCGCAAGCTCTGCTTGCCGGTGCCGGAGACGCGGTGGCAAGTCTCGGTATTCGAGAGGAACGCTTCGTGGGTTGTCATCGAGCCTTTGGGAAATCCGGTTGTGCCGCTGGTGTAGAAGATGGCGGCCACATCGTCCCGCCGGAGATCGTCCACCACCGTAGCGGGTCCGTCAGGCAGACGCTGATTTCCGAGGAACACGAACTTGCTCCCGGAGTCGCCCACGACATACTCGGCTTCGGGTTCGCTGAAGCGCGTGTTCACCGGCACCGCGATAGCTCCGGCCATCTGGATGCCGAAGAATGCCAGGCACCAGTGGAGTCCGTTGCCGAGGCGAATCGCCACGCGGTCCCCGCGCTGGGTGCCCGCGGCTCGCAAGCCGCCGGCGACGCGTGCCGAGCGGTCCCACAACTGACGGTAATTGATCCGTTCGCCGCTAACTTCGACAATGGCCTCACTCTCCGGCGATTTTTCTACTGAGCCCCGCAGCATTTCCACCAGAGACTGCGGGCGGTCCTGATAGCGCGCGATCCCGTCATCTCCGCGGGCAACACCGGATTGATCGAACGGCTGAATGACGGACATCAATAGGAGCTCTGCTTCTCGAAGATCTGGCGCGGGTTCTCCACCAGCATGGCGCGCAAGTGCGCATCCGTGACGCCCTTTTGTTTCAACGCGGGAATGACGTCATTGTGGATGTGCAGGTAGTGCCACCGGGGAAGGATGACCGGCAGAGGCCGCTCCGGCAGCCAATGGTTGTAGCACGCAGCATCGTGCGACAGCACCATTTTCCCGGCGTGCCCGAGCTCGCACATCGCGGCCACCGTGTTGACGCGGTCTTCGAACGACAAGATGGTGTCGATCCCGAACCTGTCCATTCCGATATACGAACCATTGCCGATGAGTTCCTCGAGGTACGCGAGATCCGTGGTGTCCCCCGAATGTCCGATGACTACGCGGGAAAGGTCCACGCCCTCTTCGCGGAAGATGCGCTGCTGCTCCAGGCCGACGCGCTTCCGCGCGTGCGTGTGCGTTGAAATCGGCACCCCTGTTTGCCGATGCGCTTGCGCAACGGCCCGCAGGGCGCGCTCCACGTCTTTCGTAACTCCCGGCTCATCGGTGGCGCATTTGAGGATTCCCGCTTTCACGCTTGTGTTGGCGATGCCTTCGTTGATGTCCCGGACGAACATTTCGGTAATCACCTCCGGCCCTCCCAGCACGGTTCCGGGGCCGCGGAAGTGGAAATAAAACGGCAGGTCGCAATACGTGTAGATGCCGGTGGCCACGACGATGTGAATTTGAGTCTGTTCCGCAATCCGCTGAATCCGGGGAATGTAGCGGCCCAGGCCGATCACGGTGAGGTCAACAATCGCATCCACACCACGGGCCTTCAGCTCGTTGAGCCGCGCCACCGCGTCGGCGATGCGTTTTTCCTCTTGGCCCCACTCCTCGGGGTAGTTCTGCAGGATCTCCGTGTCGAGCACGAACACGTGCTCGTGCATCAGTGTGGCGCCTAACTGGGAAGAGTCGATGGGGCCGCGGACCGTTGGAATCTTCGTCACGGATAGATGCCTATGGAATTCCCCGGAATCTCATTCTATGGCTCTCCTGCCGATATACGTGCCTGACGTTAATTCGGCTGGCATGGCGCGGCATTCTATATAATGGCGCGCCGGGGAGCAATGAAACACCGCTCCGTAAAAGTCTCGAAGGTTTGAAAATCCCAAGAAAGGTGAGAGTGGCGGCAATGAGCATCCTCAAAGATAAAGTCGCAATCGTGACAGGAGCCAGCCGCGGCATCGGAAGGGCCATCGCAGAAGTTTTCGTGCGCGAGGGCGCAAAAGTCATCATCTGCGGACGCAAGCAGGAAACGCTCGACCCGGTGGCGCGTGAAATCGGTCCAAGCGTAAAGGCCGTTGCCTGCCATATCGGCAAGATGGACCAAATCCGAAACCTGGTTGACTCGGCCGTGCGCCAGTTCGGGCGCATAGACATCCTCGTGAACAACGCAGCGACAAATATCGCGCAGGGGCCGTGCCTCGAAGTAGATGAAGGGCAGTTCGACAAGATGGTCGAAGTCAATCTGAAGAGCGCGTTCCTCCTGGTAAAGCTGGTGGCTCCGGGGATGTGCGAGCGCGGCTCGGGCTCCATTATCAATGTCGCGTCGGTTGCCGGGCTGCGGCCGCAGCCCGACGGCCTGCTGTACAGCATGACCAAAGCAGCGCTTATTATGATGACGCAGTGTTACGCGCGCGAACTCGGACCCAAAGGCGTGCGCGTGAACGCGATTGCGCCGGGACTGATTCAGACGGTGCTCAGCGAATATTACTGGAAGGACGAGACGCGGAAGGCCGAAATCATCGGCAGGCAGCCCCTCAGGCACCTCGGCCAGCCGAGCGAGGTGGCCGAAGTGGCGCTGCTGCTGGCCAGCGACCGCGGATCGTACATGACCGGTCAGACACTGGTGGTGGACGGCGGCGCGCTGTTGAGATAGTCGTGCTTTCATTGGCTTGGTCGGCGGCATTTTATATAATCGCGGCACTATGACTAACCAAGAGACTCTCTACAACGTTGACGATCATGTGGCCACGCTCACTTTGAACCGCCCGGACAAGCTGAATGCCTGGACCGCGACGATGGACCGCGAGGTGCGCGCGGCACTGGAAGAGGCCGAACGCGATGAGAATGTCCGCGCCATTGTGCTGACCGGCGCCGGCCGGGGCTTTTGCGCAGGCGCCGATATGTCGCTTTTGAGCGCGGTGGCTGAACAGGGTCTGAGCGAAGAGAGGCGCGCGCAGGCATTGCGCGGCGGAAGCAGCCAGCGCGAAGGGGTGCGGCCGGACTTCCAGAAGAAATACTCTTATTTCCCGGCGATTGGCAAGCCGGTGATCGCGGCCATCAACGGACCGGTGGTCGGCCTGGGCCTGGTCATCACGCTGTATTGCGATTTGCGGTTCGCATCGGAGGCCGCGCGCTTTAGCACCACGTTTGCCCGGCGCGGGCTGATTGCCGAGTACGGAATGGCCTGGATGCTCCCGCGGCTCGTGGGGCACGCCAACGCGCTCGATTTGCTACTTTCCGCGAGGCAAATTGACGCGGCTGAGGCGCTCCGCATGGGGCTTGTGAACCAGGTGTTCGCCCAGGAAGGCTTTCTCGACAAGGTGCGCGGATATGCGCGCGACCTCGCGTCGAATGTCAGCCCGCGATCGTTGCGGGTGATCAAGCGCCAAGTGTATGAGGGGATGTTCCAGACGCTCGCAGAAGCCTTTGAAGTCTCCGAGCGTGAAATGCTGGCAAGCCTCCAGTCAGAAGACTTCAAAGAGGGCGTTGCGCACTTCCTCGGAAAGCGCGCGGCGGCCTTCACCGGCAGATAAGCAAAATGATATGTCGCCGTTCCTGCGTGGGTCTTCGCCACGACTTTCCACCGCACTGCGGGTTTGACTCACCGTGGCCCAATTGCGCCGTTGGCATTTTGTTGACGAACACGAAACAAATTCTTTGGAAGGCATCGGCAACGTGGGAACCTTAGGCGGCATCCAAATTATTCTGGCCTGGTTCGATCCGCTTACTTCGCCAGTCTGGAATGGAGGTTCACTTGAAACGAGTAATTCTGGTCGCGGCAGCATGCGCATTCTTCTTTATCGTGAGCAGCGCCCGCGCGCAACAACTCGACGCAGGCTTCTCGGTGAGCGGAGTCACGGCGACGCCGGCCTCGAGCGCCGGGGCTGGCTTCCAGCCGCAGACGATGGGCGGCGGAGCATTTCCGGGCTTTAGCACCGATTATCTCATGCGCCACCACTTCGGATTCGGCTTCGAGGTGAACTGGAGAGCCAAACAGAACACATACCAGGGAGTCCAGCCGTATCGCCCCATCCTTTACGACTTCAATGGAGTTTTCGCGCCGCCCCTGGGGAAAAAGGCGGCGCTCGAGCTGCAAGGTGGAATCGGCGTCTCCAGCACCCGGTTCTATCAGCCGTTTTTCACTTGTTCACTTTTTTCGTGCACGAATTTTGCCGCCTCCAACCATTTCCTGGGCCACGTCGGCGGCGGCATTCGTTTTTACTTCTGGCACAACGTTTTCCTCCGGCCGGAGGCACACTATTACGCTATCCATAACAACATCGAATTCGCCGGATCGCGGGTGACGCGCTTTGGCATGACGCTCGGCTATTCGTTCCGCGGCGAGTAAGTAAGACCCAGGCAGGAAGCTGTCGGCAGGAGTCTTCTCTTGAACCGGCCCGATTGCCACCGGGCAATCGGGCCGATGCACTTTCCAGCAGTACTCCGCAGCGCGGAAGTGTCCCCCCAGCAGGTTCTCTCAAGTTGTAAAATCCCAACCTGGATAATGATAGATTTGAGGGAACGAGAGGGCGCTTCTACGGATACGGAGCACCTGCGGAGATGACCATGGACTTCGAATTCTCACAAAAGGCGAAGGACCTTCAAAAGCGCCTCGCGGCTTTCATGGACGAACACATTTATCCCAACGAAGGGCGTTTCGCCGGCGAAATCGAGCGCCATCGCTGGTCGCCGACGCGCGTGATGGAAGAGCTCAAGCCGAAAGCCCGCGCCGCTGGTCTCTGGAACCTTTTCCTTCCAGACAGCGAACACGGCGCCGGGCTGTCGAACCTGGAGTACGCGCCGCTGTGCGAAATCATGGGGCGCAGCGCCATGGCCCCGGAAGTGTTCAATTGCTCGGCGCCCGACACCGGCAATATGGAAGTGCTCGCCCGCTACGGCACGCCCGAGCAAAAAGAGCGCTGGCTGAAGCCCTTGCTCGCCGGCGAGATCCGCTCATGCTTTGCGATGACCGAACCGGCGGTGGCCTCGTCGGACGCCACCAATATCGAGGCCAGCATCGTCCGCCAGGGCAACGAATATGTCATCAACGGGCGGAAGTGGTGGTCGTCGGGCGCGGGCGACCCGCGCTGCAAGATTTCCATCTTCATGGGCAAGACCAACCCTGCTGCTCCCAAACACATGCAGCAGTCCATGATCCTGGTTCCGATGGACGCGCCCGGCGTAAAGATCGAGCGCATGCTGAGTGTCTTCGGCTATGACCATGCCCCGCACGGCCACGGCGAAGTCACCTACACCAACGTTTACGTTCCCGCCTCCAACATATTGCTGGGTGAAGGACGCGGCTTCGAAATTGCCCAAGGACGCCTGGGGCCGGGACGCATCCATCATTGCATGAGGTGCATCGGCGTGGCCGAGCGCGCCCTCGAGCTCATGTGCAAGCGTGTGCAAGAGCGCGTCGCCTTCGGGAAGCCGCTTGCCGAGCAAGGCACGATTCGCGCTGACATTGCCAAGTCGCGCATGGAAATCGAGCAGGCCCGGCTGCTGGTCCTGAAGGCAGCCTACATGATGGACGCTGCCGGAAATAAGGCGGCGCGAGCCGAGATCGCCATGATTAAAGTCATCGCGCCCAACATGACCCTGCGCGTGCTCGACCGCGCCATTCAGGCGCATGGAGGAGCCGGCGTCGCACAGGACACCTTCCTTGCCGGCGCCTGGGCGAACGTGCGCACACTGCGCCTGGCCGACGGGCCGGACGAAGTGCATACCGAAGCAATCGCGAAACACGAACTCCGGAAATGGGGGAAGCCTGCAGCCCAATCGGCGCCGGATTGATTGCCTACGGGTCCGCTGATTTCACCTTGGGCGATTGCCTGCCGGCCTGCAAACGGCGCATGCCGCGCAGCCATCGGTCGTAATCAGCCGCCTTGTGTCGGAAGTATTCCGCGACTTCAGGATGGGGAAGAATCAGAAAGCGCTCGTCCGCGAGCCCCTGTACCGCCGCTTCGGCAACCTGCTCCGGCTCGATGGCCGTTTCCAGCAGAAATGAGGCTGTGCCGGACTCACCCGCGACCAGCATGTCCGTGCGGACTCCCTGCGGACAAATCACCGAAACCTTGATTCCCTGGTCGCCGTGCGTGATGGCCAGCCATTCGGCGAGCGCCAGCGCAGCGTGCTTGGTCACGGAGTACGGGGCGGACCCCACCAATGTCAACAGGCCGGCGGCCGACACGGTCTGCAACAAGTATCCTTCGCCGCGCGCCAGCATCCCGGGGAGCACAGCCCGGGCCGCGTACACGTGCGCCATCAGATTGATATCCCAGATGCGCTGCCAGTCGGCGTCAGCCGCTTCCACGCCGCCGCCGACGATGATTCCCGCGTTCGAGCAGAAGAGATCTATGACTCCGTATTTCGCGGTGACCTGCTTCACCAAGCGCGCCACGTCGTCTTCGCGTGCCACGTCGGTCTCGACAGCGAATCCGCCGATTTCTTTCGCCACTTGAGCGGCGGCGGCAGCCTTCACATCCGCCACAACCACGGCCTTCGCACTCTCGGCTGCGAACCGCCGGCACATCGCCCGGCCGATTCCCCTCGCGCCGCCGGTGACTACAATCACTTTGTCGCGTAGCTGCATGACCGAGCAAGGTACTCCGCTTGGCCGCGCGACTTCAAGTGCTACAATCAGCTTTTTCGCAAGGGCAGGAGATTCCCATGCCGCCACGCGTTGTGGAAACGCCGCAGTCTCTAAGAGAGTTCGTGGGCCGCGAGATCGGTCTGACGGATTGGTTTACGGTTACACAAGACCGCATTCAGCAGTTTGCCGAAGCCACCGAAGACCATCAGTGGATTCATTTGGATCGCGAGCGCGCGCAGCGCGAGTCGCCGTTCGGCGGCACAATCGCCCACGGGTTCCTGACACTCTCCCTGCTGAGCCATTTCCTGAAGCAGGCGATTCAAATCCGAAGCGGTATCCGCTTGAGCGTGAACTACGGCCTAAACCGCGTGCGCTTCCCGGCTCCCGTTCCTACTGATTCGAAGATTCGGGCGCGGGTGACATTGCAGTCCCTCAAAGAAATTCCCGGTGCAGTGGAAGCGGTTTTTGCCGTGTCCGTGGAGGGCGAGAGTGCAGACAAGCCATGCTGTGTGGCGGAGTGGGTGGTGCGCTACTACGTCTGACCTGGCCTGGCGGGAACTCCGATTGGCGCGGAGCGCGACGGGGAAAGAACTTAACAGGGATTCGTATTTTGTGGGAAACATCTTCGAGAGAGTGTTAGGCTGATTTTGCTTTGCGCTGGAGTCTCTCAATCGCAATCCTCCGGACCTGAGCAGTCACCGGCCCAGGCAAGAGGCTGAAAAGGAACTAATAGCACCAATGCCGCCAGCGCCATCTTCCCCCAATGTCTTGTCATCGCACACCTCCGGTCATGCACTGATGTGGAATGCTCATCTGCCCGGCCTGTTTTTTGAGTTACGCCGGCAGGTGGAAATAAAGTAGCGACGGCCAAACACCCAAGTGGCGATGAGTGGCCGTCGCTCGTTTTCGGTGTTTGTGGACTCCACGCTTAGTGCGTAGCCACGTTCAAGGTCTTCTTGCCCCCGGTGAAGCGATTGAATCCGGAAGTGGCAATCACCTGGTTTACGCCCACTCCGGTCGCGGTGACCTTGAGCGAGTCCATGTTCCAGTTGTCGCCCCCCATTCCTCCGGAGAAGGTCGTGGCGAGCGTGAGAGACCTGATCTGATTCACCGGCACCGGCTTGTTCAAGACAATCGTCACGGTGTGGGTGGTGTTGTTGTTCCATTTGGCGCTGTTGTTGACGTTGTTATCGATCTGTGTGCGGCCGTCGGCGAAATGGGTTTCGATGTTCAGGTTGTCATTGCCGCCCCGCATGTCGTCGCTGCCGGTGCGAATCTCCAGCAGCAGCCGGCTCACCTGTCCTGCGACCGCAGGCGGCGCGCTGTTGAGGGGCACCATCAGTACTTTGTCGCTGCCGGTGAAGCGATGGAAGCCCACCGTCTTGATCACGTTGCCCCACTCGGGGCCGAGGTTTACGTCCAGCTTGCTCATGTCCCAGTTATCGCCGCTGATGCCGCCGCCAAACGTGTCGCTCAGGGTGAGGTCTTTGATCTGCGCCTGGGGCACCGGCGGGTTGAGCACGATGCGGGCGAACTGCGTGTAGTTGCTGACCCAGCGGGCGCGCAGATTGACGGCCGGAAAATGTTGCTGGGAGCCGTCAAAGATGTTGATGGTGAGATCCAAGTTGTCATTGCCGCCCCGCATGTCGTCGCTGCCGGTGGCAAAGCGCAGGAGCAATTCGTGCGCCAGGCCGTCATTGGGATAATTCGGGGTGCCAATGTTGGGCGGCGCCTGGGCATGGTAGTTCTTGTCGACGAAGTACGTTCTCCAGGTGTTGGTGTCGCCGTCCGCATCGCCGGTCGGATACCTGTAAACCTTGTTGGCCACGTCCGGTACCAACGTCATCGTCCGGTTGGGATGATTGGAGTCGTAGATAAAAATCTTGAAGTCGCTCTCGAAGGCGCCCAGGTCGCCGCGATAACGGCCCATGTCGTAGCCGATGGCCAGCACCTGGTGGTCGCCTCCTTTGTCCGCCTTCAAACCCAGCGGCACGGGCATGCCGCGGTCGATGAAAGACTTGAGTTCTTCGATGCGGCCGCCGTTGGTGCCCTGCAGTCCCCAGTTGAAGAACTCGCTGTCGCGCGCGCCCCCCGGGTTGACGCTGATCTCGGCCCACTTGTCCGCATTGCTCACCAGCGAGGTCACTTCCCGGGCCATTAGGTATTGCTGCAGCGGGGTGTTGTCCGCGGGGCGATAGTTCTGCCGCGGGATGGGGCGATTCCCCAGAAAGTAATCCAGCGACGCGTACGCGAAACCGCCGCACAGGCCGCCGGTCCTGATGTCCATTCCGGCCGGCAGCTTTACGTCATTTTGAAAGTCGTTGCCGAAGTTAAATCCGTGTTTCGCCGGATCAAAAGGTGTGTGCTTGGCCTGAGCCGTCGCCGCCAGCGAAACCACAAGACAGCTTACAAGAACAACCATTCCCGAGACGAGTTTCATGAACATTCTCCCTTTCACAGAGTGAACTTAGATTGCTCCAGTTTCGATAGTGCGCCAGGAAGCGCGCAAGAGAATCCTGGTCACATCCATCATGCCCGCGAAGCGTGAGTCCTTCGTAACTCCCTGGTGATAGCGATAGTAAATCTGCTGGATGATTACCGCAATCTTAAACTGCGCGAAGGCGAGATAGAACACCATATTTGAGACGTCGCGTCCCGTGATTTGCGCGTAGCGCTCGAGTAACTGCGCGCGCGTCAGGCTGCCAGGGAAATTCGTCGGGCCCCAGCGAATTCGCTGTAATTCCTGCGCATCCTGCGGGTCCACCCAGTAGGCCAAAGCCGAGCCAAGATCGGTAAGCGGATCGCCAATGGTGCACATCTCCCAATCCAATACGCCGGCGATCTTCGTAATGTCGGCTGGATCCAGCACCACGTTGTCATACTTGTAGTCGTTGTGGATGAGCGCGGCTTCCCTCGCGGGGGGCATGTGCTCTTGCAACCATGCCGAGATCTGCGCCACTTCCGGCAGATCGTGTGTCTGTGAGCCGTAGTATCGTTCTGTCCAGCCCTTGACCTGGCGCTCTACGTACCCCTGCGGCTTCCCCAGATCGGCCAATCCAATTGCCGCGTAGTCCAAACCATGCAGCCGGGAAAGATTATCTATGAACGATTCGCTCAGCCGCCGCGCCGTCTCAGGTGAAAACGCAAGGCCCGCGGGCAATTCCCTTCGCAGAATAATCCCCCGGATCGGCTCCATCACATAAAAAGGACAACCGAGGACAGATGGGTCATCGCAGAACAACACCACTTTCGGCGCGGGCGAGTAGGCGGGATGCAACTTAGCGAGCACGCGGAACTCGCGGCCCATATCGTGCGCGGATTTGACTTTGCTGCCGAAGGGCGGGCGGCGCAGAACCATTTCCTTGCCGCCGAGACGCACCAGGTAGGTCAGATTGGAGTGGCCGCTGGGGAATTGTTCGACAACGAGGGGTCCGGTCTCACCGGGAAAATGGCCGCGCAAGATGGGCTCGAGCTTGGCCAGGTCGAGTTCTTCGCCGGGTCTTACAGCGGCTGTGCGATCTCGAAAATCTCCCATAGCCGGCTCGTATCCTAATACTTAGCGGTAGGTCAGCAGCGAAGTGCCGTCTAAATGCGGAAACGTATTAAACGTGCTTAGCGTAAAGCGGCCGCCGGAGCACAAGAACTCAGTATAAGAACAATTCCGGACCATCCAGGCAATTCGAAGCGTGTCCCCCGGCGAGAGGTTGAGCGCGCGCTGCATGGCGACGGCGATGGGTCCGCCCGAGCAGAAGATCGCCAATTGCCGGCCCCGGCCGCTCGCTGAGATAAACTCCGACAAACCGCGATTCACGCGAGCGCAGAATGCGGGCCAGGATTCCACATCGTCGAGGGGGATCTCCCCATTCACCCACTTGGCGATCACCACCTCGAACAATTTTTGGAAATGTTTGCGCCGCTCGCTGGAACTGCCTGAGGTCTGGTAAGCCCGATGCTGCTCACGAATTGCGCTGTTGCTCTCGATGAGTCCCGGAAGGCTGCGCTCCAGCACCGCGTCGCCTTGGTATT